>Ga0208903_1000093_pt1 | contig 92409 bp, 83 predicted proteins | sample AntAceMetag02UKJ_FD_184769 | JGI IMG/M metagenome (GOLD analysis project Ga0208903, IMG submission 184769) | Saline lake microbial communities from Ace Lake, Antarctica - Antarctic Ace Lake Metagenome 02UKJ (SPAdes) (version 2) | ecosystem: Environmental > Aquatic > Non-marine Saline and...
TAAAGGTCGTCCGTTTTGATGTTTTCCAACGAGCTGTCTTCTTTCTCAAAAAGGGCTGTTCCGAGGTAGTAATAATCGTCTTTCTCAATCTTATCCAATTCTTCTTTTTTGCCTGTAATGAGCGCCACCCGATGGCGCGCGTTTGTAACGCGTGCCTGTACCAAACTTTGCTTTACCGCCCCTCACTCCCTCACCACTTTAAAACCTCTTACTTCTTCTCCCACCAATAACCGCCCAAAGTAGATGCCTTTGGCAAATGCACCCATATCTATGGTTTGCGTGTTGCTGCCATTAGTGGCCATGCCGCTGTGGTGCAGCACTTGCCGCCCATGCGCATCATACACGTGCAATTGGTAGTTGCCATGTGTTTGGTTTTGCCACGTGAGGGTGGTGGTTGAGGTGGTGGGGTTGGGGTAGATGGTTATCTCACCTGCATCAGCCTCCACATCACCCACACCAAGATGAATCGTTTCTCCACACCAGTCAGGCTCCGTCTCATCCAGCCAACGTACGAAACGATGAACAGGACCATTGGGGTGATCTAACAGGTAGGCATACATCCTGTCCTGAAATACGGTCATGTGCTGAGCCTTCTCCACAAAGTCGTATTCGCACCATCGCTCGCCATCATAGCTTGCAAAATAGTGGTGGAAGCCGGGTAGCGGCTCTGAGCAGTCACCCGCAACCCAAAGCTTGCCGTTATGAACGGTCATGTGGCTAACCCCAGCAGGATGCTCGCAGGCAATCTGCCCCATACCAAGAAACTGTTGTCCGTCCCATGCCACAAGCCCGTTGACCGTACCGCTGTAGCTTACTGGATGTTCATTAATCAGCAGGTATCCGCTATACTCCATCAGTTTCCTGGGGTAGGAGGAATATGGAAAACCATCTCCCACATCATTCCACTGCAGTCCATCCCACCGGGAAATATGGTATTTGCCCGTAGAGGTCTTTATGTCTCCAACTGCATACAGCTCACCTTGGTAGAAGCAGATGTCTTTAACCACAGGGACTGAGGTGGAGAAGTAATATAATGGTGCAGCGGCTGGCAGAAAGGTTTCTCCATCGTATTTGACAATTTGGCGCAAGTTGGTGTCTCCGTTAATCTCGCGAAATGAACCGAAAACATACAACGTATCATCATATACCTTCATGCCTTGCACCCCACCATTGGGCATTTCCCCGATTAACAGCCAAGCTGAACCATTGAAACGGAAAACACCGTAACCGTTAGTGCTGCTGTAATGATAACAGTAAGGAATTCCCTTATACCGGCATGCTCCACGTATGGGATTGGCTCCCTGTCCTATTGTAGAATCGGCAATTTCCGACCAGTCTGACCCGTCAAACAGATGAACCTGATTGGGCTTTGCCCTTGTAGCAAGTTGGTCGGACAATACCAGCATTTCCAAATCTGAACTCGCACCATAAACAAAGCCGACCGAATCTTCAAGCAACGTCTCCCACGGTTGAGCGAACATGACCAAATGCATTCCGCAACTCCATATTATCAGAAGAACGCTTCTCATTGCTTAATCCATTTGAAAGAGAAGCTTTCCTGTGCCGTGAAGATTCTGCCAATATAAACGCCTGAAGGAAGCTGAGACATCTTTACGGATAAAACGTTATCTCCATGTACTTGCGAAACCGTCTCTTTGTGAACAGACCGTCCATTGACATCATACACCATCAATTCCATATCTCCAGCGTTCATCGCATTCCATTCCAGCGTAAAATCCCCGCCCGCGCAAGTGTTAAGCGCAGCGTCACTTGTGCGAAAGAACACACGATCAGTTTGTAACTGATCTTTACATCCGCCACAGGCGCAAAAGTGCAACTGATATTTAGATACATGCATCATCAACCATCTATTCGTTCCACTTCTAGCAGTCCTATTTCATCAGCATAAATGGCTGCGCTACTGTAAATATACTGTTCAGCAAATGCTACAATGCCTTCCTTTACAGGGTTGTTATGAATGTAATCGAGTTTCTGATGGGTAACGGTGGCGGTAAAACACTCGATGGGGTGATTGTCTTGCCGCCAAAATTGGTATTTGGTATTGTTTGGGTTGAAGGTTCCCGCATGACAGAACATGGCAAGCAGCCATTCCTTTCGTCTTTCGCGTGGGTTTTTAGCAATTGATTGGATGATTTGTTTAGAGGTAAATTTCTTCAGATCGCGTATAATGTCAGATAGCTTATATCCTTGTTTGGCTCTTATCAACAGATGGGCGTGGTTGGTTATTAGTCACCAACCAAATAGTTCGAGGCCTTTGTGCTGCTAGCAATGCCTTACGCTTTCAACAAATATCTCCTTGTACTCAATGCGGGTAAAAACATCTGTCCAGCCTACGGTGGCAAAGCTGACAAAATAGACTCCTTCGGGGTTATGGAACTTGTATTGGGTGCTCATGTTATTTCGGAAAGAAGTAAGTTAGAACATCAGTTGCAAATTAGTAGTTACCCTGTAATCTGTAGAAGATCAGTTACAAACTGATCGCGTATTGTTCCACACAAGTCGTCCGCTTGGGCGGAAGACTTGCGCGAGCACGGCCGTGCAAGAAGATTGCTTGGTCAAGACCTAACAGGTTTTTTTTTAACCTGTTAGGTCTAGAATGCCATTAGCTCTGTACCAGAATTGCATCACCCCCCAGTGCTCGGCTCAGCCGGATTGGTCGAATTATCTGCGTCCCCTGCATGATTCCGTCTTGCACCTGCAATAAGCCGCGAATCAAAATAGTGCTTGTAAAAATCGGGTGCAACCGTCTTAAACTGTGGCATCAGCATATCTAGCCGTTCCTTCAATATCAAGTCCATCTCCTTTATCAGTTTCACCAAAACGCTAGTAGCCCCCTTGCGCGATGTAATAGCAACGCGTGGTGCCGCAATCAATTCAATAAACGCAGTAATCCGGTCATCAAGTTCAGTCAGCGTTCCTGCGGTAACACCATAGTCTCCCAAATCGGCAACCACCGCAGAGGCCTGACTATGAATCACCGTACATCGCTCGGCAGATATTGTATCGCGCACATATTTCAAACTAGATTCCGTGTAAGACACCGCCTCTTTCAAAGTCTGATTATTTACGGTAGAGGCATAAGCGAATACGCTTCCGCTTACCGTAAGCGCGGTTTCTATCATCAAATTCTGCGCATTCAGCTTGTCAGAACGAACCCCCGTAATAGCCGTTTCCTGACGTTCAACCACACCCACAATGCCCTCTAGCTTTAGCGCAAATGCACCAACTGCATTTGCAAAGGCCGGAACTCCTGACCAAACAGGATTGTTGGTGTTCACTACGCTTTCTACTGCCAAGTACATAGACAGTTTATTCTCTTGTACATCATTCATGATTCCTATTTATTAGATGGATACATGCAACGGCCGTTTGCAACTATATCCGAGGTTTTACCAACGCGACCGCACTTACAACAACGCTAAGCCTGTTTCCTTTAGTATCTAATGAAGAAATTTTAACAAATTTTTCTCTCTGCAACTGGCTTCGAGTCGCGGGTCTTTCACCTTTTAGCAAAGTTGTAGGAAGCTATTCTCCTTTAAATAGGGCGTGCTGAGTTCCTACTTGGGAAATTTCTAAATCAGAAGCGGTTTGGCAATCAAGAGAAAGCATCTGATAGGAGTCAGACGCGTGTTGCTCATCAAGGGATTCTGTTTGATGGCAATGAGATAGTATTTGGCTGTTGAGAGACACCATTTGTTCACAATGAGCAGCGTCTTGGCTATCATGTCCTTCGTTTTGTCAATAGTGCACTGCGTCTTGGTCGCAATGCGCTCCGTGCTTACAAGAATGTAACACGTCTTGGTCACAAATCTCTGCAGTTTAACGGTCAACAGCCTCGTGTTGGCAGCTACACGCCCCATCTTGCAAACTCAGAGCTGAGTTCTGTGCCATACATCAGCATGTTTGTCCAATAACAGCATCATTCTCACCAATGAGGAAAACAAACCTAAAGGAGTCTGTTCAATTGTATAAGACCTGGTGGTCGCGTCAATCGACCTTCAAATAGTACCAACTGGAATGGTGATTTCCTAGAAAGTGGCAATGGCGACACGGAAAGCACCCCTTCTGTCACTCCGAGTTTGCGAGGAGTCTCGGAATTAAACGCTGACATGACTTCGTGAGACCCTTCGTCCCTCAGGATGACAAACGGATACAGCAACGACTACTTATTTCCCCAAGCAATAGCCTACTCAGAGCACAGTCTAAAAGAAAACTAAAAATGGATTGCCACTTTCTAGGAAATCACCACCTGAGTTGGCTGTTGAAACTTTCTATTGGGTTGATGGTGTATATGCTTTTGTCAAATTCTTTGGGCGAAATCCAGATTCATTCCCCACTCTGGTACCACCCCGAATACATTACATACTTAGCTGCAATTTCTTTGAGCATTTCGGGAGACGTGTTCGGGTCTAGTTCTTTTACCTTTTTGGCCGGAGCGCCTGCATAAATACAGTTGGCTTCTATAATAGTGCGTTCCAATACAACGGCTCCGGCAGCTACTATGGCACCCGAATGCACCACGGCATCATCCATTACAATCGCGCCCATACCAATCAATACATTATCGTGAATCACGCAGCCATGCACTATGGCGTTATGCCCTACCGTTACATCATTGCCAATTTTGGTTGGGTTTTTCTGGTAGGTGCCGTGTATTACTGCACCATCCTGAATATTAACGCGGTCTCCTAAAATTAGGTCGTTCACATCTCCTCGGAGCACACAATTGTACCAAAAGCTGCATTGCTCTCCAGCTATAACTCGCCCAATAAGTGTAGCGTTTTCCGCCACAAAGCAATCCTTTCCAAGCTTAGGCGTAATGCCATTCAACGTTCTAATTAGTCCCATCTGAAAACAACCAAGGTTAAGTATGAGCGTTAAATAAACGAAACGCTAATAGAACTGCCTCATTGCTGACTAGAAAAGCAATAGAAATTGCTTAAAATTGTAACGCGTGAAAAACAAGCAAATTCCATACTCAAAAACCATCTTCTTGGTCATCTTCACCCTGCTCGGGCTGAATGCCATGGCACAGGAATGCGGTATCATTTACGTTTCTCCTACAGGAGCAACCAGTGGCATTGCAGGAACAAGAGACAACCCAGCTGAGTTTCAATATGGAATGAGTTTGGTTAATCCAGCGAATAATCATGTTCGATTAGCGCACGGAACCTACGAATTGACTGAGCCTTTGCAAGTACCTTCTGATATCGTAATTGAAGGGGGCTTTGAAGAAAGCTCGTGGTATAAGACAAATGCCGACACGACTATTTTTCATCGCGATGCAAGTAATTATGACCCCGTAAGTAAAGCTTTGGTAGCCATTAGTGCCATCAATCAAACAAATTTTCGATTACAGGATTTTGCACTAAAAGTGGATGATGCACCAGACAATGGTGTAAGTATTTATGGCATATATATATCTGGCTGTTCAGAGTATTTTGTTTCCCGATGTATTGTCATGACAGGTGATGCTTCGGACGGAATTGACGGCACCCCAGGTCAGCAAGGTCTGTCGGGTACAATAGGATTAGATGGTGAAACGGGACAAGATGAAGGAAACTGCTGCAGAGCTGGTGGGCTAGGTGCTTTAGGCTCCTTTGCTGGAAGTAATGCGGGAGGAAACGGGGGAAACGGAGGCATTTGGGGCGGCTTTGAAGTACGGGAAGTGTGCGTTCCTATCGTTAATTTATGCCAATGGTTGGTAGATCCAGATAGTGAGTTTACCAATCCTGGATTTGATGGGGAAGACGGTCAGGGCTCTGGTTCCGGACAAGGCGCACAGCGTGGTGTTGGGCTTTGTGCTCTGACTTACGCCAACAGTAATTGTCAAGCTGTACCGGTTAATAATGGTTCTGATGGCACAGATGGACTTGAAGGTGTAGATGGAGGCCCCGGTATTCAAGGTTTTGCTGCTTACGCTGGCGGGTTTTATCTCCCAGGAATTGGTGAGGATGGAGACCCAGGCCAGACAAACGGTGCAGGTGGTGGCGGTGGTGGAGGTGGTGGTGCGAAGGGCTGCGAACCAGCCGCTTTACAACCTGTATTTCCTACCAACGGACCAAGCCCTTATAATGCGGATACCGCATACAATACTGCTGGTTCTGGTGCAGGTGGTGGCGGAGGTGGAGAAGGCGGCCAAAATGGAACAGGTGGTATTGGAGGCCAAGGAGGAGGCGGTGTCTTTTGCATTTTTACTTTCAGCAATGGAATTAACGGAGTAATTCAAGATTGTAGGTATCTGCCTGGTTTTGGCGGAATAGGCGGGCAAGGCGGACCGGGCGGACCGGGAGGTTTTGGTGCTGAAGGTGGTCTTGGTGGTAATTTGGGCGATAACGGCCCAAACAATAGCTGCAATAACGGAGAAGGTGGTGATGGTGGTCGTGGTGGCGATGGAGGCCTTGGAGGTCAGGGCGGAAAGGGCTCCAATGGCACGCGGAGAGGACTCTTTCAGTTGGATGGAACATTGGTACTGGACCCTAACATTTACAACCCATGGGAGCCAGAAATTAGAGTAGAGTATTTCGGCTGCACCAACTCCAACGTGCGCATAGAAACGGATGCAACGGGAGTTATCAATTGGATATTTGGTTTTGGTGCTGAACCACAGAATAGCACCGAACAGATTGATACAGTTCAGTACTCAGGTCTGTTAGGTTCAAGAAATTTGACGCTGATTGTTGATGGCGTGCCTTATTTCTACGCGAATTATCTATTAATTGAGGAAGATTTCGACCCACCAGTAATTGATGCAACTAGAACAACAGTTTGTGTTGGAGAAAGCACAGATTTGTCTACAACCTTTATTGGCGATACCTACGATTGGAATATTCCCGGAGGTTCAATTACAACATCAACCGACCAAAATCCCGGAACGGTAACGTTTGCTACCGCTGGAGATTACATAGTAGAACTTGTGGCAACAAGTTGCTGTGGAACGTCAAAAACTACGGATACAATTCGTGTCCTTGAGCAGGTGGAGGTTGACCTTGGAGATGACCTGCGTGCATGTTTCCTTGGAGATTTGCCAGTTCTAGATGGAAATGGAAACGATGGAGCAACCTACTTATGGACCCTGAACGGCTTTCCCACTGGACTTCCATCTCAATTTTTGGAAACTACCATTACTGGAACGTATAGCGTTGAGGTAAGCTACGGAACAGGGTGTTCAGGAACTGATAGCGTAGAAATAGAAATTTACACGATTTCACCTGTCGATCTTGGTGCCGATCAAGCCTTATGTCCGGGTAGTCCACTTCCCATACTAAACGCTGGTATTGATGAAGCAGATTACACGTGGACTGTTGCTGGCAACCCAATTGGCACGAATGACATTGAGCTGGAAGCAAGCCTTCCGGGTACGTATAACGTGACGGTTGTTGAGCAAGATGGTTGTACAGGAACAGACGGGGTAGAAGTGTTGATAAGCGAACCTAGCGTGTTCTTGGGTGCCGACATTAATATTTGTGAAAATGAAGCTTATCCTATTCTAAATGCATTGAATCAAGGCGCAACTTATGAATGGTTTTATGAAGGTGTTTTAATTCCAGCAGCAAACTCACAAACCTTACAAACCACGCAGGGAGGGATTTACGATGTAGTGATAACAAATATTTACGGCTGCCAGGCAACGGACAACCTATGGATAATAACTTACCCTCAATTAAACGCAGCCTTTACAGGACCAGCAAGTGCTACACTTGGAGCTTCCGTTTCTTTTCAGGATCAGACCACACCAGCCGTTAGTTCCTGGACGTGGAATTTCGGTGATGGAACGGCAATTAACGCTCAGCAAAATCCAAGTCACGTATTTGCTGCTGTTGGAATACGCCCAGTTTTTATGGTCGTCTCAAACGGAATTTGCTCAGACACCGCTTACAGCGAGGTAGATGTACAATGGAACTGTCCGCAAATTGGACTCAGCGCTGGTTTTAACACCAACACAGATACGGTTGTCCTATCAGGATTTGGTAATGTGGAGCTAACGAATACAAGCACCAATGCAACCCAATATTCATGGAATTTCGGTGATGGTACAGGAACAGACCCAACGATAAACCCGATACATGTTTACTCAGAAGTTGGCACCTACACTATTACGCTTACGGCAAGTAACTACAATTGTACAACCACCACGCAGCAGACCATAATCGTGGTAGAGTTTGGCGTTGGAATCGGAGAGATCCTATCAAACGACCATCTCAGCGTTTATCCTAACCCGAATACAGGCTTGTTTACGGTGGATTTAGAACTAGATGCGGCATCTGAAATAGAAGTAGAGATGAACAATATCTTAGGACAAGAGGTTTACAAAAGCGAGTTACCGAAGCAACAGCATTGGAGGAAGGAATTCGACCTTAGCTCATATGTAAAAGGTGTTTATGTGTTGAGTATTTCAACTGATAAAGGCACACTACAACGAAGAATCATTATACAATAACCATGGAAAAAGTAATCCCACATACCGTTTACGCAGAAAGTACGCCTAACCCAACCACAATGAAGTTTGTGGCAAATCGTGTCTTGCTAGAAGAAGGCTTGGCTGAATATACAGGCATGGACGAAGCGAAAGGAAGTCCAGTGGCCATGAAACTCTTCGGGTTTCCGTTTGTAACGGGGGTTTTTATTCAGTCTAATTTCATAACCGTTATGAAGTCTGATATGGTTTCATGGGAAGATGTGGTGATGGAACTGCGTGAATTTATTCGAGATTATTTGAATAGCGGAGGTGCGGTGGTTACTGATTTGGTCGATGGTGCAATTCAAACCGAAGAGCAACTTGCCACTACTGCTGTGCACTCAACACCAACATCCGATTTAGAAGAACAAATCATAGCCATTCTGGATGCAGAGATTGCTCCTGCAGTAGCTCAAGATGGCGGAAACATAACATTCAAAAGTTATGAAAAAGGAGTAGTGAACGTGGTGCTACGCGGGTCTTGTAGCGGTTGCCCTTCTTCAACAGTAACTTTAAAGAACGGTATCGAAACGTTGCTTCAAAGTCGTTTTCCGGGAGAGATTTCTGAAGTTGTTGCTGTGAACGGATAAGTTGTAAGGAATGTCGGCTGGTAACTTTGGTTTGCTCCTGACTTGCTTTAAGGTCACGTAAATTTTAGAAAGTATGAGAATTATCACCCTGCTTTTTGTTGCGTTAGCGTTTTCTGCAAATGCCCAAACAGCTCCCGATTTCACTAGTACAGATATTGATGGAAACAGTCGTAACCTCTTTTCCGAATTGGACGAGGATAACATTGTTGTGTTAAAATTTTTCACAAACTGGTGTTCCATCTGTAATAATACGGCAGGTGATGTTGTGGCCATTTACAATGCACACCAAACCGTTGGTGATCCAGTTGTTTTCTGGGCTTTAGATAGAGATCAGAATGAGACAAATGCTGATGCCACTACTTATCGAAACAACCACAGCATTCCTTTTCCGGTTATTGGAGCAGCATACACTGTAGCCCAGCAATTCGGGGTGCTCTATCAACCTGAATATTACATCATTCGGCCTGACAGGAGCTACGTTAAAGAGAATAGTTACAGTGCAATGGAAGCGGCTGTTCAGACAGCTCTGACTACCATCTCCACCGGAGTTAATGAGCTTTCAGGAGGGGACGATTATATAATTGGTAACAACACTATTTCTTGGAATTCGACTAATAAGCACCGAGCAATTTTGAAAATTTTTGACATCAGCGGTCGCACAGTTTCCGATTATAATCTACTAGCGGGCGAAACAGCAGAACTGAATCTGACGAATGGTGTTTATATTTTCTCGATACTAGTTAAAGGACGAACTGTTGCAAGCGGAAAAATAGCGGTAGTCCGGTAGTTAGGAATTTGGCGGGGTTGGCGTTTACAGCCGAATCCCCATAACGGTTACATCATCCATCTGAATTTCATTTCCCTTCCAGTTAACGAAGGTTTCTAAAATAGTCAGTTCCTGTTCTTTCATCGGTCTATCCGCAGTGCTTTCTATGAGGTGGATTAGGTTTTTCTTGTAAAATTTCTTGCCTTTCATTCCTCCAAATTGATCTTGATATCCATCGGAGAACATGTACACAAGATCTGACGAGTTAAAAGTGATGCTTGTTGTTTCGAACATCTTATCTCTGTTGGAACCAAAGCCTCCGATCGAAAACTTGCTCCCCTGTAACCGGGTCAATTCGCCCCCTTGAATAATAAGAGCTGAACTTTGGGCAGCCGCAAATTCCAATTTGTTATTGGCATAATCAATCATGCACAACGAAAGATCCATACCATCGTTAACGGCTAACCCTTCAGCATCATCTTTCAGCATTTCACCCAAAGACCTGTCCATGTCTTTAAGAATTTTGCCTGGGTCATTTAACTGATGCTCAACAATGGCGCGGTTCAACAAATTGTTCCCAATCATCGACATCATTGCGCCTGGAACACCATGCCCAGTACAGTCAACCACGGCTATATGGGATATGCCATCTTTATGGTGAAACCAGTAAAAATCACCGCTCACAATATCCTTGGGCAGATTAATGACGAACACATCGTTGAACGTGTCTTCAATGTCGCTCATCTTAGGAAATATGGCACTTTGAATACGCTCTGCGTAGTTGATGCTGTCAGTCAGATCCTTATTCATTACCTGTAGTTCAGACGTACGTTCTTCTACTTTTAGCTCCAACTCGTGATGAGCTTTTTTAAGTGCCATCTCACCCTGTATTATCTTGACTTTTCCATTTATTTGGTCTGTAATTTCAAGAGACACATACATGCCTAGCATTCCGGCAAGCGGTATGTAGCTAAGTCGCACCAACAAATCGCTGAGCTCAATTGTGCTGTAAGGATCAAGCACCAAAACGAGTAGATACAAAACCAAATAAACGAATGTGGTTATAATGGTTTGCTTTAACGAGTACCTGAAAGCAATAGAAATCAACGATACATACCAAATGAGATAGAAAGGAGAATCCATGTAGCCAGTGGCAATAATCCAAAGTGTGGCTAACGCACCATCTGCCACAATAGTGAAATAAATGCTCCGTAGAACTTTAATCTTTTTGTACGGCTCGAAGAAAAAGGTGGCAAACGCATAGATGTTGGCAACAATAACTATTGAAAATGCGAGCGCGTTATGGGTGTACGTCTGGTCCATAAACCAGAGGTAAATCACAGAATTAAGAGGAACGATTAATACACGAAGTAGAGACACGCGCTTTTCAGCGGTGAACATCTTCTGTTCAAACATTTTTGTAAGTAGCTGCTTCTCGGTCACAATAATTATTTCTTCAACTCTCCTTGAGCCAGGGGTCGTACGTATTTTACACAAAAGTGTTTGGTTTTATTTACGAATCATTTTAAGAAGGTCTATATGTTGTCCATATACATAGAGCGCTATAATTGGAGACGTTCGTTCTAAGTGTTTAAGAACCAAGAAAACAGTTTTAAACCTGCCCCTTATAACCATCAGTTCTAACGCGGTTTGTGAATGCGTAAATTCGGTGCTTCAAACGTTTAATCCATGCCAATTTATCATCAGTTAGGGAAGGTTCCGCACAAGCGGCACACCGTTTTTAAGAACGAAAAGGGCGAACATCAGTACGAGCAATTGTTCGGAACGGTGGGTTTTGATGGCATGTCGAGCTTGCTGTATCACGTACACCGACCAACACAGGTAAAAAGCATCAAGGAACCGTATTCGGTAAAACCAAAGGTGGCACTTGAGCATAATATGCGCTCACTTCGTTTACATGGTTTTAAAACCACACCTGAGGACGATTACCTGGATAGTCGAAAGGCGATTCTGACCAATTCAGATTGTACAATTGTACTTGCTGCTCCGCGAAAAAGCTTAACCGAATATTTCTACAAAAATGCCGATTGCGATGAGATGATTTTCATCCATAAAGGTTCGGGAACGCTTCGTACGCTGGTCGGTAATTTGAAGTTCGCTTATGGCGATTATCTACTTATTCCTCGTGGGATGATTTATCAGATTGAATTCGATTCAGAGGATAATCGACTGTTTATTGTGGAGAGTGCAAAGCCGATGTACACGCCAAAGCGTTACAGGAATTGGTTTGGACAATTATTGGAGAATTCTCCATTCTGCGAGCGTGACATCCGCAGACCTTCTGACCTTGAAACACACGATGAAAAAGGGGAGTTTCTGATGAAGGTGAAGAAGCAAGGAATGATGCATGAAATGGTTTACGCAACGCATCCGTTTGATGTGGTTGGTTGGGATGGATACAACTATCCATATGCGTTCAGCATTCACGATTTTGAACCTATAACGGGTCGTGTGCATCAGCCACCGCCTGTGCATCAAACGTTTGAAACTGATGCCTTTGTGGTGTGTTCTTTCTGCCCACGGGTTTATGATTATCACCCAGACTCTATTCCAGCGCCATACAACCACAGCAACATCGATAGCGATGAAGTGTTGTATTACGTAGATGGTGATTTCATTAGCCGAAACGATATTGGTCCGGGTCATATTTCGGTTCACCCAGCCGGCATTCCGCACGGTCCGCACCCAGGAGCAATGGAGCGCAGTATTGGTAAAAAAGACACAGATGAATTAGCTGTGATGGTTGACACGTTTAAACCATTAATGGTGACGGAAGAGGCGCTGAAAATTGACGATGGGAAGTACTGGAATAGTTGGGTAGAGTGATGGAAAAAACCTTGGTAACAGACGAAGAATTCAACGGAGCCGATTTCGCAACGCGAACTCCGAAAGGAATCGATTTCGAGAATTGTCGGTTCAGCAATTGCTCGTTTTCCAACGTTGATTTGACGGACACATCTTTTACCGAATGTGAGTTTGAAGCCTGCGACCTGAGTTCAGCGAAAATTACCAATACGGCTTTCAAAGAGGTTTCGTTCCGTGATTGCAAATTGCTTGGACTGAAGTTTGAAAGTTGCAACAAGTTCTTGCTCGAATTCCGCTTTGACGGGTGTCAAATTGACTATACTACGTTCTACCAGTTGAAACTTCCAAAGACGGAATTCACAAACTGTTCTTTGAAAGAAGCGGACTTCACCGAAACAAATCTCTCGGGTTCAAGCTTTACAAATTGCGACCTTAGCAGAGCGGTATTCGAAAACGCTAATTTGGAAAAAGTAGACTTTAGGACATCGGAGAATTATGACATTGACCTTGAAAAAAACCGTGTGGCGAAAGCTCGGTTTTCGACCGATAGATTAAAAGGATTGTTGTCGAAATACAACCTAATCATAGAATAATCAAATCAGCTAATCATCATGAGTGACGAGATAAAAAACAGAGAATACGGACTAGAAAAGATATTTGAAGGGGCGCAAGATTTTCTGCCTCTTCTAGGAACGGATCATGTAGAGTTTTATGTGGGAAACGCTAAGCAAGCTGCGCACTTTTATAAAACTGCTTTTGGTTTTCAAAGTCTGGCCTATGCTGGACTGGAAACGGGCGTTAGAGACCGTGCATCTTATGTTCTAAAGCAAGACAAGATTCGATTGGTTCTAACCACCGCTTTGAACAGTGATTCGATTGTTGGCGAACACGTTAAAAAACATGGTGACGGGGTTAAGATTGTAGCACTTTGGGTAGATGATGCCCGAAAGTCGTGGGAAGAAACCACTTCTCGCGGAGCGAAAAGCTACATGGAACCAACAGTGGAGAAAGACGATGATGGTGAGGTTGTAAAGGCAGGAATCTACACTTACGGAGAAACGGTTCATCTATTTGTTGAGCGCAAAAACTACAATGGCACTTTCCTTCCAGGTTATCGGGAATGGAAGTCAGATTATAACCCTGCACCAACAGGATTGAAATTCATCGACCACATGGTTGGCAACGTTGGTTGGGGCGAAATGAACACGTGGGTAAAATGGTATGAAGATGTGATGGGCTTTGTGAATTTCCTATCGTTTGACGACAAGCAAATTCATACAGAATACTCCGCTCTTATGAGTAAAGTGATGAGCAACGGAAACGGTCGCATTAAATTCCCAATTAATGAGCCTGCAAAAGCAGCAAAACGTTCTCAGATTGAGGAGTATTTAGATTTCTATGAAGGTTCAGGTGTACAACACATCGCGGTAGCTACAGACGACATTTTGAAAACTGTTGCCGATCTCCGCAGTAGAGGAATTGAATTCCTTTCTACCCCTCCGCAGGAATATTATGATGCAATTCCGGAAAGACTCGGCAAGCACATGGAGACTATGCACGAAGACATCAATGAGATTGCCAAACTTGGAATTATGGTGGATGCAGATGAAGAGGGTTATTTGCTTCAAATCTTCACCAAACCTGTTGAAGATCGCCCAACGTTGTTCTTTGAGATTATTCAGAGAATGGGTGCGAGAGGCTTTGGTGCTGGAAACTTCAAAGCACTTTTCGAAAGCATTGAGCGTGAGCAAGAAGCTAGAGGAACGCTTTGAGCGAGATAAAAACACTAGCGCTTTTCGATTTTGACGGAACCATTTCCAGCAAAGACACTTTTGTTGCTTTTATGAAATTCACCCACGGAACGCCCGTTTTCGCATATCGAATGGCAATGGGTTTACTGACGTTTGCTGGTTGGAAACTGGGTTTGGTTAAAAGCCATTATACCAAGGTTAAAGCACTTCGGTCTTTTTACAAAGACTGGACTGAAGAACGAATGACCGATGCTCGTAAGAGATTCACTTCGGAAATAATTCCAACTATTCTATTTCCAAAAGCAGTTGCGAAAATCAATTGGCATAAGGAGCAAGGTCATCGCGTAATTGTGGTCACGGCTAGTTGCGATGCATGGCTTGGTGATTGGACAAAGCAAATGGATTTGGAAATCCTTTCTACCGAGATGGAACTCAAGAATGGCGTTCATACAGGCGAGCTCTCAAAACCGAACTGCCGTGGAAAGGAAAAGGTGAACCGCATCAAACAGCATCTTGAGTTGGAAAACTATTCAGAGGTTTATGCTTACGGAAACGACCATGGCGACAATCAAATGTTGGCTATAGCCGACCATCCCCATTTTAGAGAATTTGAATAGCATATTCTTGATGCTAGCCTTATTACGGTTGGATAGTCTAGCCGTAAAGGCGACAACATTTAAAAACGGAGCATGTTAATTTCATACATGCTCCGTTTTCTTTTGATCACATTTCTTGTTTCATTATCGGTTTTAGGCTTTAGTCAAGAAGCCGAAGAAAACCCTGTGCAATTCTGCAACCACAAAGGTCATGCACTCTGCATTAAGATTACGGCCAAAGAGGTTTTTGCTGATGGAGCAAACGGAAAATGGTCACATCACTGGAAACGTATGTCTTACATCGGTAAAGCGTGCGTTAAAGAACACGGAAAGAAAAAAGGAAAAGCACTTGAAGCTGTCTTTGCCCCGGGACATTACTTCGCCATGTTTTGGGTAAACGTGGCTGGCTTGACTAAATATCGTTTCAGCAAAAAGAACAAAAAGAAAGGGGAAGAATTGAAGACCTTAAATACCGCGAATCGCTAAACGAATTTCTCGCCTTTTGTGGCTTTCACGTCATTTACAATTCGCTTGATTTGTTGCTCGTCTTTCTGACGGCAAACAAGCAGAATATCATCGTTCTCAACCACAATCATGTCTTCCATTCCTTGAAGGACTACAAGCTTGTTTTTAGGAACATTGACTATGCAATTCTTAGAATCGTACGTCAGCACGTTCTTGCCTTGAATGACGTGGCCTTCTTCGTCTTTATCAGAATAAGAATAAAGGGAACCCCATGTTCCGAGGTCGCTCCAGCCAATATCTGCCGCAATCGTAAAAACGTTCTTAGCCTTTTCCATGATTCCGTAATCGATGGAAATACTCTTGCATTGTGTGTATGCGGTTTGAATAAAGGCTTTCTCTTCTTTGGTGTTGAAAAGGGCTTCTCCTTCCTGAAACAATTGATACATCTCTGGCATCAGACTCTCAAAGGATTTCAATATTCCTTTTGTAGACCAGACAAAAATTCCAGCATTCCATAGGAATTCACCGCTTTTAACCAGCTCCTTGGCCATTGCCAAATCTGGCTTTTCGGTAAAGCTTTTCACTTTGTGTACACCTTTATCATTGGCACTTTCCTCAAACTGAATGTAGCCGTAACCAGTATCAGGTCGGGTTGGGGTTATGCCAAGCGTAATCAACGAATCTTTCTCCTCAACCTCGGCCAAAGCCTTGTTAATTAGGTCGGTGTATTCCTGATCTTTTAAAATTAAATGATCGGAAGGAGCTACAACCATACATGCATCTGGGTTCATTGCTTTAATACGGAAAGCGGCATAAGCAATACACGGAGCGGTGTTTCTTCGAGCTGGCTCTAATAGGATCTGCGAAGCTGTAATTCCCTTCAGTTGTTCTTTTACCAACCCGCGATATGTTGTGTTGGTTACAATGAAAATATTACTCTCTGGACAAACTTTTTTCGATCGCTCATACGTCTGTTGTAAAAGTGATGTACCCGTACCAAGGATGTCAATAAACTGCTTTGGGTGTGGAGTTCGACTCATTGGCCAGAATCGGGAACCAACCCCTCCTGCCATGATTACTACATAGTGATTCGGGTTTTTTTTACTCATTGTTTGAACTGCCCAAGGGCTTTTCTAAGGTTATCAATTACCACCGAAATTGCTTCTACTTTCAGGGTTCCTACCGAAATTCTGAACCAAGGATTCTGTTTAGACGCGCCAAAGCAATAGAATGGCACAAAGCCAACCTTCGCCTGTTTGATAAGGAACATGGTTACGTCTTGTGCGTCTTTTAGGAGTTCTCCTTCTTTGGTGGTTTTCCCAATAAGGTCGATTTTTACTGTCAAGTACATCGCACCTTCTGCCTGAATGGCATCTACAGGAAAACCAACCTCACGAAGAGCTGAAAATCCGTTGAAGAGTTTGTTCACTCTTTCGGAAATCATGTCTTTATGTTTCTGAATAGCGGCTTCTACAGCATCTGTTCGGTTAAGGAACGCTGCTGTAGCAATCTGCTCTGGTTTTGGCGACCAAGCACCAACATGACTCAGCAGCGCCTTCATTTTGGCAATCACCTTTGTAGGACCAAAAGCCCAACCAACACGAACACCCGTAGCGGCAAACGCCTTGGAAATACCATCAACATAAACGGTGTATTTGCGCATTTCTGGTCGCAACGAAACGGGATCATAATGCTTGGTATTACCAAGTGTTAATGCCCAATAGATTTGGTCGTAAAGAACATAAAGGGGCTTTTGTCCAACTCTTCGTTTGTTCTCGGCAATCACTAAATCGCATATTTCCAGCAATGCTTTCTTCGAATACGAGGTTCCCGTAGGATTCAAAGGCGAGCATAATGCAATCAATGAAGCATCCTGAACATGCGGTCTTAAGTCATCTGCAGTAGGCAAAAACTTACTCTCAGGCTTGGTTTCCACAATAACAGGCGTGGCAAAGGTCAAATAGGTGTAGTGGTTATTATTCCAACTCGGAATCGGAAAAATGACCTTGTCTCCTTTGTTCACCAGTGCGCGGTAAGCAGCGTATATCAACGGACGAGCACCACCAGAAATCAATATATCGTCTTTGGTGTACTTGAGACCTTGGCGTGTTTCAATGTAATTACTAACAGATTCGCGCAAAACTTCCATTCCGTTTGCCTGCGGATAATTGGTGTGCCCAGCTTCATAAGCTGCCACAATTTCGTTCAGCAAAGCTTTAGGGAGCGGATAAATCGAAGGGTCGAAATCTCCTATCGTAAGGTTTGTAATTTCCTCACCTTCGGCAATGCGTGCATTTATCTCGCCAGCAATCTTGATTATCTCTGAACCGACTAGGTTTTCGGCCAAATCGGAAACATCAATTGCTTGTTGTGTCAATGATTGCATCATAATGAATTTGAAAAGGGGTGGCGAAGATACTTATTCTGATGCGTTGGCGTATTTCTTGCTAACGGTAGCACCAAAACGGTTAGCTGAATGTCATCCATCCAAATAAATCTCAATTCAGGTAAATTAGCGGACGCAATGAAACACACACTTCTTGTTTCCTTTTTATTCTTCGCTCAGCAGGCAATGTCGCAAGACATGGAATATGCCCACGAAGTTCTTAACCAGCTGTGTTCGGATGAGTTTGCTGGACGCGGGTATGTAGAAGATGGCGATAATGCCGCTGCTTACTACATCGAACAGGAGTTTAAAGAGAACAATCTTTATGCTTGGGGTTTCAATTACTACCAGCAGTTTACTATGCCTGTAAATACGTTTCCGGATAAGGTGGAACTGGCTGTGGATGGGAAACCGTTGATTGTAGGAAAAGACTTTCACGTGGAGGCAAATGCGCCTAGCATTCGTGGTAGTTATGAATTGATGTATGTGGACAAACTACCGCAGATTGCACCTTCTGGGCGTGTGATTGACAGCACTGCCAATTACGCGGGTTTTGTGGTGTTGGAAGATACGTTGATATCGCAATTACCACCGCCAATCCGAATGGCGTTGCTGAAAGGATTCAAGAAAGCTGGTGCGAAGGGAATTATTCGTTTATCCGATACGAAACTGACATGGACGGTAGCAAAACAGCAAGCACCAATTGCGCAGCTTATCGTAGCAAAGGATGCATGGGTTTCAGGAGCAAAGTCAATTGAAGTAAACATTAAGGCCGAATTTGAGAAAAAGCATAAAACACAGAATGTACTGGCCTATGTTGAGGGCAGCGAAGAACCAGACAAGTTTCTTGTGATTACCGCACATTACGACCATTTGGGCAAGATGGGAAAGGATGTGATTTTTCGTGGAGCGAACGATAATGCAAGTGGCGTAACCATGCTTTTAAATCTCGCGAAGCATTACGCGAAGCCGGAAAATCAGCCCAAATATTCCATTGTTTTCATTGCATTTGCTGGCGAAGAAGCGGGGCTTTTAGGGTCCATGCATTTCGTTCGAAACCCAGTTTTCCCATTGAAAGACATCGAGTTTCTCATCAACTTAGATATTCTAGGAACGGGTGGCGAAGGGATTACGGTGGTAAACGGAGCGGTTCACACCAAGGAGTTTGAGCTCCTTTCAAAAATCAACTCAGACAGAGATTATTTGGTGAAAGTGAAAAAGCGCGGAAAGGCTGCTATTTCCGATCATTACCCGTTTTCTGAAGCTGGTGTTCCGTGCTTTTACATTTACACAATGGGTGGCATTCAAGCATATCACGATGTGTATGATGTGCCCGAAACACTCCCACTCACCGAGTTCGAAGACATATTCCGATTATTAACCGATTTCGTAGCTACATACTAATGGGAAATCTTTTTGTAGTACCAACGCCTATTGGAAATTTGGAAGACATGACTTTCCGCGCTATTAATGTGTTGAAGACTGCCGACCACATTTTGGCGGAGGATACGCGTACTTCTGGTAAGCTGATGAAGCATTATGAGATTGGTACACCCATGAGCTCGTTTCATCTGCATAACGAACACAAGGTGGTAGCCCGTTGGGTGGATGCGCTAAATTCTGGACAAACGATTGCGTTAATAAGCGATGCTGGAACTCCAGCCATCTCCGATCCGGGTTTTCTTCTTGTTCGCGAAGCAATAAAACAGGGAAACGAGGTAATTACATTGCCTGGTGCAACGGCATTTGTACCAGCATTGGTTAACAGCGGTTTGCCCTGCGAGAAGTTTTACTACGAAGGTTTTTTGCCGCACAAGAAAGGTCGTGCCACGCGTATTGCAGATTTGGTTCAACGCAAAGAAACCTGCGTATTATACGAGAGTCCGCACCGCATACTTAAGACACTGAATCAATTGTTGGAAGCGGCTGGTCCAGAACGAATCGTCTCAATTTCGCGAGAAATAAGCAAGCTGCACGAAGAAACCATACGCGGCACAATCCCAGAGGTGATTGATTATTATGAGAACAATCCTATTAAGGGCGAGTTTGTGCTGGTGATTGAAGGAAGTAGTTGAAAAGGATGTGCGATAGACGATTTGCGAACTGCAATTTGCGATTGGTATTCAGGTAAATTGAGGAGCGAAGCGTCTCAGTCCCAAAATCCGCGTTCATCCGCGCAATCCGCGTTATCAGCGTTCCATTCAAGAGCGCAGCGAGTACCATTTTTGAATACGTTTGCACACGTGAGAAAAGACATACATATTCCGAAGGTTAAAGGTGTTTCAATGGCTGTTGTCAAGGAAACAGATAGTGTGGATGCCGAATGGGGCGTTTACCTCATCAACACTAAAACTGTTGAGTTGAAAAACATCATTGTGGTCTCAAAAGGCTATGGAATCATAAATGATGAGGAAATAAAAACATCCGCTTTACGCCATTTCCATGATGATTTGGGAGCAAGCTCTTTTCTGAAAATTGAGAAAATTATGCCAGAGGTATTCGGTTTAAACAACGAATACATGGTCACGTTTTACATAGATGGAGTAATTCACGATCGCAAGTACATTTTTGTGCCTGACAGTGTGTTGGAAGACAACCTCATTCGAATACCTTTGATAGAACGACCAGGAATTCTTATTCGCTAAACATGTTGCTTCATCTCGATCTTACAAAAATCTTGTTTCTCGACATCGAGACAGTTCCGCAGTTTTCGGATTACAAGAAATTGGACAAGACAACAGCCACGCTTTGGGATGACAAGGCAGGTAAGCTTTCTCGTCAGGAACACACGGGTGAAGAAATCTATGAGCGTGCTGGAATCTATGCCGAATTCGGGAAAATCATCTGTATTTCTGTCGGAGCTTTCAACTTACGTGAGGGCGGAAAAATGGAGCTCAGAATGCGTTCGTTTTATGGCGATGATGAATCAGTTTTGCTTCGCGAGTTTGCCGAATTGCTGAATAACCACTATAATTCTCCAACTCAACTTTTATGCGGACATAACGGTAAGGAATTCGATTTCCCTTACATCGCTCGCAGGATGGTTATCAACCGAATCCCACTTCCGAAGATTCTGAACATGGTGGGTAAAAAACCATGGGAAGTGCAGCATTTAGACACAATGGAACTCTGGAAATTCGGAGACTGGAAAAGCTATACCTCGCTTAAATTGTTGACGCACATTCTTGGCGTTCCAACTCCTAAAACCGATATTGAGGGAAAAGATGTGGCGCGCGTTTATTACGAAGAAAACGACCTCGAACGTATTGAACGGTACTGCAAGCGTGATACATTAGCAGTAGCGCAGTTGTTACTTCGTTTTAGAGGAGAAGAAATATTAGATGACGACCAAATTATAGGACTATGAGAGCGTTTTTATACATCATTATTACCGTTACCTTATTTGGCTGCAGTGGTTCAGAGCCAGATGTTCTGATACCAATCATGGGTCAGGAAACAGGACATTTCCGTGGAAGCTCCATTGGAGATAAATACCAAGACGTGCTAAAGCAAGTGGCAAAGGACAATGCAACTTCAACCGAAGAAGGTGTGCTCAACTGCGAATTCAAAGTGGAGAATTCTGAGCTTTTGGTGCGCTACGAATTCGATCAGGAAAAGCTTTACGCCATTCAGGCCGACATTTTCTTTGCTGATACGGCAAGTTTGAACAGCTTTCAGCAATCATTGGTTATCCAATACAATTCAAGTTTTGGCGAAGTGAATATGGATGGCGGTTTCTTCGTTTGGCGCCACCGCGAATCTGACGCGGAGGTAGAATTTGCCCTAGCCGATGAAAGCATCGAATTTGGCCAACCGAAGCTCTCCCTCACTATTTATAATTTCGATAATTGATTGGAGTCGGGGATGCTTACAGATTCGGCTTCAACGGCATGGAAAAGGACAATGAGATAAAAGGGAACGGGAATAGTTACGATTTTGGAGCACGGGGCTATGACCCAAGAATTGCGAGATGGTCAAGCGTTGACCCACTTGAATCGAAATACCCTTGGACAAGCCCTTATGGATATGTGGTTGGAAACCCAATTCTTAATAGAGAGTTGGATGGACGAGATTGGACCGTAAGCTCAATGAAGGACGATGACGGAAATACAACCATTACGATTACGTTGGATGCGGCAGTTGTGAATACGAGTGCAAATGCATCTCTCGACATGACAAAGTTGGCGGCATCGGTTAAGGAGCAGGTTCAAACTTCATATAGTATGACATATAAGAATGAGGATGGGACATCAACAACAGTTATAGCCAAGGCAAACGTGAGGGTGATTGACGATATTTCTAAAGTCGGAAGTAAGGAGCATCTGGTGCAGGTTGTAAACGGGGGCGAATTGGGTGGTGGTTACGGAAGAGGGCCATTTTATGGCAATCAATTATATCTAAATGAAGAAATGGTTCCTGGAATGCTTAGTGGCGCAGATAATAACACTATTCCTCATGAGCTTGGGCATACGGCAGGGCTGAAACACTCAGATCGTCCGGGTCACATGGAATTTAAGGATATGGTGGAAGGTCAATCTTTTGTGCCATGTACTTCCTGCGTTGATGACAACGTTGATAATATTATGTATTCGGGATCTAACCCCGTAATATCTGGCACGTACTTGGATGACAAAACATCCACGAAGGTGAACCCAGACCAAGTTCAGGTGATTAAAGAAAACTATGATGCAGGGAAACTTAATAAGGACACAAGGGGGGATTAGTACGATTAACACTTTTCTAATGTGGGTACTTTTTAGTCTTTGCTCGTTTGCAGTATCTGGACAGGGCATATCTGATGAAAAACACAAAATAGATTCGTTTTGGGTTGAGCTAATTAGTGCAACGTGTTCCGAAAATATAAATGCACTCAATAAATTATGTACAGTAGAAGGATTGTCTTCGTTGGTTGGATATGGGGGGCTTGAGCAGCAACAGAAAAAGCGCGTTTCGTTTTGTCAAACGTTTCGAGGTACCCGAATAAAAATTAAGTCAATAGACAGGGACGAGGCTTTCCTGCAGTTAGGTGATGAAGATGTGGAAAACGGGATTTATGCTGGCGCGGTTGTTTTGAAATGTATTAGGAAGAAGTGGTTGTTGGAAAAATATTTGCCTGCAAAATGATTGGATTAGGAGCGATCGACCATCTCCCCATTGCGTATCGCGTTCCAAATCTTGTAGAACCTTATGCAGCACATCGCAAGAACCTGTTTGTAAAAAGCGTTCCATATAAGGAACTAGGAATCCCCCGCTGGTGCGCGTTTGTAACGCGTTTGTTTAGTTATTTATGGTGGGCAGTAGCTGTTCTTCGGTGCATATCACAAGAACGTTCTTGTAAAAAGTGTTGCTAATAAGAAATATTGAAGGAAGCCCAAGTACCTAACCAAGTGCTTTTTCAAGCGGCAGGGTAAAAGTATTTTTCATCATCCAGCATAAGCAGTTCTTGCTTTAGCATCTCTGATCAACCCATCAATAGCGTACATGATACAATGTCTGTCATCTTTAGGTAATTGCTGAATGGTCATTATTTTATCAATAATTGTTTGGTCAATTTGAAGCCCCGCTCGGCTAAGTGTTCCACATCGGCACGCCCCCGCTCGGCTAAGTGTTCGGCATTGGCACGCACAGATGTTTCACAGAATCACTTGTTTGAAAAAGCTCACAATCAGTACGGGAAATCGTCAATTACCCTTAAAAGCCCGTATATTTGCAACTAAATACAGTTACATTGGTTTATGAGTAAGAAAGAAAAACTAATCGAGCGCTTTCTACTTGGACCTAAAGACTTTCATTATGACGAGGCAGTAAAGCTTTTAGGTCACTTTGGCTTTACAGAAGTCAAGAAAGGTAAAACTTCTGGCTCGAGGGTAAAGTTTGAAAATGAAGATGGAGTGCCAATTATGCTACATAAACCTCACCCAACTGGAATAATGAAACAGTATCAGTTAAAGCAAATCAGAGAAATTTTAGAGCTATGAAATATTTAGATTACAAAGGTTATAGCGGAACCATAGAATATAGCGAAGAAGATGGGATTCTTTTTGGTAAGGTGCTGGGAATTAAAGGACTCATATCTTACGAAGGAGAAACAGGAAAAGACCTTGAGACTGATTTTAAAGAGGCTGTTGATGTTTACATAGCCGATTGTAAAGCAGCGGGCAAGGCACCTGAAAAACCATTTAAGGGTAGTTTTAATGTTCGCATTCCTTCCGTTCTACACCAAAAAGCTGCCTTGTTGGCAATGGAAGCAAAAATGTCCTTAAACGCTTTTGTAGCAGAATCTATTCGTTCAAGAATAATGAAAGGTGTTTAATTACACGGTCGATTGTTGTTCTTTTAACCTGAATAGCTAAACCGTTTTATTTGCTGCATTTTTGGGAATTGATATACTGAAGAAATAATTTGCATGTCAGACAGAAAACTGTTAGAAATAAAGAACCTCGTTACGGAATTCCGAACGGATGGAGAAGTGATGAAAGCCGTAAACGATGTGAGTTTTACACTCCATCGTGGTGAAACCATTGGAATTGTTGGCGAATCTGGTTCTGGAAAGTCTGTTACTTCCCTTTCGGTAATGCGCTTGATTCCTAGTCCTCCGGGAACCATTTCAGGTGGCGAAATTCTATTTCACAAAGACGAAAACTCTTGCGTTGATTTGGTAAAACTCAACGAGAAAGACATGCGCGCCATTCGCGGGAATGACATTGCCATGATTTTCCAAGAGCCAATGACCTCCTTAAATCCTGTTTTCACTTGTGGCGACCAAGTGATGGAAGCCATTCTGCTTCACCAAAAGGGGAATAAGAAAGAGGCGAAGGCGAAGACGATTGCGCTTTTTAAGGAAGTTCAACTACCACGCCCAGAAGCCATTTTTGATCAGTATCCACATCAAATTTCTGGCGGACAAAAACAGCGTGTAATGATTGCGATGGCTATGAGCTGCAATCCGAGTGTTCTGATTGCTGATGAGCCAACAACAGCATTAGATGTTACTGTGCAGCAGACCATTCTCGATTTGATGCTGAAACTTCAGAGAGAGAAAGACATGGGTATCATGTTCATTACGCACGACCTTGGTGTAATTGCCGAATTGGCCGATAAGGTGGTGGTGATGTACAAAGGGAAAATTGTAGAGCAAGGACCAGTTTTAGAGATTTTCAGTAATCCGAAACATCCTTACACCAAAGGGCTATTGGCTTGTCGCCCGCCTTTAGATGTGCGTTTGAAGCGCTTGCCAGTTGTTTCCGATTTTATGAAACTCAACGAGGCTGGCGAGATTGAAGAAATTGCTCAAACGGTGACTGAGGCAACTCAGAAGGAGATTGAAACAGACGAAGAACGAGCGAAGACACACAAGGAAATGTACGCGAAAGAACCTGTTCTCAGGATTAAAAATCTGAAAACGTATTTCCCTCTCAAAACAAATTTCTTCGGAAAAGTAACCGAAGAGGTAAAGGCAGTTGATGACGTCACGTTTGATGTCTATCCTGGAGAAACACTTGGTTTGGTAGGCGAATCGGGTTGTGGTAAAACCACGCTCGGAAGAACGGTTCTTCGCTTAGTGGACCCAACCAGCGGGGAAGTGATTTTCAAAGGACAACCACTTCATTCAATGACTACGAAAGAATTGACGAATGTTAGAAAAGACATTCAAATTATCTTTCAGGATCCGTATTCATCGCTTAACCCAAGAATTACTGTTGGCGATGCAATTTTGGAGCCAATGCAGGTTCATAAGCTTTACGCAAACGACAAAGAGCGTAAGGAAAAAGTGCACGAATTGCTTGAGCGAGTTGGAATGCTTCCAGAGCATTTTTACCGCTATCCGCATGAATTTTCGGGTGGTCAAAGACAACGAATTTGTATTGCACGTGCCTTGGCTTTGCGGCCTCAATTCATCATTTGTGATGAGTCTGTTTCTGCCCTAGATGTGTCCGTTCAAGCGCAGGTTCTTAATCTACTGAACGAACTGAAACGCGACTTCGATTTCACATACATTTTCATCTCGCACGACCTTTCTGTTGTGAAATTTATGAGCGACCGAATGGTAGTAATGAACCAAGGGGTTGTGGAGGAAATGGGTGATGCTGATCAGATTTATTCTAATCCTCAAACGGAATACACGAAAAAGCTCATTGCGGCCATTCCGAAGGGAAGACTGGAAGATATTCAAGCCTCCATCAAGGAAAAGCAGGAGTGGAAAAAAGGGGTTGAAGCTTAAAGCGCGATTTGCAAACATATATCTGTTAAAAGTTCTCAATTAGTCCAACATGTGTGAGGTCTGTGCGTTATACTTTCGCATTAACTAAACACGTTAACTTAATTATGAAACAATTAGCAATTCTTGCAATCTCTGCGCTGCTTCTTAGCAGTTGCGTAACAACAAAAAAGCATACCGCTTTGAGTGACGAATATGTCGGCTTAAAGGACATGTATGAGAAGAACCAAAATGTTCTTGGGCGTACTCAGCGGGAGCTTATTTCACTGAAAAAACAAGCTGAAAGAGACAGTCTGGAATTGGTACGTCTACGTTCTCAAACCGATCGTTTGATTAACAACATTGGCGATATGGCCACGCTCTCTAAAAAAGAAGCTGAGAACTTGGAGAAATCGTTGGAAAAAATTAACGAAAAAGACAAGCATATCCGAAGTCTTCAAGATGCCATCAACCGTAAAGATTCGGTAACGTTTGCGCTTGTTACAAGTATCAAAGGCGTTATTGGAAACTTGGATGATGAAGACATTCAAATTAAAGTTGAGAAAGGAGCGGTTTTCGTTTCAATATCTGATAAATTCCTCTTTAAAAGTGGAAGCTTCCGTCTGAATAGTAATGCCATGGGTGTCATTTCTAAAGTGGCTAAAATCCTCAAATCAAAGCCTGATTTTGAGGTAATGATTGAAGGACACACAGATAATGTTTCCTACCGAAAAGGTGACTTGGAAGACAACTGGGATTTGAGTACAAAACGTGCAACTTCCATCGTTCGTGTGCTTCAAAAAGATTTTGAAATTGATCCAGCTAGAATGACTGCTGCAGGGCGTGCTGAATATGCACCGATTTCTGAAAACGAAACAGCCGAAGGTCGCGCTGTCAACCGCAGAACACGCATCATCATTCTTCCAAAACTAGATCAGTTCTACGGAATGATTGAAGAAGGTTTGAAAGAAGCGGAATAGACGAAAGAAACATTGAATTGAGGAAAGGGCGGAGTTTAACTCCGCCCTTTTGTTTGAAAAAGACAAGAACAAATCTTAACGATAGAGGTTACGATTCAATGCAGATCTTTGCGGCTTAATGACCAAACAGCTCACTTACCTTCTTGCGTTCATCAAGTTCACGCATATCATGGATTTCATGATTATGATGCCTCTTGGTCCGCAATTAGAACGTATTTGGGAAATTTCCCCCCAGGAATTCGGGCTTTTGGTGGCTGCTTACACATTTAGCGCTGGTACTGTTGGGTTGTTCGGTTCGTTCTTCATGGATCGTTTTGATCGCAAGCATGCACTCATCTTTCTTTACACTGGTTTCCTCTTGGGAACATTCGCTTGTGCTCTTTCCGACTCGTACGAAATGCTGCTCATTGCCCGTTGCGGCACAGGAGCTTTTGGTGGATTGTTGGGCGCTACTGTACTGTCCATTGTTGGTGATTTGACTCCGATTGAAAAACGTGGCGAAGCCATGGGAACAATTATGGCTGCTTTCTCGGCAGCATCTGTTTTTGGCGTGCCATTCGGTTTGTTTTTGGCAAATCAATTTGGGTGGCAAGCTCCGTTTCTGTTCTTGGGGTTAGCTGGTTTACCTATTTTGATTTTTAATGTGATTATGGTTCCAAACGTGAGAGAACATCTTGAGCATGGAAAGGAAAATCCGTTAGCTATACTGAAAGGAATGCTGAAAGATCCTAATCAGTTTACGGCTCATATTTTCATTGTGTTGCTGATGTTAGGGCAGTTTAGCGTAATCACGTTTATTGCGCCCTACATGGTTTACAATGTTGGATTTACCGAAGGACAGTTGGCCTATATTTATCTGGTTGGTGGTTTTTTTACGCTCTTTTCATCCCCAATTTTCGGCAAACTTGCGGATAAGCACGGACAGTTGAGATTCTTTACGGTTGTAACGGTATTATCACTCTTGCCACTTTGGGCAATTACTAATTTACCGAGAATGAATATCTACGCAGTTCTTGTAATTACCAGCATCATGTTCGTTCTTATTTCTGGTAGAATAATCCCTGCCATGACCATGATTACATCATCCGTAAGACCCGAAAGAAGAGGTGGTTTTATGAGTATAAATTCGGCCATTCAGCAGCTTGGAGCCGGAGTTGCAAGCTACGTAGCCGGAATAATTGTAATCAAGACTGCATCTGGAGAGTATCAAGATTATGATCTTGTTGGATACATGGCCATATCGGCATCTATAGTTGCCATTCTTATTGCCAGAAGAATGAAAGCCGTTTCCTGATTTTAGCTATACCGTTTATCCACCGAGAATTTCTCTGGATGCTTTGGCCCTTTGTCTTTATAAAACGCCATAATCTTTCGTAGATCAGCTTCCATATCTCCACTTGGATGGATTATTGGACCAACTCCAGCATGTTTCCGTTCGTAGTCTAAATAGCCAAGGGCAATTGGAACACCAGCACCAACAGCCACATGGTAGAATCCCATTTTCCATTCGGTTCTTAATGCGCGCGTTCCTTCAGGAGTAACCATCATTGCCAAGGTTTGATGTTCGGTGAACAAGTCACTCATAGCCTCGGTCATGCTTTTGCGTTCCATCCCAGGTTTTAAAGGAGTTCGGTCAATGCCTATTCCTCCCATAGCTTTGGTGACCCATCCGAATGGAGGTCGAAACCATTCCTTTTTAATGGTAAATCGAAGTGGAACGCCCATTAAATAAAAGGCTGCACGTGCATGAACCAAATCCCAGTTACTGGTATGAGGGGCTGCAATAATCACACACCGCTGAACCTCAGTTGAAATATCCTGATCCATGGTCCATCGGCTGAAGAAGAAAATAATTTTAGAAATGATTGTTCCCATTTGAGTAAAAGTAGTAACCCGTTGGAAACAGGAGCAAACCTTATCGTCAATAGCGCATCACGCTGATAGGAGAAGCATCCGAATCTTTTTCATTCATTAACTGAACCAAATAATATCCTTCTGCCATATTGACCATGTTGATGGTGTAAGGCGTTTCGGCATATCGCTTCTGGAACACAACTCTACCTGCTGTATCTACAATTCGTAGTTCCGCATTGGTTTCAGCAAATTTCCCCGTTTCAATTGTAAATCTACCGTTGGTTGGATTCGGATACAGCATGAAGCTTTCTTCAGAATTACTGTTTACAGCAGTCACTAGACACGGGTTTCCATCGCCATTGCAAATATTTATTTCGGTTGAATCTTCGTTCAAACAAAAATCCAGTTCACAGTACACTTCATTTCCGGTATTTGCCAAAATCTCATACGTAGTGGTCGAATTCGGAATTCCTGGCATGCTCACAAAAAGGGTATAAATGGTGTCGCTATTTGGGACAAACCCGAACTCATATACTCCATCTTCATCTGTAGTAACAAGTCCGCGGCCTTGACCGGGAGGTGTTTTTTCCACTACTACATCAATCAATGGAATTGGATCTTCGGTTTGGGTCTTTCCGGTTGATGAATACCACACGGTCCCTTTTAAAACATTAGTTCCATTGCCACTAAAGTTTAACGGCTCGGTTAACGCGAAGTTTTTGGTTAGCGTAACGCCACAATCATTGGTAAAAACAGTCGCGTCATTCCATTTGTGTCCTTCGGGATAGAATTGCGAAGGAGCATACGGATGTTGAATCTGATTTGGTCTTATTTGTAGGGTAAATGGAGTCAAGTTGCTGATTTCTCCGAAACCATAATCTCCATCTGAATTTGTGGTGGCCGTACCCATTAATTCCCAAAGTCCGACAGTGCTATTGTGGCGATATTTAAAAACCTCGCACTCGTTACATGGCGTGGAACCTAGGATTGCTTGTCCACTAAGAACACTTAGTATCGCGCTAATGAAAATGGAATCTTGGGTGATACATCCATTCTCATCTTGTACTTGCACATGGTACATTTGGTCAAGACTATTTACCGAGGGTGTGAACTTAATCAGACTCGAATCTATTTGATTGATTGCTGGTGAAATGCCCCAATCGGCATTTACAGAACCGGTACCTCCTGTAAGGCTCAAAGTAATATTTGTAACACCATTGTCTGGGCATAGCTGAAGCGTATCGCCAATATCAATACTAGCAACCAAGAGTTCTGGCTCTGGAATATTAATCGGACCACTTGAAAGCGTAGGACAACCTAATAAGTCGTCAGTTACCGCTGCTTCATAATCGTCAGGGCATAAATCAGTAATTGTATTTCCAGGAGTGCCAACAGCATCCCAAACCACGGTGTAAAGACTAGCGTTGTCTGATATGAGGTTCAGGGTAAGTTCACCATTACAGTTACCAAAGCAATCGAATCCCTGAACCGAAACGTTGAACATGGGTTGGCCGAGTACAACAACTATTTGAGTAACGGTTATTGGTGTACAACCGCCAGCGCCATCGTCAATGTCCAAACTCACAGTAAACACTCCTTCTTCAATGTAGGTGTGGTTTATTTGAGTAGAAAGCAATTGGTTGAGTTGAACATTGCCATCGCCAAAGTTCCAATCCCGGTCGGACAGCATTCCCTCCAGTAGTGACGCATCCTCGAAAGTTATTGACGACCCAACACACGTATAGACAGTATCGTCCTGAGTCAATAATGGGTTCATCACATTGAGAAGACCCTCACATGTTGGAGGTGCTGCCCAGAGATGTCCTTGCTGTAAGAAGAGCAATACAAGTAGAAATATCTGTGGTGATCGTTTTGTCATTTATCTAAACTAATTCGGTAAACCCGTTTGCCACATCGGATAGCATTCAGGATAACGTAGTGTAAGACAGAGAGTTTCCTCAAAATCGATAAACGACAGAATTGAAACTACCATACACAACAGTTTCGCACGCTGGTTTCAGTGTATTCCCAAGCTATATTTGCGAGCAATTAATCTGGCTCTGGAAGATTGACAGGACCAGACTGCATGTTCGGCAACCATAATTACCACTCAAAATGGCATTGTGATGTCAAGTGCAAAGTCCTGATACGGTATTTCTTTGGCCTCCTACTATGTCCCAAATTACATTATACAAGGCAGCGGTCAATGATGTAAAAATTCGTTTCATATCTTGATTCTTTCGTGATAGAAAATTTCACACCATCACAAGATGGTTTTTGCTGCCAGACAAACGGCCCGGTTTTTCGATGAACGACTGTTTTATCCTAGAAACTTAGCACACAAACAGAAATGGATTCTGCTCTTTTTCCATCATCTATCCTTAGCAGATAGTACCCTTTAGAAAGGCCAGAAAATTGGAATTCTCTTGGGGCATTCTGAAATGAACGCTCCAACACTACTCGGCCCGAAACATCGAAGACGTTTACTTGAGATTCCCCCCCTTCAAATGAACCCATTAATAATTTGAAGCTGCCATTGTTCGGATTCGGATATACGTTGATAAGAGATGGAGCCGTACCAAGTATTGGTTCCTCCACGCCAGTCGCGAAACAAGGCGCAATTTCAGTGCTGAGCGAATCAAAACAAAGGTTCAGGTTTTGATAAAGCGTGTCTCCAGGATTGACCAAGATTTCGTAAGTGGAAACCATAGGAACTCCAGGCATGTTCACGTAAAGTGTGTAAAGCGTAGCGCTTGATTCCATGAGTGCGAATTCAAACTCTCCATTTATATCCGTGGTTGCCTTGGATTGAGGGCTTCCGGGAGGTGTTTTCTCCACCACCACATCGATTAATGGAATGGGGTCTTCCTGTGTTTGGGTCTTCCCTGTTGCTCCGTAAAACAACGCTCCTCGGAAGCTGCATTGGCCGTTATTTTGCAGTGCGGCAGGCAGATCAATGTCTTTTTGTAGAACGGCACCGCAGCCTGAGTTCAGCGGTGTGGCCTGTTCCCAAAGGTGTGTTGACCCTGTTTCACTATAAAACCCTTGTAGTACGTTGGGATGAAAAACGTCATCTGGATCTGCCATCAATCGGAAATCGATTTGACCAGGGACATTTCCAAACAAGTAGTTTCCTGATGCGTTGGTTACTCCAGTGAAAATATTGTTCCAATCGGTTGATTGAGGCTTGAAGAAAACCACTTCGCAATTTGCACAAGGGCTACCTCCAATGCTAATTACTCCTTGAACCTCACTGTTTGACGGTAGCAACTGGACATTTGAACTCGTTGTACAGCCGCGGTCATCGGTTATGTTTGCCGTGTAGACCTGAAATAAATTGCCAGATTCTGGAGTAAGCAACGGACTTGTCTGAAACACATTTGAAATACCTAATGCTGGACTCCAAAGCACGCCATATGCGCCACTACTATTCGGTGTTCCTCCAGAAACAACTACGTTAAGTTGAATATCTGGGTCTCCCAAACAACCTGAAACCGTAGAACCGTTGGAAATGTTTGATGTAAGCACATCTGGTTCAATAATTTCGCCTTGAACCGAAGTTCCTGCTGGTGTACAACCAAAACCATCTGAAATATCTGCGACATAAATCCCAGCACACTGGCCTACTAAAGGATCGGTTTCTCCTGTAGACCAAGTTGCTGTGTAGGCCCCTGAATTCGGGCTGGTATAAGATACGAGTGCTGTTCCATCGCAAAGGTCATTACAAGAAATATTAACAATATCAATTTCGGGCATCGGATTACCTAGAACAACAATCGTCACAGTATCTCGGTCTGAACAAACTGACTGGACATCAAAAGCCTCTAAAATGATTTCATAAACACCTTCGTCCGTAGGCTCAAACGTGACAGATCCTCCCGCACTAGGAAGTGAGTTTCCATTGGAGGCCCAAGTAACATTGCCAATGCCATTTGGTGATGTTGATTGGTCTGTTAGAACAATAGTAGCATTGATACAAACCGTATCTTGCCCACCATAGTCGAAAGAAGCAACGCATTGTGCCACCGCTTGATCAGACAAAAAGGTGAGCATGAGCCCAAAGCACAATATCATTCGGAGAAGTAGGAAGTAGGAGTTCATGTTATTCGATTTTAATTTAACTTTCCTACGATGTATGAGCAACAAGGTTACCCACAGATATTTGTAACTAAAATGCGCAGGTTTAAGTATCAAGCCAATATTTAAGTTTGAAGGTAAGCATCTCAAGATATTTGTCGACAATAGTCATTGTTCTAATGGTCTGTTTGGTTGTTATTACATCACAATCAAGGGCTCAGACGTATGATTTCCAAAACTTTACTGTAGAAGAAGGGCTTTCCCAGTCTCAAGTTCTGTGTTTGTTTCAGATTAGCACAGGTGAACTTTGGATGGGAACCAACCAAGGCGGAATCAGTAAATACAACGGGTCTGAATTCAGCTATTTGTCTAAAGAAAACGGGCTTTCAGACAACGTTGTATACGCCATCACACAGGAAAAAAACGGACGTATTCTGGTTGGAACAAACAACGGATTGAACTTGATTTCGGGAGACCGCATCGATACAATGAATACCGAGAAAGGATTGCCGCACAAAGGCGTGGTTAGTCTGCTGATATCAAAACGCGAGATTGTCTGGATTGGAACGGGAAGGGGAGTTGCCCAGTTGGTTGGAGACACCATCATACCGTTTGCAAAGGATTCTCTTTTGTCCATCTCAACCGTTCTCAACATACGAGAAGGATCGGATGGTACTCTTTGGTTTTGCACGGTACAAAATGGAGTTTTCCGTTGGAATGGAGAAAGTATGCTCAACATTTCAACCAGTGATGGCCTTAAACACAACTATGTATATGATGTGATGCCATTTGGTAAGTATGACGCATGGATTTTTGGCTACAATGGCTTTTATCATCTCAAGGACAAGTTGGTTGAGCGAAAAATGCTGCATGAAAAACTACACGGAAGTACTATCTATTACGGATGTGTACGCGACAAGGCTAAAAACATTTGGATAGGTACATCGGCTGGTGTTTTTAAATATCGAGATGGCAAATTCATTGCCAAACTGACAAAAGAAAATGGCCTTGTAAACAACGACATTTGGAAACTCCTTCAGGACAGAGAAGGAAATCTTTGGTTCGGGTCAAAAAGTACTGGTGCATCTAAATTAAATAGTGAGCGGTTTAAGATTTATCAATCTAAAAATGATATTCTCGAAAAAACCGTAAACGCTGTGCATCGTGATCAGAAAGGTCGATTTTGGCTAGGAACAAAAAGGGGGCTCGCAATATGGGACAGTGCCGACACTAGCTTTATTGAAGAACAGAATGGTCTTAGTTCTGAGGTTGTAAGAGACATTGACGAGTCTGAAAATGGAAACATTTACATCGCCACAAGTTATGGTCTTACCGTTTATGCTAACGGAAAATTTACGGGATACACCTCTGAAAAAAATGCTCTGAATTCCATGTACGATGTGTTCGTTGATGGCGAAACTATATGGTTGGGGACAAATAAGGGGCCAGCAGTTTTTCAGAACGGAAAAATCTCGCAGATCTTGAATTCTGATGCGTTCAATGCTACGGTTTTTGATGCAATCAGAGCAGGAAACAATGTGTGGTTTGCGTATGATGATGGTGTACTGAAATTTGACGGAAAGCAGTTTGTTCAACTTAGGGAAGAGGACGGTTTTTTCAATGGCAGGACTAGAAGCGTTGTGGTTGGCCCGAATGGCAATCTCTGGTTTGGGACTAACAATGGCGTTTACCGTTATGATGGTAAAGAATGTGTCAATTTCGGAGTGAAAGATGGGTTGATTTCTGATGCGGTTTACTCGCTTGGATTTGATTCGGATGGCAGTCTTTGGGTAGGACAGTCAAAAGGAGTTACACGCCTGTCATTTTACAAAAATGAGTTGGAAGATGTCATTCGGTACGGAAAAGGGCAAGGGTTTCTTGGCCTAGAGTGCAGTACGAATTCCATATTGATGGGTGATGATGGAAAGATCTGGATTGGTACCACCAATGGACTGGTTGAGTACGACCCATCACTTGACAAAGGAGCCTATTTTGAACCATTGACTAGGATTACCGGTATCAAACTCTTTTCGCAAGATATCGACTGGTTGTTTTACACCGATTCAGTTCAGAAAGATGGACTTCCCGTTACCCTAGAACTTCCTTACGACCAGAATCACTTAACCTTTGAGTTTTCTGGCGTGAGCTTAACAGCTCCAATTTCAATCAATTATAGTTTCATGTTGGAGGGAGCAGATGAAGATTGGTCGCCAATTACAAACGATAATAAGGCCGTTTATACGAATATTGCCCCTGGCGATTACACGTTTAAAGTACGTGCTGGTTTTGGAGATGAACTTTGGCAGAATCGGCCGGTTTTATTCCGATTCTCGGTAAAGCCTCCGTTTTACCGTACCACTTGGTTTTACCTGATGCTACTTACAATAGCTATGGGAATTGCATACTCGTATTACACAATCCGTAGGAGCAACATAAAAATTACGGAGCAAAACCAGGAAATTGAACTACAAAAGGATGTGATTCAGAAGAAGAATCAGGAAATGGTGGATAGTATTAACTATGCCCGTACCATTCAATCTGCAACCTTGCCTACCACAGAACAGTGGCACAAATTGCTACCAGATTCCTTCGTTCTCTTCAAACCAAAAGACATTGTGAGTGGTGACTTCTACTGGTTGGCAAACCAAGGGGACGAGATTTTCTTTTCTGCAGTTGACTGCACGGGTCATGGTGTTCCTGGCGCCTTAATGAGTATTGTAGGATACAATGGGCTGAATCAGGCTGTTAATGAACATAAATTATCAGACCCAGCATCCATTCTTAGGCATCTTAGTTCAAGTGTAAATGAATCGCTGCGCAAATCGGAACACGATGATTATGTGAAAGACGGAATGGATATCGCTCTTTGTAAACTCAATTTCAATACCCTCAAGTTGGAGTTTGCAGGTGCGTTTAATCCATTACTGATTATTCGAAATGGAGAGGAAATTCTCACAAAAGGAGACCGTATCGCGATTGGGAGTATGGACACGGAGCAGTGCTCGTTCCAAAATCACGAGGTTGATCTACAAAAAGGAGACTGCATTTATATTTACTCCGATGGTTATGCGGATCAATTTGGCGGAGAACTTGGGAAGAAGATGAAAACGACTATCATGCGGAAGAAGGTTCTTGAGTTAAGTTCGTTGCCAATAAAGCAACAGAAAATTGAGCTGGAAAAACACCTTCAGGAATGGCAAGGATTACTTGATCAGGTGGATGATATCTGTGTGATTGGCCTCCGAGTGTAAAACTCTTGGTAGCTCTGGATGCCGTTCTATTAAGAACCTTATGCAACAAATAGACGGGCAAGAACGGCTCCGAACACTATTTTTGCGTGCTCAAATCCTATTCATGTTAAGAGCAACCCTTTTTACCTTTTTCCTTTTCTCCTTTCTTTTCGCTAACGGACAATACAAAGACCCAAAAGGGTATGTGGCGTCTGATTCCAATCAGGAATCGCCTGCCAAGTATGAATGGGAGAAAAATGCCAAATTCAAGAACTACACACGCGACAGTTATTATTTGGTGATGCGTGATAGCGTGAAAATTGCCGTTGACGTTTACGTACCGAAAATCAAGAAAGGAGATCACGGTAAGTTTCCGACCATTTTACACCAATGGCGCTACTGGCGAGATTTTGATTTAAAGTGGCCTTTCAGTTGGTTAAGTGCTCCTCCCAACGGACCACTTGGAAAGTTTTTTAAAACTGTGTTGGCCAATGGCTATGCGCTGGTAAGCGTTGATTCGCGTGGGTCAGGTGCTTCGGAAGGTTCGCGGGCTTATCCATGGACGCAAGAAGAACGTGATGACATGGTAGAGATTATCGATCACCTTATTGCCCAATCTTGGAGTGATGGGAGTATTGGTGTGGCAGGCGCTTCATATAGTGGAACTACGTCAGAGTTTGCAGCTATCAGTAAGCATCCAGCCGTAAAAGCGGTGGTCAATATGTACTCGCTTTTCGATGTCTATCCAGATAACGCGTTTCCTGGTGGGATGCACAACATTGGCTTTACAGAAGTTTGGGGCGAAGCGAATGAAGCATTGGATAGAAACGAATTACCGCCCAAAGCAGGTAAGGCTAAGAAGTTTGTGAAAGGAGTTTCCGTTCCGAAGAAACTGTACGATGGAAGAAGTGCTAAAGGCATTTTTGAAAAGGCACAGGAAGAACATAAAAATAACGTCAATGTGAATGATGGCGCTCTGACTATTGTTTACCGAGATGACAAAGCAGGAAGTAAGGCTGCGGTTTCGTCTGATGTATTCAGCCCACATACGTATTGGAAGGAGCAAGATGCTAGCGGTGCAGCCATTTACAATTGGAGTGGTTGGTTTGATGGCTCCTACAATGATGCGGCCGTGAAGCGTTACCTCACACTCACAAATCCTAAGAACAGACTGATTCTTGGCCCCTGGGAGCATGGTGGCAGTTTTAATGCGGGCCATACAAATCCGGGACGTTCTGGTTTTGATCACATTGGCGAAGCCCTACGTTTCTTTGACCATCACATGAAAGGATGGGACACAGGAATTTCCAAAGAAAAACCAGTCCATTATTTCACCATGGTGGAAGAAAAATGGAAATCTTCGGATGTTTGGCCGCCAAAGAATTCCGAATACAAATCCGTGTTTTTTGATGAGGGAAATACACTTACATGGAGAAATAATTTCTCAACTCATGAGGAAAAGAAAGGGGAGATGAAGTTTTGGGGAGATTCTCTCAATCACCTTAAAAGTACAGACATGAATAAGGTTCTGAAAAAGCTGGAGGGAGAAGGAACAGTTTCTCCAGCGGATGAAAAGAGACTAGCGGAATACCGTAATGTAGATAAGGAATATCAACGTGTATTGGCTGAGCTGAATGCAGAAGCGCCACAAGTAAAGCAATGGCGCGATAATGATGGCGGAGCTGATGTTTATCAGGTTGACTCTACCACAAGCATGGGCATGTACGTGAAGTACCGATCGGTTTCTGGACAGCTAAAAACACCACATACTTATCCGGATCGTAATAAGCGCGATTCGTTGCTCTTTGTGTACGACTCAGAACCTTTAGCAGAGGATATGGAAGTAACAGGTCATGCGCAGGTTGACATCTTTATCAGCTCTTCAACTACAGATGCACAGGTTTTCGTTTACCTAGAAGATATTGATGAGAACGGAAAAGTGCAGTACGTGACGGAAGGTGAACTTCGTGCTTTGCACAGAAAAGTGAGTAACGAGAAAGCACCTTACAAGCAAGTTGGCCCATACCATTCATTCTTGAAAGAAGATGGCCAACTACTTGTTCCGGGCGAGGTTGCCGAGATGAAATTTAGCATGCTGCCAATCTCATATCTTTTCAAGAAAGGCCATCGCGTTCGAATTGCTATTGCTGGTGCAGATGCGGACCAGTTCCGCAACATGACCAACGATGAGCCTGAGTACACTTTCTACCGTTCGTTTAAATACCCAAGTAGGGTAGAGTTACCGGTTGTGAATTAGCCCTGTAAATGCTTGGCAATTAACTTTTTCGACTCGGATGTAACTCCAGAATTGTCTGCAATTTTAGGCCATTGGTTAATGGATTCTCTAACTTCATTAATCACAATAGATGGTTTTTTAATTTGGAATTCGTCAGCTAGTTCGAATAGGTGTTTCATTGTGGGATTTTTCCCTTCACCCATAACAGTTGTGCTCTGTTCTCCTCCAGGGCCAAACGAAAAAGTTAGGTCGTAAGCTGGTGCAAATTTCCACTCTCCTTTTTGATCCATGAGAAACGAAAAGTTTTTAGAATGGTCGTCACGGTTATGCGCTAGCACATTGAAGCAACACAATCGGAAAACTTTTTCCATTTCTCGAAAGTCTTCCGTGAGCCTCCAAGTCAAACTCATCAAATCGCGGTAATCCAAGCTTGGGTACCGATGACTTGAATGCAATAGCCCAGCAGCAGTATGCACATGTAATCGTTTTCCGTTCTCGCAGTCAAACCGTTTTGTGCCAAAAAATTGTTTCATGCCCGAAGTGAATAACTGCGTTTCACTCATTTGAATCTGAGCTAATTTTGCCATTATGGCATACGCTTGCTCAATCTGTGCAATATCTTCAGGATCTGAGGATGAAGGAAATTTGATAATCCAAGCTTCATAATCTGTAGACAATTCATCTACCCCAGAAATCAGTGAATTTGAGGAACGGTTGTAACCGACAAGAATCTTAGGTCGAGCACCTGCTGAAGATCCACCGAAAACCTGAAGCTTCTCAATTACCTCAGAGGCTGTTCCCGAAATCACTTCATTTATCTCTTTCGCGAGGGATTGCAAATCCACCGTGATAGCGCTTGGAGCTTCAAAATGTTGTTCGGGGCTATAAGCCAAAGCACCCATACCACGATTACCAACGAATGAAAGCCTATCGAGGGGAGTCAGACTTTCAAACGCAACGTTTCTGGCACGCAATGCTCTATCCACAAGTAATTTACCCCAACCATCTGGTAGCGAGTCATTGAACACACCAAAAAGACCGTCAAAGGTTGTGTCCGTGTTTTGAATCAGGCCATTCTGCAGTGGTAATCTATAAGGTGATATTTGGGTGTTTGATTTGAGAAACTGGGCATCATACTCAAAATAGATGCGGCCATTTTTGGTTGCTAATCTGCCAATAAGAGTTTGTTTCTCATCAAATCGAAAAGAAACATTCAAAATCTGTATGTGCTGAAATTTCAAGATTGTTTTTTGAAAAGATCATCAATCGATTTTGGAGTTTCCGAGACCTGCATTAACTTTTCAAAGTCGTAGATGCAGTTAAGAATCACGGCAAGTTTAAGAAGTGAATCCAACGAAATTTTCCCTGTAGATTCAAATCGTTTGAGACTTCCTAAAGAAACACCAGACCGTTGGGCTAACTGTTGTTGCGTCAGCTTTTTTACGGAACGAAGTGTTTTACATCGTTCTGCAAGGTCTTTAGCTATTTGAGATGTTGGATTGAGCTTCACGGTTAATATATTAGCTAAATATAGCCAAAAACCTTAAATATAGCTAATATATTAGCCGTGAATATGTTGAGGGTTCAGCTACTTCTTCCTAAGCAAACCTCTTCTTAAACCAAGCTACAATCTGGTTTCGATAGAAAGCATAGAAGAAAATTGCTGCCATTATGTATGGCATGAACATGAGATAAACAATGGCATTGTTAAGTCCGTTACCAACGGTAAAAGCATCATCACTCAGTTGATTAGAATTGGTGGTTGCACGACACATGGAGCACTGCGCATCAACAAACTCTGGGAGAAGCAGAAGTACTACTCCTAAAAGACCCACGATTGCTATTCCTCTGTGCTTTTTCATCAGAATTGATAATACGGTGATATCATCAGATAAACCACTACGCCCGTTACGGTTACGTACAACCAAACGGGGAATGTTAATCTGGAGACTTTTTTGTGCTGCTCTATTTTCCCCGTCAGGCCTAAGTATAATGAAACCAGGACCAACGGAAGTACCACTGCGGCCAGGATAATATGTGTTATTAGAATAACCAGATAAACTGGTCGAAGAGGATTGTCATCTGGGAATTTAGTTTCTACTCCAAACGCGTGGAAGATGATATACAGCACCAAAAACACACTGGACAAGAGAAACGTAGTTATGTTGAGCTTCTTGTGAAGCGAGATTTTCTTGTTTTTAATAGCCACCAAGGAGGTAATCAGCAACACGGAACACGTTCCATTGATGATGGCGTTAAACATAGGGAGCAGTTTTACCCATTCCGGAATAGAATCTTGTTTTGGAAGTAAATACAAAACAGTGACTACTCCGAAGACTAGAACGGAAATAGCAAGTATTATTTGAAAGACGCGTTTGTCGCTCATTCTTCAGGTTTGTTGTTCTTTTTCAATGCTAATTCGTATTCTGCAATAAGCACTTTGATGTCGTCTATCAAGTCCCGTATCTGATGACCATCTGTTCCGTCATACACTCCAATGATGTTTCCATCGTCATCCTCGCGAGAGCGGAGAATTCCTTCCTTATCTACCAACACGAAATACTCTGTATGAAGGAAGCCTCCTGCAGCTAAGCTGTCCTCCATGGCGCTTGAGAGGTACTCGAAAGCAGCAGAATAAAGAGAGTCCTTTTCTCCGGTAAGGAAGTGCCAGTTTTTAGAATCGATTCTTCGATTATCAGCATACTCCTTCAGTTTTTCGGGTGTGTCTCGGGTTGGATCAACTGTGTGAGACAGAATCATGAAGTTGTCGTAATGCGCAAACCTATCCTGAATTTTCATCAGATTAGCGGTCATAATAGGGCAAATAGACGGACATGAAGTGAAGAAGAAATCTACTAGGTAGATTTTACCTTCTATATCCTCATTTGTAATGGTATCTCCATCCTGATTTGTAAACGTGAACTGAGGCGCTTTCCGATTCTGCACTTCCCCATCCATATCGGTATAGGCGATAAAAGGAAGGTGAGCAAAATTCTGCTCACCTTTTCCGTAGACGTAAAATAAATAGAGGATAGTGGGAAGGAACAGCAGCGTAAATAGCAGCAGATACTTTTTGGATCCTTTGTTATCGCTCATCAGAATCCAAAGTAATTTTCTATGGCCGGTCTTACTTCACCAGCATAAAGCGCTTCACTTAAAGCGATAAAAATCAGGTATCCAATAAGTATGAAGTAAGGAGCAAGAACGGTCCATTGAAAGCTCTTTTGCTCATCTCCCAAGTGCATGAAAATCCATACAATGTATCCTGCCTTAAAAAGTGTAAGGCCGATAAATGTGACCTTGAGGAACATGGCCATGGATTCATCTCGTGACCATACCATTCCCATTGCTACTTCCACGATAGTAACAGCTGACAATAATGCCAGTACCATCATGAATTTCTTTCGCATTTTCTTGCCTTCTTCCTCACTATGGTGGGTGTCTAGGCTGTATTCGTAAATATCGTCTCTTGCTTCCATTGAGCTACTGTTATAATGCGATTAGAATCTGTTAAAGAAGGTAGAAGAAGGTGAACACGAAGACCCATACAAGGTCTACGAAGTGCCAGTACAATCCTGACTTCTCCACCATTTCGTAGTGTCCTGTTTTTTCAAATTTGCCTTCAACTACCATCAAGAATATGATGAAATTGATAATAACACCTGAGAAAACGTGAAATCCGTGAAATCCAGTAATGAAGAAGAAGAAGTCTGCAAAAAGTGGAATTCCGTATTCATTATGGCTCAAGTTTGCACCATGAATATGTGTTGCAGTTGTTTTCATAACGGCCGCTTCGTTCCCAGATACTTCTCTAAACCCACTATATTCATTCAGGCTGCCTTCACGATTAGCGGGAACAAGGAAAGTTCCTTCTTCGATAACGTGCGTGTGCGGGTCAATTTTGTGTCGCATTACTGTTGCACCATCTTCCAGCAAATAAGCTCCATGTGGCGTTCCATGAATGAAGTGATACCACTCCCAAGCCTGAGAACCAACAAATACAGCACCACCAACGATGGTTAAAACCATCCAGAACTGCACTGATTTCTTTTTCATTCTGTGTCCAGCCTCTACCGCAAGTACCATAGTAACGGATGATGCGATAAGTATAAATGTCATCAGTGCCACGTATGCCAATTCAATGTGACCATCGTACATCGGAAAGTGCGTAAACACATCGCCAGCAGTTGGCCAAATATCTTCATACTTGTGGCGCATGAAACCATACGCAACCAGCAATCCTGAGAATGTGAATGCATCTGAGACGAGGAAAAACCACATCATCATTTTTCCATAACTCACTTTGAATGGTGAAGTTCCTCCGCCCCAAGGAGATGCGTTATGATCGCTGTGCGATGGTGCGGTTGTTTGACTAACGTGTCCTGACATTATTTAGAGCGCTTATAAAGACTTGATTTTTAAGTCGATGCAATTTTAACGAATAATTAGTAAAAACAAGAACAGATAAAGCCATAGAATGTCTAAAAAGTGCCAGTAAATGGACCCAAGATCCAAGGGAAGCACATTTTGCTGCGTAATTCTACCTGAATATGTTTGGAATAATAGCACTAAAAGCCAGATTAGTCCTCCGACCAAGTGAAAGATGTGCAGTCCTGAAAGGATATATAGAAAAGATGCGCTTACGTTAAACGTATCTTGAATTCGCTCATTAATCGGGTCAGAATAGGAAAGATCTGCTTGGCTATAGAAGTTACCTTTGTCGTAAAGTAGCGGCTCGCCCTTACCCATTATCACGTAGTCTACGCCATATTCGCCTTTCAAATCGCCTAGATGGCCTAAAAAGAATTTCCCCTCTGATTGTAACTCAGACCAACCTAGATATTGTGTGCCAGTGAAACCAAGTCCGAGGATTAACGTGGCAACCAACCAAAGTTTGAGACCACCCACATTACCAGCAATTATACTTCTCTTGGATAGGTAAATAGTAAGACTGCTTATGACTAACAAAGCAGTGCTAATTGTGAACATCTGTGGCAAATCATCTTGCACCCAAAAGTGGTCTGCTTGGAGTACGATGTACGCGCTGGTGAATGCAGCGAAGAACATGGAAATACTTGCTGCTCCCAACCAAACCACCATTTTTTTGGCTTGGCCGCTACTAAATTTCATTTTCGATTCATCTTCCATTACAGGAGCGTATCAATAAGGTAAGCCAGTTGTACTACTGGTAGATATACGAACGAGCCGAACATCAACTGCTTTGCGTCTTCAGTAGACAATGATCTATATAGTTTTGTTGCCTGTAAGGCGAAAATTATTCCTGCGATTATTGCAATAACTGCTGAGAATAGGCCCAGTTTAGGCACGAATATAACTGGTAACAAACTGACGGGGATCAGTCCAATGGTGTAAATGAGAATTTGAAAAGCACTTGCCTGGTCTCTACCTCCAGATGAAGGCAACATTTTGAAGCCTGCTTTCAAGTAATCATCGTTAACGCGCCAAGCAATGGCCCAAAAGTGTGGGAATTGCCAGATGAACTGAACAGAGAACATGAGCCAAGCGAGTAACGTAATTTCTCCAAAACCTTCGGTAGCAGCCACACAACCCAACATGGTTGGAATTGATCCTGGGAACGCTCCTATAAAAACTGAGAAAGGTGTTTTCCCTTTCAAAGGCGTATAAACAACCGCATAAAGGAACAAGGCAATGAAGCCTAGGATGCCGCACATCGGATTGATGAAGTAACCGAGAATTCCGATTCCGAGAATTCCAAAAGATGAAGCAAGAATCAATGCTTCAGGAACTGTCATTTTGGAAGTTGGCAACGGACGATTCTTGGTGCGATCCATTAACGCATCGAGGTCGCGTTCGATAATCTCATTGAATCCGTTGGATGCGCCCGTTAGCAGCGTTCCGCCAATAATCAAAGCGACCATAATGGAAAGGCTGAATTCAGAAGCGGCTAACCCGTAGCAAATAACGGACGAGAGAACGACTAACGATGCCAGTCGAAGCTTCAAGAATTCTGAATAGTCTTTAGCTTTTCCCATGAATGTGACGCCCGCTGAGGCTGATGTCAATTCTTCCGTGGTCAATTTATACTAACGTTTAGCCTAGCCTTACAGCTTGGCTTTTACTTCTACAATCTCGTAGCCTTCGATAATATCGCCTACTTTGATGTCGTTGTACCTATCAATGTTTAGACCACATTCAAACCCTTTCGCCACGTCTTTCACATCTTCTTTGAAGCGTTTTAGAGAAGCGAGTTCGCCAGTGTAGACCACAATGCCATCGCGGATTACGCGAACCTTTGTGTTCCTTCCAACCTTGCCGTCCAGCACCATACAACCTGCAATGGTTCCAACACGGGTAATCTTGAATGTTTCGCGAACCTCGATATTTCCAACAATCTTTTCTTCGAATTCTGGCGCCAACATGCCTTCCATCGCAGACTTAACTTCCTCCATTGCATCATAAATAATGCTGTAAAGCTTAATCTGAATCTGCTCCTGTTCTGCAACCTTTCTAGCGCTAACCGAAGGTCGAACCTGGAAACCGATAACAATAGCATCTGAAGCTGAGGCTAGAAGTACGTCTGATTCAGAAATCTGACCAACAGCTTTCATAATGATGTTGACGGCAATTTTCTCCGTGGAAAGCTTCAGTAATGCATCGGAAAGTGCTTCGATGGATCCATCCACGTCACCTTTCACAATCAGGTTCAACTCTTGGAAATCTCCAATAGCAATTCGTCTTCCAATCTCATCTAGCGTGATGTGCTTATGAGTTCGGAGACCTTGCTCTCGTTGTAACTGTAGTCTTCTTGTTGCAACAGAACGAGCTTCTCTATCGTCTTCCATTACATTGAAAAGGTCTCCCGAAGATGGTGCGCCATCTAAACCAAGTACTTGTGCTGGCATAGACGGTCCAGCCTGACTCATTGGCAAACCACGTTCGTTGTAAAGGGCTTTTACTCTACCGCTATGGCTTCCTGCAAGCAGAATATCTCCAATACGAAGCGTTCCAGATTGAACAAGTACGGTAGAAACATAACCACGGCCTTTATCAAGTTCCGATTCGATGATTGTTCCAACAGCGCGCTTACCCGGGTCTGCTTTCAACTCAAGCAATTCTGCTTCGAGCAATACTTTTTCCAATAAGATATCAACGCCTTCTCCAGACTTAGCCGAAATTTTCTGACACTGATACTTTCCACCCCAATCTTCAACCAGAATATTCATCTGAGAAAGCTGCTCCATAACTTTGTCTGGGTTCGCTCCGTCTTTGTCCATCTTATTAATGGCGAAAATCATTGGAACACCTGCTGCTTGCGCGTGATTGATGGCCTCTTTTGTTTGAGGCATCACACTATCATCAGCTGCAATTACAATAATGACAACATCTGTTACTTGAGCTCCACGAGCACGCATGGCTGTAAACGCTTCGTGACCCGGTGTATCTAAGAACGCGATACGTTTTCCGTCACCGAATTCAACGCCATAAGCACCAATGTGCTGGGTAATCCCACCTGCTTCACCACTAATTACGTTAGCATCACGGATGTAATCCAGCAAGGATGTTTTACCGTGGTCAACGTGACCCATGATTGTAACAATTGGTGGTCGAGTAACTACTCTTTCTTCATCATCTTCTTCTTCAACGATAGAATCCTGAACATCTGCACTAACGAATTCAAGTTCATGACCGAATTCTTCAGCAACGATAGAGAGTGTTTCCGCATCCAAACGTTGGTTAATGGAAACGAACAATCCTAAACTCATACACGCACCGATAATCTCGTTCACCTGAACGTTCATCATACTGGCCAATTCATTCGCGGTTACAAACTCCGTAACCTTCAGTATTTTCTTTTGGAGTTCTTGTTGTTCTTCGTGAGCCTCTGTCCTTTCGGCAATGGCTTGTCTTTTTTCTCTTCTATACTTAGCGCCTTTCGACTTGGTTTTGTTACCACTCAAACGGGCAAGCGTTTCTTTAATCTGCTTCTGGATTTCCTCATCCGTGAGCGGAGTTCTTTTAACTCGTGCTCCTCCACGTCCGGCTGCGGCTGCGGCAGCGGCTACAGCTCCAGCTCCGGTTCCACGTGGTCGATCGGCAGCCCCAGGTGTTGTAGCAGGACTATCGGCCGGTCTTCTAACGCGCTTGCGTTTTCTCTTTTTGTCAGCCGAATCATTTGAAGTAGCAACTGGCTTTTTCGCTCGCGGTTTCTCAACGGGAAGTTCCATCTTACCCAGAACCTTCGCGCCAGCAAGTTTTTCAACTTTAGCCTTGATAACCTGATTTTCTAGGTTATCGGCCTCTGCTTTTTTGCTTGCTTCAGCAGCTGCTTGGTCCGAAGCTTCTTTCTCAACTCTAGCTTGTTCAGCAGCTTCTTTATCTTCTTTCGCTCTTTTGGCTTTTCCTTCCTCTTGTTTTTTCTTACGAGCAGCAGGAGTAAGGTCGTCTAGGTTGATGGTACCCAGCACCTTCGGGCCATCCCCTTTAGATATTTCGAATTTGATAACCTCTGTTTCCGGCTCTTTAGCTTTTACAACAGGTTTAGCAACGGGTTCTTCGGTATTGGTTTTTTTAGCAACAGGCTTTTCAGCAACGAGCTTTTCGGCAACGAGCGCCTCTACTTTGGCAGCTTTTTCTTCCTCTTGTTTTTTCTTACGAGCCGCAGTGGTTAGATCGTCTAGGTTGATGGTGCCCAACACTTTCGGGCCATCTACTTTTAAAGCTTCGGCTTTAATAACCTCTTCTTTCGGCACTTTAGTTTCGGTGGCAGCTGCTTTTGCTTCTTGCTGATCTTCGGAAGCCGCCATGCGCTCATGCTTTCGCTGTTGAAGTACTTCAGCCTTTGCTTCAGCCTCCATCTTTAGCTTGCGATCTGCTGCAAATTCGTCTATCAGAATGCCATACATCTTCTGATCCAACTTAGAGTTGGGGTTGACATCAGCATAGCCGTTATCCTTTAGAAAATCGACAATTGTCCCTTTTCCTACATTCAGGTCCCTGGCAACGGCACCCAATCTTCTCAGTATTCCTTCAGCCATCTATGGTTATTCCTTTATTCTATTCTTGACCAATGAATTTATTAGTCTGCAAATTCTTCTTTCAATATTTTGAGGATGTTAATAACTGTTTCTTCCTCAAGGTCTGTTCTCTTTACCAATTCCTCTTTACCCATTTCGATTACGCTCTTAGCTGTGTCGCAACCGACTCCTTTCAATTCGTCAAGAATCCAGCTTTCGATTTCATCTGCAAATTCTTCCAAATCCACATCTTCCACATCTACATCTGAATCACGGTAAACATCAATCTCATATCCAGTTAACTGACCAGCTAAACGAATGTTGAAACCGCCTTTCCCGATTGCCAGAGAAACTTGGTCTGGCTTCAAAAACACATCGGCTTTGCCAGTCTCGTCATTCAGCTCCATTCTTACAATTTTTGCCGGACTAAGCGCTCGTTGAATGTATAGCTGTGCGTTATTGGTGAAGTTGATAACATCAATGTTCTCGTTTCTCAACTCACGCACAATTCCGTGAATACGCGAACCTTTCATTCCAACACAAGCTCCCACTGGGTCAATACGATCATCGTAAGATTCAACAGCAACTTTCGCTCTTTCTCCTGGTACACGTACAATTTTCTTGATAGTAATAAGACCATCGAATACTTCTGGCACTTCGTTCTCGAACAAACGCTCCAAGAATCGACCATCTGTTCTTGACATGATAACAACTGGGTTGTTGTTTCTCATTTCCACTTCTTTAATAACCGCTCTTACCGAATCTCCCTTCTTGAAATAATCGCTTGGTATTTGTTCTGTTTTTGGAAGGATTAATTCGTTTCCTTCATCGTCCAAAATCAAAATCTCACGCTTCCAAATCTGGTAAACCTCTCCAGTAACCAACTCACCTTCGCGATCTTTATACTTTCTAAAAACATTATCTTTCTCCAGCTCCATAATACGAGAAGCCAAGTTCTGACGAATAGCCAAAACAGCTCTTCTTCCAAAGTGTTCAAGCTTAATTTGGTCAGACACTTCTTCACCAATTTCAAAGTCAGCTTCAATTTTTAAAGCTTCAGAAATTGGAATTTCCAATACATCATCCTCTAATTCATCATCAGCCACAATGGTTCGGTTCCTCCAAATTTCGAGATCACCTTTATCAACATTGATAATTACATCAATGTGTTCATCGGTTCCATATTGCTTGATAAGTAATGAGCGGAAGGTATCTTCCAAAATGCTCATCATAGTTACCCTATCAATGTTTTTGAATTCTTTGAATTCTGAAAACGACTCAATCAGATTTAAACTGTCCATTTCTCTTTATTTGAACGATATTACTGTCTTTGCTTCTTTTATTTCACTTAGCGAAATAGTTACTGGCTCCGCTACTTCTTGTTTCTTCTTTTTTTCGGGCTGAAGCGTAATTTCTTCTCCCGTAAACTCCGTCAACTCACCTTTAATGCTTGTGCCATCTAAAGTTGTGACCTTTATCTCTCGCCCCACATTCTTCTTGTATTGCAGCGGATGTTGAAACGGCTCTGTCAATCCTGGTGATGACACTTGCAACTCGTAATCCTCTATCTCTCTATCCAAGTTGCCTTCAATCTGCCGACTGATGGTCACGCAATCTTTTACGTTCAACCCTTCAACCGAATCTATATACACTTGAATCCGATTTGTGGGAAGCACTTTTACAGATACTATGAACTGATCGGTTCCCTCGATCTTCTCCTCAATTAATGCCCTAACTGTACCTTCTGTTATCATCATTAAAAAAGGGACCTTGTGGTCCCCTCTGTCAATTCCTCAAATCGAGTGCAAATATAGAAGTTTCATTTCAAGTTGCAAAGCGGGACATATTTATGGCAATTTGTTTTAAAAGCCATCCATCATTGAAAATTGCCGTCTGTATTACTAAGAGATTAAAACTCAGTTGTTAAATTTGCGCGCCTCACACGAAACTTGTAATATGTATAAATACTTTATTCTCGCCTTGGTAGCAACGTTGGCTCTTACCATCAGTCCTGCTTCAGCTCAAGTCATGCCAGATAGCCGACTTCTTTCTAAATTTTCTAAAAAGGAACTGAAAGCGTTAGATGCGGAAACTCTCAATTATTGGACGTTTTACTTAGAAAATAGCTTTGAAATTGCTGACCTCCCAAAAGGAAAGGGTGATGATGCGGTTGAGCAGACTATCAGCCTAAAACACATGGATAAAAATGATATCAATGTGTTTAAACTTGGATTGGAACCACATGAATATGCACGTGATTACTTCCGAATTGAAGGAACGGATAAGATGATTATTGTGCTTCCTCACACGGAGATTGATAAAAACTTTAAAGGGCAGTAAGCCATGATGAAAACAATAACACTTGTAGCATTAATAGCCGTTTCCGCTTTTGGGGTAAAAGCACAGATGACCATTGCCATTACAGATAATGGTCCTGTTACGCTGGATTGTGGTGCGGGCCCGGCTTTCGAACACGGTTTTACGGATGACAACACAGGAGGTGCCTACCCTCCAAACTCAAACTTTAGCGTTACTATTTGCCCAGATGGTACGGCAGGAAGCAAGGTTACTTTGCGCATGTTCCCAGAAGTGGGCGATGTGTGGGATGTGCATGGTTCAGACACCCTTTTTGTGTATGACGGAACAAGCGCCAGCGCTCCTTTACTTGGTGCTTACAACTACGATACAGACACAAACGGAATTAGCGTTCAAGCCACATTTAACAACCCATCGGGTTGCCTCACATTTGTGTTTGAAAGTAACGGAACGGATGAAGGCGATGGTTTTGGAGGTCAGATTACCTGCGGCTATCCTTGTCAGCCAATCGGTGCAACCATTATTTCTGATCCAATGATGGAACCTGCTGATACAGGCTATATCGACATTTGTTTGGGAGATACTGTTTGGTTGTATGGTAGTGGAGATTTTCCATACTCTGGTACGGGTGGTGGCATTGGCTACGATCAAACTATCGCTACAAGCACTTTTAATTGGGAGTTTGCCGATGGAACCGTTATTACGGATGAAGACACGGTTTTCTTCGTTCCTGAGGTAAGAGCTGGGTATTTTGTAGAAATGCGTGTAACAGACACCCTTGGTTGTGTTGATGTTGCTACCACTAAAATCCGTGTAGCCACGGTGCCTAATTTTTCTGAAACAGCTGCATTGGCAGAAGACACTATTTGCTTCGGAGCAAGCACCTTGCTTATTGGTGGTGTAACGTTTAACGATACAGCTGGAGTTGCTGCTAGTCAGGGAGCATTTATCAATGGAGGTGTGTTTGCTGGTCTTACTTACCTGCCAGATGGTTCGGGTGTCAACTACGAAACCGATATTGAGATTACCCAATTTGATACTGGTCAGGTGGTTCAGAACGCCTCAGATATTATTGATATCTGCGTGACCATGGAGCACTCGTGGCTGGGCGACTTGGAAATGCAACTAACATGCCCGAATGGTTCTAGTGTAATCCTGTTTAACAGCTTCACTGGCACAGGAATTGGGCCAGAGTTTGCTGGTGGCTTTGGTGGTGGAGGAACCTATTTGGGCGAAGCACTTGACAACACAAGCGGACAACCCGGAATTGGCTGGGAGTATTGCTTCTCAGACCTTGCCACATGGGGAACTATGGGCGATGAACATCCGGCAAATACAACGCCTACAGGGGGGGCTACTCCAGGTAATGCCATGAGTGAAGGAACCTATCTTCCAGAAGAGTCTTTCGATAATCTTTTGGGCTGTCCAATCAATGGAACGTGGACTATTACAATTAGAGATAACATTGGTGCGGATGATGGCTACATATTTGAATGGGGAGTACTCTTTAATCCTGATATTGATCCGAATGCAGAGTTCTACCTTCCTACAGTTATTTCTGGCTTTTGGAACCCAGACCCAAGCATCGTTACCGTTTTTGGTGATACAGCTATAGAAGTGCTACCACCTGCACCTGGAGATTACGCTTACACATTCAATGTAACAGACGATTTCGGTTGTAATCACGACACTACACTTACTGTTCACATGGTTGCACCATTGGCGGATTTCATAAACGATACCTCTGTGTGCAGCGAAACATACGCTTTAAGCGCAGCAGATTATGCCATTTTGGGCGAATGGAGTTACAATGGTCCAGCAGGTGGAACAGCCACTTTCACTCCCAACCAATTTTCTCACCAGCCATCGGTAGAAATTGATGGTTATGGCGATTACGAATTCATTTACGAAAGCTCTTTCTGCGGACAGAGCGATACGATTGTAGTGGATTTTAACCCAACACCATCACCAGTTGCGTTAAGCAATCAAACCATTTGTCCAGGAGAGGATTTGGTGTTTGATGCAGCAAACGAAGACATTGGAGCAGCTTATTCATGGTCACCTAGCGGAGCTACAGGTCAGGTTCTAGAAATGGATTCCGTACTCAATTCTGGAGGAATTCAAGTAACTGTAACCAACGATTGTGGGACGGCTAATGGTGCCGCAACGATCGCTGTTCATACGTTAACTGTTTCTGGTCAATTAGAGGTTTGCTTGGTAGACGAAGCTGATTTATCAGCAACCTACACTACAACTGGCGGAAATTGGACATACACTGGTCCAATAGACGGTACAGTCACGTTCTCTCCTAACGAGCAGGATGCAACGCCTTCTGTTTCGGCTGATATGCCGGGGCAATATCAGTTCGTATTCACGGATGATGTTTGTGCGATGCAAAGAACTTGGGACTTAGCATTTACGCAGGCTCCTACCATCGAGATTAGCATGGATACTAACAGAATTTGTGTTGAAGGAGAAGTAACGTTGTCCTACCAAATCAACACAGATACGTATGATTATTTGGAGTGGAATGAATACTCGGAAGTTACCGACACACTTGTTCTATTAGGAGCATACAGCGCTCTTGATACGCTGCTTCAAGTGAGTGCAACCATCACCAACTTCTGCGGTACATCTACCGATGAAATTGCCTACCAAGTTATTGACTGCACCTTAGAGATTCCTAATGTGTTCAACCCTGATTCGGATGTTCCGGAGAACGCTTACTTTAATCTGGTTTCACTTGGTCTTCATCCAGGAAATAACGTCAAGGTTTTTGACCGTTGGGGACGCAAATGCTATGATGTAGACAACTACCACCTCAACCCTTGGAACGGAGGCAAAGAATCTGATGGCGTTTACTTCTGGGTATTGGAAAGAGTGGGTTACGAAGCTGAAACTGGTTACGTCCATTTGGTACACGGTTCGGTAAACTAAGCACGTTATTCGCCATATCTTATGAAAGTCATAGATCACTTAAAGGATGCCAAAGGCACTCTTTTTTCTATTGAAATACTTCCTCCTCTAAAAGGGAAAAGTATCGACTCTCTGTTTAACGCCATTGAGCCTTTGCTGGAGTTCAAACCATCGTTTGTAGATGTCACTTATCATCGTGAGGAGTACGTTTATAAGAAACGTCCTGGAGGTTTTCTAGAGCGTGTGAGTATTAAGAAACGTCCCGGAACGGTTGGTATTTGTGCTGCAATAATGAACAAGTATGGTATTGATGCCGTGCCACATATTATTTGTGGCGGTTTCAGTAAGGAAGAAACCGAAAATGCCCTCATCGACCTCAATTTTTTGGGGATTAATAATGTATTGGTCCTTCAGGGCGATTCCATCAAGACGGAGCCGAATTTTGTTCCAGATCCAGACGGCCATGCTTATGCCAATGAATTAGTAGAACAGGTTGTTCAATTGAATAACGGCAATTATTTGGATGAAGATCTTATCAATGTAACGGAGACCAACTTCTGCATTGGAGTTGGTGGTTATCCGGAAAAGCACATCACAGCACCGAACAGAAAAACTGATTTGCGTTTCTTGAAAAAGAAAGTTGATGCTGGCGCAGAATACATCGTTACGCAGATGTTTTTTGACAATCAGGCGTTTTTCAGATTTGTGGATGACTGCAGAGAAGCTGGAATTACCGTTCCGATTATTCCTGGTCTCAAGCCACTTACCACCAAGAAACAATCAACGATATTACCAAGCATTTTTCATATTGATGTGCCTGCTGATCTTTATGATGAGGTGGAAAAGTGTAAGGATAATGTAGAAGCCGCACAGATTGGTACAGAGTGGTGTATCGAACAAAGCAAGGAACTAATAGCTGCTGGAGTACCTTGTCTTCACTATTACACAATGGGAACCTCTGGATCTACAAAATTGGTTGCAGAAAAGATTTTCTGATTAGCGTTTCGCCATCATTCGTGACACGTATTTTCCGATGATGTCGAATTCCAAATTGACTTTATCGCCAACCTTCAAACTCCTGAAAACGGTCTGTTCAAACGTATAAGGAATAATTGCCACAGAGAATCCGGTATCTGAAGTGTCAAATGCTGTTAAACTCACTCCGTTAATAGTGATGGAGCCTTTATCAACGGTAAAGTTTAGACCTTCGCTATGCTTGAATGAGAAAACATGGCTACCATCTTTTTCTTCAATAGACAGAATCTCTCCCAACTCATCAACATGACCCTGAACGATGTGCCCATCAAAACGGCTATTTGCAGACATACATCTTTCTAAGTTTACTTCACCTCCAATATTTAGTGCTCCCAGATTGGTGCGCTGGAGGGTTTCGTCAATCGCAGTAACCGTGTACTGATTGTCTTCAAGCAAGGCAACTACCGTTAAACAAACACCGTTATGCGCTACGCTTTGATCTACTTTAAACTCGTTTGTTATCGAGCTCTTAAACGTGAAATGAATGTTTGATCCATCCTTTTCAAGCTTTCTAAGCTTTCCCAACGTTTCAATAATTCCTGTAAACATGCCTTTATATAACCTCTAGTTTGGACCCTGTCCTGGGTTTCTAAGTAACTGAATGAACCCATGTAGATTACGTGGCTCAACACCAGTTAATCCAATCTCATTTACAGTACAGATGTAGTAGTAAACGCCATCACTGCAATTCAACTTGGTGTCTTTATTTGTTCCATCCCAAAGAATGTCAGGATTAGTAGACTCGAAAATCTTCAATCCCCAACGGTTATAAATTTTTATATCAATGCTTTCTACAAAAGCATATGGGAAGGGATTGAAAAAGTCATTGTAAGAATCACCTCCTGGTGTGAACACGTTTGGCAGCTCGTAATTGGAACAATTGGCAACACAGACAGTATCAGAAATGGTCACATTCTGGAATGAATCTACAGCAGCAATAGCGTAGCAACCAGCCATCGTGTTTTCTAATGGTCCGTGTTCAAATTGAGCCCAAGGAGCTTGGTGACTTGAGATAATCTGAAGATTCCCACCAAAAGTAGGAGTGTACAAAACACGGAATTCAACTATATCATCAGGACATTCGGGTAATTGTGTCCATGTGAGATTATTTATCAGCTCCTCGCAATCAGATTGGATAGAGATGTCTTGCTTACACGGAGGAATGGAATCAACCGGAATTGTACAGATTTCTTGTGACCAGTTTAGAATTGGTTGAACGACTCCGTCAATCGAATAACGGCCGATACTTTGCACGCGATAGCATTTTTCAATACCATTTGCCAAACCGGTGTCGATGTATGTCTGTTCAATCGTTTCTCCGATATAAGCAAACGTTAGGTCGGGCAATTGCCTGAATACTTGGAACGTATCGTTTATCCAAGGAACCGTTTCGTTCCAAAGCAATTGAATTTGATTGTCGGTTCCAATGGCGCTAATAAAAACGGAAGATGCTGGGTCAGATTCCCCCACTGAAAACTCATTTCCGGGTTCATCATTAAACAACTCAATCATGTAGTTGAATTCCAATTCTTGGGTATTCATCAGCGTGTCAACGAAAATCGTGTCGTTTAAATCGAAGTACGTTTCAACCAATTGGAAGTTGGATGGATTCGCTACGTCTGAGCGCATTACACGATACTCATAAGGTCCCGGAACTTGAATAGTATCCAACTCAGTTGGTTTGCTCCACGCAACGTACATCGAGCCATCGGTAACATCTGTATTTCTTACACTCACGTTAGTCAGAATCGGAAGGTCACGCTTCAATTCGGCACAGAATTCCTCCGAAGCATAACTCACCGAACCATCAGGGAAACAAGCCACAACCATGTAGCAATATTCCAACCCTAAGGTTAGTCCTGCACCACCGTTATCATCCAAGTAAGCGGTTGATGTGAGTCCGGTAGCAGAACCTATAAATTGATAGCCCGTGTAGGCAGGAACGCCCACTTCGCACGTATCAGGTATAAAACCATACTCTTCTACCCTGCGGTAGATCTTATATCCTTCCACTTCCACACAAGGACTTTGATCCCAATTCAATTGAATTGAATTTCCAAGCGGAGCAGCAGCTGGATTCTCAGGCGCTGGTCCAACAACAGTAATGAATGTTGTGTGATAATCTACCAATTCGTGATTATTATTTCCAGGCGGATCATCCTCAGCTCTAAATGTCATGCTGTAAGGCTGCAACTGTACGTGATCACATTGAGGAATCCATCGGAAAGTACTTTCGGCAGTATCCTGTGCTGCAACAGGCTGATTAAACGTGGCAGGACTAACTGTTTGTTCTAACGGGCCTCCAGTTCCAGTAAGCGTAACCGGATCTCCATCTGGATCCCAAGCTTGAACCAAGAATTCTAGCGTATCGCCAACTCCAACACATATTTCATCAATCGTATGCACAATTGGCGGATTGTTATCGCAAGGCAGCACCGTTACCTGCATATCTCGTATGGTAAAGCCAATTTCTACATAGCTTCCATCTTCCAATCGTCTCCATTCAATAATCTTAATTGCAAAATTGAACTCGCCCTGTTGTTGTGGAGAATCCCAAGTTAGCGTACCGGTAATTGCATCAATCGTTGCGCCTGGCGGAATCGTATAACCATCAATCGGAATTCCACCCTCGCCCAAACAAGTAGTCAATTCATAGCTGAGACTATCGCCATCTGGATCAAATGCCCCTGGGTTGTGTTCGTATATACGCTGAAAACAGGCATCGTCAATTGGAGGATTTAGCAAAATGGGCGTACTGCTAGAACCACTAAAAGGGCCAAAATCAATGTGTGTTTCGATGTAAAAAGGAACGTTAACGGAGTTCGGAATATTCAGGATACCGCCATTTCTGTTAGGGTCTTCCATTGCAATGGTATACCCGCTAAAGGAAGAACTGGCGTATGTGTGTTCGGATATATACACGTTCTTTTGTACTCCCGTAAAAATGACCACGCCTTCTCCATTAGTGCCATTGGAACGCACTACAGTATCCATGTTACCATCTCCCCACCTCACTTCCAAAAAAGGCCTGTCTGCTGGGCTGTCTGGAACTGTGTAAGTGGTAACAATTGCCCGAATGGTTAATCCGCCTATAAATTCAATCCTAATTTCCCCTGCACGGTTGTGCGTAGCCTGTGCTCCAAACGAAGCAAACAGAATAAACACAAGTGGAAGGAGTTTTTTCATTTAGATACTGGGTACTTACGTAAACCTATTAAAGGTAGATTTTATTGTTTGGCTGATGTGACACTTTACCAACTTGTCGATAGATAGCGTCACCCTAAACTTGTTTCAGGGTCTGTGAATAGATAGATGCTGAAACAAGTTCAGCATGACTTAATCTGCGGTTTTGGGTGTAAAAATGAACAGTCATTTATTAAATTAGTAATCAATCAATTGCTGCTCCATGTCGGCTGGAAGCTCACGGTATTCATATTGCTGGGTTCTTAATTGCGGTTCAAAACCTGCTTCGCGAATAGCCTCTTGAATAGCATCGGCTGTAAAACGGTGTGGTGCACCAGCAGCAGAAACCACATTCTCTTCAATCATGATGGAGCCAAAATCATTGGCCCCAGCATTCAAACACATTTGCGCGGTTTGTTTTCCAACCGTTAGCCACGATGCTTGAATATTATCAATGTTCGGAAGCATGATACGGGAAACGGCAATCATTCGCACATATTCATCTGCCGTACAACTGTTTCTAATTCCTTTCACACGTCTCAAAAGTGTTCCGTCATCTTGGAAAGGCCAAGGAATAAACGCGATGAATCCTTTTGCATGAGCAGGCTTCTTAGCCTGAGCTTCGCGGAGCAAAACGAAATGCTCAAATCGCTCTTCCAATGTTTCAATGTGTCCGAACATCATGGTTGCGGAACCTGTAATGTCTAGTTGATGCGAAGCCTCAGCCACCTCCAACCATTCTCTACCTGTACATTTCCCTTTGGAGATGAGCCTACGAACGCGGTCATTGAGAATCTCTGCACCAGCTCCAGGAAGACTATCCATCCCAGCAGCTTTCAGTTCTGTTAGAACCTCGGTATGGCTCATTCCTTCAAGCTTGGAGATGTGCGCAATCTCGGGTGGCCCAAGTGCGTGCAGCTTCAAATTTGGATACAATGATTTTAGTTCACGAAACAAATCTGCATAGAATTTTAAACCTAATTCTGGATGATGCCCGCCTTGCAAAAGCAATTGCTCACCACCATATCTGAAAGTCTCTTCAATCTTAACCTTGTAGGTTTTAATGTCGGTGATGTAGCTCTCTCCGTGACCCGGTATGCGGTAGAAATTGCAAAACTTACAATTGGCAATACACACATTGGTAGTGTTCATATTACGATCAATAATCCACGTAACCTTGCCGTCATTCCGCTTGGTTTTTCGTAGCTCGTTTGCAACGAACATCAAATCCGTTAAACCAGCGTTTTCAAACAAAAACTGTCCTTCTTCTGCGGAGAGAAACTCCGCTTTTAATGCTCTATCGAGTAGTTTGCTACAATCCATCATCTAAGCTTATCAACACCGATGAATCAAATGTGTTCGCATGGAACAAAGCGATATATCATGTGCTAAAGTTGATACTTTTGAGTCCGCAAATTTACGAATTGGAAAGGGCTTTCCTTTTACGTTCAAAACAGATAGAAACAGGGGTTGAAATGAGCAGAGAAACTGGCAAGATTAAGGTTGGAATTTCATGTGGAGATTTGAATGGAATTGGATTAGAGGTAGCAATCAAAACCTTTCTGGACAGTCGAATTTTTGACCTTTGTACACCCATCCTTTATGCTTCAAAAAAGGTTTCTGCTGAGTACCGAAAGGTGTTGGATATTAAGGATTTCAGTTTTGAGGAAATAAAGTCGGTTGAAGAGGCCAATCCGAAGCGTGCAAACGTTCTTAATATTTGGGATGAAGACGTTGAACTGAACCTTGGAACACCAACTAAGGCAAGTGGAGAATACGCGTTGAAATCGTTGCAAGCCGCAACGGCTGATTTGAAAGAAGGCAAGATTGATGTGTTGCTTACTGCTCCAATCGATAAACATAATATTCAGTCGGAGGAGTTCAAGTTTCCTGGACACACAGAATATTTAGCTGACGCTTTTGGTGTGGAAGAATATGCCATGCTAATGGTGAGCGAAAACCTGAAAGTCACCTTTATGACTGGGCATTTGCCGCTTTCTGAAGTTGGCAAGCACCTTTCCTTTGAAAGTGTGATTAAGAAAATCCGCTTTCTGGAAAAATCACTCCCGCAGGATTTTGGGATTAGACAACCGAAAATTGCTGTTTTGGGATTGAATCCGCACAATGGTGATGGTGGTGTTATCGGAACAGAAGAACTGGAAATTATTTCGCCAGCGATTAAAAAAGCAAAGGAAGACGGCATCTTGGTTTTTGGGCCGTTTGCTGCTGATGGCTTTTTCGGCTCAGGTGCTTACAACCAATTTGATATTATTTTGGCCATGTATCACGATCAAGGTTTGATTCCGTTTAAGACGTTGAATTTTGATCAAGGGGTAAATTATACCGCAGGGTTACCAAAAGTTCGTGTTTCTCCAGATCATGGAACTGGTTTTGGCATTGCGGGAAAAGGAATTGCCAGCGAGCAATCATTCCGAGATGCGCTTTTCCTTGGAATTGACCTTGTACGCGAACGCGAACGATATGCCGAATACACTTCGGATGTGTTGCAGCCGCAGAAACAATCTCGCCCAGAAAGTGAGAGAAGAGGCGGTGGCGGAAGATCAGACAATCGTGCTCCGAGAAGACCGAGACCAGAAGCAGCGAAACCTTTAGAAGCGAAGGAGAATACGGACACTTCGGACGAGAAGCGTGAAGGATAGAAGCGGTATCCTTTTTCCTTCCTTGAGCGCAGTGAAAAGGTGAGGGAAAAGATATAGCGGATAGCCTGACCCGACTGTGTGTGAGCGTACGCGTTGGCGAGGGACACGCCCTAAAAACTATGAGGCTCAGACGGTGGATAACATTCATCGAAACCGATTTTGCACGTCTTGGTTGTGGATAATTTTGAATTTCAAACCCACGATGATGAAAATCAATTATCTGAATATATTTTTCCTAGCAGTTGTGTCTGCAATGCTAATGTCTTCTTGTGCATCGGTTAAGCCTTGTGGTGAACCGTATACGGGTGGGCAGCAAACGTTTCAGTCTAAGAAGTTTAAACAGGCGGTGCATGAGCGCGATTCTTTGTGCGGACGAACCGCTGATCTTGAAGGTGTTTTGGCTTCAACTGAAAAGGATTTGAGAGATACGAAGGATGATTTGTCAGCATCTGAAAAAAAGGCTGCTTACTTAACGGAAGACTTGGCTGCGGCTAAAAAGGCTTACGACCAACTGAAGCTTTCCTCTGGTGCTCAGGTGGCTGGTTTAAGCACGGATTTAGCTGGTAAGCAGCAAGAATTAGCGGAAAAAGAGGCGTTGCTGAAGAATCGTGAGGAACGGTTGAAAATGCTGGAAGAGATTCTTGCCAAGCAGGATGAACTGATGAACGCGCTTTCTGATAGAGTGAAAAAGGCGTTGATGGGATTTGATTCGGATGAGCTAAGTGTTGAAATGCGCGATGGGAAGGTTTATGTTTCTATGAGTGATAAGTTGCTTTTTAAATCTGGAAGCGCTGCTGTTGAACCAAAAGGTGTGGAGGCTGTGCAAAAAATTGCGGAGGTGATGGAGAAAAACTTGGACATTAACATGGCTATTGAAGGGCACACGGATAGCCTTCCTATCAAGACTAATCGTTTCAAGGATAACTGGGATTTGAGTGTTGCTCGTTCCGTATCTGTTGTGCGCCTTCTGCAAAACGGTGGCGTTGATCCTCAGCGTGTAACTGCTTCCGGAAAAGGGGAGTTCTCGCCAATTGGTGATAACACAACGAAAGATGGACGTGCTAAAAACAGGAGAACCGAAATTGTACTTACTCCGAAACTGAATGAATTACTGCAGTTGCTAGGGCAGTACGACCGTTAAAGATTACAAACGGTAGTTTAAGTAGAACCCAATCTCTTGTCCTCCGTTTGAATAAGGAGCTAAGGTCATTCCTTTAACTAATGGTTTTCTGCGATGCAGCCATGGAACCATGTAGCCAATTGTAGCGCCAATAAAATAACCTGCAATAACATCAGTTGGAAAGTGTCTTCCAGCTGCATAGCGTAACGAAGCGGTGGCAATTGGTAATACTGCTGCTCCGGTCCAAACCAACGCTTCATGTACTGGATTATCAGAATAATCTGAAAATATTTTGGCGGTGGTAAAACAAAGAGCTGCAGCAATAGAAGTATGACCAGAAAAGAACGATTGCCGAGCATCTTTGGTAGTTCTGAAATTTAAATCTACGTCTTGGTTATATGCATAAGGCCGAGCCCGCTGCGACAAGCCTTTGCTAAGTTCGGTAAGACCTAAAGTGAGCATACCAACTTCTGCATAAATAAAACCGATGACGAGATAATCTTTTCTCATTCGCTTATTCAGCATCATAACTCCAGGCAATACGAAAGACGAGTAAAGTAGGACATCGCTTGCTGTGGCCGAAGCAGGGTTCCAGTTGTCAATGGCGGTGCGATCCAGGCCGTTAAGATTATACGGATTGAGCGCATTTGCCTGAGCCGCTGTTAGGGGTTTAACTTGGCTGCTTATCACAATGCCTCCAACGAGTAAAGCCCCTGCTCCAGAAGAAGCAATAAGATCTTTTTTCCAGTTGAAATTGTAAGGACTTGCTAGTGTTCGTTTAGCGAGCGTATCTGTTTGAGATTGCGCAACAGAACTTGCCAACAGCACGGTACAAAGAGCTAAGAGAAGCAACCTCATTCGGTAATAATTAAACGTTGTCGGAAAAGAGATTCATCGCTTTGCAATCGCGCAAAATACAACCCACTTTGGAGTGAGTTTATTTCAATTGTGGATGCTTTCAATACCTTTTTAGTTAGAACAAGTGCGCCCCGCGAGTCGAAAATTTCTAAGTAACCGCCAACAGCACTAAACATTTGGTTGTTGGTTGGGTTTGGCGACAAAAATGGTTTTGAGTCTTTCTGAATTTCCCGAATAGATAATGTTCCCTCGTAGTCAAGCTTTAAAATGCTACTTGAAACAGTCCCATTGGTTGTAATGCCTCCAATTACGTATTTCTGTGTTTGAGAAACGTTTCCAACACCTCGTAAATCCATCGGAAATTGGACCGCTTCCTCTTTACCTAATAAGCCAGAATTTGGTACGTAGAACATGGTTTGGTTGGCTGGTTCTACCAAACCAGAGCCGTTGTAGGCAATCGCATCATAATTGTAGGTAACATTTGAACCTCCCAACCAATGCACAGCACTCGTGGTTTTGCATGCGGCAGCGCGGTACGCTGTAAAAGTTGGAATCGGCTCAGAAACAGACCAAGAAATATCGGTTGGATTAGATGGATTGATATAGCCTTTTCTGAGCTTAGACAGCGCTCCAAAATTGAAGCCTCCCGCACCTCCAAAATAGTAAATAGTGTCTTCAATAATTTCGCCAGAGGCACCAAAACATGTGTAGTTAGCACTGTTTGGAGTTGAAGTTCCGGCTTGCCACATATTTGTAAATGTGTTGTAAATCTGAACATCTGGAACATTACCTGTATTGCTCCACCCTGTAACCACAAAAATTAAACTGTCTTGGTAAACAGCTTGAACATGGTCGTCAATAGGAACAGGAATTGGAGAACCATCTGAAATGAACTGATTCTGTGAAACGTCAAACCGATGGACCTTATCTGATGAAATTTCATCTCCGTTTGCCAAAACGTGGTATCCGCCAATAACGTAGATTATGTTGCCAACACGACTTGCTCCAGCGGCAATCTTTCCTAAAGTATCTGGTACATCCGCAAGCTGTTCAATTTGCAAGGTTTGCACATTCATCCGCCATGTATTTAGGTGGATACCTGAATACGTAAGCGATGAGTCTATTCCAGCGAAGGAATAAATGAACATTTCTTCCGTAGAAAACCCCTCACAAACCGCGTTGTTCGAGACCGGTTCTGGCAGGTTGCTTGACGCAGTAATATTCCAGTTTTGAGCTAAAACTGAACAGGTAAAAAGTATGCAGAAGGTGAATGTGAACGCTCGGTACATTATTATCAGTAGAGATTCAAAACAGGTCGTCCAACGGCCGCCCTGAGTGTTTAAAATAGACCATCGGTTAATGAATGGACCTTAATTTTACCTCAAGGGTTTGTATTGCTTCTTTTGAGGCTTCCAACTCGGTCTTTTTAGTAGCCTGATTTGTTTGGTTTTCCTTCATATCGGCATTACCCTTCTTGATTTTTTCTAGAAGATTCTGGTTATCTTTTTCTAAACGCTTCTTGTCTTTAACCAATCCATCTAATTCTTTTTTGAATTCCTTAATTACTTTTTGAACCTCTTCAATCTGTCCTTCAATCTGGCTCTCTTCTAATCGATGTATTTCATCCTGCTGACCGGTTTGATTAACGAAATTCTGTTCGATTTCAGCCTTGTTTTCCTCAATTTTCGCTTCGTAGTCTTTGATGTCTTTCTCCAGCTTCTCCTTATCCTTTTCCAACCCGATTTGGTCTTTTTCAAGGCTTTTTAAAACCTTCTGGCTTGTTTCAATCTCTGTAGATACAACGTTCTTTCCTTGTGCAAGAGCAAAGCCATAAACGAACTTTTCTGCAGCTGGATATTGTGCTGGGTGAGCAGCGGTGCTCAAATGGGCACCTCCAAGGTCAAATGCAACGACTAACCTCACCTCTTCTGCAATAGCTTCTTCCACAATCGAGTAAACGTCAAAAGAGTTATCCCCGATTTCTTTCAACACACAGTCGTCACCGAAAATAACGGTCTTATCAGATACTTTTCCCTTCAGTTCTTTCAGTTGTTTTTTCCAAGCCCTCTTAACGTCATCGGTTTTTGAGCCCGCCAATATTACCGTTAGGCTGTTTCTGCTGGTTCCATCAATTGCAACCATTTCTTCTTTAACAGTAATCTTGTCTTGTGCGAAAGTGGTTGCTGAGATAACAAGTAGTCCGAGAGTAAATAATTTCTTCATAATAAGTGCTTTTTGTGCTGGCTTCAAAGAAAGGAATTTTCGTTCCCACTAGTATTAAGGGGATTTGTTTGTTCAGAGGTGACGCTAAACCTCATTATTCAATAAGCAACTCAGTTACAAATTGATTGGTTTCCTCTACAAATTCCTTATAATATTCTCCAGTTCCTGGCCCGGAGAATCCTGTGTGTATTTTTCTCACTTCCCCATCTCTGTCAATATAAATACTTGTTGGAAAAGAAAGGATATGATTGAGCATTGGGAGCTTTCTTGCCGCTTCTGTTTTGCTGGCCTTGCCCGCCAAAAGAATTTCATACGGAATGCTGAAGTGGCCCTTTAGTCTGTTTAAAGATTGAATATTCGTTTCCATATCATCGCTTTTCTCAAACGCTAATGAAACCACCTCTAAACCTTGTTTATGGAACTTGTTGTGGAGAGAAACCAAATACGCTGTTTCGTCCATACAATTCGGACACCAACTTCCCATTATTTGTACAATTACAACCTTATCTTTAAAGGCATCATCATTTAAACTAATGGTGTTTCCGTCTAAGTTTTGAAACGAGAAATCAAGCTTAGAATAGCCTTCTTTAATAAATGTAAGTGATGTTGAATCTGGCAATTCGAAGGCTTCATCTCTAACACCAACCCAGTTTTCTTGCCAATGACTTCCAGACCAGAAACTGCCCTCAATGTGGTTTCCAGTGACCTTTGCCTTGAACAGAAAAACGTGCGAGCCATCGAAACAAGAGAGCATTAGGCTATCGCCAGATACGTTTCCTTCTAAGTAGCGGTAGTCGCCTGTGGTGGTGAGAAAAGTGCCAAAAGCTCGATTTCCTTTTTGTTCGAAAACGCCTAACGCAACATATTCATTATCAGTTCTTGGACTGAATTCTATTTTCCATTTCCCGGTTACATCGATATCTGGATTGGCGGTAATTGGAAACCGAGCTAGTGAGTCTTGTGATGCAGTAAAAGGAAGTTGGTAATCGTTATTTCGTGAGTAATCGAAGTAGCTTCCGCTGATAAAACCGGCCTCTATTTTTCCGATTAATGCGGTATTGAAAATTGGAAGTCGGATAAATAGGCTATCGTCACGTATCTCAAATTCATCTGCACGTATCCGCTCATCTCCATTTATAGCGTAAAACTGAAGCTTTTGACCTTCGTCTAAAATCTCAGGTTGAAACGGAAGTTTTTCGCTGCCAATTTCAAAGACAAAATGCCATTTACCAACCAAAGAAGCAGGCTGTTTTTCATCCATACACCCAAAGAGGAATAGGGTGTAAACGAGCAATGAAAAAAATGGCCAACTAGCTTTCGATAAACTCACTTTCAATCGAATATTCAGAGTCGAATAGAAGAGTGACAGAAAGTTTACCTTTCATCATGTACCCTTCGCCTGTTGTGAAATATAGGCTTTGGTCGGAGCTGTAAAGGAAGTTCTCCGTTCTGCGGTCAACGGCAATTTGCAAGCATTGCTTTGTTGCTTTATCTACGGTAATAACCACATTTTTAACAGGAATTTCCTCGTTCTCCGTCTTGTAGGTAATTACAAAAACCCGTTCCAAAGAAATAGTGTCAACCTTAAACTCACCTCGCCACGCTGGACGATTAATGTCCGATTCTTTAAAGACATCTAGTTCCTCCTTCCAGTCAATATTACCACGCTCAATAATATGGCTATGCCCGTCTTTGGTTACATGCTTACGAACCCACTGACCTTTACTTTGAAGGTTATCTATCTGTTTGGTGATGAATCCTGGCAAATCATAATAATACCTTTGGTCTTCATAATACGCCTCCGCTGGATCCTTAGAACAAGAACTCAGAAAAAGAATCAAACAGATATAAAGGGGCTGTTTCAAATTGGATAATCAGAGGTCAAATTTTATTCCTTGTGCCAATGGTAATTCTGTACTGTAGTTAATGGTATTCGTCTGTCTTCTCATGTAAACTTTCCAAGCATCAGAACCTGATTCGCGGCCTCCACCTGTTTCTTTCTCCCCACCAAAAGCGCCACCAATTTCGGCACCTGAAGTTCCAATGTTCACATTTGCAATTCCGCAATCAGAACCTGCGTAGCTCAAAAACAACTCTGCCTGACGAAGATCTGTTGTCATTATTGCAGATGAAAGTCCTTGGGCGACACCATTTTGCAGTGCAATTGCTTCGTCAATATCGTTATACTTTAGCAAATACAATATTGGTGCAAATGTTTCCTGTTGCACGATTTGAAAATCATTCTTGGCTTCGGCAATTGCAGGCTTTACATAGCACCCGCTTTCATATCCTTCGCCTTCAAGTACACCGCCTTCAACAACAATATTTCCACCTTCAGCTTTTACTTGCTCCAATGCGTTTAGGTATGCCTCAACAGCTTGTTTATCTATTAGAGGCCCAACGTGATTGTTTTGATCTAACGGGTTTCCAATACGTAACTGACCATAAGCCTTAGCCAAACTGCTCTTCACTTCATCGTATAAACTTTCGTGAATAATCAGTCTTCGCGTACTGGTACAGCGTTGCCCGCAAGTTCCAACGGCTCCGAAAAGAGCGCCAACAATAGAAATATTTAAATCTGCGTTCTCGGTAATGATTACCGCATTGTTTCCTCCTAATTCAAGGAGTGTTTTTCCTAGTCTGGCACCAACAGCTACGGCAACCTTTTTTCCCATTCTGATGGAACCAGTAGCCGATACAAGCGGAACACGTTTATCGTTAGTCATCATTTCTCCAACGGTGTAATCGCCTTGAACCAGACAACTCACACCCTCTGGTACATTATTCTTTTCAAAAACTTCTTTGATTATGTTCTGACAAGCAACAGCAGATATTGGTGCTTTTTCAGAAGGTTTCCAAATGCATACATCACCACATACCCATGCAAGTGCCGTGTTCCAACTCCAAACCGCTACCGGGAAATTGAATGCTGAAATGACTCCAACAACACCCATCGGGTGGTACTGCTCGTACATTCTGTGCAGAGGTCTTTCTGAATGCATGGTAAGACCGTAAAGCTGACGTGAAAGACCAACAGCGAAATCGCAGATGTCAATCATTTCTTGCACTTCGCCCAAACCTTCTTGCAAGCTTTTTCCCATCTCGTAGGAAACTAGTTTCCCTAGTGCTTCTTTCTTTTCCCGAAGCGCATCTCCAATTTGCCGTACCACTTCTCCACGAGCGGGAGAAGTCCAAGTGCGCCATACTTTAAATCCCTCTTGAGCCTTTGAAATCACTGTTTCGTACTCGTTAGCGCCACAAGAACCAACCGATGCAATCAAATTTCCATCAACGGGAGAGTAGGAGGCAATCTCTTGTCCATTGCCTTTAAAGTCAACTAAACCGGTAGATCCAGCTGGGTTTAGTGGTTTGATATTTAGTGCATTTAGCACTTCTTCAATCTCAGTTTTCATATCGGTCAATACCTCTTGCATTTGCTTAGAATTATGCGTTTCGGCAAAGGTAACAAATAAGGTAGCCTTGAGTTCAAACAAACAAATACCCCCACCGAATCGGCCGAAGCGTCATACGATGGGGGTGAAACCAGGAATTGGAACTGTCCTCCAAATATAAAACATCATTTCAAATAAACGCGACTTAAGAAAGAAAAAAACCGACAAACGCCCAGTTTGAATGGTTAAAACGTAAAAGTTAGGATAAACTCCACTGCGTTTTTGTCCTTCAAAGTCTTACTAAGGGTAGCAACCTGCTTGTAGCTTCCGTCTTTTTTGAGAAAGCTATACGCAACACGACTTACTTCTTTGGTTACGGTTACTTCAGCATGTGATTTAAGAATCTTCTGAAAATCATCAGGATGAAAGAAATCATAAGGTGATTGATTAATGAGCTCGCTTTCGGTATAACCAATAAACGCCTTCGAACTTGGTGATAATTTGATGTATATCCCTTGGGAATTGTGAACCCCAACCATCGCTTCTGGATTTATGCAACTAGTTGTCAGTTTTTCGGCTTCTTCAAAGTTCGAACATTTAAAAAACGCGTCTTCTACGGGTGTAAGTGGCGACATGGGGTTGGGGTTTAGGGGTTTGCTTGTACTTCACATTTTTGTGTTGAAAAAAATGTAGCGATTACGAAATTAAGGTTACCAGTGGCGAGTTCAAAGCATTACTTTTCATAGACAAGTTCAACTGCATGGCAAAGAAAAAAGACGAGCGGAAAATATTTGTTCTAGATACATCCGTAATAATTTACGACCACAACGCGATAACCCAGTTTGACGAGCATGACGTGGCCATTCCGATTACGGTTTTGGAAGAGCTCGATAATTTTAAAAAGGGTAACGACAGCAAAAACTTTGCTGCACGTGAATTTATTCGGGAACTAGATGTTCTTGCTGGAACCAAAACGTTACAGCAATGGGTATCCATAAATGGGCCGAAAAAGGGTTCGTTTAAGGTTGTGATGACAGGCGGTAAAACCGATGTTGATGCGAACAGAATTTTCGGAGAAAACAAGGCAGATCACAACATTTTGAATGCCGCTCTAACGGTTCAAACGGAGTTTCCAGACCGTAGAGTTATTCTTGTTAGCAAGGACATCAATTTGAGATTGAAAGCTAAGTCGTTGAATGTGAATGCCGAGGATTATGAAACAGGCAAAATCAAGGATGTAAGCAGCTTATATAAAGGAGAAACGAGTGTTGACGGCATAGATGCTTCTATTATCAATGATTTGTATAAAGAAGGTACTTGTGCACCAGAAACCGTAGGCCTGGAGAATGCGCCAAACAATCATTATTACATTCTGAAGAATGGTAAGAAATCGGCTTTGGTGCACAATAACCCTGAAACAGGAATGCTGCACCGGATTGAGAAAACGACTGCTTATGGCATTAGACCGCTGAACGCTGAGCAGGTGTTTGCGCTACATGCCATTCTGGATCCGAAGGTGAAACTGGTTACGTTACAAGGTGTTGCAGGAACAGGAAAAACGCTCTTAGCACTTGCTGGCGCGATGGAGCAAAAACGCGACTATCGACAGATTTATTTGGCCCGACCGATTGTTCCGTTAAGCAACCGAGACATTGGCTTTTTGCCTGGTGATATTAAGAGCAAGATTAACCCGTACATGGAACCACTTTGGGATAATCTGAAGTTTATTCAAAGTCAGTTTCCTGAAAATGGAAAAGAAGCCAAGCAAATTCAGCTGATGGTGGAGCAGGAAAAACTGATGATTACGCCACTAGCGTATATAAGAGGTAGAAGTTTGAGCAATATCTTTTTCATTATTGATGAAGCGCAAAACCTTACTCCGCATGAGGTAAAAACAATTATTACGCGTGCTGGAGAAAACACAAAGATCATCTTTACGGGAGATATTTTTCAGATAGACACTCCTTATTTAGACACGCAGAGTAACGGACTTTCTTACTTGATAGAAAAGGTGAAAGGAAATAAGCTTTGCGCGCACGTTACACTTGAAAAAGGGGAGCGTTCTGAGCTAGCAAATTTGGCAAACGAGCTTTTATAGCCTACCGCCCAGCACTGTGCTCAATTTGTACGTCTGTGAGGTTCCGCTGGTGTTGAAAGTTTCAAACAGAATCACGTACATCCCAATTCGTACTTTCTCACCATTATCGGTTGTGCCATCCCATGTAACAGTTCCAGAAGGACCAAGTAGTTCGTTTGTTGTCAGTTGACGAACAGGCCTTCCGCTGGCGTCAAAAATGCGTATCGTTCCTACAAATCCAGATTCGGTGAAGTTGTAGTTGATGTTGAGTAAATCGTTTATGCCATCTCCATCATAAGGAGAAAATATTTCTGGATCTGTAGTTACCTCGCCTTCAATACCTGAAGTAGGAAAGAATTGAGAGTTCTGTAATCCGGGTGTTCCAAAACCAACAGATTGAGCTGCCGAATGCCAGTTGTCCAAATCATTCACAGGTCTATTCACATCCAACCTTTCTAGCGAAACGCCATCTACCGAACTGAGTAATGGAAAATGTAAGTCTTCATTGTAAGAGAAAGACTCGGTAATTATCGAATCCAAATTCATGAGATAAACTGTTCCAGAATCGTTGTTGTATGATGGCAAATCGGCTTCAATAAAATTATTGACTCCATGCTGAATGTAATTCATCATTACATCTGTAGTGTCTTCGGTAATTAGAACATAACCACCAGCTTCCACCGCATAATTTTGGGTGATAATGGTCTTTTGATTACTGATACCGTCTTCCTCATCATAATTCGCCAGCATCCAACCTTTGAGATTCAACGGCCTATCAGAATTATTTACAAGCTCCACGTAATCCACACCACCCGTGTATGGATTGAAAAGCATTTCGTTGATTACAAAATCTCCTGAATCAGCATCAAATGGTAATATGAATGTTTCGGTTAAATTCGAACCTTGTAGGTTTCCTTCGCAATCTGATATTCCAATCAAATTGACGGTATAAACCACACCCGAATCAACGGCTGTTCCTAGCGTAACCAGAATAGAATTGTCTGAAGACGAGGACGCGTTAGTCACATTAACGACTGGGTCAAGCAAGACATTTGCTGCACTGATAGCACCGGTATTGAGCGCTTCATTCAAGAATAACTCTATGGTTTGTGCATCGAGAATGACAACGTCAATAAGTTCTGGTCCGATGGTATCTGGAGCTGTGTTGAAACCCGAGTTTTCTTCCGAAGGAGTTCCTCCAAGAGGGTGAGAAGAGCCAATCCAATTACTGGAATTTGTGCATGATGCAAATGGGTTTATCTGTTCAATACTGTAGCCGCCACTTTCTTTGTTTTCGTCTTGATACCATGTAAGATTATAGCTGATTTGATCAATAACGGTCTCACTTGTATCTTGAAGAATAATATCATCACCAGTATTATTTAATGATGGGAATGATGAGACCAGTACTACGTTTGGATAAAATGCAAAATCATCTGCTGATCCAGTTGCTATTAAAAGAGCGTATTCCTGTGGTGCTATAATGTGTGAACCAACAGTGCCAAAACCTGATGCATCGCCTAATTTCCAATCCGTGAGGTCAATATAATTACTGCTTGTATTGAACACTTCCACGAACTCAGCATCAGCCAACCCAACAAATGGAGTAGGGTCGCACATGAATTCGTTGATGACCACATCGCGGAAGTTTGCCGCTACCGTCACCACATATGCAAATTGCTTTATATCGCTAATCATCACATTTCCCGAAGGATCTTCCACATTGGAAATAGTGAGATTGTAAGTCGTTCCGTTGGTAAGTGCCGCGCCAAACGTAAGATGCACCAAGCTAGGATTGGCACCATCAAGGCTTGCGCTAGAAGGTAAACCCAGCCCACCATCAGCGTTATAATTGGTCAAAGTTTCTGCCGTTGTTTGCTCAACAGGTTCGCTAAACAAAACATCAACTTCATTTATTGAAACCACGGTAACAGACGAGACTTGTGGAGCAGTTACATCTAAAATGTAATCCCCGAAATAGAAATCATCGTAGAAAAAATTATCTGCGTTGCTTGAAGTGTATTTACAGAGGACACTGATGTGGTCAGTACTCGTTAGAGCGGTGTTGGTTCCAGAAGTGTGAGGAACGAAATCATACCCAGCTGCTTCATCAATGTCTATAGACCAAAGTCCTACGGCATCTCGTCTAACCCGCACCCGTAGTTCAAAACTACCCGCTATGAGCGCGTCTGTACCTCGGCAAACTGAAGTTGTACTGCCCCCATTCGAATAGAAAAGCTCGATTGCATCATTGCTTCCACCTTCGCCAAATTGGATAAAGTAACCTGTAGAAGTTATATCGGTTGGGTTAGTTTCATTTCCTACCAACCAAACTTGACCATAATTATTTGCTGAACCAGAAAAGCTCTGCTTTATCCAAAACTGCCATTCTTTATTGGCTAACGACTCTTGGGCAAATTGCGTTGAGAGGAATGAAATATCTGAACCGCTAGGCGAAGTGTTTTCAACCTGAAGAACACTATCCGTATTTATAATAAAATCACCTGGTGTTCCTTCCCAAGTTGGGTTTGCTGTGAAATCACCATCGGAGAAATTATCAATCACCTGCGCCATTCCTAATGTAGGAATCAGCATTAGAAAAAAACTCAAAAAACGGCACAAATAAATAGACATTACGTATGTTTTTGCACGGGAGCAAGGAGGGTAAATATAGTACTTTTGAACCCCGTCAAAGTTTAACCTTTCGTTATACAATTATGAGAATTGCCATTGTTGGAGCAACCGGTCTGGTTGGCCGAGAAATCCTAACCGTTTTAGAAGAGAGAAACGTTAAGGTCACCGAATTATATCCGGTAGCATCCGAGTCGTCTGTGGGGAAAACGATTCGTTTTAAAGGTAAAGAGATTCGCGTAATTGGAATGGAGAAAGCCATCTCTTTAAAGCCAGATTTTGCACTTTTTTCAGCCGGAGGAAGTACTTCTCTGGAATGGGCTCCGAAATTTGCAGAAGTTGGAACTACGGTTATCGATAATTCTTCTGCCTGGAGAATGGATGAAAACGTACCGTTGGTTGTTCCTGAAGTAAACTTGGAATCAGCAGACGGAAATTCTAAGATTATTGCTAATCCAAACTGTTCTACCATTCAGTTGGTTGTGGCGCTAAAACCGCTTCATGACGCTTTCAAATTAAAGCGAGTTGTGGTAAGTACATACCAATCTGTGAGTGGAACTGGCAAGGCTGCCATGCAGCAATTGGAGGAAGAAGAAAACGGAAAAACAGCAACAGAACCAGCGTATCCTTATTCAATTCATCGGAACTGCATTCCGCATTGCGATGTCTTTTTGGATAATGGCTACACCAAGGAGGAAATGAAATTGGTACATGAAAGCCGTAAAATTTTAGGGATTCCTGATTTGAAATTGACTGCAACCGCAGTTAGAGTGCCCGTAATCGGAGGCCATTCAGAATCTGTGAATGTAAGTTTGGAAAAGCCCGCTTCAGTAGAAGATATCCGGTGGGCTCTCTCCAAGGCGGAAGGGGTTGTGCTTCAAGATGATTTGGAATCAAACCTTTATCCAATGCCATTATTGGCTCATAAGAAAGATGATGTATTTGTGGGAAGAATACGAAAGGATGAAAGTGCAGAAAACACGTTTAACCTCTGGATTGTGGCAGACAATCTGCGCAAAGGTGCTGCAACCAACGCAGTTCAAATTCTTGAAAAACTTGCGGGCAAATTGAATAACAAATGAAGTTCGTTTTTACTTTTCTAATTGCTCTGACTCCTCTTTTAACAACCGCACAGGATAGTTTTTGGTATCCAGATTCGCTGCGTTTTTCATCTGAGGCCGATGAAGGAATGTATCCGTGTTGGGATACTATGAGGGTTTACGTGTTCAAGAATGTGGTCGATCTTCGAATCATTCTTCCGTCTTGGCGCCCCGTAATAGACCATGATGCAGTTTCTATTTTGGAAGGGCAGGTGATGCCTATTCCTGGTCATGAGGGCTACAAATTTGGTGTTCCCCATGTAAGTTTTGAGGATCTTCCCCTTTATCACTACACGCATGATTTCTCTTTCAATCTTTTCCCGGATAAAGATTATCGGAATTTGCTTGCCCGCTATATCACGTTGTCGAAGGATAAAAATGGGAATGAAGTAAAGGATACCGTAGTGCGTGATTGGGTGCATTGCGAATGGGAGAGCGGCTTGGCGGCTGGCAACAAAGGCAACAAATACACAGAGGCTTGTGAAACAGGTGGTACAGCTGGTTTCGCTTCCGCAGGCCACGAACGTTATGATGTAATCTGGAACTGGCCTACTGCTGGCGATTGGGTTCACGTTGAAGGGCTTTGGATTTGGGACAGAGGTCACCCGCCAGCTAAAACGGAAATCCATCCCATACGTTTTATGGCAACAAGAAGAAACCTTCCTGGCAAAATCCAATCAGAAACAGGCGATAGTGTTTTCGCTACAAGAATTGATTTGTACGCCAATGGCGATGGAAGTGCTTTTTACAACAACCGCGATACGAATAGTTGGGCGCATCCGGTAAAAATGAGTTCGAAGGACTACAATCTGAAGGTATTGCATACGCTTCCGAAACCTTCGGTAGATGCACAACTCAAATACAAACTCATCACCCAAAAAGGCAATACTTATAATGGTAAGGTTACAGTCAAACCTTTGTCTGTTGGTGATTCTACGTTTGCCTCCATTTCTTTCCCTTGGAAAGCCATAAATGCTGCCGATACACTCACGCTAGCACAAACGCTTTTTCTCTATTGGGATGAAGGAAATGGTGTGCCGAGCGAATACAAGATTCATACGTATGAAGTCACTTTCAAGTCTTTTAAAGTGAGGCGGCTTTCCGAACCTCTTTTGGGAAGGGCAGAGCTTCGCGTTTTTATGGAGGTTGGCGGGCAGTACATTTTCTTTAATGAGTTTGCTACCAGCAAGAAGAATGTTCTGAAAAACGGTATTGGAAAAACCCACAGGCGTAAATGGAAAATCAATAATTCATTCACGGTACATGTTCCTGAAGATCGAAAGTTCAGGGTTTACACCGGTGGCTGGGAAGCCGATGGTGCGGAAAAGATAATGGGACATATCGTTGACCAATACTCTGAATGCACTACGGAAGTGAAAAACAAGATAAACGACCTTATGCTTGATCCAACTCCTATGGGATATGGGGGTTGCGAAGACGACAATTTTGGAGAAGCAATCATGTTTCACTCACCCGACCAACTCTATAATTCAACCGATTTCCTTATAAAAGGTAATGGTGAACCCTACAAGGAAAACTGCCCTTTCGGCAAGCACAATCCAGTTGATTTTCATCGATTGGAGTATTCGGTTATCGAACAACACTAAGACTTTATTGAAGTTATAACTCAGGTTAATAAGCCCCGACCACAGTAGGTCGGGGACTTACACTTAATTCATCCTCAGCGCGAAACTCTGCTGAAACTCAGGGGAAGTCAAGTCTAGGAAATACAGGCCTTCTGCACCTTCAGATAGGTTAATTTTTGCTTTAATGCTTTGCGTATCCGAATCGGGATGGTTTCGGTAAACTATTTCACCGTTCTCGTTTCGTATCTGGATTTTCACCTGTTCATCCAAATTGCTCAACGACATGGCAAGTGTGCCTGATGTAGGAGAACCGATTTCCAACGCCATTTCGCTTGGAGTGCACAGTGCAATACCCTGATTCTCTTTATTGAGGGCAACAAACTGGTTCTTGGCAGCCCCTTCTGTAGACATGGCGCGCTTGCTGTAATAAGGATAGATTCCGGCAAGACCATCTTCCAAAATAGGCACTCCGTTCATCAACTCGCGTGGAATGAGAGCAGATGCTTTATTAATGACATGATAGTAGCTCACTTCGCCATTTGCAGTTAATGCCGTCACCACAACAATATCATCCGAAGAATTGGACATAAACACTTTTTCAAATCCACTTTCCGCCTTAAAGAAGATGTCGCAGGTGTTGTTGTCAGACCCAAGAAGCATAATCTGCTGTTCCTTCACTTCAGATATTGTCCAGAAATCAGATTGGTCGGTAATCTGCCCTGTTTTTGTGTTGAACATGCTGAAGGCCAATTGAACCGGTGCTTTTGAGGTGGCATTTCCGTACATGATTCCTGGCTCTCCAAGAAACTGAACACCACTTTCTGCTACTTTCTGACAGACTTGAACGAATAACTGGTTTTCCATTTCTTTTCCGCCTATTACCATTTCAATTACCAATGGCTTATTCACCGTTTTTGCGTACTGCTGCATGTAAGCCAGTGCTTGCACTAAATTACTTTCGCCACCTTTTAAATTGCGCATGATAACCGTAGAGTTGGGGTCGTAAGAAAGATAGGATATGAAACCAACATTGGCTTCTGATTCAATCTTCATCATCTGTGCTATCCCATCGGCAGTTAGTATGCCCGAATTATCTAGGATTCCGACAACGACATCAGCCCCAGCAAACTTTGCTTTGTAGGATTTGGTATCAAGTGTAGTTTTTGATTTACCCGCATTATCCAGGTAGGTGGCACAAACACCTTCAATGCTGTTCAATTCCACATAATTCATACTGGTGATATTGATGGCCAGCACGTTTCCATGTACCGATTTTACCGTTGCACTCGCATCCGAAAAAGCATCTCCATCTAAACTGTTGTTAACCTTTATAAGGGCACCATGCGTTTCGTTGGCCTCACCCGCTATGGCTAAGTTGGCAAGAAGCACAAGAGAAAGTGAATAGACAACGATGGCGCCTATTAGTAGTACACGAGAGAGCTTGTCTGGGCCCAAACCTACGGGCATCATTGACTTGTCTTGTTCGTTGTATTCTGGTTGCTTTTTCATGGCCATCTTCTTTTTGGTGATTGACTTATTCAAATGTCAACAAGAAGTGGATGAACGAATTGCTCTGAGGTGCCGAGACCTACAACAAGCGTTTCATTTTATGGTGCGACAAAAGTGATAGTCGTGTCGTTTATCCTAAAACCATCAAATTATGTTGTGCCGAAAGTGGAAATTTGTTGCAAAACGGCAAATGCGACATTTGTCGCATAGGTCAAATTTCCTTTTTAACCTGACTTGGAGAGATGCCGTAATCTTCGGTAAAACACTTGGTAAAATAGGCTGGACTGCTGTATCCTACGCGGTATGCAATTTCAGAAACTGTTCCAACTTTATTCTGAAGTAACTGATGTGCATGTTCTAAACGATAGTTTCGCACAAAACGGCTAGCACTTACTCCGGTCAGCGCAATCAGCTTCCGGTGAAGTTGGGCACGACTCATGCCCACTTCCTTACTCAATTGCTCTACGCTGAAATTCTCGTCTCCAAGGAATTGATCAACAACACCTTTTACGCGTAGCAAGAACTTTTGCTCCATCGATGGCTCAATCGCAACCTCTGGTTTAATGGTAAGCGCACGCGAAAATTTTTCTTTCAGCTTTTTGCGACCTGCAATGAGGTTCGTAATTCTAGCATGTAACTCCTCGGAGCTAAAAGGTTTTGGGATATAAGCATCGGCTCCTGTTTCTAACCCCATTATTCTGTTTTCAACTCCAGCTTTTGCGGTAAGCAGAACGATTGGAACATGGCTCGTTTTCTCCTGCTTCTTCAGCACTTTAGTTACTTCAAAACCATCCTTGCCGGGCATCATAATATCGCAGATAATAATGTCAGGAATAATCTCGGTGGCTTTTGCAATTCCAGTTTCTCCATCCACGGCTTCAAACACGCGGTAACTTGGTTCGAGGGTAAGCCGAAGGAAGTTGCGGATGTCGTCATTGTCTTCAATGACCAGCACGATATTCTGAGCGCTAATTTCCTCTTCGCTCAATACTTGGGTTTGCGGATCAAACTCAACAGGAACTTCCAAGTCAGGGTCAATTGGGTCCAACGAAGGAATTTCCATTTCCGATTGTGTTTCAGAAGCCGCCTGATTTAGAGGTAGAAGAATGGTAATCTCTGTCCCAACGCCCGAAATACTTTTTAGGTCGATGTCTCCTTTATGTAAATTAACCAAATCCTTGACCAAGGCCAAGCCAATTCCAGTTCCCTTATTTTTTCTCCATCGCGAACTCTCAGACTGATAAAAGCGATCAAAAACTTTATCAATTTGTTCTTCGATAATCCCGATTCCTGTATCCTGAACAACGAGTTTGCAGCAATCCTTTCCATCCTTTTGTGCCAAACCAATTTTCAGGTTTACTTCCCCATTATCAGTGAATTTGAAGGCATTTGATAACAAGTTGAAGAAAATCAACTCAACCTTATCAGGGTCAAAATCCATGTTAATGGATTCCACGTCAGCATGAAACCTGAGGGCAACACCTTTTCTAAGCGATAGCGAAACGAAGGATTTCTGAATCTCATTTACAAACGGAACAATATTACCTCTACGTAAATCGATGTCCATTTTATTTGCCTCAATCTTGGCTATATCAAGCAGCTGATTGATGAGCTTTTCTAGAATCTTGGCGTTGCGTTTCACAACAATCAGTTCCTTCTTTGCTTGTTCGTCCCCAATGGTCGGAATCACTTGTTCTAAGTGGCCAAGAATAAGCGTTAGCGGTGTTCGAAATTCGTGAGTAACGTTGGAGAAGAAATCTGACTTTATAAGGTCAAGTGCTTTGAGACGCTCGGCTTCCATTTGGCCCAGTTCCAGTTGGTCATGTAGGCGTTGTCTTTTCAGACGCCCGTTCAGCAGCCACCAAGCCACCAGAAGAATGGCAATAGATAAAATTGGGAATCCCCAGTGGAGAATATTGATAGCTTCCATAGATGAATTTAAATGTAGTATTATCTCGCCTATTTATAGAAGTTCATTTCATCGAGGTATTCCCAAGCCTCAGGTGGCATCAGATACTTGACAGAATTTCCTCCCGAGATTTGATTGCGAATATGGCTTGACGAAATATTCATCTGTGGTGCATCAAGCACCGTGATGTTCCCTTTAAAAGGTAATTCCGAAATGTCACTTTCTGGCCTTGAATAAACTACAATCGGATAATTTTTGAGGATGCTTTCGTAGTTCTTCCATTTGGTTAGCGATGCAAGATTATCGCCTCCCATTATTAGCGAAAACTCAACTTTAGGATATTTCTCCTTCAAGTATGCGAGCGTAACCGCTGTATAAGAAGGTTGCTCCAATTGGAATTCAATATCGGAAGCCTTAAACCGTAAGTCGCTTTCAGTGGCTCTACTTACTAGCGCTAACCGATGGCGACTATCCAACAGGCTTTTCTTCTTTTTAAGTGGATTGTGTGGCGAAACCACAAACCAAATTTCCTTTAGGTCTGTGTTAATGGCAATGTGATCTGCAATAATCATGTGTCCCACATGAATCGGATTGAACGAGCCGAAGAAAAGACCGACTTTTTTGAAATTCTCCTCTTGAGAGGGGTTAGGGGTGTATTTCATTTCTCTATAAAATCAGACACAAGTTTCTCCGCTTCTTTCTTTGCAATCTCCAAATTATCATTCACCAGCACGACATCAAACTGATTGGAGAACTTTAGTTCTTCGGTAGCTTTTCCAACACGTTTGGCAAGGCTTTCCTCACTTTCTGTAGATCTACTTCTAAGTCTTCTTTCGAGTTCCTCAATTGAAGGTGACTGAACAAAAATAGCCAAGGCATCAGCACCAAATTCCTTTTTGATGTTTACGCCACCCACAACATCCACATCAAATACAACAGCTTTTCCTTCGGAATGAATACGGTCAATTTCGGAGCGGAGTGTTCCGTAAAACTGGTTTTCATACACTTCTTCCCATTCCAAGAAATCACCTTTTTCAATCTGTGATCGAAATTCTTCTGGAGTAAGGAAATAGTAATCCTCTCCATCCGTTTCGTTCGGACGCTTTGCTCGGCTAGTGGCAGAAACAGAAAACGCCAACTTCAAGTCAGGTTTAGAAAGCAGGTGATGTACCAATGTTGTTTTGCCCGATCCACTTGGGGCAGAGAAAATGATGAGTTTACCTTTGCTCATGCCGCAAAGATGCTCAAATAAACCTGTTAGGTTTTGAAAACCTAACAGGTTTTAATCCTTCTCAGCAGGCGGCAATTGCTCCAAAACCGACCAAGAAAACCAAACAAGAAATGCAATGAATGCTACCAGAAACAAATACGAACCTGCACCTATTTCGAATGATTTAAGCACAATGGCCATGACAAGCGCAAGGAATGTTGTATGTCTGGCATAATCGGACCGTTTCTTTTGTTGGCTGCTCTTGACGAAAAACGCATAAAAACCAAGCGAAAAGAATCCACCAACAGTGGAAAATACTTGTGCGGCAGGAATTCCAGTCACGCTAAAAAGTACGCTAACCAGTAGGAAACCAATGGACCCTACGAACAAACCGCGTGAAATTGAGGACGGATTTTTCATGACAGCAAATTTACGTCATTAGGCTATTCCAGGGGGGGGGGGGCAGAAGTTTGGAAATCGGTATTTCTAGAATTTTGCCCAAGGCACTCAGCCGCTCAACGGTAATCTTGCATTTACCGCTTTCTAAGCGGCTATACTGCCGCTGGCTGATACCTAAGTACTCAGCCATATATTCCTGAGAATAACCACGAATAACTCTTTGCTTTCTTAGTTCGTCTTCCAACATAACGGTTCCATTTTACAGGGACGTCTTTCTGCACGTGAGATTCCTGGTCTCAATTACCTGCAGATTGCTTTTGTGAAAATATATGATTCCCTTACCAATAACAAGTTGCGCAATCAAAAAGATAGGAGCAAGACGTAAAACGTCTGATTTAGCCGTTTTACGTCCTGTTTTAGTCTTTATGCGGCTGACACTCAGTTCTCTTTCTTCCGAGCATTACATCATGGATTTCATAGTTCTAAACGTTATATCGGAACCAACAACAAAATCTGACACGTTGCATAAGCATCCTCTGAGCAGAAACACGGCCGATGACAGAAATTAAAAATGAAGACTTCCTGTAAAATCAAATCAATAACCTAAAAAGTAGAAAAAATGAAAAAGATGTTGATGGTTGCCTGCGCGGCAATAATGCTTGTTTCCTGTGGGAAGGAAGAGATTCCTACACCAACGCCTAACGGGGTACAAAAAAGTGCATTGGCAAGGGTGTTTACTGGATTACGATGCATCCCCTATCAAGGGACGTGTCACGATGATGTGATAGTGAACGGAAATGACCAAAAGGTGGTTGATGCCGTTTTCGATATTATCGAAAAAGGAAACAACTCAAACATAAAGGCAGCTTTTATTCAAAACCGAAGAGTATTGGGGCAGTATGTAAATGCTCAGAATATTTCTGATGTCATTGGAGGTACGTTGGAGGCTACGGCTACTGATGGCGATTCTAATGGAAGAATTCATTACATGGTGTTGAGTGCGGCTGGACAAAGTACGAACTGGAAAGCGGTATACCCATTTCTTGATTGAGTTAATTAGACGGGAGGCGTGCGCCTCCTGTCTTACCTTTACCGAAATGAAATGAAAGAAAACGGGGTTCACGTACTAGGCATTCTTCTGATTTTGATAATCTGCGCCTGTAAAGAACATGGAAATCCGAGGGAAGAAACGGTTGTAATACAATCCCGCACTAACCTTGTCTGGCCACTAGGTTATTCCCCAATCGCACAACATTCTGGAACATTTATCAATAAAGCAGACGGAATTGAATACATCTATTTCTCGGAACCTGAAACCAAGCGAGTTCTAGATATTCTGACGCTCGATGGTGAAGTAAAGTGGCATGTTCCGCTAAATGCCCTCAAATCATTAAATGAAAAAGTAGAAGGAATCCAAGTTTTGTCACCAGATTCGATTGTGGTGGTTTCCATGTACACTAATCACCTTTACTGTTTCAACAGCAAAGGAGAAGTTTGGAAGTACGTTGACCTTAATCCATTATTAGAAAAGTTGGGAGGGGGCAGTCATGAGCTTTTTGCTCCTTCGTTCGGAGGTCATTATTACAAAAATGACACTTTGCTTTTTTTAGGGACATCGAGAAAGGAGTTTAAAAAGGAACCAACTTGGGAGGAAATTGATTTGATTCGAAAATCATACAATTATGCTAATGAGGCCTCTCAATTTTTTCGATTCGCAAACATTTTTTCAGATAATATTCAGATTGATTCTGGCTTGGACGGTTATACTGCTAAGTATCTATGTGGAGCAGATTCAATGGCTCTCGGTGCGTTTCAGTATTTGTTTAAAAAAGGTGCGTTAATTCGATTTTCGGAACATTCAAGTCAGTTTCACAAGGTGGATACAAGGACGTTACAGGTGACCGATACTATTTCTGCAATTTCACAACATTCAGAGGTTGGTTGCGAGCCACTTTCGGTTGACTTCAAGAACTTTGAATCAGGTGCAATAGTGGAAACCCGCGAAACACAGGGATGCATGGTGCAAATGGTGCATGACCGCTACCAAAATCTTTACTACCTGAGTGTGAAGCATGATGTACGTAATAGAAAGGACTTGGATGACGTGCGAGCCGGTCGTGGTCCATGGTCGTTAATGGTATACAACTCAAACCTTGAACTCGTTAATGAGATACTCATGCCAGAACAGACCTACGCCCCCGAAAATCTCCTTGTATGTAAACAGGGTTTGCTTATTTCCACAAACCGGAGAGAATATGAAACCTACGAATATGATAAGGCTAAATATGAACTTTTTGAAGTGGTGCTTACCGCTTCTACTAGTAATTAATACAGGATGTCATGCTCCAGCAGGGAGAGAAAATTTCGTTACAGAATTGGGGCAAGTCTTTTCGTTTTTAGAAGAGAATGGCTATCGAAAGGCTTCTTACGATGACCTGAGAATGATTCTAGTGCTGACCGATGAAAACTGTCCAACATGCAACAAAAGTTACGCTCTTTTTCTCGAAAAACATGTTTCAGACTCCACAATTGCGATCGTTGTTTCGGCAAGCCCAGCTACACTTGATATTTCTGCCTTCAATGAGGCATCAGCTACCAATGTTGTTGTTGACCATCGAAATCAGTTTAGGAATCTTACTGCCCTGAAAGGCTCTGGGGCAATTTTGCTCAATGGAAAAGGAATCGACACCATCGTAGATCTATCAGCTGAACGGCTTGTGGCGGATTTCGAGTTTATTGAAGGGCATTTAAAGGGAGATTAAAGTTTATCGGAATTGGAAATAGGGGTTTTCCACCCTTCAAAACAGCCACCTTTTTCACCCTAATTTTCTTTCGATAAGCAACATATTATTTCCGCGAAACTTAACCGTACTTTTGCGCGCTGAAATTAAGGTTATGACACAAATACGAAATATTGCCATTATTGCCCACGTTGACCACGGTAAAACCTCGTTGGTTGATAGAATTCTAGAAGCCGCAAAGGTTTTTAAAGACCATGAAGTAATGGGCGAGTTGGTAATGGACAGCAACGACCTAGAGCGCGAACGTGGAATTACTATTGTTTCCAAAAACGTTTCCGTTACATGGAAAGGCGTCAAAATCAACATTATCGACACACCGGGTCACAGTGACTTTGGAGGAGAAGTTGAGCGTGTTTTGAACATGGCCGATGGCGTTTTGCTATTGGTGGACGCCTTTGAAGGCCCGATGCCGCAAACACGGTTTGTACTGCAAAAGGCAATCGAATTGGGGTTGAAACCAATCGTGGTTGTGAACAAAGTAGATAAGCCAAACTGTACACCAGATATCGCACAAGAAGCTGTATTTGATTTGATGTTCAACCTAGGGGCAACCGAAGAGCAACTTGATTTTCCTACCGTTTTCGGTTCTGCAAAACAAGGCTGGATGGGAGAAGATGCAACTAAACCAACTGGCAACATCGATTATTTGATGGAGCAGGTTATTGAGCACATTCCATCGCCAAAAGTAGGCGAAGGACCTACTCAGATGCAGATTACTTCCATGGATCACTCGCCATACACTGGTCGAATTGCCATTGGACGTTTGTACCGAGGTGCGCTAAAAACAGGACAGCAAATTTCAATGATTAAGCGTGATGGCACCATCACAAAAGGAAAACTAAAAGAGCTATACCTATTTGAAGGAATGGGTAGAGTAAAGGTTGAAGAAGTTGAGGCTGGAGAAATTTGTGCCCTTGTTGGGTTAGAAGGATTTGAAATTGGAGACACTATCTGCGATGTTGAGCATCCAGAACAAATGGCGCCTATCAGCATTGATGAGCCAACCATGAGCATGTTGTTCACCATCAACGATTCACCTTTCTTTGGTAAAGAAGGAAAGTTTGTAACGTCTCGTCACGTGCGTGAACGTTTAGAGAAAGAGCTAGAGAAAAACCTTGCCCTTCGAATGGAAAGCACGGGATTATCTGATAGTTTCCAAGTTTATGGTCGTGGTGTATTGCACCTTTCTGTACTGATTGAAACTATGCGAAGAGAAGGCTACGAACTACAGATTGGTCAGCCACAGGTAATCATCAAAGAAATTGATGGTGTAAAGTGCGAGCCAGTTGAAGATTTGACCATCGACCTTCCAGAAGCAGTACACGGAAAAGCCGTTGAAATGGTAACCAGCCGAAAAGGCGAAATCGTAAACATGGGTCCGAAAGGAGATCGCATGTTGCTCGAATTCATTATCCCATCACGTGGTATTATCGGCCTTAGAAACCTATTGTTGACCGCCACAGCAGGTGAAGCCATCATGAGCCACCGTTTCAAGGAATATCAACCATATAAAGGAGTTATTCCTGGCCGTCAGAACGGTTCGCTTATCTCCATGGCGCCAGGCGAAGCCATTCCTTACACGTTGAGCAACCTGCAAGACAGAGGTAAATTCTTTGTAGAAGCTGGAACCGCGATTTACGAAGGACAAGTAGTTGGCGAGAACACCCGCGCAGGCGATATGATTGTCAACCTCACCAAAACCAAAAAGCAGAGTAACGTTCGTTCTTCTGGTACAGATGACAAGATTAAAATGGCACCAGCCATCAAATTCTCACTCGAAGAAGCCCTCGAATACATTCAGGCAGATGAGTACGTGGAAGTAACGCCACAATCCATCCGTCTCAGAAAAACGTTCCTTATGGAGCACGAGCGTAAGAAACTAGGAAGAGGATAATCCTTTTTATTTGGGCGTTGCCCCGCTTCAAACAATGGCTGAGGTACTCGAAGTCGGAGTTAAGCGGTGCCAGGCTGTCCGCTATATCTTTTCCCGCAAACCCTGAGGTAACTCGAAGGGTTTTTAGAAGGGAAAAGGATGCCGCTTCCATCCCTAACGCGGCACTCCGATTTCGCTTTGGGATTGACTCTTTAGTGCGAATCCATTTTTCAGCTTCAGCGATAACTGTTCTCCGAATCTTACCTTCGCGGCTCGAAAAATTCAAGCATGCAGTATCATCCAGAGAGAATTGAAAAGAAGTGGCAACAGTATTGGGCTCAGAACAAAACGTTCCGTGCCGAAGACGCGTCTACAAAACCACCTTACTATGTTTTAGACATGTTTCCATATCCTTCGGGAGCGGGGTTGCATGTGGGCCATCCACTCGGATATATTGCTTCCGATATTTATGCGCGTTACAAGCGTTTGAAAGGGTTCAACGTGTTGCATCCAATGGGCTACGATTCGTTTGGATTGCCTGCCGAGCAGTACGCCATTCAAACAGGAACGCATCCAGCCATTACAACCGTTGCCAACATCAACACTTTCCGTAGGCAGATGGATAACATCGGTTTCAGTTTCGATTGGGACCGCGAAGTGCGTACATCCGACCCATCTTACTACAAATGGACGCAATGGATTTTCCTACAGTTGTTTGATGCGTGTTATTGCAAGAATGCTGATAAGGCAATTCCTATTTCTCAACTAGTTGAAGAATTCAAAACCAAAGGCAACGCAGATGTAAACGCACATTGCGATGAAACGCCCTCGTTTTCTGCCAATGAATGGAACAGTTGGAACGAAGCGAAACAGCAAACCGTTCTGCTCAATTATCGCATCGCTTATCTCAGCGAAGCGTATGTGAATTGGTGTCCGCAGCTCGGAACCGTTCTCGCCAATGACGAGGTGAAAGATGGCGTTTCTGAACGTGGCGGACATCCCGTAGAACGCAAGCTTATGAAGCAATGGAGTATGCGAATTTCTGCCTACTCACAGCGTTTGTTGGATGGCTTAGACGGAATTGATTGGAGCGAAAGTCTGAAAGAACAACAACGCAATTGGATTGGAAGATCTGTGGGTGCGATGGTAAGGTTCAAGGTTATGAGTTCGGATGAAATGGCTGGTTTCAATCAAGGCGCCAGCTCTCCCCCTGCAAAGGGGGAGTACCGCGAAGCGGGGAGGGGGTTAAATACCGAGGGGGTAATGAATCTTCCCGAACTAAAAACCTTCAGAAAAGAACTACGCAAAAATCTGACTCCAGCCGAGGCTAAACTTTGGACATCACTAAAAGGAAAACAGTTGGACGGACGAAAATTTAGAAGACAGCACAGCGTTGGGGGCTACATTCTCGATTTCTATTGTCCAAGCGAAAACTTAGCTATTGAACTGGATGGCGAGGTACATAATCAGGCAAATGTGATTGATTATGATGCAGAAAGAATGCTTTTTATTGAGCAGTTTGGAGTCAAGGTATTACGATTTGAAAACAAGTTAGTTTTTGATCAGAATGAAAATGTTCTTGCAGAAATAAAGAGAAACTTTAGCTGGCGTGAGAACCACCCCGCCCCGATTAATCGTGACACCCCTCCTTTAAAAGGAGGGGAGCGGTACTCCGATCAAACACCTCAAGAAAACTCTGATCAACGTACCAGCTCCTCCCCTGAAAAGGGGAGGTGGCCGGAGGCCGGAGGGGTTGAGTCTGCAAAGAGGGAGGGGGTAATCGAAGTATTTACAACCAGACCTGACACCATTTTCGGAGTATCGTTTATGACTCTGGCACCAGAACATGAGCTGGTTGCTAAGATTACAACTGCCGAGCAGAAAGCAGAAATTGAAGCCTACATCGCCAAGGCTAAAACCCGTTCTGACAGAGAACGAATGGCGGATGTGAAAACCGTTTCGGGTGCTTTTACGGGTGCGTATGCTGAGCATCCATTTACTGGAGCGCCAATCCCCATTTGGATTGGTGATTACGTGCTGGCTGGTTACGGAACAGGTGCGGTAATGGCCGTTCCCAGTGGCGACCAGCGCGATTACAGTTTCGCGAAGCATTTCGATATTCCAATTCCTGCGGTAATTGAAGGAAGCAATCTTGAAGAGGAAGCCAACGAAAGCAAAGACGGAACTCTCATCAATTCCGATTTCCTTAACGGAATGAACGTGAAGGATGCGATTAAAGCCGCCATTGCCAAAATGGAGGAAATGAAGATTGGTGAAGGCAAGATTAACTACCGACAGCGCGATGCCGTGTTTGGTCGTCAGCGGTATTGGGGAGAACCTATTCCTATTTATTACAAGGATGGCATTCCTTATCCTGTAAAGGAGGAACACCTACCGATTGAACTGCCAGAGGTAGATGAATATTTACCTACAGAAACTGGCGAGCCGCCACTAGCGCGCGCTGAAGGCTGGGGATATGATCCAGAGCGCGGAGTGGTGCGGAAAGAAAACCACCCCGCCCCGATAAATAGGGACACCCCTCCTTTAAAAGGATGGGAGCGGCACTCCGATCAAACATCAACTTTAAACGCAGATCAAGACACCAGCTCTCCCCCTGAAAAGGGGGAGTACCGCGAAGCGGGGAGGGGGTTTAACCCTGCAAAAGCGGACGAGGGGGTTTATCCGTTTGAATTAAGCACCATGCCGGGTTGGGCAGGAAGTAGCTGGTACTATTTGCGCTACATGGACCCAAATAATGATGAGACTTTCTGTAGTAAGGAAGCCATGGAGTATTGGGGAAACGTAAACTACTACGCTGGCGGAGCAGAGCACGCCACAGGCCATTTGCTTTACGTTCGTTTCTGGACCAAATTCCTAAAAGACCTTGGCCATATACCATTTGATGAACCAGCTAAGAAGTTGGTGAATCAGGGGATGATTCAGGGGAGGAGTAATTTTGTTTATAAACACAAGGAAACTAGTGTATTTGTTTCCAAGGAAATGAAAGAACGTTATCACATTGGTTACTTCAAGGATAACTACAAGGCTTCAGAACTCGACATCCTATCAGACTATCAAAAGAAATCCATTGAGAATTACGCTATTACTGCTGAAACAATTAGCGATAAATACCAGAAACTTCATGTTGATGTGAACATCGTTAAGAATGATGAGCTAGACATAGAAGCGTTTAGAGCATCTCGGGCAGAATACCAGAATGCCATTTTGATTCTTGAGGATGCTGATGGTAACCCTGTGATTAACCACCCCGTCCCGATAAATCGGGACACCCCTCCTTTAAAAGGAGGGGAGCTGCACTCCGATCAAACGTCAACAGCAAACGCAGATCAAGGCACCAACTCTCCCCCTGAAAAGGGGGAGTACCCGAAGGGGGAGGGGGTTTACAAATGCGGCTGGGAAGTTGAAAAAATGTCCAAGTCGAAGTACAACGTTGTAAATCCTGATGACATTATTGAACGTTACGGAGCAGACACGCTTCGCCTCTACGAAATGTTTTTGGGGCCGTTGGAAGATGCCAAGCCTTGGAATACAAATGGTATTGAAGGCGTTTCGCGGTTCTTGAAAAAGTTCTGGAACCTGTTTCATGATGGAGATACCTTCAGCGTAAGCGAAGAAGAACCAACTGCAAAAGAGTTGAAAGCGCTTCATGCAACTATTAAAAAGGTGCAAGAAGATATTGAGCGTTTGTCGTTCAATACATGTGTTAGTCAGTTTATGATTTGCGTAAACGAACTCAACGATTTGAAGTGTAACAAACGCGCAATTCTAGAACCGCTAATTATTGTTGCTTCCACGTATGCGCCACACTTGTGTGAGGAATTGTGGGAGAAGCTAGGTCATTCAGAAAGTATCACGTTTGCAGCATACCCAGCCTTTAATGAAAGCTTTTTGGTTGAAGACAGCGTGAACTACCCGATTAGCATTAATGGTAAAATGCGTCTCAAAATTGAACTTCCTGCAAGCATGGGAAAGGATGAAGTTGAAAAAGCTGTTCTTGCGAATGAAGAAGTGCAACAACGATTGGAAGGTGCCGCGCCTAAGAAGGTGATTGTGGTGCCGGGGCGGATTGTGAATATCGTTGTGTGAGAAGTATTTAGCGTCTCAATCTTTCTTTGAAAACAGCGACTGAGGTTGTATGTAATTACGGTTCAAGCGGTATGCTTTCTTTTCATCACGGACAAGAATTCCCTCTCCCTCAAGTTGCGCACAGTGCTTTCTCACTTGCCTCCCCAATGACTCATACTTCCTTGGGATAATTTGTTTGCCATTAAGTCTGCGGTAAATCTCTGGGGTTAACTCAGAGGCCTTCAGTCCGCCATCATTGTAAACAGTGTACTGATAGGTGAGGTTCAAGATGTGCAATGCCGCTTGGTCGAGACTGTTTAACACCGGGCCGCCCATCAGTTCGCGCAGCTCCTTGTGGAACTCCGTACGCAGCAATGTCCTATCTAGGATGAATACGGGAGCCTCCTCGGAGGACGCCTCATGCTCATCAAGAAGTCCAGCGTTCCTCAACGCTTCAATGGCCTGAAAGTGATTGTTGCTCTCGTTGAGCAGGATGGTGAAGTATCGCTGACGGTTCAGCAGTTCCGACTTGTAGAAATAGGCGAGCACCTGCCGTTGCTGCTCTGTGGGTGAAAAACCGAGTTTTGAGGTGATGTAACCGCTGTAGCCTGCGAGCCAGACCGCCACGCCCTCGTCCAGCAGTCTGCCCTGCGGAATTCGCAGCGTGACCAGATTATCCTTGATGATATAGTAAGGCAGGTCGGTCAGGTTTTCGAGGGCCGCGTTAATCAGGAAAGACATGCCCCTGCTCTGTCCCTCTAGCTTGTCGAACACTTTGAGCACACCTGCCAGCTTGGGGTTCTTGCTCTCTGGGATGCCATGGATGAGCCTGCGTACAGGGACATCCGTTTCCGTGTGTATCAGCTTCATTTTCTCCTTGAAAGATCCCGGATTGCGTACTTCGAGGTATTGGGCAGGCTCGACTGTCAGGCTGACGAATCCGTCAATGGTGTAGTCGCGGTGGGCCAAGGCATTGTTGATGACTTCTCGGACAAGCTGTTCGGGATACTCAGGCTCACTCTTGCCGCCATCGGTCACAGATCTGGCTACACGTATGTGCCCCCAAACAAATCTGAAAGAATCTTCCATCAAAGTGATTACATCACTACGGAATAGCTTCTTGTCCTTGCCGATACCAGAATCTGTATCAAAATAGGCGTTTACCTCTGCTCTAGCGCCAAGGAAATGGTAAGGGTCTGCCCCACAAACAAGCATCCCCAAGGTGGTAACCTTTTCTTCTCGGATAAAATGTTGATTAGCTAAAAATGGTTTGGCTTTTACAATGGATGGTTTGAGCGTCTCATTCCTAATCTCCCGGTTCAGTAGATTGACATAGTTGTTGATTTTATCTAAGCTAAGGTTCTTAATGGATGCATCTGCTACCAGTGCCAGTTCCTTTGCGTATTCCAACTCCGCCTTATACTCTCTATGCCTTTGTAACTTAGGCTGAGGAATCTGGCAATCTCCGGTCAGTTTTCGCTCATAATGTATCTCATTGAATTGAACATATTTCAAGTCATCTGAAAGAGGAAATATGGCAATAACCGCCACTTCCTTGTCTTGCATCGGGAAGTAGTCGAAGTGGATGTGGTCTGAAACATTAAGCAGAACTCCACGGTCATCCTTGAAAAACTTAGAATCCAGATCGATAAGTCTCCCCTCATTGTTTCTGTTGAATCCTGTAAGTATGTACTGCTTATTCTTCTCTCTGATTCCACAGACAATAATGCCGCCATCCGTATTTAAAAATGCACAGATGGTTTCTTTCAAAGATTTCCAGTCGTTGCCTGTTGACAGATCCTTGAGTTCAACTTTACTTGTTTCAACATCAATGAACTCATCACTAGAGAGCGACTGCTTAATTCGGAACAAGGTCTCATCAATCAGTGTCGATTTCATAATAAGTGCTTGTTGACGTGTATGTCGGCTAAGGTAGGTTTTCTTGATTTCTACGACAGTATCTAGGTCCCGATTAGCATTAACGGTAAAATGCGCCTCAAAATTGAACTTCCTGCAAGCATGGGAAAAGATGAAGTTGAAAAAGCTGTCCTTGCCAATGCGGAGGTACAAGAACGCTTGGAAGGTGCTACGCCTAAGAAGGTGATTGTGGTGCCGGGGCGTATTGTGAATATTGTGGTTTAACCTATTTGTAGAGCAAAGGGCCACAAAACAGCCATAAACCTCCACTTTCGAGTAGTATTGGGCTACGGAAATGCCCTCCCTAATCCCTTAGGAGAGGCACTTGGGCGCGGAAATGCCCTCCCTGAGCTCTTAGGAGTGACATTTGGGTACAGGAATGCCCTCCCTGAGCTCTTAGGGGTGACATTTGGGTACAGGAATACCCTTCCTAATCCCTTAGGAGAGGCATTTGGTTGCGGAAATGCCCTCCCTGATCGGGCAGAAAAGGCAATTATGGCATCAAAAAGCATTGGTAACAGTATTATTTAAAGACAATTCATGGATTACTATTCCCAAGAAACCGACAGACTAATTCTCCGAAAACTCACGGAGAATGACATCGATACTTGGGCAGGATTTTTCGTGGATAATCCCAACGGCCGGTTTGTGGCGGTTGACTTTAGTTTAGACAAACAGACATCATCCAAATTTTGGATTGATAAACAGCTTTATCGTTATGCGAACCAGCAGTTTGGGCTTTTAGCGGCAATCAATAAAGCAAGCGGCAACTTCGTAGGAATGGGCGGTATCCTGACCAGAGAATTAAATGGGAAAGCTGAATTTGAAATTGGTTACTCATTACTGCCAACGTATTGGGGCAAGGGATTTGCCACGGAAATTGCCACGCACATGAAAGCGTTTGGGAAGCAGAACGATGTTTCAGATAAGTTCATTTCCATCATTCATAAAGAGAATGAAGGCTCCATGAATGTGGCCAAGAAGAACGGAATGACCAATCTCTACGAAACCACTTTCTACGAAATGCCCGTTTTTGTTTTTGGGGATTAATGATATGACGTTTACTACTCTGGTTTCTGCCTAGCACTTCGTACGTTGAGAATTTCCAATTGGTCTTCCCGTACCCGATAAGTTACAATGGTCAATCTGTTTATTGGGCCGCGCCTTATGTCTTTGAATTCGGAGCGTTTAAGCAAGTCTGGGTGTTTGGATAGTTGCTCAAGAAAACCGGCAACCTGCCCTTCAAATGCGGTAACTTCTTTCTCAGTCCACTTAGTCTCGATGTAGTCAAGGATGTCAACATAACCCGCAATAGCTCTTCGTGTCCAAACTACACTTAGAGCCACTTTCTTGGGTTTTTCATCACCTTTTCATGCGAGATAAACTCGCCTCGGTTGGCCTGTGCAATTCCTTCATCAATCTCCTTTCGCTCTGCTTCGGTTATTGCGTGCCACCAATCATCACCATCCTGCGACAGCAATGATTTCACCGTATGTAAGAGGGAAATGTCCTGTTCCGAATCAATCAGCTGCTTCAGTTCAGCACGTATATCAATGGGTTTCATGTAATCAAAGATACGAATTGTGACCGCGGATTATTCCTCCACCAACCCCAACATCTCCCGCATTTCATCCAACGATTGTATTGAGTCGTCAAACTCGGTGATGTGCATGATTCGCTGTGCCACTTTTCCCATGTTCATTGCCACAACTTCGCTTTCGTTGAGTTGGTAGATGTTGCCATCCGTGTCGGTAACCACCATCATCATTATCGAACTTGGATTTAGGGCGATTTCTTTCATTTCGGATTCGCCATAGGCAACAACCGAGTTGATGTTCTCATCAAAAACATAGGAGGTTTCCCATTTTACAGCTTTGCCGTTAGAAAGTACAAAGCGTGGTGTTACGTGTTGGAATCGATTTTGATTGATGGTTCGTGCGGAGTTGTAAATACCTATTCTGGCAAGCGCAATCGTGCGCGAAGTAGTTGATATTCAACCCGATGGGAAAATTGTGATTGGAGGTACTTTTTCAATAATTGATGAGAATACGTATCACAAAGCAGTTCGATTTCTATCCTCTGGCGATGTAGATGTTTCTTTCACGGGCCCAAGTGATCTTTCCGACTCATCAGCAGATGTTAAAGTGGTTAAAATTCAACCGGACGGGAAAATATTGTT
>Ga0208903_1000096_pt1 | contig 90103 bp, 73 predicted proteins | sample AntAceMetag02UKJ_FD_184769 | JGI IMG/M metagenome (GOLD analysis project Ga0208903, IMG submission 184769) | Saline lake microbial communities from Ace Lake, Antarctica - Antarctic Ace Lake Metagenome 02UKJ (SPAdes) (version 2) | ecosystem: Environmental > Aquatic > Non-marine Saline and...
TAGAAGAACGGATCTACTGCTATCTAACAACCTAGAAACAGGCTCTAAAAGGCCTAATGAACTGTCCAGATTAATAGTAGAAAAAGAGAGGGGACTTTCAATGTTGACGGAATTAAAACCTCGTATAAAACTAGTCTTATTCCTCTCTTTTGTTCTTTTAGTTATAGTCTCTAATTTAATGGATTGTAAACTTAGGATGTATAAAAAACATAGGGCGTTTGTGTTAAACCGAAAGTTCTGTGTTTATTAATTGAGTCCGCTAAATATAAAATTTGGCGTTTATTGAAGAAAAAATAAAAGCAAAATATTTATATTTAGCTAAGTAATAAACTGAAACGTAAGCGCTTATTTATTGCCCTACGTTTCTTATACTAAACGTTAGCAAAAATAAAACGAATTGAAAACAATTTTTTTAATGATAGTTTGTTCTTTTTTACTTTTTAGCTGTAAAAAAGACGAATTGAAAATTGTAGGTAAAACAGAAGAATTTACAATTAAATCGATAATTATAAATGACGATTATCCCATTTTTGTTTTTTTGCCCTCTAATTATAATTCCAATATACTAAATCAATTAATCATAGGACTTGATGGTGAATTAAGGTTTGACGAAATAGTTAATATTATTTCTGAAAAGTCAGAGAATGGAAGCATTCCTACATGCATTTTTGTGGCAGTTGGAAATTCGGATAAAAGAAATCGAGACTATACACCTACAAAACATGAACATGGAGAAGGTGGCGCTGAAAATTATTACCATTTTTTAAAGAATGAATTAATCCCGGAACTTGAATCGGAATATAGCATCGATACTTTAAATACAAAAACCTTGATAGGAAATTCCTTTGGAGGGCTTTTTACTCATTTTACAATGTTTCAGGACAGAATTGATAATCCATTTAACAAGTTTATTTCAGTTGGTTGTTCTTTCTGGTTCGATTCAGGGGTGATCTTTGAATATGAAGAGGACTATGCTGTTAGCCATACTGATCTTCATGTCAATTTTTTCTCGGGCATGGGGTCTTTAGAAGGAGGCGTCAACTTAGCATCTTTTGAAGAGATGACAATACGGTTAAAAAACAGGAATTATTCTAATTTAAATATTAATACACAACTAATTGATAAGCATGGACATTCAGGTACAGCTACTATTGGTTTTAAAAAAGGGCTTGATTATGTATTTTCATATTAAAAAAACACTCTTAATATTACCCTTGTTTATTGCTTCTATAGCTTCTGCTCAAGACACTACCACAAATAATAAATCAATTGAATTTGGATTTATTGTTGCAGGGAAGGAAGCTCTTTATTATGGGGAATATGGTAAATTTTCAATGCCTTTATCTCAAAAAAAACACTATTTTACTTTAGGAGCTTCTCTTACAAGTTATTTTGATTTCAAAGGAGAGTCAACTAGTGAAGCTTATCTAAAAAATGATGTAGATATGAGAATATTACCTAATTTAATTGCAGGTTATTCTTTAAATTTTAACAAGTTTGAATTTAATTTTGAAATACCCATTGGTTTGAGCATTGCTATTACTAAGGGAACATTAGTGAATGAAAAAATAGGATTTGAACGAGATTATTCAAACAATGAAGTGTTTTTTAATTATGGTCTTGCATTTACACCAAACTATAGAATTAATGAGAAAAACTTAATTGGATTATATGCATTTCTGCCTTTAATAGAAGATAAAGCGCAGTCGGGATATCAATTTGGTATTAGTTGGACAACATTTATTATGAATAAATAATAATTCATAGACACAGAGAATTACTTTTGCTAACAGGTTATATAAATCAATTGGCAGTCAGTAATTTGCGTAGGATTAAGCTTTAAATAAGTTTGTGCTAAATTGTAACGGAAAAGCTATTAAATGCCAATCAATTCATCTAGCAATCGTCAATACAAATGAGGAAACCACCTACTTACATAATTGCACTTTTTTTCTAAGGGAATGAAACAGGAATACGAAAAATATACGAGTGAGGATCATGTTATATGGGGAATACTATTTAACAGACAATTAGAAAATCTCCAAGGAAAAGCCTGTTCAGAATACCTTCAATCTGTAGATGAGCTTTCTCTGAATATGAATAATTCTGAAGTGGCTAATTTTAACAAGCTAGAGTCTTCACTGAAAAAAACGGGGTGGACCATAGAAGTGGTAGAAGGACTTATCCCTGTTGAAGATTTTTTTCAGTTATTAGCTAAAAAACGTTTCTGTTCGAGTACTTGGCTCCGCAGTAGAGCACAGCTTGATTACTTAGAGGAGCCCGATATGTTTCATGATACTTTTGGGCATATTCCATTACTCATGAATACGACTTATGCTTCCTTTATGCAGAAGTTTGGAGAGTTAGGTGTGGCTCATATAAATGATGATAGAGCTTTAACGGCATTGCAACGCTTATACTGGTTTACTATAGAATTCGGACTTATGAAATCTAAAGAGAAACCGCTAATCTATGGAGCTGGAGTGCTTTCTAGTTATGGTGAGGTAAATCACATATTCGAGAATCCAAAGGTCGAGTTATTAGAGTATGACGTAGAAGCCATCGCTCATAATTCGTTTATTAATTCAGAAATTCAAATGAGGTATTACCTCATAGACAGTTTCGAACAGCTGTTTAATAGCCTGGAAGTAATGGGTGAGCTACTAGCGAAAGGAATAAAAATAGAGCCTATGATAGTGCGCTAACCTATTTTTTCATAAAAGGTAATTTCTCTGACCTGCCCTTTTTGAAAATATTAATCCTCGGTTTTTGGCCCTTTCTTAATTCACGTTGTTCTTCTTCAGATAGCTGATTAATGGTCTTGCAGTCTTCTGAACAGGTGTTCTCGAATTTTTTCTTGCAGGATTCGCACTGAATAAACAGGAGGTGACATGCTTCGTTTATACAGTTCGTATGGTCGTCACATGACTCGCCACACTGGTGACATGAGGCTATTATTTCATCAGAAATTCTCTCTCCAAGCCTTTCATCGAAGACGAAGTTTTTTCCCTTAAACTTGTTCTTAAGGCCTTCTTTCTCTGCTTGACGGGCATATTCTATTATTCCTCCTTCTAACTGATGTACATTAGGGAAGCCTTCATGCTTTAACCATGCCGAGGCTTTTTCACACCTAATTCCTCCGGTGCAGTACATCACTATTTTCTTTTCTTCTTTCCCGTCTAACATCTTTCGAACCTCTTGGAGTTCGTCTCTAAACGTATCTACATCTGGGAGAATAGCTCCTTCGAAATGACCCACTTCATGCTCGTAGTGGTTTCTCATGTCTATAAGAATGGTCTGCTCATCATCGGTTAACTCATTAAATTCTTTAGCGTTTAAGTGTTTTCCTGTATTGGTAACATCGAATGACTGGTCTTCTAACCCGTCTGCTACTATTTTCTCTCTCAGTTTTATTTTTAGTTTGTAAAAACTTTTTCCGTCATCTTCTATAGCCATGTTTAATCTTAGGCCATCTAGAAAAGAAATTGAAAACAGGTGGTTTTTAAATTCCTCAAACCTCTTCATAGGAACAGATATCTGAGCATTTATTCCCTCGCTAGAAACGTAAGTTCTTCCGAATACTTCAAAGGAAGACCAGTTTATAAATAGATAATCTCTGAAGAATTCTGGATTTCCTATTTGCTCATACCTATAAAACGAAACAGTGAATCGCTTGTCGGGAGAGGCTTGCATCTTCTCCTTTAACTCTTTCGAATCTACTATGTTATACAGCCTTTTCATTCCTCTTTACTTTGAACTTGAACTCTGGTTTTAGAAAAGAGAATAGGCCACACCAACTGGAACTTTAGAGAAGCTCCACAATTATGACTATTAGCTTTTCACCTCACAATTTCAAGTTATGTGTGAAACACTAAAAATTTAACAGTGCAAAGTTACCAATTTTCATTGCTACGCCAGCTACTCATGGGTAAATAGCTTCTGAAATCAGTTCTAAAATTTTAACATTCCTGGAGTAATTTATCTCTGTATACCGCGTTTATCAAGTGTTATGAGTTAATTGACACTCGAAATGTGAACAATTTGGAATTAACCTGTAAGGAATAGGATAAAATAGTTTGTATATTTAGAGTGAAACCAAAATCGACAGGAAATGCTTGAATTTTGTAAAAAAATCTTAGAAAAGGTAAGTTTTGATAGACACCTTTTTAAGAAAGAACTAATGAAGTCTATCACATGGGTAAAGACTGAAGAGCTAGAAGTACTTAGAAGATGGTGCTTAATTAAGTTTGGTAATCTATATTCTCAATTGATAGAGGATTCTTTCAAAAAGGCCCTTCCAGCATAAGGGAAATCTTATTTTAAAATTAATCGTAAGCTCTTAGTCGAAGAAATCTCTTCCTCTAAGAGCTTTTTTATTTGGAAAGAAAACCAATATTCCTTTTTAACCCTTGGTATTTAGTTCGTTTGACGGCACTCCCCTTAAAAAGCTCCTGGAAGACATCTTCGGTTAGCTCTTCCCATTCTGTTTTAGTTAGATTAAGTAAGTCTTTGTGCGGATAAAAATCAGGTTCCTTATGCTGTTTACTAAACCTATTCCAAGGGCAAACCTCCTGGCAGATATCACAGCCAAACATCCAATCCTCAAACTTTCCCTGATACTCCTTAGGGAAAATTTCATCTTTTAATTCAATCGTAAAATAAGAAATACACTTACTGCCATCTACCACGTAGGGCTTGATTATAGCACCTGTGGGACAAGCGTCTATACATGCTGTACACTTACCGCAGTGGTCTGTCACTGGAGAATCAGCTGTTAATTCTAAATCCAAAATTAATTCGGAAATAAAATAGAAAGAACCTGTTTTCTTAGACAGGACATTGGAGTGTTTCCCCATCCACCCGATTCCACTTTTAACAGCCCAGGCTTTATCCATAACTGGAGCTGAGTCTACAAAAGCCCTACCGCCTACTTCACCAATCTCTTCGTGAATGTAGCTAATTAACGCTTTTAGTTTGGCCTTTATCACCTTGTGGTAATCTCTACCATAAGCATACATAGAAATCTTAGGGGCATCTATATCTGAGCGAGTCTCGGTAGAATAATAGTTAAGGCTCAGGGAAATAACCGACTTAGCACCTTCTACAAGTTTGGTCGGGTCTAACCTTTTATCGAAGTGGTTCTCCATGTATGACATCTTCCCATGAGATCCATTGGCCAGCCATTCTTCTAGTCGAGGAGCTTCTTCTTCTAGAAACCCCGCTTTGGAAATTTTACACTCCATAAAGCCTAGGCGTTTGGCTTCTGTTTTAATTAAGTCTGTCCTATTTTGGATACTAGATAAGAGCATTCTTAAAACAAGTTTCCTTGATTTTTTAAATGGGTATACCCTAAATGATCAAATGCTCTGTCGGTCACTTGTCTTCCTCTTGGTGTTCTTGTTAGAAATCCTTCTTGAATTAAAAAAGGCTCATACACTTCTTCGATAGTTCCTTTATCTTCACTAACTGCAGTAGCTAACGTATTTAGCCCTACAGGACCCCCTTTGAATTTTTCTATAAGCGTGGTCAGAATCTTATTGTCCATTTCATCTAAACCAAACTTATCTACATTTAAGGCTGTAAGAGCCGTATGTGTAATTTCTAAGTCAATGGTACCGTCTCCCTTGATTTGTGCGAAATCACGTACTCTGCGTAGCAATGCATTGCATATTCTAGGCGTTCCTCTACTTCTTCTAGCTATTTCAAAAGCAGCAGATTCATTTATCGGTATTTCTAAGATTTCAGCACTTCTGGTAACGATGTCTGTTAAGAGTTTAGCATCATAGTATTCTAATCTAGAATTTATGCCGAACCGAGCTCTCAGCGGTGCTGTGAGCAGACCGCTTCTGGTAGTGGCGCCAATTAATGTAAAAGGCTCTAAGGTGATTTGAACGGTTCTAGCGTTAGGTCCTGAATCTATAACCAAGTCTATGACATAGTCTTCCATGGCAGAATACAAATATTCTTCTACCACAGGACTTAACCGATGTATTTCATCTATAAATAAAACATCATTCTCCTCAAGATTAGTGAGAAGGCCTGCTAAATCTCCTGGTTTATCTAAAACTGGTCCTGATGTAGTTTTAATGCTAACGCCCATCTCATTAGCGATAATATACGCTAAGGTAGTTTTACCTAATCCCGGTGGGCCGTGTAGCAGAACGTGGTCTAAGGACTCCTCTCTGAGCTTGGCTGCCTGAGTGAATATTTGAAGGTTTTCTAATACCGCTCTTTGACCGGTAAAATCCTCAAAACTTTTAGGTCTAAGGACTCTCTCGAGTTCCTTATCCGAATTTCTATCTGCTTCTTCTCTTGGACTAAAGTCTTCCATTGTAACCAAAGATACTATGAATAATGATTTACCGAAACACTTACACCTATCTGTTTATAAACGGTGAGAACGAAATATCTTAAAACAAAGAAGCTGCAGTTACCTGCAGCTTCTTTGTTAATTGTTTTCATTTATTGACCTAGTGGTCTTTTTCGTCCGGCCCTAAAGGAACCGTTTGAGGAACGAAGTCGTTTTCATGCTGTGGATTACTATAATCATATGGCCATCTATGCACGACTGGTAAATCACCTTCCCAGTTTCCATGAATATGCTCTACCGGTGTCGTCCATTCTAATGTATTAGACTTCCATGGGTTTTGCACCGCTGCTTGACCTCTGAATATACTATAGAAGAAATTATACAAGAATAGAATCTGTGCTATAGCTCCCACAATGGCAAATACACTAATCAGCGGATTTAAATCCAATGCCACTTGTAAAAATTCAAAATTACTGTAGTCATAATATCTCCTTGGCGCTCCTGCTAGTCCTACGAAATGCATAGGGAAGAATACTCCATATCCACAAACAAACGTCAGCCAGAAATGAACATAACCCAATTTGGTGTTCATCATTTTACCAAACATCTTCGGGAACCAGTGATAGACACCAGCCATCATTCCAAATATGGCTGACATACCCATTACGATATGGAAGTGAGCTACTACGAAATAAGTATCGTGTACATTAATATCTAATGCTGAATCGGCAAGGATAATTCCTGTTAATCCACCAGAAACGAATGTAGAGACCAATCCTATAGAGAATAACATAGCCGGTGTATAACGGATGTTTCCTCTCCAGAGAGTAGTTATATAGTTAAATGCTTTTACCGCTGACGGAATGGCTATGAGCAGAGTCGTTATTACGAATAACCCTCCTAGCCACGGACTCATTCCTGTTAAGAACATATGGTGTCCCCAAACGATGAAGCTTAAAAACCCTATGGCCAGAATAGAACCAACCATGGCTTTGTATCCGAAAATAGGTTTTCTAGCGTTAGTTGCTATTACTTCAGAACTTATACCAAGTGCCGGAAGTAATACGATATACACCTCGGGGTGACCCAAGAACCAGAATAAATGTTGATACAGTATAGGTGAACCTCCCGTTACATCTAACGCTTCTCCATCTATAAAAATATTAGATAGGTAGAAAGCCGTACCCATCCCTCTGTCCATTAATAACAACACTACTGCTGAAACTAAAACTGGGAATGATAATACTCCTAAAATCGCTGTTACTAAGAATGCCCATATCGTCAAAGGCAATCTCGTCATCTTCAGCCCTTTTGTTCTTAAGTTAACTATCGTTACTATATAGTTCAACCCTCCTAAAAGTGAAGATACTACGAAAAGAACCATTGATAATAACCACATCGTCATTCCTAATCCAGAACCCGGCATAGCCTGAGGTAAAGCACTTAATGGCGGATATACCGTCCATCCACCTGACGCTGCCCCTGTTTCTATGAACAGAGATGAAATCATAATAACACTAGAAACAAAGAAGAACCAATAGGATAACATATTAAGAAACCCTGAAGCCATATCTCTAGCTCCAATCTGAAGTGGAATAAGCAAGTTGGAAAAGGTTCCTGACAATCCTCCAGTTAATACAAAGAAGACCATTATGGTACCATGAATAGTCACTAGTGCTAAATAAGCATTTTGATTCATTACTCCTCCTGGCGCCCATCTATCTCCTAGAAGCGCATTTAAAATCTCGAAAGACTCTCCAGGCCACCCTAGTTGGATCCTAAATAAAACGGATAATAAAACAGCTATGATTCCCATAAAAACGGCAGTTATTAAAAACTGTCTCGAAATCATTTTATGATCTTGAGAAAAAACATACTTGCTAATAAAACTCTCTTTATGTTGTGCGTGTCCCGCCATTTTGAACAATTTTTTCTATATTCTTATTTCTCAGCCACCGGCTCTAATTTACTTTCCTCTGCTTCATCAGTCTCCTCAGCTTCTCCTCCTAGTGATTCAGAAAATGTTTTCTGCTCTTCCAGCCAAGCCTGATATTCTTCTTCACTTTCGATAATTACTTTTACTGCCATATTATTATGCGAAGCACCGCACACTTTATTACAAAGAAGTATATAATCAAAGTTGGGATTATCCTCCATTACTCTCATAGAGTCTGTAGTAATAGTAGGTGTCATTTTGAACCTCGTAGGAATGCCAGGTACAGCGTTCATTTGAGCTCTAAAGTGTGGCATAAACGCAGAGTGGATTACATCTCTAGAATTAAAAATGAATTCTACTTCTCTACCTAAAGGCAAGTGTAATTCACCCTTTACTAGTTTATCGTCCTTACCTGCCTTGAATTCTCCCGATGAAGCCTCTCTAGACGTGCTCACATCATTAATTCTTAGCTTGTGACGCTGTAGTCTATATATTTTATCCTCTAGCGCATCTACTTGAGATGGAGGAAGAAAATCGCCTTCTTCTTTTAGCTTCTTCTCAATGCTTAGGATTTCCTCATCTAGCTCAGCTATCTTTTCGATGATTAACTCATCACTAGCTATTCCTAAAGGATTTGTTCCTGAGATAAGGTTGTAATTAGAAAACCCTAACTCACTATCTGCTCCAGGATATCTAATTGTCCAATCAAATTGTTTAGCATACACTTCTAATCTTACTGGGTTCTCACTAGCTACTACATCTGTAATATCATTCCAGATTCTTAATCCAAAAATGATCATAAACGCTAACACTATTGATGGAATAATCGTCCATATCAACTCCAATTTAGTACTGTGCGCAAAAAAGAATGCCTTTCTGTCTTCTCTGTAGTAATATTTCCAAGAGAAGTAAAACAAAAATAGGTGTACTAAGAAGAAGACTATGGTAATAATCACCACATTCACCGTGAACAACATGTCTATATCATTTCCATGTGCCGATGCGGATACTGGTAAATAATCACCGTATGCTATGTAAAAATAAATTACACCTGCAAAGAACACAAACATCCAAATGAGCATGAGCCATGCATTCATTTTATTATCAGCCAAAGAAATATCCTCCTCTCGGTGATTTCTCAGCTTAGCCGCTAACTGGTATACTTTACTTAACTGCACTGCAGCTACTACACCAAGAACTATCGTTATTAATACTAGAAGACTAAACATATCTTTTCTTTCTATTCTTTAATTCATTAAATACTGTGATGCTCACTTTCATCTATAAATGGATGATTCACTGGAACCATAGCCGCTTTCGTAAATGAGTTTAACATGAGGTATACAAACAATCCTAGAAAACCTAAGAACATTAACGGCTGCCACCAAGAATAGTGGGAGTGTCCGTACATAGTTCCTGGCATTACTAGTAAGTAGACATCTACATAATGTCCAATTAAAATTAGAGATCCTGCCAATCTTAAAAACACTGGATTTCTTTTCGCATCACGCGCCATTAAAACTAAAAATGGAACTACAAAATTGATAATACACATTACAATCAAAGGTAATCCGTAATTCTCAAATCTTTGTTGATAATATATCACTTCTTCGCCTATATCTGCATACCAAATAAGTAGGAACTGACACAATCCTAAATAACTCCAAAGCATGCTAATTCCAAACATCCATTTACCCAAATCATGAATGTGAGAATCGTTTACTTTAGGTAAAAATCCTTTATCTCTAAGGTAAAGCGTAGTAATCGTAGCAAAAATCATAAACGTCACCCACATACCAGAGAATACATACCATCCATACATGGTACTAAACCAGTGTGTATCTATAGACATTAACCAATCCCATGAGAGTGTAGATGAAAACACGGCAAACAACACTAAGAAAATAGCTGAACGCTTAAACATTTTCACATGCAGCGTGGTTCCGTCTAGCCCATCCTCTTCTATAGATTTTTTTCTAAACCAATTACCAAACCAAATGAAAATACCTAAATAGACTACTGTTCTAGCCCACCAAAATCCTTCATTCAGATAAGCTCTTTTATTCTTAATAATTTTGTCTATTCCTAGGTTGACTTGTGCTCCTGTTGCTTCTGCATTATTAGTATAAGTATCATGCTCGCCTTCAACTGCTGCTGGGATTACAAACTCCGAATATGTCCCTGAATCCATCCAGTGATAAATGTGATTTAAGTGTAATGTAGAGGCTACAAATACAATTACTAGGACTAAAGAGAACGCTGGAATGTTTCTATGAAAGATTCCTTCGAAAACTCTTTTTAATTGTGAACTCCAACCTACTTCAGCTGCGTATTGCAACGCATAGAAGAATAACCCCCCGAGTGCAATAGCGAAGAAATAGAATCCGCACACTAACAGATTAGACCAAAACTCCTGGCCTCCATGATCGTGCGGATTGTGACTATTCAGTCCACCTATAATGCCTATAACACCTAGCGCCATTAAGACGAAAGTGGTGATTTTGGCTCTTTTGGAAAAAACAAAATTCATGTTTCTTTTTCTTTGAATTCTTTAATATTATCCTTAGTCTTATTTAGAAGCGATATCCCCATCAGCTGTATCTTCTGCTGACTCCTCTGGACCGTCTCCCATTAAGACTTTTACATACTGTATTACTTGCCACCTTTCCTTCTGGTTTAAGATATAGGCATGAGAGCCCATTAATCCTTTTCCATAAGTTATGGTATGAAACATCTTCCCTTCGGCTAATCCCTTTCTTGATTCGTAAGAAGGTACCACTGGATATTTCCCACCTGACTTCTGTGTTATACTTCCGTCACCGCCTCCTTTCTCACCATGGCATTGGATACAAAACTTTTCGAAAAGTGCTTGTCCTGCTGCTGTACTTTCAGGTGAAGTAGGTAATGGACTTTTAAATCCAACTCCTGCTCCTTCATATCCGGCCTCTGTATTAGGGTAAGGATAGGGTGCGTTATACGCTAATTGATCTCCTCCTCTAAAAGGAATGGTCCCTTCTACCGGAATTCTTACAGACTGCTTCAATCTCATAACCTTAGCACTGTCTGATGTCATTCCAGGTTTGAACTCATCAAAACCGTAATCCACATAAGCCTCAATAGCTGGAGAACGATACATGTCAGGCATGTATTCTAACCCTGGACTATTCTTATCTGTTACACATGAAGCGAAACAAAGAGAAACAATAGCTGCTATAATTAACTGTGTCTTTTTCATGTGATTAATATTCTTTTTCGCTTAATTCTTCTGGATTTGTAGATGATAATAATTGAGAAATATCATCTGCACTCATTGAACTATTTTCATCTGTAGTCACCTCCATTATAAATCTATCATTAGTAGATCTTGGATGTGGATTATCAGCTATCATTCCTGGAACTGTTCCGTTTCTTAACAAATAAGTAATGGACATTCCATGCGCTCCACAGAGTACGCTGAACTCAAAAGTCACTGGTAAGAATGAGGTGATATTATTGATAAGGCTTTGATTTGGTTTACCACCAATATTCATAGGCCAATCACTTATCATGAAATACCACATCCCTAAAAGAGCTAGTGATGTTCCAGTTAAAGCGTACATAAATGCACATATAGCTAAACGAGTTCTTTTCACTCCTATAATAGGATCTATTCCATGTATAGGGAATGGTGAAAACACCTCCTTTACTCTTATACCTTTGTCAACGATTAGTTGAGCTGCTTCTTTCAGCTTATCATCATCGTCATACATTGCATGAAAGACTTTTCTTGCCATGTTCTAATTTTTATTTCGTTATCTAGTGATCTGCTTTTTTAAAGTTCTCACCAGAAGATTTTAATATTGTTTTTAACTCATTTAATGCCAATACCGGGAAGAACCTGGCAAACAGTAAGAAAAGAGTCATGAAAATTCCTAAGGTTCCTACAAATATTCCTAAATCCACGAATGTAGAGTGGAACTCACTCCATGAGGATGGTAGGTAATCTCTGTGTAGTGATGTAACGATAATTACATATCTCTCATACCACATTCCTAGATTAATAATTAGCGACATTATAAAGGTGAACATTAGACTAGTTCTTAACTTTTTAAACCAGAATAACTGTGGACTAATAACGTTACAAGTCATCATAATGGCATAAGACCACCAATAAGGCCCTGTAGCTCTATTGATAAATGCATAAGATTCATACTCGACACCTGAGTACCACGAAATAAAGAGCTCAGTGATGTAAGCTACACCAACGATAGAACCTGTAACAATAATTACAATGTTCATATACTCTACATGCTTCGTATGGATATATGCCTCAAGACCCATCGCTTTTCTCATAATTAGAAGAAGCGTAAGAACCATAGCGAATCCAGAGAATACTGCTCCAGAAACAAAATAAGGAGGGAATATGGTAGTATGCCATCCTGGAATTATAGCCGTGGCAAAATCCATAGATACAATAGAGTGAACCGAGAATACAAGCGGAGTAGCTATACCTGCTAACACCAATGAAACCTCTTCAAATCTTGTCCAATGCTTAGCCCTTCCAGACCAACCAAAACTCAATGCTGTATACAATTTCTTTCTCCAACCACCAGAAACTTTATCTCTAATAGTAGCGAAATCAGGTATTAAACCAATGTACCAAAAAACAAGTGATACAGAGAAGTAAGTAGAAATAGCGAACACATCCCAAAGAAGTGGTGAGTTAAAGTTTACCCAAAGTGAACCAAACTGGTTCGGTAAAGGAAACACCCAGTAAGCTTGCCAGATTCTCCCCATGTGAATACCCGGGAAAAGTGCTGCCATCATTACAGCAAATATGGTCATGGCTTCTGCCGAACGGTTTATAGCCATTCTCCATTTCTGTCTAAAAAGAAGAAGTACGGCTGATATTAGCGTTCCAGCATGGCCGATTCCGACCCACCAAACGAAGTTAGTTATATCCCATGCCCATCCAACTGTTTTATTCAGACCCCATGTTCCAATTCCAACTCCTAATAGATAGAGAATGTTACCTACACCCCAAGCAGCTATTATTCCGCTTATGGTGATCAACACTTTCCACCACATAGTAGGCGACCCTACTATAGGAGCCATTACATCCTCAGTAATCTGAGAATAAGACTTGTCACCTAGTATCAGGGGTTCTCTTATGGCTGCTTCTTTTTGCATACTATCTTATCTTTTAAGCTTCAGTATTTCTTACTATGGTCTGGTAATAGATATTAGGCTGTACACCTATTTCTTCTAGTGCTCCATAAGCTCTATTATCCGCAGACAATTGAGTCACCACCGATTTTTTATCATTTAAATCACCAAACGTAATCGCATTTGCAGGACAAGCCTCAGCACATGCTGTTTGGATAGATCCATCCGGAACTGGTGTACTTGCTTTCTTAGCTTCCAGTTTCCCTGATTGAATTCTTTGAACACATAAACTACATTTCTCCATAACCCCTCTAGACCTTACAGTCACATCTGGATTAAGAACCATTCTACCATACTCCTGTTGAGAAACATTTATATGCTTGAATTTTTTATATGCCTGGTAATTAAACCAATTGAATCTTCTTACTTTATAAGGACAGTTGTTAGCACAATACCTCGTACCTATACATCTGTTATAAGTCATCTGGTTAAGCCCTTCATTACTGTGAGTAGTAGCCGCTACTGGACATACAGTTTCACAAGGAGCATGATTACAATGCTGACACATCATAGGCATGTGAACCGTCTGAGGATTATCCTCTGGATTCTCCATGTCTGCGTATGCTCCAATAACTCCAAGGCCTTTCTCCTCTATCGTTTCGGTATCGTTAATAGACTTGATTTCAGAAGAATAATATCTATCTATTCTCATCCAGTGCATGTCTCTATGACGGTGCACTTCATCTTTTCCTACTACAGGTACATTGTTCTCAATATGACACGCTGTTACACAAGCGCTACATCCGTTACACGAACCTAAATCGATACTCATACCCCATCTATGGCCTACTTGCTCTACCGAGTGAGCTTCCCATAAATCAAAGTTTCGTACATGGCTTTTATCTCTACCATCTAAAACTCCGTCATTATTCGTGTCTTCATGTACTACCAGACCCGGCATTACATTATACGTAGACATTCCTTTAGGCTTATTCTTTTCTTTTTCGAATTGAGCTAAAACTGTTTCTTTAACTATGGAATCTCTTCCCATCACAGTGCTGTGCATCTGTGTAGAAGCTATTTTATACTCCTCTTCAGTTAGTTCTAGCGTAGCAATGTTTGAATACACAGAATCTCCAGCTACAGAAGAAACAAATCCAAATACATTAGCTCCGATAGGAGTTCTAACAGCATTCTCATCAGTACCAGCATTGAGATAATCTCCATACTCTCCTGTTTGGTAAGCCGCTCGTCCTATTAATTCATCCCCTGCTCCTCTACCATAACCTACTGCTATACCTATCGTCTTAGACGCTTGACCTGGCTGAGGCATAATTGGTAAATTAACTGTCTTTCCGTTTACCGTCACATTGGCCTTGATAGCGAATGTTCTCTGACCTAAATAAATATGATCTCCTATACCAAGCTCTCTCATATCCGAAGGAGCCATGGTAATGTAGTTATCCCATGTTACTTTAGTCATAGGATCAGGAAGCTCTTGAAGGAAAGGATTGTTGGCATGATCTCCAGCTCCCATTCCTATCTTCTCGTAAAGCTTTATCTCCCAATCTCCAGTTTTAGCCCCTTTAGCAGCAACTAAAGCAGCGCTTATATTATTTACTGATACTGTCTCTTCTCCCTCAGAAGTTGATTCAGTTCCAGAATTATTGCTTAACTCCATACTAGCACCTGCCCATACACCTGTCATAACTGCTTTGTTCCAAGAGTCATCGAAGTGCTTAGTAGCTTCTGAATATGAAGAATTATAATTCGTTCTTAAGTAGTTATACCAAGACATATCGTTATCGGCCCATTTTAATAGACTTTCTTGAGCTGGTCTGGTACTCCATAATTTATTTATAGCTGGCTGAGAGATATCTGTTCTTCCTTCGTAAGGAGAGAAATCATTCCATGATTCTAGGAAGTGATTATCAGGACACATGTACTTACACTTAGAACCTGTTTCGTCAGCATACTTATTTAAAGAAATGGACGTCTTTACCTTTGCAAGGCCTGAAACAAACTCTTCTGCATTAGCTAAAGAATACGCAGGGTTAACTCCCATAACGATAAGAGCTCCTACTTTACCAGAGTTCATTTCCTTCACTAGGTTCGTTACTTTAGTGTCGTCTCCCTGGAAGAAATTAATCCCTTGAGAAGAATCTACAGTAACTCCTTCGTTCCCTAATACTTTATTTATTTCAGCTACTATTTTCTGAACATTAGAATCGTTACTTCCTGTAACGACTAGAGAAGCTCCTTTATCCTTATTCTCTCTTAACTTAGCTACAGCCTTATCCAAATTATCCTGAATAGCCTTTTCAAACGTATCTGCAGTACCTCCAGTTAACGTCTCATATATAGCAGCAGCTATTTTACCTTCATCAGAAGGCTTAATTAAAGCTCTGTAATCTGCATTGGAACCGGTAAGTGACATATTCGTCTCAAACTGATAATGCTGAGACATCCAAGAACCTTCTGGTTGTCTTCTCTTTGTATATTGTGTTTGAAACACATTAGACGTTAACCATGTTCCTATGAAATCCGCAGCGATAGAAACGATAGTTCTAGCTTTAGAGAAATCATACTTAGGTATTATTCCGTTATTCGCCTTCTTCAGCCCGCTATATGATACAGCATCATACTGAATTAATTCAGCATTGTGTTTAGCAGCAAATTCTGAAACAGCCTTCTTAGCAGTAGGACTTATTATAGTGGAACTTAAAATCTTTATGTTAGACGCGGAAGCTAGCTCACCTGCTATAGCACTATCCACTTGAGACCAAGTCTTAGCGGCATCACCCATTTGAGGTCCTCTTAATCTCTCTTCATCATAAAGCGAAATAACAGAAGAGTTGATTCTAGCGTTTAACCCACCTTCACCGAAATCTTTATTAGGCTTAATGAAAATAGGTCTCCCTTCTCTAGTTTTCACTAAGATATTCCCATAATCATTTCCATCGTAATAGGTGCTAGCATAATAATTAGCTATACCAGGAACTATTTCAGCCGGCCTATTGATGTATGGAATAGATTTGATTACAGGTGCTTCACAAGCTGCTAATGTAGCTGCCGTAACGCTGAAACCCATAAACTTCAGGAAATCTCTTCTTGGTGTAGAGGTTTCATCTAAACTTTCTTCAGCTAAAAATTCACTAGCTGCCTGCGTTTCCGCAGTAAATTCGTTTTGAACAGACTCTTTATACCCTTCAGTTCCGTGAAGTTCGTCTAATCCTGTCCAGTATTTTTTGGTTACTCCCATTTTTTTCTCTCTAAGAATTATGGTTTAGTAATGACATTTAGAACATTCCCATCCTCCCAGCTCTTTCACTGTGATAACATTGTCTTCTAAATATTTCTTTAAATCTCTTTTACCTAAATCAGTCTCGATAAGCCTATCATGTATCTCTTGGTAATATCCGTTCTCAGTATTCATTACCGATATACCAGCCTTGTTGTGACACTCTATACACCAACCCATGGTTAGCACATCTTTTTCTAGAGAAATTATAGTAACATCCTCTTCAGCTAACTTCATAATCTCTTCTGATGTAGCAACTTTTCCTAACATGTAATCCTGATCAACTGGACCATGACATTGCTGACAAGCTAATCCTGCAACATTCACATGCTGCGAGTGATTGAAGTACACATGATCAGGCAGGTTGTGAACCTTATTCCATGTTATCGGCTGCTGATCATAATCCGCGATGTATGTCCCAGCTTCTGGATCAAACCCCACATAATCATATATTTTCTGAATCTCAGCAGTCATTTCGTCATTATGCCCTTTCTTCACACCTTTATGACAATTCATACAAAGCATTGGCTCAGGAAGACCTGCATGCTTAGACTTACTAGCTGAGTTATGACAATACTCACAATTAATACCATTCTTTCCTGCATGTAACTTATGGTTGAATGCTATAGGCTGTTCAGGCATATGTCCTTCCATAATATTGATAGCCATCCCTAAATTGTACCCCCAAGGAATAAGGAAGAATATTACGATAACAAAAGTAAGAATAGACGCAAACGCTTTATTATCCCACAACCAACTCTTAACTCTATCACCGTATGAGGTGTGAGCTATACCGTCCCCTGTCTCTCTCTCTTGGATACTTGAGCCAATAGCTCTACCAGCACCTGAAGCCGCCACAGCTATAATAGCAAAAATAACGGTTAATATTAAATACCAGAAAATAGGATTGTCGGCACCCGCCTCCTCTGGAGTAGCATTATACCAATCCTTCTCACCTGCAGAACTCACAACGACAGGAGGTACATACTCAGAAACATAAGTTAGGACATTATTAATATCCTCATCATTTACGGCTTGGTTCTGCATCCACCCAAACTGAGGCGTCCACTTGTTGGCCATACCAACTACATATGCATCTCCAGTAGCGAAAGCTTTCTTAGGATTTTTTATCCAAGTATTGATGAGCTCATCTTTCCCTTCCCACCTTCCAGAAACTCCTTTCAACGAAGGAGCCGCTAGAACACTCCCATCTAAGGAGTGACAAGTGGCACAGTTATTATTGAAAACAGATTCTCCTGCATCGTAATCTCCACCTTCGTGGATAGTAGCAAACGTCTGTAAACTCAGGAATACTATAGCAAAGAAACTAAGCAATTTATAGCTCTTACTACGTTGGTTCTGCACTTTAGGCAGTGGGTTATTTCCGCTCTTCATTGTCTAAATCGGGTCGAAATTCGAGGGCAAATTTAACTGATTTATACCCTAGGAATGTCACATTTTAACGCCAAAAATATTATTTAGAATCCTTCTAAATAACACCTCGCTTTAGCAAACATCAAATGTGCAGAACACAACATCATAGTCTTTAGCACAGTTATTGAATTCATACAACAGAGCAGAATCAGAAGCTCGAGCCACTAATGAAGTTCAAACTATATTTGCACCATGAAGAATATAATCCTTTCTGCCCTATCTGTTGTTTTACTTTTAATTTCTTCTCAAGGGATTGCTCAGGAAGATAGAAATTTTTGGCAAAAGCTGTTTGGTGAGAAGTTTGAACAAGTGGATGCAGAGGATCCTAAAAACTCTCAAGATTCGCTAGCACTTCTTTTGAATAATCATTTAGGCGAAGGCTCTAACACCGCAACAAATCCATCAAGTAACAATAACATTCAACCTGCAGATAGCGCTGTTAAACCTGCGGTAAAAGGAATAGGCTCTATAACTATAGTGGCAGACAAAAACATCATCGATTGGTTAGATAGCGCAAAAGTAGCGGAGCTAATAGGATTTAGAATCCAAGTGTTTATGGGAGATTTAACCGAAGCTCGGTCTATTAAATCACTCCTACTCAACTCAGGTGAACGAGCCACTCTAGAATATAATTCTTCAGATTACTACGTTAGAATAGGAGATTTCAGAAACTACATTTCTGCTGAGAAAAAATTAAGCGATCTCCAGGAATTATATCCTAGTGCTTATGTAGTAAAAGACAAAATTAAATTAGACTAACTGATTTAACAGTTAAGCCTAATTGCTTAATGTTCTTTTTACTTCTACTTCTTCGAACGCTTCTATGTGATCACCAGCTTTAATATCATTATAGTTGGCTACATTTAATCCACATTCATATCCTTTAGTTACTTCCTTCACATCATCCTTAAATCTCTTTAGGGATCCTAATGTTCCAGTATAAACAACTATTCCGTCTCTGATTACTCTGATAGTGCTATTTCTAGCAATCTTACCTTCGAGCATGAAACAACCTGCTATAGTTCCTACTTTAGATATTTTAAATGCTTCTCTTATCTCTGCTGTTCCTAGAACTTTTTCTTCAATTCTAGCAGACAATAAGCCCTCCATAGATTCTTTTACTTCATCTATGGCAGCATAAATAACAGAATATGACTTGATTTGGATTTCTTCTTGTTCAGCAAGTTTTCTTGCAGAAGCAGAGGGTCTCACTTGGAATGCTATAATAATAGCGTCTGACGCTGATGCTAATAACACATCTGATTCTGATACTTGTCCTACCGCTTTATGAATCACGTTCACTTGGATTTCATCAGTAGACAGTTTTAATAGCGAATCTGTTAACGCTTCTACAGAACCATCAACATCTCCTTTAACTATTAAGTTTAATTCTTTAAAGTCACCAACAGCTATTCTTCTACCAATCTCTTCCATGGTAAGGTGCTTCTGTGATCTTACTCCTTGTTCACGCTGAAGCTGCTGACGTTTATTAGCCACTTCTCTGGCTTCTTTTTCATCTTCGAATACGTAGAACTTATCTCCTGCATTCGGTGCTCCACTGAATCCAAGAACAGACGCTGGCATAGCCGGGCCTACTTCTTCAATTTTATTGCCACGCTCATTCTGAATAGCTTTTACTTTTCCTGAATGCTGACCCGCAAGTATAGCATCACCTATTCTTAATGTCCCGCCTTCTACAAGAATAGTAGTCACATAACCTCTACCAATATCTAATGAGGATTCGACTACTGTACCAATGGCTCTCTTCTTAGGATTGGCTTTTAAATCAAGAAGCTCAGCTTCCAATAAAACCTTTTCTAGAAGCTCATTTACATTCGTACCTACTTTAGCAGAGATATCCATACTCTGATATTTACCTCCCCACTCTTCTACTACTATGTTCATAGCAGTAAGCTCTTCCTTAATTCTATCTGGGTTAGCGTTAGGTCTATCTATCTTATTTATAGCAAATATCATAGGTATACCTGCCGCTTGGGCATGGTTTATGGCTTCTTTAGTCTGAGGCATCACTGCGTCATCTGCTGCTACTACGATGATAGCTAAATCTGTAACTTGAGCACCTCTGGCTCTCATTGCAGTAAAGGCCTCATGACCTGGCGTATCTAAGAACGTAATGTTCTTACCATTGTCAAGCTCTACATTATAAGCTCCGATATGCTGTGTGATTCCTCCAGCTTCTCCTGCTATTACGTTTTCTTTTCTTATATAATCTAACAGAGATGTTTTTCCATGATCTACATGACCCATTACTGTAACCACTGGTGGTCTAGAAATTAAATCATCAGCCGAATCTTCCTCCAAAGCTATAGAATCCTGTACATCTGCACTTACGAACTCTACACTATATCCAAACTCTTCAGCTATTATCTGAATAGTTTCGGCATCTAGTCTCTGGTTGATAGAAACAAAAATACCTAATGTCATACACGCTGATATAATATCAGTAGGTGTCTTGGCCATCATATTGGCCAATTCCGATACGGTAACAAATTCCGTAAGCTTAAGAATCGACTTGTCTTCTTCTGCTTTTATTAATTCGTCTTCTGTTTTTTGAGCTACAGCATCTCTCTTAGCTCTTCTTAGTTTTGCTCCTTTATTTTTACCCTTTCCGCTAAGACGAGCCATAGTTTCCTTTAGCTGTCTTTGTATAGCCTCTTGCGAAACTTCTCCTTTTTGATTGGTCTCAGGCTTTTTCTTGGCAAACTTGTTAACTCCACCAGTTTGATTAGCACCTCTCGTATTTGGGCCTCTAGTATTTGCGCCTCTAGCGTTTGCTCCTGAATTACCCGCGCCTGTATTTGGACCACCAGTTTTAATGGTTTTATCAATATTAACCTTAACTCTCTTTCTCTTTCTTTTTCTCTTTTCAGCTTCACCGGAAGGCTTTTTCTCTACAGGCAATATAATTTTACCCATAACCTTAGTACCCCTCAACTTTACAACTTCAGCCTTTATGGTCTCTGGCTCAGCAGGAGTAGTAGGTTTCTTTACTACTTCTGGCTTCTTTTCCTCAACTTTTGGTGTCACAAGTGTTGGCTTAACCGTCTTCACCTGCTCAATAGGCTTAACTGGCTTTGCTTGTTTCTTAGATGGCTTAGGGTCCAAGTCTATTTTATCAAGAACTTTAAGGCCTTTAAAAACCGGCTTTTCAGCAGCGAAGACTTCAGGCGCTTCTTTTTCTTCTGGCTCTATTGTTTTCTCGACTACTACGTCCTCTACAGCCTCTACTTCAGGCTTTTCTTTAACTTCCTCGACAGGAGCCGGTGTTTCCACTTCAGGAGTCTCTACTTTAGGGGTTTCAGCTACAGGAGTTTCCACTATGGGAGTGGCCTCTTTAGGAGCTGCCAATTTCACCTCTTCGACTACTGGCGCAGACTTAAGACTCTCAATATCTATTTTATCGGTTTCTGGCTTAGGAGCTTCTGACTGATTTGAATTTATAGAAATCGACTCCTTCTGCTCTCTAGTACGGTTAGAGATTTCAGAGGACTTTTCCTTCATTTCCTTATCAGCAGCAAATTCACCCATTAGCAAGCTATACATATCGGGATCTATCTTAGTGGTAGGTTTAGCTTCTACACTCACACCTTTTTCTTCTAAGAACTCCACGATAGTATTAATACTAACGTTAAAATCTCTAGCTACCTTGTTTAATCTAGCTGGTTTACTTATAGACATATATTAATTTTCTTAAACCTAAAACACTTCGAAAGTGGCTCTTACTCTAGTTCCTCTCTTAATATTCTTATTACTTCTTTTACTGTTTCTTTTTCTAAATCAGTTCTTTTTTCCAACTGACCCTCATCTAACTCTAGTACGCTTCGAGCGGTATCACAACCGATGCTCTTCAACTCATCAATGATCCAACTGTCTATTTCATCTGCGAACTCTTCTAAATCAATATCATCGATTTCAGCCTCGTTCTCTCTATATACATCAAGCTCATAGCCAACTAAACGTCCTGCTAACTTGATATTATGACCACCTTTTCCTATAGCTAATGAAACTTGATCTGCTTTTAAAAAAACATCCGCTCTACCGTTTTCTTTATCTATATTTATAGAAGAAACCTTAGCTGGGCTTAACGCTCTCGCTATCATTAGCTGCTCGTTAGACGTGTAATTAATTACATCTATGTTTTCATTCTTTAGCTCTCTAACTATAGAATGAATCCTAGCCCCTTTCATCCCTACACATGCTCCTACAGGGTCTATTCTATCATCATAAGATTCCACAGCCACCTTAGCTCTATCTCCTGGAGATCTCACAATCTTTTTAATGGTGATTAAGCCATCAAAGACTTCTGGAACTTCTTGCTCAAATAATCTCTCTAGAAATTCAGGAGCGCTTCTAGATAAGATAATCTGCGGATTATTATTTCTAATATCTACTTTAGCTACCACAGCCTTTACCGAATCTCCTTTTCTGAAGTAATCCGAAGGAATCTGCTCTGTTTTAGGGAGAATAAGCTCATTGTCTTCATCATCTAAGATTAATATCTCCTTTTTCCAAACTTGATACACCTCACCTGTTACAATCTCGCCCACTCGCTCCTTGTACTTACTATAGATATGATCCTTTTCTAAGTCCATGATTTTACCCATCAGGGTTTGTCTCATAGAAAGCACGTTTCTTCTTCCAAAATCTTCGATGTGAATTTCCTCTGAAAATTCCTCTCCAACCTCAAAATCTGCCTCAACTTTTCTGGCTTCTACTAAAGCAATTTCTAAATTATCATCCTCTATATCGTCATCTAAAAGAATGCTTCGGTTTCTCCAAATTTCTAAATCTCCCTTCTCCACATTTATAATGAAATCGAAATTTTCGTCTGTGCCGAACTCTTTTATTATCATACCTCTAAAAACATCCTCTAGGATACTCATCATCGTTTCTCTATCGATGTTTTTAAGCTCCTTAAACTCTGAAAATGATTCTATTAGATTTACACCATTCATTCTAATTCTTTTTAAATGATATTACTACCTTGGTTTCCTTTATATCTTCAAAACTAAACAGGTATTCTTTATCTACCCAATGTTTACTTTTTCTCCCTTCTATTCTTTCCTTTACTTTATCTGTTAGCCTTACCCCTTCGTCAGTAACCTCTTCTAACAATCCTTCTATTTTATCTCCCTCCTTAGACTTAATCGTGACTCTTCTTCCTATGTTTTTCACATATTGCTTTTTAACAAGGAAAGGCTCCGTTAAGCCCGGTGAACTAACGCTCAGAGAGAAATCCTCAGATTCTCTGTCCAAGTTATGCTCGATCCCCCTACTCACCTTCATACAATCCACTATAGACGCATCATTCTCGTTATCTATTAAAACTGTAATAACGTTTCCTGGCTTTATTTCACAGGAAATGAGGAATATAGAGGTCTCCTCAATGGCTTGAGATATTAAGTCTTCGATTTCTTTAACTGCTATCATCTGTTAACAAAAAGGAGGGGTTTGAGCCCCTCCTTTCTTTTCTCGCTTTGTTTTCTTCTGCAAATATAATGCTTTATTCAGAATATAATTTGGTAATTATAACTTCTTGCCATTTTGAACCTTAACTGTAACGGCTTTTCCCGAACTGTAAATTATTTCCTGATCTATTTTGCCATTTTTCTCATTATACTTCACATATTTACCGTCTTTCTTTCCGGCTTTATAGGAAGCTCTTTCTAAGACTATTCCTCTTCTAGTGTACGTCAGTGTTTCTCCATTAAGCTTGGCTCCCTTATACTCCGCTTGCCTCATCAAACCACCATTAGGAAAGTAATAATCCCATTTGCCATCAGGCAATCCGTCTTTATAATAGCCCTGTTCCACAATTATACCTGATTCGTTAGCCTTTAAATAACTTCCATTTCTCACTCCTTCAGCAGAGAAGGTTACTTTTTCATGCCGCTTTCCATTGTCATGATAATAATTCCACTCGCCTACTCTCAAGTTTCCTTTCCATTTTCCTTCATACTGTTTTACTCCACTTTCATACCAACCCATCCAAATGCCGCTTAACTCCCCTGCATTAAAAGAACCTACGCTTGCCTTGTTGGTGTTTGGGTACCAGCTCTCCCACTCTCCCTGCTCTAGGTCATTTTTAAAACTACCGCGTTGCAATGGCTTTCCATTCTCAAACCAGAACTCCCACTCTCCTTCTTTTTTATCTTCGAAAAAATTGCCGCGCTTGTAATCAGATCCATCCTCATAGTAGTATTTCCACTCACCAGTCATTTTACCAGAATCATATTTCCCTTCATGATGAATTTTACCACTAGCGAACCAAAACTTCCAATCACCGTGCTGCAGGTTATCCAGAAAATCACCTTCCATATCCTTCACTTCTGCAGAAAGATACCAACTCCATTTTCCCTCTTTATTTCCTTCTGCATAGCTTCCTTTAACTACTTCCTCTCCTGCCGAATTATACTTCACATAAGCACCGGTCTGCTCATCATTCTTCCATTCTATGTTTTCTTTAAGTTTTCCTGAAGGATAATAATAAGACCACTTCCCGATTTTCAAACTTTCTAAAAGCTCTCCTTTAGCTACTAGAGTTCCTTCTGTATTGAACTTTTCGTAACTCCCCGTTTCCAGGCCATTTTCATAATCGACTTTCTCTAGGAAATTTCCGGTTGGATGATAAGACACAAATGCGCCAGTTCCATTCGAAACATTGAATTCGCCATGGCTAAGCGCATCATTAAATGTAATTAGGTAAATTCTGGAATCTTTAAACTCTTCCTCTAATCTAAGTTCTCCTGACTGATAGAAGTACTTCCACTTTCCGGATTTTCTATTATCTGAATAGTTTCCTTCAGACATTTTCTCGCCTCCTAAAAAATAGGAGTATGAAATACTATCAAGCTTACTGTTTTTGAAATGTTGTTCTACAGATAGATTGCCGTTTTCATGGTGTCTTTTGAACTCCCCTTCGAGCTTACCCATAAAATAATTTATCTCTTCCTGAATATTCCCATTCTGGTAATACGTCTTCCAAAGCCCGTGTTCGATGCCTCTAACGTACTTGCCTTCTGCTCTTTTTATGGTTTCATCTGTATCGTAGTAATCTACATACACCTGTTCCTGACTTTTTAAAGAAGTAAGAGAAACACAGATTACTATTAAGGAGAATATAAGCTTATTTATCATACTGCTAATTTAGGGCAAAGCTCTTACAGCCTCATCTAAACCTAAATGAAAGTGCAGCTACTTTTTTAACAAATTAGCATGATACTCTATAAATCGACTCACTGGAAATTAAATTATTCAGGAGTTTACTTCTATTCCATTTCGAACGTGTCCATGAACTTAGTAGTAAAGTTCCCTTTATTGAACTGCTCATTTTTCATGAGTTGCTGATGAAATGGTATAGTAGACTTCACTCCCTCTATAATATACTCGTCTAAGGCACGCTGCATTTTTAATATAGCTTCTTCTCTAGTCTGAGCTACCGTTATTAGCTTGCCTATCATAGAATCATAGTACGGAGGAATCATGTAGCCAGCATATACGTGGGTATCTACTCTTATTCCATGCCCTCCAGGCTGATTGTAGCTAGTGATAACTCCTGGGCTTGGCGCAAAGTTTTTGTAAGGGTCTTCTGCGTTGATTCTACATTGAATCGCGTGCATAGTTGGCTCGTAGTTAATCCCTGAAATGTTTTTACCGTGAGCCAATTTTATTTGCTCTTTGACTAGGTCATAATTAACAACCTCCTCTGTAATGGTATGTTCTACTTGGATTCGTGTATTCATTTCCATGAAGTAGAAATTCCTGTTTTTATCTACCAAGAATTCAACAGTACCTACACCCTCGTACTTTACTGCTTCGGCAGCCTTTATAGCTGCGTCACCCATTTTCTGTCTCAACTTAGGAGTCATAAATGGTGAAGGCGTTTCTTCTACTAGCTTTTGGTGACGTCTTTGGATTGAACAGTCTCTCTCAGAAAGATGGCATGCTTTACCTCTTTTGTCTCCAGCTATTTGTATTTCTATATGTCTAGGCTCCTCAATGAACTTTTCCATATACATGGCATCATTCCCAAATGCAGCTGCCGCTTCTCTTCTTGTCGACTCCCAAGCTTCTGGAAGATCCTCCTCTCTCAAAACTAGCATCATACCTTTACCACCGCCACCTGCAGTAGCTTTTAGCATGATCGGATATTTTATCTGGCCAGCTATTTTTATGGCCTCTTTTAAGTCCTCTATAATACCTTCAGAACCAGGGATTGTTGGCACTCCAGCTGCTGCCATTGTGATTTTGGCATTAGCTTTATCTCCCATAGAGTCTATCATCTCTGGGCTAGCCCCAATGAACTTAATGCCATTTTCAGCACAGACTTTAGAGAAGGTTGCATTCTCAGACAAGAATCCATAACCAGGATGTATAGCATCAGAATTTGTTATTTCTGCTGCTGCTATAATGTTTGGGATTCTTAAATAAGACTCACTACTAGGAGGAGGACCAATGCAAACAGCCTCATCAGCAAATCTGACATGAAGACTGTCTTTATCTGCTGTAGAGTAAACTGCAACAGTCTTAATACCCATTTCTTTGGCGGTTCTAATTACTCTTAGAGCAATTTCACCTCTATTAGCAATAAGGATTTTCTTAAACATATCGTTATGTTTTTAATAGTTTAGGAAGGATCTACCAAGAACAGTGGCTGATCATATTCTACAGGAGAGTTGTCATCCACTAGAACTTTTACTATTTTCCCTGACACTTCTGATTCTATTTCATTGAAGAGTTTCATCGCTTCAATTATACAGACTGGAGAGCCTTCATTTATTTGGTCTCCTACTTGCACGAACGAGGGTTTATCCGGGGTTGGACTTCTGTAAAAAGTTCCAATCATAGGGGATTTAACCTCAATATACTTGCTGGTCTCGTCAACCGCAACTACTGGCGCTACTGCCGGGGCAGGAGGTGCTGGCATTTGAACGATAGGAGCTTGTTGTGGCATCTGGGCATGCTGCATAACAGCCATTTGCGGGACCATCTGTGCATCAACCTGTGCTTTTCCTCTACTTTTTGGACCGTCAGATTTTATAGTAATCTTGAAGTCTTTCTGTTCTATCTCTACTTCGGATACTCCTGTTTTAGAGACGAATTTAATTAAGTCTTGTATTTCCGTTAGATTCATATCTAAAGGGGGTTTTGGTTTCGGTGCGAAAGTTAAATAAAAATTAATAAGCCCATTTCAGATAAACTGCTCCCCATGTGAAGCCGCCTCCAAAAGCGCTCAAGATGATATTATCACCTTTTTTTAACTGAGATTCCCAATCTGATAAGCAGAGTGGAATGGTCCCAGCAGTCGTATTTCCGTATCTCTGAATGTTAATCATGACTTTTTCTGAAGTCAAACCCATTCTTCGAGCGGTAGCATCAATTATTCTTAAATTGGCCTGATGCGGGACTAACCAATTCACATCATCTCCAGTCAATCCGTTCTTTTCCATGATTTCTGCCGAAACATCTGCCATGTTAGTAACGGCCGCCTTAAAGACAGGCTGACCTTCTTGATATACGTATTGTAATCTATCTTCTATATTCTCTTTTGTAAGTGGGAGAACTGATCCTCCTGCTCTTTGGATAAGGTGTTTTCTTCCTGATCCATCACTCCTTAGTATACTGTCTTGAATTCCGTTTCCGTCTTCAGAAGGCTCTAAAAGCACAACTCCTGCTCCATCACCGAAAATCACACAGGTCGTTCTATCTGTATAATCAACAATGCTGCTCATTTTATCAGCTCCGACCACTAATACTTTTTTGTACTTACCAGTTTCTATAAACTGAGCACCAGTAGTAAGGGAATAAATAAATCCTGAGCAAGCTGCATTTAAATCAAAACTCCAAGCATTTTTTGCGCCAATTTTATCAGAAATAACATTGGCAGTGGATGGAAAGTTATAATCTGAAGTGACAGTCCCGCATATGATTAAATCTATTTCTTCAGGGTTTGTTCCCGTTTTCAGAAATAGTTTCTCAATAGCCTTAACCGCCATATCAGAAGTTCCCAATCCTTCACCTTTGAGGATGTGCCGTTTTTCGATTCCCGTTCGGCTTCGTATCCACTCATCGTTAGTGTCTACTATCTTCGCTAGATCTGCATTTGTAAGCACATCTTCAGGAACATATCCCGCCACTCCAGTTATCGCTGCTTTGATTTCAGTCATTCTGAATTTTGTCGTTTAAAGGGGAGCTAAAATAACAGATATCCTCATTTAGTAAGAAAAAAACTAGGAAATGTTATCATCTACTTAGAAATAAGCATAAACTAAGAAAGCCGACTTGGAATACCAAGGCGGCTCTATAGCTATATAATTTGCTATTAATCTATCTCTTGCTCCATAACAACTTTACCCTTATAGTAAAGTTTTCCCTCATGCCAGTGAGCACGGTGAAGCAAGTGAGCTTGTCCTGTAGTTTGACATACCCCTAATGTAGGCGCTTCTGCCTTATAGTGGGTTCTTCTTTTACGTTTTCTCTGCTTCGAGGTTTTGCTCTTAGGATGTGCCATATCGTTCTATTTTCCTATTTCAAATTCTTTAATGCTGCCCATCTTGGGTCAATATCTTCATCCTTTTCTTTTATCTTAAACTTCTTCAATGCTGCTAAAGCTTCCTGATTACAATCGAGTTCATTCTCATGAACATTCCTGGAGGGAAGACAAAGGTGAGCAAATTCAAAAAATAACTGGTCCAAATTCACATAATGCTCATTCGGCCCAAGTACGATTAAATCATCAGTTAAATCTGAGGTTTCATCCCCGAATTTAACCACCACCCTAAAATCTCCTTCTATCTGAGAAGTAAGGTCTGCACCACATGTATCACACTGGGTACCTACCAATCCTACTAGATCGATTTCAAGATTAATATGAGTACTCAGCTTTTCAAGCTGGACCTCGTAATTAACTTTAGCCTTTAACAATAAAGACTGTTCAAACTTAGAAAAGAACGTTTCGTCAGCGTCAAATTCATACAGATGCATCCCGTTCTTTAAACCGAGATAAGGAATTCGATATGTTTCTGATTCTGACATCCCCATTTTTTTAAGGGTGCGCAAAAATAAGAAGTTTTAAACAATTGGACAAGAATAATGAAAGGTATTCAACCTATCTCTTTTTTTATTTCCGTTTAAAACCTCTCAGTCCTTTGTTTCTTTAGAGGGTTAGCTGCCATTTCTCTTACAAAAGATCTTTTTTTAAAAATGTCAATTGCTTTAAAAACAGCTGTTCTCATAGAGTTTTCATCTGCCTCTCCTTTGCCTGCTATCCCGTATGCAGTGCCGTGATCAGGAGATGTTCGTACTATTGGAAGACCCGCGGTGTAATTCACTCCTTCATTAAAAGCTAAGGCCTTGAACGGAATTAATCCCTGATCATGGTACATAGCTAATATCCCGTCAAAAGTTTTATATATACTGGAACCAAAAAAACCATCAGCAGCATAAGATCCAAAAACTAGATGCCCTTCCTCTTTTAATTCTCTGATGACTGGATTAATTATTTCTTTTTCTTCCGCTCCCAACAGACCATTATCTCCTGCATGAGGATTAAGGCCAAGCACAGCGATTTTTGGCCTTTCAAAACCAAAGTCTTTTTGCAAACTTTCTATTAATAAATGAGCTTTCTTTTTTATGCCTTCTTTAGTAAGAGAGCTAGCAACATCTTTTAATGGCACATGTCCTGTCACAACACCTACTCTCAAGTAGTCACTCATGAGAAGCATAAGACAATCTTCTACATTACTCATTTGTGCTAAATATTCTGTGTGACCTGGAAATTTAAACTCATCACTTTGGATTGAGTCTTTATCTATAGGAGCTGTGATTAGCACGTCTATTTTAGTCGAAGCCAAATCTTCTGTGGCTTTTCTTAAACTTTCAAAAGCCAGTTTGCCCGCGTCTTTTGAGGGTTTTCCTGGAGTGATTTCAAGGGGCTCTCCTATATTCACTACGTGAAGTTGTTTTCCAGAGTACTCCTCTGCGTTCTCGATATTCTTAATGCTAAATTCTTTAAGTCCTAATAAATCTCTATAGTGCTTCAGCACTTTTACACTTCCGTATACAACTGGCTCTATGCCATTAAACATTCTATCATCCTTAAATGTTTTTAGGATGACTTCTGGGCCTATCCCATTGTAATCACCCATCGTAATTCCTACCCTCACTGAATTCTCTCTGTTAGTGTTCATGAATTTTATTTGCATTGCAACGCCCATAAAATGTATTTCTTATAGCGCAAGGCAAAGTTAACTTTTTTTAGCCCATAAATAAGACATTCATTTCATGACCCGTAAACTATTTTTTGAAATAAAAACGTTCTTATTAAGCCCTCATTAATGCTTATTTTTACTCATTATTCATATGAAAATAATTACACTAATACTTCTTTTACTGCTAGGGTCTTCTTTAACAACCTTTGCTACGCACAACAGGGCAGGGGAAATCTCTTACAGAAAAGTGGCTCCAAATGACCCAACTGATTTTAGGTATGAAATTACCATAGTTACCTGCACAAAAGCGTCCTCTGAAGCTGATAGGCCGTATTTAAATATTAAGTATGGTGACGAGGCCTTAAACGCTCCTCAAGACAGCATTCAACGAGTGGGGACTGACCCGCCATTAGGCACTATTATTCAAGATGGTAATGATGCGCGGTTGAATTATTATAGCGCTATCCACACCTACCCTGGTTCGGGAAGCTATATAATAAGCATGGAAGATCCTAATCGAAACGGAGGGGTGATCAATATGGATGAATCTATTAGTCAAGTGTTTTACATAGAGGCTCTGCTTAAAATCACGCCTTTTGGAGGTCATAACAACTCCGTTCGACTTCTGTACCCAGCAAAAGACCAAGCTTGCGTAAATAGACGATGGGAGCACAACCCAGGCGCGTTTGATATAGACGGGGACTCTTTAGTTTATTCATTAATTCCCTGCAGAGGATTACAGGGTGAGATTATCAATAGTTGGGATTCCCCAAACTTAATCCAAGAGTCTAACGGTGTAGAAGACCAATTCGGGATTAACAGTGAAACGGGAACTGTTACCTGGGACGCACCTGTAGTCGCTGGTGAATACAATATAGCCATTAAAATAGAAGAATACCGAGCTGGATTTCTGGTAGGTTATGTTATCAGAGATATGCAAATAGAGGTTCAAACCTGTGCTAACCAAGAGCCCCCTGTTCTTACACTATTTACAGACACCTGTATAGTAATAGGCGAGACGCTAACCTTAGACGTAATAGGGACTGATGACGCTTCTAGCGTGGAACTAAACGCCACGGGAGCACCTCTGACAGAGGTGACTAATCAAGCGGCTTTTTTTGGTTTTTTTGGAAACCCTGCCACGGGGACCTTTACTTGGACACCTGACTGCGAAGAAGTAAGACCTGCTGCCTACCAGGTTTTATTTATAGGAAAGGACACCGGGGGCGAACCTGAACTGGTAGATATTTCAGAGGTCTCCATTACCGTAATAGCTCCAGGGGTAGAAAACCTTACAGTGGACCCAAATGGTCTCAGTTTTGATTTAGAATGGGAGCCCCATTTTTGTGAGGAGGTAATCGCTTATAAGATATATAGACGAACTGGATTTTTTGGGTATGAGCCATTACACTGCGAAACGGGTGTTCCTGAATACACTGGTTATGAATTAATAGCTACAATAGCTGCGAATCAAACGGTTTATAATGACTCTCAAGAAATTGGTTTTGGGATTGAGTCATGCTATATGGTAGTGGCCTATTTCGCTAATGGGAGTGAAAGCATAGCCTCAGATGAAGTATGCAACTCTATAGATTTATTAACACCTGTTATCACTAAAGCGAGTGTAGGAGTTACTGATCTGGATAGTGGAGTAGACACATTAAACTGGGCACCTCCAGTTTCTGGAGATACTCTTCTCTTATCCTCTCCTTTTAAGTACAATGTTTATCATGATATCGGTAACACTAGTGCCGAGACGTTAATATTAGAAACTCCAACAAGTGAATTTATTAGCCTGCTACCTAGAACTTTTCTTCACGAAAACATTAATACACAGCAAGACCAACACGCGTATCGCGTAGAGATAGAGGATGTTTTAGGAAACAGGTTAAGCTCTAGGGTGAGCTCTTCGTTGTTTTTAACAATAACTCCAAACGACAATGAACTGTCTTTAAATTGGCAAAGCAATACTAGCTGGCAGAACACCTCCTTCGAGGTTTTCAAACTGAACGAAGAAACTAACATGTTTAATTTTTTAGTTGTAACTGCAGAATCATCCTATACGGATACCGGCTTAGTGAACAATGTAGATTATTGTTACTACGTAAAAGCTCTGGGCACATTTAATAGCGAATTAGACGTGCTGCCTTCTCCTACGATCAATTTTAGCCAGGAAGTTTGTGCCGCTCCCGTGGACCTAACTGCACCCTGCTCACCTGACTTATCAGGTGAAGCTGACTGTGAGAGTGGAACTGTTAGCCTTATTTGGAATAATCCAAATGAATCATGCGCTGATGACGTCACCTCATATAACATTTATTACAAGCCCTTTTTAGATGCTGAATATGACCTTTTAGAGACAATTAACAGCGCGGACCAAACTACTTTTGTATTCGTGAATGAAAACAATATTACAGGCTGCTTTTATGTTTCTGCGTTGGACTCTATTCTGCCAGGGTTAGGTGGAATTCCGAATCAAAATGAAAGCATAGCGAGTTTAGAAATCTGTTCTGAAAACTGTCCAGAATACTCTCTGCCTAATGTATTCTCTCCTCAAGGAGACAGCTATAACGACCTATTTCAGCCTTTCCCTTATACCTATGTGGACTCTATAGATATGACTATTTTTAATCGATGGGGAACCGAAGTCTTTAATACTACTGATCCAGATATTAAATGGGCTGGATTAAATAAAAACACAACCGAAATTAGCTCCGATGGCGTCTACTTCTATGAAGTTACTATTTACACTTCTATGCTATCTGGTGTGATGGAAGAGAAACGCTCAGGAACCATCGTTCTCTTCGATGGAAAAAAACAACCAACAGAATAAATGTTTACAGGAATTATAGAATGCTTAGGCACAGTCGATAAAATAACCCAAGATAATGAGAATATAGACTTTACCATAAGCTCTGCTATCTCAAGGGAACTAAAAGTAGATCAGAGTATTTCTCACAATGGGGTTTGTCTTACGGTAATAGAAAAAAATGACCACCACCATGTGGTAACGGCTATTAAACAAACTTTGGATCTAAGTAACTTAAGTAAACTTCAAACAGGAATGACTGTGAACCTGGAGAGGTGCACTCAGATGAATGGCCGTCTTGATGGTCATTTAGTTCAAGGACATGTAGATGGTTTAGCCGAATGCACAGGAGTTCACGAAGAAGGCGGAAGTTGGAGAGTTTCGTTTAGAATTAATGAAGCTCAAAATAATCTAATGGTACCAAAAGGATCTATCACTGTAAATGGCACGAGTCTTACCCTTGCGGATGTGAGAACGAATGAATTTGACGTAGCCATTATTCCTTATACATTTGAAAATACTGTTTTCGGAGACATGAAAGTTGGAGACTTTGCTAATATCGAATACGATGTTATAGGCAAGTACGTGGCTAAATGGATGGAGGGAAGAGGTTAATCTTCCTTTCTCATTTTTAACGCCTCTTCTACCATTTTTTTAGACCCTATGAAAAAAGGAATTCTCTGATGAAGCTCTTCTGGGCGTATTTCCATTACTCGATTTTCTCCATCTGTGGCAAGCCCCCCAGCCTGTTCAATAATAAATGCTAAAGGAGCGCACTCATATAACAATCTTAACTTTCCTTTTGGATTCTTTTTAGTTGAAGGATAAAGATAGATTCCTCCCTTAATGAGGTTTCTGTGAAAATCCGACACTAGACTCCCTATGTACCTAGCGCTGTATTTTTCTGCTTTGCAATGTGTTATGTACTCTTTCACAGACTCCTCCATATCATTCAGGTTACCCTCGTTAACTGAGAAAATTTTACCGTCTTCTGGAACAATCATCCTCGGATGGCTTAGACAAAACTCTCCAATACTAGGATCAAGTGTGAATCCATTTACTCCATGACCTGTAGTATATACAAGCATCGTACTAGATCCATAAATAACATACCCTGCTGCTACTTGATCAATTCCTGGTTGAAGAAAATCATTAATATTGGCCAAGTCACCAACACTGCTTGTTCTTCGGAACACAGAAAAAATGGTTCCGATAGATACATTTACATCAATATTTGAACTTCCATCCAACGGATCGAAAAGCACTACATACTTTCCTCTTTTGCTTATTTCATTATCGAATGCTAAATATTCATCATTCTCCTCTGAACCAATTCCACAAACAAGTCCGCCAGACTTGAAGTAATTAATAAAGGCTACATCAGCATAAACATCAAGTTTTTGTTGAGTTTCACCTTGAATATTCTCAGTGCCTTCTGAGCCCAAAATATCCTGTAACCCCGCTTTATTTACCTGCTTATTTACAATTTTAGAGGCTATACCTATATCTGCAAGTAGCCTTGACAATTCTCCTGAGGCAAAAGGAAATTCTGCCTGTCTATCCATTATAAATTCACTCAAGGTGGTTATCGTAGCCATTGCGTAGTTTTGAGATGGTAAAGTAAACACATTATGCGTTGTGATATGTAGATTCTGACTATTTTTGATTGTCAGAAAATTCCCGAATGAACTATAATTTCACTAAAGATTTCGCTCTGCAAGCTGATGCTTCAGACCCCCTAAATTCATACAGAGATAAGTTTGTGTTTCCTGAACACTTAGGAAAAAAAGCGCTCTATTTTACAGGTAATTCCTTAGGGTTAATGCCTAAAAAAGTGCGTGAATATATAAACGAGGAGCTAGATGATTGGGGTAAATTTGGTGTAGAGGGCCATTTTCAAAGCAGAAGGCCATGGTATTCTTATCACGAGAATTTCAATTCGATGATGGCAGAAATAGTAGGGGCTAAAGAAAATGAAGTAGTTCTGATGAACGGATTAACTACTAATCTTCATCTCATGATGATTTCATTTTACCAGCCTACAGAAAAAAGACACAAGATCTTATGTGAAAAAAAGGCCTTCCCTTCTGATCAATATATGCTAGAAACTCAATTAAAACATCATGGATATAATCCTTCAGAAGCTCTGATAGAAGTGGGCCCACGAGATGGTGAGGAAACTATTAGAGAAGAGGATATTTTAAATGCAATAGAAAAAAATAAAGATGAACTAGCATTAATCTTTATAGGTGGAGTGAATTATTACACAGGACAGCTTTTCGATATGAAAAGTATTACTGCCTGTGCTCACAAATATGGAATTATAGCTGGATTTGATTTAGCCCATGGCGCAGGAAACGCCCTTTTACAACTTCATGACTGGGAAGTAGACTTTGCCTGCTGGTGTACTTATAAATATTTAAATGCTGGCCCAGGAAGTGTCTCTGGTGTTTACATCAATGAAAAGCACGCTAAAGACCAAGAGTTAAATAGATTCGGTGGCTGGTGGGGCCATGATAAAGAAACCAGGTTTTTAATGGAACCAGGTTTTCAACCTATACCTACGGCTGAAGGCTGGCAACTGAGTAATGCTCCAATTTTTAGTATGACTCCATTACTGGCTTCTCTAGAACTGTTTTCTTCCGCTGGAATGAGAAACCTACATAGCAAAGGGGAGAGACTATCAGGATATTTAGAGTTTGTAGTAGATGAAATTAACCAAGAGTTAGCAGAGTCACTCGAAATAATTACTCCACGAGAGAAATCTCAAAGGGGATGCCAGTTATCAATAGTAGCTCATGGCAGAGGAAAGGAGCTGTTTGATAAACTCACTGACAGAGGGGTTATAGCCGACTGGAGAGAGCCTAATGTAATTAGAATGGCACCGGTGCCAATGTATAACTCATTTGAAGATATCTTTGATTTCGGAATTATTTTAAAAGAAAGTCTAAACTAGGATTATGAAAGGAAGCAAATTCGCAGTATTTGGAGTTGGTAAATATGGTTCAGCCATAGCTAGAAACTTATCGGCTAAAGGGAGTGAAGTCCACGTTTTTGATCTAAGTGAAGAAAAAATAGAGAACATTAAGGACGAAGTAGCTTTGGCTGTCTCTCTGGATTCTACTGACAAGAAAGCCTTAATGGCGCAAGACCTAAGTGGATTCGATGCTGCTGTAGTGGCTATTGGTGAGAATTTTGAAGGAGTAATCCTGACTACATCTAACTTAATGGATTTAGGCATGAAGAGAATCATCGCTAGAGCTACAGGAGCTAACCAAGAGAAAATTCTTAATAAAATAGGAGTCAAAGAAATACTACTTCCTGAAGAGGAGGTAGCAGATAGTGTGGCAGAGAAACTGATTAACCCTAATATTACAGCCTTCCTTCAGCTTCCTGATGAATATGAAATAGCTGAGATTAAAGCTCCAAAAAAGATAGCTAATAGCACTTTAGCTTCGCTTCAACTCAATAAAAAATACCAGCTTACTCTGATTACTTTAAAAAGAGTTTTTGAAGTGAAAAAAGACGGTGAATTAGTGGAAGAGGAGCATATTATAGGTGTAACAAATGCAGAAACTATAGTGTACGACACAGATACTCTAGTTGTATTTGGATCATTAAAAAATGTTCAGAAATTTATAGAGATTAACGAGTAAGATTATCTGACTAAAGTTACTTGGCCTGTTCTTTCGTTCCAGTCAGACACCGCGCCCGCTTCATTTACTAGGTACTTAAACCTAAGCTGATATGTGTAAACTCCTGAAGGTGCGAAGTGATTTCCTTTCTGGTCATTACCTTGCCATACTTCGTTTACATCTGTACTTTCGAAGACTACTTCACCCCATCTGTTAAATACCTGTATTTCAAAATCTATTATAAATATTCCATCAGCTTTCCAGCCATCATTAATTCCGTCACTGTTAGGGGTAAAAGAATTTGGAACGTAGATATAAGGCCCTATACAAAGTTCATTCACTTCAGTATAAAAGGTGCTTTCGCATCCGAATGGTGAAGTAATATTTACACTATAAAGTCCTGGCTCATCCACCTCGATTGAAGCCGTCTGTTCTCCAGTGCTCCAAAGGTAGCTGCTCCCGAAGTTTGAAGCGTTTAAAACCATAGGATCTAAATCAGTGACAAAACAAGTCGTAATCTCTTCTTCCAACATGTTTTCTGGAAGAGGATTAAAAAATACACTTACTGCATCTGAACTAAAACAGTAGTCATTATCCACCGTTATAGTATATACTCCTGTAGTGGTAACCTCTAAGGAAGAAGTATTTTCTGGAACTGACCAGTTCACATTTAATCCTCCGCTTACTTGAGCGTCTAGCTGAATGAATTCTCCCTCACAAGCAGATTGGTCTGGCCCCAAATTTACTACTGGATATGTAGCTACGATTAGTTCCGTTTGATCCACAGAAGTGCATCCTTCAGGACTAGTTATGCTAACAGAATAAACGGCAGATATGTTCACATTTACAGTCTGCGTATCCTCTGCATTAGGTGACCAAATAAAATTAGATCCTTCGTTTTCTGCGTCTAGCGTTACCACCTCATCCTCACAAATATTTATTTCGTCTGGAAGTACCATAGTAGGATTCTCATTAAACACTACCGATATTTCATCTGCATTTAAACAACCATTTACACCGACAACCTCTACCGAAAAAATTCCCGTGGTATCTACGGAAATAGCCTGAGTGAACTCCATGGTGTTCCATTCATAATCAGCTCCAGGATTCCCTGCGTTAATTGCATAAACATCTCCTACGCATAAATTCTGGTCTGCACCTAAGTCCAACACCGGTAATGGCATAACCTCTAAGAAAACACTATCTATTACGCTACATCCCAAAGCAGATGTGATTTCTACTACGTACATCTGCTCGTCACTAATAGTGATTATGGAAGTTTCCTCAGCTGTACTCCAAAAATGAACCTCATCTGGTAATTCCGTATCTAGGGTTAATTCTTCTCCTTCACAAATGGACAAATCAGGCCCTAGGTCAAATGTTTGGTAAAGAACGAAAACATTAACTGTATCCGTTTGAGAGCATCCACCATCTGAGGCAGAGACTATGAACTCATTGGTTTCATTATTTACAACTTGAGTAGTGGCGCTGTTTGTGCTGGTTACCTCAGCTCCTGGCTGCCAAGACCAATCATACGCTCCAAAAACACTAGGAACTGCATTTAAAGTTAAACCTTCTGCATCACAAACGGTCTGATCCTCTCCTGCATCAATAGTGAAACCACCTGAAACTGAAATTATTATTTGTTCACTTAAAGAGCAGCCAGCTATAGTGTCTGTAGCTATCACTTCATATAACGTAGTGCTCGTAGGACTCGCTGTAGGGTCTGGGTCTAAGAAGTCGGAAAGACTCTCAGCTGGTGACCATATATATTCAATGTCTGAAGGATTTCCTACGACCGTAGCATGTAAAACGGTTTGTTCTCCTAAACAAAGTTCATCTTCGTCTGAAGTTAATGATAAATCCAATAATTGATTTACAGAGATTTCCACCTGAGCCGTATTTACGCACCCTTGATCAGAACTCACTTCCACCTCATACACTGTAGTAACCATAGGAGTTACCGTAGGACTGTCACTAAACACAGATGAAATAGTGGCGTTATTTGGAGTCCACAAATAATCAAAACTGTCATTCGTACTGGGCGTAACCTCAAGGTCTACTCCCTGTACATCACAGAGTGCAGTATCTGGGGTTATTTCTAGAGTGAAATTCTGTCCTACATTGATGAAGATAGAATCTAAATAACTACAGCCGTTATTTCCATCTACAGCCTCCACATAGTAGGTGATGTCTTCTAAAGGAGTAACCACTGGATTCAGGAGATCAATAGCTACGGTTCCTTCATTAGAAAACCAATTGAAGTTAATGTTTTCCGTATTCAAAACGCTTACAGCTATATTATCCAACGACCAGTTGTCCTGATTTACTCCAGAGTTGGCCAATTGTCTCCACTTGAAAAAAGTAGCTGTACTTTCTGCTCCTACTGGAATATCTACATTAAACTGTTCCCATCCATTTAATGAAAATGAATAAAAAATTTGAATATCGGTCCAATTGGTGCCATCTGTAGAGTATTCTAACACTACATCTTCTCCTGCTTCCGGAGCATCGCAGGGGAATAAACCCTCTCCATAATGCAACGCGAAAGAGACAAACCCACCAGCAGAGACATCTAATGCTATAGTTTGCGCACTCCTTTCTCCGGCTCCATTAAAATAAACTGCATTTTCATTTATAGCTCCGCAATCCGTAGATTGAACGCCATTGGAAATGTCCTCCCAAAGCCCCCAGCTTATGCCTGGGTCGAAATCGTCTTCTAAGATTACTTCATTTATAAGCACATCACATTGGACCTCTTCTCCTTGACAGATTTCATAGTCATCTGCAAACGCTTCTAAGTTAGAAAACTGACCTCCTTCGACTGTTATAGTTATTTGCTCACTTAAACTGCACCCTGTCATAGTGTTAGTAGCCGTCACTTCATATAAAGTAGTGCTACTAGGAGTAGCTGTAGGGTCTGAGTCTAAGAAGTAGGAAAGACTCTCAGCTGGAGACCATGAATATTCAATGTCTGCAGGGGACCCCACCACCGTAGCATGTAAAACAGTTTGTTCTCCTGAACAAATCTCATCTTCGTCTGAAGTTAATGATAAATCCAATGGTTGATTTACAAGTATCTCCGCCTGAGCCGAGGCATTACAAGGTGCAGAACCAATCGAATAATCTATCATAAAAGTCCCGGGGCCAGATAATGCAGGGTTAAATACTCCGGATGGAGTAACTCCTACTCCACCCCAGACACCTCCTGGATTGGCGGCTATTAACTGTAATGGATTGTCTAAAACACACAAGGGAGGAATAGGGCTAATTGTTGGGTCTGGCGTCCCTGTTTGAGCACTTCCTGAGGTAGAGCTCAACTCCAACGTGAAATCAGCCATTACATTATCCCAGTCTTCAACTAAAATCATAATCACATCACCCGTATTAACTAAAGGAGCTGGAACTTCAGAAGCACAAGGAAAGTTCGATCCAAATTCATTACATCCATCACAATTCGAAGCATAATTACATCCAATTTCTGTTGCTAGTCCTAAAGAGGCACATGGATCAGCTACTGCAGTAATATCAAAAATCGACACATCCAAACATCCTATAGCTTGGTCACCATCAATAAGCAGATTCAAGTTTCCTCCTGCTGTAATATAAAGAGTAATATACGCATAGTTAGCACTGGCTGCACCATTATAATAATCCAAACATGAAGAAGGGTTGGCTGAAGCACTAATAAAATCAAAAGGCCCAGCAACGCCTAGATTACAAATAGATGTATTTGTATTACATTGAGAATATGAATTCACAAATATAAAAAACGTAAATAAGAGAGAAATAAAACTCTTCATTCTGTTTGAATTAAGAAGTTAGTAACTTCGAATCTTCTAAGAATTGAACTCAGATACTCGGGAGAATGATTAGCTGAAAGAACGAAACAAATAGACTGATCGACATCATTTAGCTTGATTGAAATAATTTCAGAAAATGTTGTGAGAAATCGACTTTCCCAAACATCAATGCGATGGGATAATAATAATTTATTTGAGCTTAACTCATAAAATATGTCTCCATCAGGAAGAATTTTCTTTTGAATAATCGTTTCTAAAGAATCCTGAAAATCAACTATGGATGAATGGTCCTCAGCAGAAAAAGTAACAAATTGATTACTGAGAAAAAACAGAAGGAAAAGTGTTCGTTTCATAGTTCTTATTTTATTGAATTAAAGGCTTAATAAAACTAAAGCGCTAAGCCTCTTTTAAATCATAAAAGTGACAAGATTTGCGAATATATTTCATAACAGGATTAAGTTGAGCTAGTAAGTTAGGCTTCGGAAGCGTCATTTCTGTTAAAGTAGACTGTAAATTTAACCAATTAGTTGCTTTCACTAAACGAATTATGTATCACGAGATTATGAGGTTTCAGTCCTCCCAAGTAAACTCTTGACTCCAATTAGCTCGGACTTCCAGTTTTTGAGGAAACTTAAGGACTTTTTCTGGCTGACGCTTTAAATCATAATTCCCTGTAGTCCAATATTTATCTTGATTTTCATCCTCTATTAACTTCATAGATAATGAGGCAGGCTTTAGATTATTGAACGAGATAGTCTCTCCTGCTTTGGGAGTGACCGTGTGAAGAATCTCCCCTTTTCCATTGGTAAGCTGAACCAGATGATTAGTGCTTGTGAGGTTCAGTTTGATTATTATTTCCCCTAAATCTTTCTCCTCTAAGACATTCCATTTAAAAACTATAGAGTCTGATTCTATTAATTGAAAAACTGAATTTACTACTCCCGGAAAAAAATCAAGCCTGTATGCTTTTTTAGGCATAAGTTTAGTGCTAACCATAAAATGAAATTCATCTAAAACGCTTAATTGGTAACTCAAAACATCAAGGGAATCAGAATAAACAAACTTAACCTTAGAGCTGTCGAGTGCTTGTATTGGCAGAGAGCTTTCAAATATCAATTTTTGATTCGGTAATACTTGTCTTCTTATCTCTGAGGTAATCTTGGTGGCCTTATTTAGCGCATAAACTTCGGCTACGTCATAACTCGTTATTTCAAGAGTGTCTATCAGCACCTCAGCTGTTAAAAATCTTTTGTCTGTTCTATGCACATAAATAGGCTTACTCAGTTTAGTGTAACAAAACAGAGTGTCTTTACCTTCGTTCAATCTGCTTACTATATTTATGGAGTCTGTTTCGGTTCTATGAAACGCCATCACATCCCTCTGAGGAGAGCTAAATGCTATTTTAAATACTCCTGTAGAATCTGTTTTAACAGAGCTGATATAGCCATAATCTAACTCTTCATTAAACATTGAAACATTAACTACTGGAGCTATAGTATCTAAAGGACTTAATAGTAAAGAGGTGTCTAAAAACCCTATGTTTTCATCAAAATTATTATAGAGAAAATCTCCATCTAATTCCTCAAGAGCGAACAGCTTATAAGCCCCTTCAGGCAAGTACTTTATATTGTAATTTCCTTCTGTATCCGTCTGAGAAAAATAATAAGGTTTCACCGTTCTTGGCAGTGAATCCTCCAATGTATTATACAGCATTACCTTTACATTCTCTTTTCCTTCGGACGTAAATGCATCCGTTATTTTCCCTGATATGGCTAATGAGTCTAGTTCTGGACCAGTAGAAAAAGCCATAATATAATTTCGCAATATGTTTCCTGCGTTATAATCTTTCACCCCTTCCCCGAAGTTAACCGAGTAAGTGGTGTTTTCTAATAAGGCTTCTGTAAACTCTATTTTCAGCGTTTTCTTCTTCAGGGTAATCTCAGGTTTTTGAGTTAGAGGTGGAGAGATTATTAATTGATTATTAATATCATTCAGCTGCACATATTCATCAAAGGTTACTTGAACTGAAGAGCCAGTAAAATTTACCGATTCGTTGGTTGGTATGGACTTCACTACTTCTGGAGGACTCTTATCTACAGGGCCGCCAGAAGGGACTCCAGGCTGAGCGCATCCAGTAATAAGCAAGATGAACAACGCTACTGTACTATTAATTTTAAAGATGTTTTTCAAACGACTGAATTAATGACTTTAAGTTTTCTAAATCTACTAAAGAGAACTCATTTAAGTTCTCGCTATCTGCATCTAAAACGCCCCAAAACTGAGAATCTTTATAAACAGGGAGCACTATTTCTGATTTGGACTTGGAACTGCAAGCGATGTGTCCCGGAAAGTCGTCTACATTCGGCACTATAAGCGCTTTTTCCTCTCCCCACACCGTTCCACAAACTCCTTTCCCTTTATGAATAAAGGTGCAGGCTACTGGCCCTTGAAATGGCCCGAGCTGAAGGCGTTCTTCTGAAACTTTTCTGTAAAAACCTACCCATAGCCATCCGAAAACTTCTTTGAGCGCTGCACTGAGGTTAGCGCTATTAGCCACCCAGTCTACACTAGGGTCGAGAAGTGCTGGAACTTGAGTAATTAGTTCCTGGTATTTCTCTGATTTACTCAGAGAGTCTGTACTAAATTCTATTTCTGCCATCTACTCTACAAAGATAAATGCTTAAAATCAAGAAAACTTGCTTCCAAGATGAAGATTTAATAAATCTTACCATTAATCTATTGGAGATGCCATGGCAGCTACTCTAACCGAACACCCTATTTCGTTTAACGGAATTATACAGGCTTCCAACGTGGATCCTGTCGTTATCACATCATCTATGAGAAGAACTCTTTTCCCTTTAAGCAGCGAAGAATTAACACTAAATAGATCGGCAGTATTCGTAAATCGTTCAAATCTCCCCTTGCTTGTTTGAGTCTCATTAAACCTATTTCTCTTTAATCCTCCTGTTAGTACCGGCAGTTTGGTTATATCAGAAATCCCCTTGCAGATACTATCACACTGATTAAAGCCTCTAATCTTTAACTTTCGTGCATGAAGAGGAACTGGAACGATATAATCTACTTCTGAGAAAAAATCCGAGGACTCATATTCGGAGGCAAACATTCTCCCGAGCAATTCTCCCACTTCTTGATTCCCTCTGTACTTTAGTTCATGAAGCAAATGCATGACCTCAGTCCCCTTTAAAAACTGTAAATACGCTACTGCACTTTCTACCTTCACCTTTCCCCAGAAATGTTTCTCTATTTGATTTCCTGTTCCGGCTTTGAAGTTGGTTCTTGGAAGTTGAACCCTGCAATTAGTACAAATTACTTTCTCTGAGTATTGCAACGCATCTGTGCATCCTGCACAATACTGCGGATATAATAATGACCAAAGGTCAGAACAAGTTCGAGCTATAAAGGAAACTAACATGAAATGGAGTAATTTAGTTATATAATGTTGAATCAAAAATAAGCATGTCACAGAAGAGAAGAACATTTATGGGCCAAATTCTAACAGGTGGAATAGGATTGGGGGTTGGCTATTTTATAGGAGCTAAAAAAGAGAAGCCTTCTCCAAAGGACTCTAAAAAAAAGACGGTTACCCCTTACAAAGAAGGATTAGCCATCTCTACATGGTATCACGGACTAGCTGCCAATAATGGAGCCTGGGATGTAATTTCCTCTGGTGGCACCGCTATAGATGCCGCTGAAAAAGGAGCTAGAATAACTGAAGCTGACGTTACTGGTAGAAGTGTAGGTATTGGAGGAACTCCAGATAGAGAAGGCAAGGTAACTCTAGATGCTTGTATTATGGATGAAAATGGAAATGCAGGTTCGGTAAGCTTCTTACAAGGAATTAAGCACCCTGTTTCTGTGGCTAGAAAAGTGATGGATGATACTCCACATGTGATGCTTGTAGGTGAAGGTGCGTTGCAATTCGCTAAAGAAAAAGGATTCGAAGAAGAGGATTTATTGACCGCTGAGACTCGAGCTGAGTATAAAAAATGGCTAGAGACCTCTAAATATGACCCTATCATAAACATAGAAAATCATGACACCATAGGACTTATTACTATGGATAAAAACGGTGATTTATCAGGGGCGTGTACCACTAGTGGCTTGGGTTATAAAATGCATGGCCGTGTAGGTGATTCTCCGGTTATAGGGGCGGGATTATTTGTAGACAATGAAGTAGGTGCTGCCACAGCCACGGGGTTAGGAGAGGCTGTTTTAAAAACATGCGGTACATTCTTGGTAGTAGAGCTTATGCGTCAAGGAATGAGTCCGAATGACGCATGCAAAGAGGCGGTGAATAGAATCGCTGCCAAACAGAACTATGAAAACTTTCAGATCGGATATATCGCAGTTAATAAAGCGGGTGAAGTAGGCGCCTATTCTATCCATCCTGGTTTTGATTATGCGCTGCATAAAGACGGGAAAAACGAAATGCATAAAGTGGATAGTCTGGTCAAATAAATCAAACTTGATTACAATAGAGTGCCAGAAAAAACTGTTGGCTTAATCACTGGAGGAATCCTAACTGGTGGTGGGTCACCTAACCATAGTCTTAGCTCAAATGGATATTTCTTAGACAGTTCCTTACTTTCTGTAGAGTCCAATTCACATATGTTTTTTAGATAACTGGCAGCAGCTTCTTTTCTATAATAACTCATATAACCGTCTGCTATAGCTTCTATGCACTTCTCTATTTTTATAGAGGAGCACTCAGAGTCACACTGTAGTTTTACTATTTTCTCTCCGAATGGGGCATCATTGGGAAAATACCATCCTATGAAGTTAGCTAAACTGTCTATCTCCATCCTATGCATCCCACCTATCATAAGCTTATGATTCTTATTCATGAGCACTTCCAGCTGCGGTGACTTATGCCTCATGGCAGGCATTCCATAACACGCGAACTGATTTATATGCGGAGCATGAATACTAGAATTATAGGTCTTTCCATTTAGCTCCAACCCGAACCTTACTGGTGCTTTTATATCACTTGAAGGAGCCTTTACTCTAATCTCCGTTTCGAGTTCTTCTTTTGTCTTGGTAAAGTCTAATGTGATACTGACATTTTTTTCGTTAAGCATCAGTAGCTTCTTCTCTGCGCTGCACTCATTTATTTCACTTCTGCAGCTTACTATTAGTACTCCTAGCAACAAGAATTTAACTGTAGAAACCAAAATGAAATCCCTTTTTTTATAGGTCATAATTCCGCCTGTTTTTTGAGGTGTTCATTTTTTTTAATGAGCAGATTGGTCATATAATCGGTCATAATGTATTTATCCACGAATTTCCCTATAATCCCTAATGGTGAATTAAAATCGAACAGGTCTATCATTAACGTTCCTCCTTCTTTATGCTCAAAATAGTGGGAATGTTTAAATCGCTTAAAGGAGCCCTTTATCATTTCATCAGCGAAATAATTAGGTGCATCTACCTCTGTTATTTGTACAGTGAGTTTCTGAAACACTCCGAAATGCTTAGCTCTCCAAGTCACTGTTTCACCAAGTGAAATCACTCCTTTAGTCACCCCAGCAACGGCTTCCTCTTTGTAATCAGACATTCCTGCTTGATGAACGTCCATGTCTAAGCATAGATCGAATAGCTTTTGTGGAGGGGCTTTGATGAATGTTTCTATTTTTATAACTGGCATTCGCTAATCCTCATTTCAAAAAGCAGATTTATAATGAAGTAAGTCCGTCCCTTTATCTTTTCACAAATTTAGTAACCTGAGAGGCCCCGTTTTTAAAATTAACTTTCAGTATATATTCCCCAGGTTTGAGAGCTGATACATTAATTCTGTTTTTAGAGTAAGCGAGGGTACTTATCATTTTTCCTTGAACATCTGTTATGATGAGCTCTTTAACAGGAAGATTATGATCTATAACTAAAAAGTCAGTGGTAGGATTAGGATATACTTTTAATTGGGCAATTTCATTTAATTCGTTAATATTCACCTCCGGTGCGTTTTCAAAGTATTGCAATGCGCCATAATATTCTCCTACAAGCATATCTAAGTCTCCATCACCGTCCATATCTGCTATAGCTGGAGCTGAAAGTGCATATGTATTCACCAAATTAAACGGATTTACAGCTACAGGAGACATCTCTGGAGAGGATGATGTCCCTATGTTCTCTTGGTAGAGGAAAGTTCCTTCGTAGTTTCCTGACATCAAATCATAATCTCCGTCCATATCTATATCTGCCAGCACTGGAACGGGCAAAAATACTCCACTTGTAATACCAAAAGGACTCGAATTAGGCTTTCCAAAAACCGGGTTGTCTGCGGATCCTACGTTTTGGAAATAAACCATTTCATTCGAATAGTATGCCGTATAACCAACTAATAAATCTAAGTCACCATCATCATCCAAATCAGCAAAGGTAGGAGAGGTAAGATAAGTATCTGGGGCAGGTGAAAAACCAAATGGATTATCTACTCTATCAGCAAAACTTGGGGCTGACGGTGTCCCTACATTTTCAAAGAAACCTAAGTTTCCATAATATTGACCAACGAATAAATCCATATCACCGTCATCATCTATATCAGCGAAGGTGGGAACTCCAAACTCCTCTACACTGGATATTCCAAAAGGACTCGCAATAGCATTTGCAAAAGCTGGGGAAACTGAGTTTCCTGTGTTTTCAAAGTATTTAGCTACTCCATACTCCTCATAGACCAGTATATCAAAATCACCATCATCATCTAAATCTGCGATAGCTGGGAAAGCAAAATAGGAGAGGGAAGCTAAACCAAATGGTGTGGAAACTGGATCTAAAAAATGCTGTGCCGTAGCTTGATTAGAAAAAACACCTCCTATGAGCAAGGATACAGACCCGAGTGTTCGCTTTACATAACGCACTGAAAATACTTCCGCCAGCTGTAAAGCTATAGATCTTATTTTCAGTATTAGCTTTTTTACGCTTACAGACCCTATGGGTTTTCCTTGAGAAAGTAAGTTCTCTAATTCTCTTTTGGCAGAACTCAACTGTCTAAACTTACGAGAGAAGTGATTTTTTTTCATTTGATAGGTTTGGTATTAGCTGGACGGTCTGGTCCTCAAAAAAGTTACAGCCCGCGAAAAAATACTGCTTTTCAGGTTTTATATGCCCAGTATTTAAAAAATTACTCGGATTTTTTCATTCTTCTCTTTTAGCCCAATAAGATGAATCGGGAGTGGATAGACCTTGTTTACTTTCAGGGGCTTTAGGATTCAGTATGTTAGGCCTTAATTTATCTGGCATGATATGCACGTCATATATTTCATCCACAGAAGTTAGATAGGAAATTTTACCTACCAGTGCGCCTGTGGGTAAATGAACAATGGCTATACCAGCCTCATTCGCATTTTTAGCAAAATCGAGCTTAGCAAATGTGCTTGAATTCTCTCTCAGCTTCGAAAGTCCTATAAACAAGTAATCTTTATGGATATCCATACCTCTTACAAATCCCTGTAACTGAATTACTACTTCTTTTTTACCTGATGCTAAATCTATTTTTACTAACTCTCCAGTGGCTGATAGTAAGACATAAAGCTCATTATTGAAGATTCTGGGAGAGTGGGGCATGGCTAATTCTTTAGCTATGATTTCATTAGAATCTACATCTATGAGGATACCCGTTTTAGTCACGTTTTCTCTCCAGCTCTGGTAGGTGTTTCCGTTATTAAATGCGGTAGCGTATTTAGGTTTTCCGCCTTGCATCGCCATTCCATTTAAATGACACCTGTCTTCAGACACGATTTTATCTATAAAAGATGGACGCCAGTATGGAGTGAAATTATAATTATCATCGATCTTAACTAAACAAGAAAAAAGGGTGTTTACAGCATATAATTGTTCTCCTTCACCAAAACTCAGATCATGAATATCTAATCCCCCTGTGTTATAAGTTACACGTGGCATATACAAGCTGTCATACCGCTGAGGAAATTTAGGGTAGTGTTTAGCTAAACTTTCTGAATTTCGAAAAACAATCACCTCATCCTTACAAGCTAAAGCTAGTTTATCTGTTTCGAAAGATTGGGCTATACCCATGGGCTTCTCAAATGTTCGAGGAAGTTGAATAAGCGAATTTTCATCCTTGGGAGAAATGAATACGACCTTTCCTGCTTGATATGTAGAGATAGCTATGGTACACCCTAAATGCATGAGTAACTCAGGGATTTGGGGTGAATACTTACAACTGAATGGAGCTAGAGACTGCGGAGGATTATTAGAATTCATTAGTTTTGAGGTAATCAGCTTTAGGTGGCTAATTTAACTCACAACGATTAAAGTCCCTATCTTTTTTGACGGCTGAGCCTAGTCATAGTTTTGTAACACTCAGTCTACCTTAAGATGGTTACAGTTCCATTCAACTCTCCTGTCTGTTCCCCTTTTAGACCTGCATAATGGCAGGTATAGAAATACGTACCGTCAGGCAATGGATTGGAATTAGAATCATCCCCATTCCATTTTATCCTGGTGGTGGTCGCATATACTTCTGCTCCCCACCTGTTAAATAATTTAAAATCAAATTCTCCGATATAATTGAATACCGCAGGGACAAAAAAGCTGTTCAATGAGTCTGCATTAGGAGTGAAAACATTTGGGAACACTACTCTCGGCTCACAGAAATGTGAAATTTCAATACTATCAGTACTGGAACAAGATAAAATAGGCTCTGCGATTAATACGGAGTACCATCCCGACTCTACTAACTCTATTAACTGGTCTTCTTCTCCGTTTTGCCATTCGTAGCTACCACCATCATTTAATGCATTTAAAAAAAATGGATAATCCGTTTCTGGACATAACTCTAGAAAATTTTCAGCAAAAGGCTGCTCAGGGTTTTCTATAAAAGTAACTACTACAGAATCAGAAATTAAATTGTTGTTAAATTCAAAGTCCAAGTAGAATACTCCAGATTCAGTAGCGTTGAGAAGCGTGTCTGTGAGTTCCGTGCCATCGTCTATATCCCAATCTACGAGTAGATTGTTTTCTTCGTCAGTCCATTGATAAGAAGTAATTCCCTGGGTGAAATAACTGAATGAAACAGTATCTCCATCACAAGCGAAATAATTAGAAATATCAATGCTCACCGTAGGAAAACAAATCTGCTGAAGGTTAGCCGCTCCGCCTGTACTAGAGGTGAAGCCCCATATTACTTCTGGATTACCCCCAAAAACAGTATTTATTAAATTATCCTGACTAGAAATTAGCAGTACATCATCGAAGTACATTTCTAACTCGAAGGTGAACGCGTTCCATACAATTCTAGTGGTGTGATACGCTCCATCTTCTGCGTTTATTCCTTCTCCTAAAAGCGGCACTACTGCAGCTATCGGGTTGGAATTGTCTCCATTGTAAAACAAACCTGTATGGTCATCAGGAATATCACTAGCCGGTGCTCCGTTATCCCATGTATCAAATTCAATGGCTATAGAAGGGAATATTCCTTCTATTTCTGGGGTTTCAGAGTAATCTGCATATCCGATTCCTTGGCCTACCCCTCCTATTTCACTCGTTCCTGGAGCCCTCATTACGAAGGCGAACCCATCTGCTCCATTGACATCATTTACTCCCAGAAACAAACAAAAAGTAGCATCAAATGATGCAGTTAAGTCGATAACATCTAAATCCCAAACGGCACCTGCCTGGCTGTTTAGATTTTCAGTAAGCGTAAAACAGGTATCGGCTTCTAAACAGGCATCACCCTGAATCACAGGAATACCAAAGGCATTTCCTACAGTGATGAAATCCTGAGAATAAAGAGATGAACCAAAAAGCGAAAATAACAAAGTGAAAACCGAAATAAACTTCATGCTACGAATGTAATAAGAAAGAATTTAGCAGTTCATTTCAAGCACTAGACGATTCCTCACGTAGGTAAATTTATTCTAAAGAAGCGCACTCCTCTGAGGGTTGTATTCTAAATTATGAGCTGATTCTAACCTTGACTATCCCTAAGATAAACCGCCATTAATTTTTCTGATAGTTCTTCAGTAGAAAGATGTTCTATCTCTGCACGGAATTCGTCTCTGTGGATCTGTGGCATTAATTCTGCCGGAACAGGCTTTTCTTTAGCCACTTTTCTAGCCCAAAGAACGGCTCTGTTTATAAGTTGATCTTGTGCGCTTGGTAAAGGAATTTGTGTCAGCTCAAAGTTCAATTCCGATTGAATCTCTAACAGTTTTTTCTTCTCTTCTTCGAACACGAAAGTGATAGCCGTTCCCGTTTTTCCTGCTCTAGAAGTTCTTCCGCTTCTATGAAGGTATGAATCTCTAGTATCAGGAATGTGATACTGAATCACATGAGAAACATCATTTACATCTACTCCTCTGGAGGCTACATCTGTAGCCAAAAGTATATCTATGCTTCCAGCCTTAAACTGGTCCATGATCTTATTTCTCAATCCCTGAGGAAGATCTCCGTGAATGGCTCCACTCTTAAACTTATTGGCAGAGAGCTGCTTGAATAATTTCTGAACTCCAGATTTAGTTCTGCAGAAAACTATGGATCTATTTCCGCTGTACTTCTCTAGGTAATGTAGCAGCACATTGAGCTTTTGCTCAGGAACGAGTTCTAAGTATTCATGAGAAATTCCAGCGCTGGTTTGATCGGCATCACCTATTTCTACTTGCTTTAAATTCTTAACAAGACGTGTAGATATGATCTCCTTTACCTCTTCTGGCATGGTAGCGGAGAATAACCACGTCACATATTCAGACTTTACGTTGGTCAGGATTTTATCTATATCTGCCTTAAAGCCAGTAAGCAGCATTTTGTCTGCTTCGTCCAGAATGCAGTATTGCAACGCTGATAAATCTACCAGTTTACGCTCTATCAAATCCATCAAACGCCCTGGAGTAGCTATCAAAACCTGTGTATCAGAAGTTAAGTCTTTGGTCTGAGATTTTAATGAGATCCCCCCGTAAATAGCCGCGACATGCACGTCTTCTATATTGGCAGAAAGCGCCTGCATCTCTTTTCCCATCTGTTCGCAGAGCTCTCTAGTAGGAACTACGATAAGCGCTTGAATGTGTTTTTCATCCCCTTTTATACGCTGAAGTAACGGAATCCCGAATGCATACGTTTTACCAGTTCCCGTGGCTGAGCGGCACACGAAATCTCCATCATGAGTAAGTAAAAGAGGGATCGTCTTCTCCTGAACTTCTGTGGTTTTCTTAATCCCTTTTTCTTCGAGAACTTTTCTGATGCCCTCGTGAACTTTAGTCTTTGTAAATGTTTTCATGGAATATTAAAAAGGATTAGTAGCCCAGACTGTTACTTCAGGAATAAACCCTCTATCGTCCATTTCTATTACTGAACAAATTGTATGTCCTATTTCAGTAGGGGAGAGCTTATTGGCTTCCTCTGCTTTTTCTTCTCTAGAGTCTACGTTGAACGCAGTGGTCACTTCACTCGGGTTTACTAAACAAACTCTAATGTTCTCTTTTCTGAGTTCTGCTTGCCAGCACTGAGTCATGGATCTCACAGCAAATTTAGAAGCGGAGTAAACTGTTCCTCTACCAAATCCTTTTTGAGCAGCAGTAGAACCTATATTAATAATAGTTCCTGCCTGAGCAGCTTTCATTGGTTTGACCACTTCTTGAGTTAATAATGCTAACCCAAAAACATTGGTATTAAACACCATATTAAAGTTCTCTGGAGTGATCTCTCCTAGGATAGGGAAATCTCCTATTCCAGCATTATTAAGAAGCACATCTATCTTTCCGCCTAGTGCAGCTATACACTCCGTAGCTTTATCTTTTATCGAGTCTAAATCAGAAATATCAAACACTACCGCCTTAGCTCCAGTAGCGGCAGCTGCGGCTTCTAACGTTTCTTTATTTCTACCTGTGATTACTACGTTGGCTCCCTTTTCCACTAGTTGCCTAGCTGTTTCTTTTCCTATCCCTAAGCTTCCGCCTGTCACTAATATATTCGCGTCTTTGATGTTCATTTGTTCTTTTTTTTCGCGTTGCAAAGGTAGGAGTTATTCATCCCAAAACAGTATGAAGCCTTAGGCTATAATCCCCGCACGATTTTACCTCTGATGACCCCCTTCACAGACCGTGATGGCAAATCACGTTTTACAGATAAAGATAGAATTATACGCGTGTTTTTTTTGATAAAAACCTTAGCTTGCATTCTATATCAATGAAAAAAATTAGTGTCAAAAAAGGGGAGATTCTTCAGCGTAAAGGAGACCTAAACTCTAAAGTTTATAAAGTTCACTCTGGACTGCTACGCAGCTACTCTATAGATGAGCAGGGCAAGGAGCATATCTTCCTATTCGCTTCTGAAGATTGGATTATAGCTGACAATTCTGCTAAGGATGTTCCTAGCGAGTTATATATAGACGCACTAGAAGATACAGAATGTGAAGCGATTAACAGGCATGAAGATTTAGTCCTGGAACCTCTTAAACTTCTGAAAAGAATGGCTGTTCTCCAAAACCGAGTCATCATGCTTATGAGTGCTTCTGCCATTGAGCGTTATAACCATTTTTTAAAAACCTACCCCCATATAGTCCAGCGCGTTTCTCAGAAAATGATAGCATCATACCTAGGCATTACTCCTGAAGCTTTAAGCAGAGTGAAGAAAGAAAGCCATGCGAAGCGTTGATTTGTTCTTGGTTTGGAGTTACGCTCAACTAAGCTTCTAGTCCCTGTTTTGGAGTTTGGGATTTCTTTACTCTCAGTTTTCTTTTCTAAATTTCTGGACAGTTAAATTCTTAACCTACATCAACATGCAACAGGAAATCTAAGCGCACCTTTGTTTCATAAACAAATCATGAAATGAAAAACATACTCGCTATAGGTGGAAGCAATAGTAAAAAATCCATCAACACAGTTTTTGCAACGCACATAGCACAGCGAATAACAAATGCTAACGTGACCACAGTGAAATGGGATGAATTAGTTCTACCTCTTTACAGTCCAGATTTAGAAGCGGAATCAGGAATTCCAGCTGAAGCAGAAGCTTTCAGGAAAATGATTCTAGAATCTGACGGAATAGTACTGTCATTAGCTGAACATAACGGATTGCCTACAGCAGCTTTTAAGAACTTATGGGATTGGACTTCACGAATAGAACAAAAATTTTGGGCAGACAAACCTATGTTTCTAGCTTCTACTTCTCCAGGTGGAAGAGGTGGAGTTGGAGCTTTAGGAGCTATTAAGAATATCATTTCTCATTTCGGTGGAAATGTGATAGTGGATTTTTCTCTTCCTTCTTTTCAGCAGAATCTTCAAGATGGAAAAATAGCAGACTCAGAGCTTGAACTAAGTCTAGCAGAAAAAGTCAATCAGTTTCAACAATCAAAATAATTACAGAAAATGAAAAAATTTAAAATAGCGAACTTAGTAAGCACAGGATTGCTTACTGCACTTATGCTTATGTCTGCCGGAATGTACGTTTTCAACCATGCTGAAATGGCCGCTAATTTCTTGAGTTTAGGTTTTCCAGATTACTTACTTTATCCTTTAGCTGCAGCTAAAATTCTAGGATTACTCGCTCTCTGGTTCAGTAAATCTAACGCACTAAAACAATGGGCGTACGCTGGATTTTTCTTCAATGCTCTTTTAGCTTTAGCAGCACATTTAGGTGTGGGAGATGGTGAGTTTCCCGGAGCAGTTATGGCGCTTGTTCTTATCGGCATATCCCATTATACGTGGGGTAAATTAGCGAAAGGAGAATAAGAATTTGACAGTTCAGCCAGTCACTCAAATACTTTGGTGACTGGCTGAAACCTAATTTTACCTTCTTTTGTAGTAGAATGAAAATACTACTCACTGGTTCTAATGGTTATATAGGAAAAAGATTACTCCCGGTTTTGGTGGAGTCTGGGCACGAAGTGGTTTGCTGCGTGAGAGACCCCGAGCGGTTTAATCCGCCAAAATCTATCAGCAGCAGTATTTCTGTCATAGAACTAGACTTACTTAAAGAATCTACTTTAAGTAACATTCCTTCAGACATAGATGGCGCGTATTATTTGGTTCATTCCATGTCTTCTGAGGGAGATTTTTCCACCTTAGAAGAAGAGTGTGCCATAAACTTTAGAGAAGCACTTTCTAAAACTAACGCTTCTCAAGTTATTTACCTGAGCGGAATAGTCAATGAGTCCAACCTTTCTAAGCACCTCAGTTCTAGAAAAAATGTGGAGATAGAATTAGCTAAAGGGAGTTATAATTTTACCACGCTAAGGGCGGGAATTATCATTGGTTCTGGAAGTGCCTCTTTTGAAATCGTTAGAGATTTGGTGGAAAAGCTTCCTGTGATGATAGCTCCTAAGTGGCTATTAACCAAATGCCAACCCATAGGCATCTCTGATGTATTGGCATTTCTATCTAGCTGTCTTTTTAACCCCAAAGTCTACAATCAAAGTTTCGATATAGGCGGACCAGACGTGCTTACTTACAGGGAAATGTTACTGGAGTTCGCTAAGTCCCGAAAGCTTTGGCGGAGAATTTACATAGTCCCTATAATGACCCCAAAATTATCCTCTTATTGGCTCTACTTTGTCACCTCCACTTCTTATAGATTGGCCCAATCGTTAGTAGACAGCATGAAGGTAGAAGTGGTGTGTGAAAACCGAAGAATAAATGACATTTTAAGCATTAAACCTATTACTTACAAAGAAGCGTTGCAAAAAGCCTTTGCTAAAATTGAAAGCAACCAAATAGTTTCTAGCTGGAAAGATGCTTATGTGAGTAGCGGAGTGGCCTACAGTATCTCGGATTTTATTCAAGTCCCTACTTTTGGGTGCTTCAAAGACCAGAGAGCCTCTAAAGTCGATAATAGAGAAAAGACTATTTACAAAGTCTGGAGCATAGGTGGCGAAACTGGCTGGTATTATGGCACATGGCTATGGAAACTAAGAGGTTATATAGACAAGTTTAACGGAGGCGTAGGTTTAAGAAGGGGCCGAACCAATCTTCACGAAATTAACGTTGGAGATTCCTTGGATTTTTGGCGTGTACTTTACGCTAATAAAGAAGAAGGAAGATTGCTTCTTTTAGCCGAAATGAAACTTCCAGGAGAAGCCTGGTTGGAATTCAAGATGAAGGGAGATGAGCTGGTTCAGACAGCTACTTTTCGCCCACTTGGATTGGCAGGAAGAATGTATTGGTATGCGGTACTTCCATTTCATGGCCTCATCTTTAGCGGAATGCTCAGAAAGCTGGCAAAGACGAATTCTTAAAGAACTTCTTTCATTTCTTCTTGGGACTTTTTGCATGGCTTCAGCTCCAATGTTGCTTACATTCTAGATTATAGCCAACGATTTCAAGTATCAAGAGAACCTAACTATTAATTTTACAGTAAAAAGGGCACATGAAAGTCAATAAAATAGCCATTATAGGTTGCGGAAATCTAGGGACATCTATTCTTAATGGATTGATCTCTAGCGAATATTATCAGAACAAATCTATTACCGCTACTAGAAGAAACGTTCTCTCACTGGAGAAATACAAGAATGAAGGTGTACACATAACAGCGGATAATGCGGAGGCTGTGCAGCAGGCAGATATTCTTTTGATAGGCCTAAAACCATTTAGGATTCTGGAAGTGTTGGCAGAGCTAAAACCGTATTTGACCAAAGACAAAATCCTCGTTTCTTTAGCTACAGGAATTACTATTTCTCAGATAGAGGAAGTGATAGGTGCTGGAATGTCTGTGTATAGAGCCATGCCCAATACTGCTGCAGATGTCAAGGAGTCTCTCACCTGTATCTGCGCTAATCATGCCATTTCTGAAACAGATGAAGTCACCGAAATATTTAACTCTGTAGGAAAATCTATAGTAATAGAGGAAGGCTTAATGGAAGCTGCCACAGTGCTTGGAGCATGTGGAATAGCTTATGTGCTAAGATTCATAAGAGGAATGATTCAGGGGGGAATAGAAATAGGATTTAGTGCTAAAATGGCTACAGATATAGTTACTCAAACAGTAAAAGGAGCTTCAGAGCTATTGATACAAAACGAAACGCACCCAGAGGCTGAAATAGATAAAGTAACCACTCCAAGAGGATGCACTATAGCAGGCCTAAACGAAATGGAACACAACGGATTTAGCTCCGCACTTATTAAAGGGATTGTTACTTCTTATAAGAAGATATAGGAAAGATTAAAACAGAGAAAAAAGAAATTCGAGAATAACCCCTAGAATGTCCCAGTGCCAAGCCGAAGTTTTAGACTCCATTTCATCTATCGGCTTTTCCGCATATCTCTGACCTCTGCTTCTACCTTTGTCTGCGGATCGTTTAACATCTCTTGACCATTTTTCTTGCCTTTTATTTGAGACATTAGAAACAAGTAATTTATCGTAATGTGCTCTTCGCACAGCATCCCTTAAAACGGAGTAGGCTTCATTAATTTCTAAGAATTTTTTATTAGACGAGCTTGATGGATTTACATCTGGGTGAAATCTTAAAGCGAGTTTTCTATAAGCTGCTCTAATCTCTTTGAGCCTGGAAGATTTAGCTATTCCTAAAACATCATAGTAATTCTTCACTTCGAACTAACTTACTTTGAGACCAACCTCACCCATTCCATCACAAGTAGCCTTCACCTCATCTCCTGCTTTTAAGAACACTGCAGGGGTAGCCGCTCCTGCTAAAAGAACCATTCCTTTTTTGAGCTCTATGCCTTCTCTTTTGAATATTCTAGTCGCTTCTAAAAATGAATTCCATGGGTTTCCTAGAATATCATCTGTAGAACCAGACTGAACTGCTTCTCCGTTTACTTTTAGAGAAATAGAAAGACTATCAAATTTGTTTTCTGCTGTGAGCCATTCTCCTAAAACATATCCTGTAGAAGAACAGTTATCTGCTATCACGTCTTCTAGTGAAAACTTGAAATTCTTGTATCTAGAGTCTATGATTTCTATAGCTACACATACTGCGTCTACATAATTAGGAATGTCTGCTTCTGTGAGCTCCCCAGGAATGTCTTGACTGATTCTAAAAGCCACTTCTGGCTCTGCTCTAGGGTGAACATATTTAGACAATTCCAGCGCGTCTCCATCCTTTAATTCCATATTAGAAGTCAACCTTCCCCAGATAAGTTCATGCACGCCCATCTGCTCCATCTTGGCCTTAGATGTGAACCCCATTTTATAGCCTAATAGTTTTTCTCCTCTGGCTAACCGCTGATCTATAGACGCTACTTGAACCTTATAAGCATCTGCTATTGAAAGCTCTTGATCTATGCTAATCTGTGGAACTGCGTCTGCATTTATAGCAGCTGAATCTAGGTGTTTGGCTAATTCTAAAATGGACTTGGACATGTGGATTTATTTTGGGTGCAAATTTAAATGGTTTCTACCAAATCAACCCACACTTATCTGACTTGACCTCTCACTAAACTTCCCGTAGAAAATTCTGCTCCAGAAGTAGCTTCTACGATCAAGTTTCCACATTCTACCGAGGCAAAAGAAATGTGGTTTTCTAACCGCTCTTTTAACTGCTCTGGAGAAATTCCTGAATAGGTGTTTACTATGATGTACGCCTTCTTATTCAGCAGCGCTGACACTCCCTTTATAAGGTCGTCTAGCTGGGTTTCTAACTTCCATTTTTCTCCCTTAGGCCCTCTACCCCAAGAGGGAGGGTCCATGATAATCAGGTCGTATTTCTTTCCTCTTTTTACTTCTTTTTGTACATAACTCAGCGCATCTTCCTTCATCCACCTCACGTCACTTAAGCCGCTGCTTTCCATATTTTCTTTGGCTTTTGAAATTAACTGACTAAAAGCTTCTACATGGGTGATGTCTGATTTAACTGCTTTGGCTGCCAATGATGCGCCACCTGTGTAAGCGAAGAGATTTAGGGCTTTTGAGTTTCTTTTGCGTTGCAACGCTGAAAAAATATACTCCCAATTACTACTCTGCTCAGGAAAAACTCCCATATGCTTGAACTGAGAAATACTGAGGTTAAACGCCAATTTACAGCTCCCGCTATAAGAGATCGACCATGGGTTTAGCTGTTTACTCCACTTTCCAGAATTGGCCGATGACTGGGTAAAACGAGTAGTTACCTGCTGGCTCCACTCCTTCTGACTAAGTCTAGGTTTTCCTGTAGCCGCCACCTCAGGTCTTTCTGTGATAACAGCCCCGAAACGTTCTAGCTTCTTCCCGTTTCCACAGTCTATAAGCTCGTATTCTTTCCAGGTGGGCGCTATAATTCTTTTGGTCTTCAGGGGAATGGATTTTTAATATCTAGACTGCAAACTTAGCTTAGTTCTTTCGAAATACGGAGACTATCAAATTATCTGGAAATTCTTTTTTACTGATTTCACGGTACTCGCTTTTTAAGCCTTTCACCATTTCCAAATATCCCGCATCATAAGGGCCCGCATTATTAAAGAGAATGATTTCATTTTTTCCCATTTCACTCGCTTTACTCTTCACCTGAGCGGCAGTATACAAGGGGAATACCTTAGCAGCATTTAATTTCTCCTCTAAGTGGTTCTGCTCTTTAAAAATAGCTAAGTCATAATGATAACTGAAATTTAACTTAGACCACTCGGGAAAAAGAACCACTAGATTTTCTTCGTTCTCTAGCGCTTTGACTTCTTCTACAGCAGCCTTAATTTCTCTCCTACAATATTCTTTCCCCATAGAAAAAGAACCCATCATGTGCACTATAAGTAACAGAGTAGCTATGGCTTGAAGCCACTTAAAATGAGCGAATCGTTCTATGAAAGCTCCTATAAAAACATACAGTCCAATACTGCAGTAAAGCACATAGCGGTCTATAAACATGGGGATTTCAGAGGAAACCTGATACATCACCCCGAGAGGAATTAACCACCAGATTAACACTACTATATATTTCTTAGGTGTTTTAAATAACTGCCCTAATACGAAAGCCAGCGCCAAGCCTATGGGAACGAAAAATTCCATTAGTCTAAACACCATTCCTGAGTTTAAAAAAGCATGAACTTGAATCTTAAATTGGCCTGCTGGCGGAGGCTCCAGCCACGTACCGTCTGTCGACCTTACAAACTGCTCTATTAACACTAAAAACAAGGGCAGAAAGCTAAGACCAGTTCCTATGAACACCCAGAGTAATCTTTTGAAAACGACTTTATCCTTTAAATAAAACAAAGCTGAGATGGCTTCCATCATTATAATGAACCACCCGAAGTAATGGGAATAAACGAGCGCAACATTGCAAAGCAATAAAAACCAAAAATCCTTCTGCTTTCCCTCTTCTACGCATTTTAAAAAGAAGAATAGCGCACCACTGGTGCATAAGCACATCAATCCATACATTCTTAATTCACCCGAGAAATAGAAGAAATACTTGGAAAACATAAATAATCCAGCGGCTAATAATCCAGCCCAAAAACTAAAAAATCGCTTTCCTGTGATGTAAAGAAAACCTGCAGTAAGAGAGCTAATTATGAGTGGTAAAAGTCGAATACTTTCCTCTGAAAAACCGACTAACTTGGACCAAAAGTGAACCAGAATCATAAACAAAGGAGCATTGGGTCCTTCGGTACATCTGTCTATAATTCCCAGTACAGATTTCTGAGAATGGTAAAGCGTAAACGGCTCATCTAAGCATAAGTCCCTCACTCCTAAATATGGGAGTTTCCAGAAAAATGAAAAGCTAATTATGGCCAGTATAACTAGCTGGTCGGCATATTTATGTAAGAAGTCTTTCAAGCGCGTTGCAATAGTCAATTATTTCTAGAACTTTGGTCCTGAGCAAAGATGCAGTTAAAACAAAAGTAGTTGGATTCATTTCATAAAAAAAAACAAGGGCAGTTAGGTGAAGATTTAGCTGCCAAATACTTACTTAAAAACGGGTATACTATCAAGTCCAAAAACTGGAGGTATCACCCTTATGAGATAGATTTAATAGCACAGAAAGAAGGCGTCTATATTTTCGTAGAAGTAAAACTTAGGGAGAATAACGACCTCTTAGAGTTATGGGAGACTGTGAGCAAAGGCCAGCAGCAAAGAGTGGTCTCTGCTGCTCATGAATATTTATTGATGAATGACATCGATTGTGAGTCTAGATTCGACATCATAGGAATAAAAGTTACCCTTGGAAAAATCGATGTAGAACACTATGAGGATGCATTTTACGCCTAAAAAACAGTTCTTCATTGGAAGTGATGCGTTAGTTTCATAAATTCGCGTTAGTACTAAAGAAATGAATTTTAACCAGGCCATACAAGACTTACTGTTTGAACACGAATGTGTTATCATCCCTAGGTTCGGTGGGTTTGTTACTAGTTATAAGCCTGCGTTTGTTCATCCTAAGAAGCAGATGGTGTTTCCACCGTCTAAAAAATTATCTTTTAACGTAAACCTGAAAAATAACGATGGCCTGCTGGTTAATTATATTTCTCAGAAAGAAAACATTAGTTATCAGACAGCTGCAGAGTTCGTAACCTCTTCTGTGGAAGAGTTTAAAAATGAGCTGAACACAGATAAAAGACTTTCACTAGAAGGAATAGGATGGATTTCTGTGAACACTAGCGGAGCACTAGAATTCTCTCCTGAAGACACCCGTAATTTTCTCAGAAACTCATTTGGTCTAAAACCAGTTTTTCTTCCAACTATAGAAGAATTACTAGCCGATAAGGTAACTACTCCCCTCGTAGCCCCAATTATAGAGCCTGAAGTTATTTCTATAGCTCCTACTAAGGAAGACGAAACTCCTTCTAGAAGAAGAAAAACAGGATGGTTAGCAGCTGCTGCTTTTCTAGGCGTAATGTTCATAGGAGGAATGCAAGTCCAAGAAAACTCTGCAAACATCGCCTCGTTTTTTAGCAGTTTCATGCCTGGAAAAACAGCGGTGAAAGAAGCTAATTTTCTACCAAGATTAGAAGATGAAAAACTTCACTTCACGTATGAAGAAGAGGTGAGTGAATTAGCGTTAATAGTTAACCAAAATCCAGAATTACAGTCTGTTTTCTATTCTTTCGAGAAGGGAGAAATTAGTCCAGATGGATTAAAGGTTATTCTTAAAGCATCTTCTACTCTCGTCAGTTCTACTGATTACAAGCGCAATTCATCTAGCTTAGAACTTTACTTTATAGTAGCTGGATGTTTCCAAGATGAAAACAATGCAGATGGGCTGGTAAAAAAGCTTAGAAGAAAAGGGTTTGACGCTGGAATATTCGGTAAAAAAGGAAGGCTTCACATGGTATGTTACGGCAGCTATACGAACAGGTCTGCTGCTAAATCTGCTCTTCAGGGCATTAAGTCTAGCGAAAACCCTGGCGCTTGGTTAAAAAAACACTGATTCTGACTTGATTCAGTCTTTTGTGCTCTCCGATTCCTTTAGTATTTTTAATTTCACCTCCTTAAAGTAAAACCTATGATTTTTAAGTCTGTTCCTCTTACCAAAGAGGATTTATCTGGAATAGATAACATCATTTTTGATTTTGGCGGTGTACTATTCGATATCGATTATGATGCTCCTGTTCGTGCTTTTTCAGCCTTAGGAGGAAAAGGGTTTGAAGCTATTTACGCACAGAGCGGACAGACTCAGTTATTCGACAAGTTGGAGACAGGAAACATCTCTAGCCAAGATTTTTATACTGAAGTAAGAACCGCTTTAGGAGTAAACCACTCAAATGAAGTACTAGAAGAAGCCTGGCATACTATTCTACTAGATATTCCTAAAGAGAGAGTAGATATGATCTACAAACTAAAAAATCAATTTAAGACCTATGTATTCTCTAATACAAATGCCATTCATGTCGCAGAATTCGAAAAGATCGTAGATCGGGCTATGGGCATAGAATACTTTAAAGCGGCCTTCGAAAAGGTTCACTATTCAAACGTGCTCGGATTTAAAAAGCCATATCCAGAATCATTCACTAAGTACTGCCTATTAGAAGGTTTAGAACCCGCTAAAACGCTATTTATAGATGACAGTATGCAGCATGTAGAAGGAGCAGAAAAAGCGGGTCTATTGGCCTACCACATAGATGTAACTAAAATGGATGTGAGAGCGGTTTTTCAAGCGCTGCTTGACTAGCTTAACTTTTTATAGAGAATTAGTTTTTTACTATCCTACTTACGGATACTCCAGAAGGGTTCTCTAAAATCAATGAATAAATTCCATTAGCTAAATACTTAGTCTCTAATTGAAAAATAGAGCTATTCACTTGTTTCTCTAAAACAATCTGACCACTTACATTCATCAGTTTAGCAGAGAGAACCTTCTCTTGACTTTCTACAGTTAATGATGAACTAAATGGATTTGGGTAAACTACCCAATCCTCAGTTTCTAATTCAGTAACAGAGTCTATTATTTCTTCTTCATCATAAAGCGTAACAGCAGTATTAGTAATGATAGGCTCATTGAAATCAAAATAAATAGCTGCCGTGTTCTCTATAGTTTCTCCCAATGAGAAATTTTCATTAGGCAGAAAGCTAAACCGAACGTATCCTTGGCTTTCCTCTAATCCTAAGTCGCTTTGAGGTAAAACAATATCATTAAAATTAAGGCTTAGTTCTCTTCCGTTAAATTCTGGAATCACATCATGAGAAGACTCCAATAATTCGAATGATTCTAATATCAACCCTTCTTCTATCATATCAGTAACAGTTACGTTTTGGGCATAGAATGTTCCATCATTTTGGAACCTCACTATATACGTAAGTCGTTTCTGTTCTTCCATGAAATCCTCATATACGATTTCATAGTCCACCAACTTATCATTAGGATCATAAGATGAAACTACTTGTATTTCTAGTGTGTATGTATTGTTTTCTGGAGTCTCATCTGTTTCTACTGAATTTAAGCTCGCTTGATATGAATGAATTATACCCACTTCTAAAGTTTGATCTAATAGTAATTCTACTTCAGTCATAGTAGATTCTTGCGAACATAGAGTGCCTATATTCAATGTGAATTCCTGAGATGAAGTAATAGGGTCAGCAGATCCATTTACCAGAAGTAGTTCAGTGTTTTCAGGTGAAGTGAAAGTAAGATTGATATCCTCTATGCACTCAGTTCCTACGTTTCTGGATGAAACATAGTACGTTCTCTCAAAACCAGGGACATCAGGAATGTATGAGTAAACTTCTACCACTAAATCATTCATCCCTGGAATAGGAATCAACCTAAAGTCCATATCTTCTAGAAAATCCCCTTCGGCTAATTCTAGCTCATAGTTCTCAGGATCTACATTATGATATAACGGAATATTAAAAAGCGAAAAATCCAATGACCCCGTTTCAAAACAATTGAGAAATTCTCCCTGACCATTTGTCATCAAAGAATTTTCTTGAGAAGTGCTCAGTAAATTGTAAGCAGCTGGAGTTTCATTTTCATCCTGAACTCCATCTCCATTAGAATCCACATAAACCGATCCCGAAGCGCTAGCTGTGCAAGGTGAACTTTCTACAAAAACGCAAGCCCCTGCCAGCACACCCCAATCTTCAGCTAAATAATCAGTAACGGTGATTGTCCAGGTTCCGCTCAATATTTCCCCAGTAAATGCAGCTAAAGACTGAGAAGGAGAATAAGTTCCTTGCAGTGTTTGAAAGCCATCATCTAGAATAGATAATGCCAATTCAGGAAAGCCTGTTTTAAACAAAACGCTCATATTAGAAGCTCCTCCAAAATTATTTGGGGAATACATCAGACTTATTGTTGTTCCTGATGGACTAGTCAGCGTTACGTCTAAATCTCCTAAATAAGAGTGCGTTAAGTCTATAAAAATAGAGAGCTGGTCTATTTGAAGAGGAGTATCCCCTTCCTCTACTAAAAATGTAGATTCATAAGAAGCTCCCACTCCATCAGGGAGCAGAGCGTTTAAGACATGAGCTTCTGAGCATTCAATTTCATTTAATATAGACATGTCACTCACATAAAATTCTTCTGAAGAATATGACTCTTCGTTACAGGTCCCATTTATAATGACAGAACAGTAGTTATGATAAAAAGCATAAAAATGGTCGGTAGAATTTAGAATTATCGTGTTTCCTCCGGCTTGAGCAGTTCCAGTTATGTAATACGGCTGGGGCATGGAGCCATAATCCATGTCTATCATCATTATATCAAACTCCATTTCATAACTCGTAGTTCCCTCCGAAGCATTAAATCCAATGATGAGAGTGCTGTCATTTGGATAATCCCAACTGATGAGCTCTGGGGCTTCACATTGACTGAGTATAAATGACGTAGAAGCAATTAAAGCAAAGACTAAGAATAGAGTTTTTTTCATGAGTTAAGGTGTTTCGATGCGAACTATACAAGCCGTATAATTAACACTCGGCCATCTAAAGTAATATATTTAGTGTGACCATCACCTTAAGTACCTATAAATCAAGACAACTTCTGAAAATCAGCTCCTGTTGGGTTTTCAAAAATATTCAGTTCAAACTCGCTGGCAGCAGCTATAACATGGTCAAAAATATCTGAGATTACACCCTCATATACTTTCCAGGCTTTATGAGTACTAAACGCATAAATCTCTAATGGAAGTCCGCTAGCTGTTGGAGAAAGCTGCCTCACCATAATCGTCATGTTCTGATTAATGTTAGGATTAGACATTAAGTAATTCTCTAGATACACGGCAAACACTCCGATATTGGTCAACTTTCTTCCATTGGCCATTACAGAACCGTCTACTTTATGTTCTTTGTTATACAGCTCTATTTCGGCCTGTCGCTCTACTATGTACTCACTTACTAAATGTATTTTCTGGAATCTCTCTAAAGTCTCAGCGTTGCAAAACTTAATGCTATTCATCTGAATATGAATAGCCCTTTTGATTCTTCTCCCATCAGACATTTCCATTCCTCTCCAGTTGGTAAAAGAATCGGCTACGAAGGCATAAGTAGGAATAGTAGTGATAGTCAGATTAAAGTTTTGGACCTTTATAGTGGTCAAGTTGATCTCTAGCACATCCCCGTCAGCATTGTACTTAGGTACAGTCACCCAGTCTCCCACTTGAACCATGTTATTAGCAGATAACTGAATACTAGCTACAAACCCTAGTATACTATCCTTAAAGACTAATAAAACAACAGCCGCCACCGCCCCAAATCCACTCAGTAAATAGATTGGACTCTTATCGAATACGATAGAGATAGCCAATACGGAAGCTATAGAATACACAAATATTTTACCTAGCTGAGTAAAACTACCGATAGGTTTATCTACGAAGTCAGGGTTTCCCGCTAGAATTTCATTCACAGAATTAAACACAGAAGCTACTATCCAAGCTACCGTAAATACTATAATCACATCTGTAGTTCCTTTCACGAAAGGAATTACCTGCCATATTCCGGCAAAAATAGATGGCGCCAAATAATCCAACAGCATCACTGGAATTAAAAGGGCTATGGCAGCAATCACTCTATTGTTCAGAATGATGTCATCCCACTCCGTTTTCGTTCGTTTAGTCGCCTTAGGAATCCAGCGTAGCAATAACCATTTACTCACCCTCCAAACCACATACAGAATAACAGCCGCAGAGACGGCTAATATTAAAGTTTTAGTCAAAAACGCCCCCTCAGGGTTTACTCCTAAAGTATTTACAAGTAGTTTTTCTAACGCGCTGGAAATGGATGTGAGCATAAGTTGAATTGAAATGAGAGTACAAGGTTAAGGGTTATTGCTGGGTGAATAGGTAGTTTTGGATTTGTTTATGCCTTTTCGGATGTTGTTTGATTAACAATCTGCGTTTGTCAGTGCCCTTCGGCAGACGCTCAGGGTACGGTATATTGCTAAGTCGATTGTTACTATGTGCGGTGGGCGCTCCCTGAGCGGCAGCCGAATGGGAGAAGCTTGGGCTAAGCAGGGTAATAACCAAACTAGGAACAGTTAGCATCTTACGTATATACTTCAGAAAAACACTTCGCTTTCACTTAAGTACAGGTATCGTTATAGATTCTAATCACTGCGCGTGAACTCCAAGAAATAAATAATAAATTAGCCGTTCTGTTACCAGACCAAAAACTAGCAGAAACAGTATGAAAAAGCTATTAGTCATAGATAACTACGATTCGTTTACCTATAATTTGGTGCACATTCTGGAGGCCATAGGCAGCTATGAGGTAGAAGTAAAAAGGAATGATGAGGTAGATGCTTCATACGCTTTGCAATGCGATAAAATAGTCCTGTCGCCAGGTCCTGGGATTCCCTCTGAGGCTGGAAATATGATGGAGATTATAAAAGCTATTGCTACGCAGAAGACTATACTAGGAGTATGCCTGGGACACCAGGCACTGACAGAATATTTCGGTGGGGAGCTGCTTAACCTTACCGAGGTGTATCACGGAGTAGAAGGCCAGTTGATAAGAACGGATGATGACTGCTCTATTCTGAGAGGAATAGACAAGAATTTTCAAGCGGGTAGATACCACTCCTGGGTAAGTGAAAAAAATAGTTTCCCTAAAGAACTAATAGTGACATCAGAAGATGAAAATGGAGAAATTATGAGTTTTCGTCATGAGAGCTTACCCGTTTTCGGAGTGCAGTTTCACCCAGAATCTATTATGACTCCAGATGGAAGGGTGCTAATGGACAATTTTTTAAAGGTTTAAGATGAAAAAAATAATCAGCGGCTTGAGGCGCGAGAGATTCATTGAACCTAAGGTCAAAAAAGCTCCGAAAAGTGTAAAACACAAGATTATCTAGAGATATATGCTGCAAGCTAAATCTAAAATTCGTTAAAATTCTAAGCATTTTGTTTGAAATAGAGGGCTACTCATTTGGGAGATTTTCATGTGAACCTCATAGAATTCAAAGAAAGTAGGATATAAACGTATTTCTAAAAGCCTCTTTTGGAGAAGGTTGCATATCACACTTATCTCGTTGTTTAACTTTTGTGAATAAATATTAACCAACCTCAACTTAGTTTTGTCTAACGAAAAATCATAAAAGTTAAACAAAATGAACAAAAATCTACTAATAATCCACTTAAGAAAGCTTGCTCTTTCTGCTGTACTTGCTTTCGCTGTTATTGGACTGCGTGCTCAAACCGTCTATGACTTCATAGCAGCAAGTCCTAATCACGAAAGTTTAACCGCAGCTATAGACGCAGCAGGTTTGGCTGAAACACTTTCAGGCCCTGGAACTTTCACAGTATTCGCTCCAGATGATACTGCATTTGATGCTGCTCTTGCTGAATTAGGTGTTACACTTGGAGAACTTGCTGCTGATGTTCCAGCTTTAACAGACATACTTCTTTATCATGTAGTGGATGGAACTGTATTAAGCACAGATTTAGCCAATGGTATGACACCAACTCCATTAAACGCTGCCAATACTATTAAAGTAACAGTTGGAGGTGCAGGAGTATTTGTCAATCAAGCACAAGTAACGGGTCCTGATAATAGTGAGTCAAACGGAGTGGTTCACGTAACAGACGGAGTAATCTTAGCTACGGAAACAGTAGTAGATGTAGCTTTATCTACAGGTGTTCACACTTCTTTGTTTGCAGCTGTTATAGCAGCTGAATTATTACCAGCATTAACGAATCCATTTGCAGAGTTGACTGTATTCGCACCAACAGATGATGCATTTACTGCAGCTCTTGCTGAATTAGGAGTTTCACTTGGAGACCTTGCTGCGGATATTCCAGCTCTTCAAGATATTCTTCTTTACCACGTAGTGGATGGAACTGTATTAAGCACAGATTTAACCAATGGTATGACACCAGCTACATTAAATCCTGCCAACACTGTGAAAGTAACAGTAGGTGGTTCTGGTGTATTTGTTAATCAAGCTGAAGTTACTGGAGCTGATAACACTACAGGAAACGGAGTGGTACACGTAACAGACGGAGTAATTTTAGCTACGGAAACAGTAGTAGATGTTGCTTTATCTACAGGTGTTCACACTTCTTTAGTTGCAGCTGTTATAGCAGCCGAATTATTACCTGCATTAACGAATCCATTTGCAGAGTTAACTGTATTCGCACCAACAGATGATGCATTTACTGCAGCTCTTGCTGAATTAGGAGTTTCACTTGGAGACCTTGCTGCGGATATTCCAGCTCTTCAAGATATTCTTCTTTACCACGTAGTGGATGGAACTGTATTAAGCACAGATTTAACCAATGGTATGACACCAGCTACATTAAATCCTGCCAACACTGTGAAAGTAACAGTAGGTGGTTCAGGAGTATTTGTTAATCAAGCTGAAGTTACTGGAGCTGATAATGAAACTGGAAACGGAGTAGTGCATGTAACAGATGGTGTAATTCTTTCAAGCCAAACTGTAGCTGACACAGTATTAGGAAGTGCAGACCATACCGTACTTGTATTAGCAGTAATAGAAGCTGAACTTTTACCAGCCCTTACCAATCCATTTACTGAATTAACAGTTTTCGCACCTACTGACGCAGCATTTACAACTGCTCTAACAGAATTAGGAATAAGTCCAGCAGAACTATTAGCTGATGCTTCACTAGCTGATATCTTATTATACCACGTAGTGGCTGGAACTGTTTTGTCTACTGACTTAGAAAATGGACCGGTACCTACTCTAGTTGGAGAAGATGTACTAGTTAATGTCGATATGGGAGCTATGATTAATGCTTCTAATGTAACCACTCCAGATTTAACATCTGACAACGGTGTTGTGCATGTATTAGATGCTGTACTATTCGCTACTTACTTAGGAGTTGAAGAAAATGATTTAGGGGGTTATTTATTAACTGTTTATCCTAATCCTTCTTCAGATTTCATTACAGTGGATACAGACGGAACTGACTTCAACTCAGTTACTATTCAGGATTATACAGGAAGAGTTGTTTTTGAGCACGCTGTTAGCACTAACACTACAGTTTTAGATGTTCATGAATTAGCCTCTGGACAGTATATAATTACTTTGAGTGGAGACACAAATAAAGTATCTGAAAAACTATTAATTAGTTCAAATAGATAAAATATTCAATAAGAGACAAAAAGAGGCCTAGCTTATTTAGCTAGGCCTCTTTTTTATTTTATAAGTAATTTGTCCTTCTGAAATAAATAGATCCAGAATATAAAGCTAAAGCAGATAAACGGGAATAGAAGTTCTTCGTAAATTTCGCTCAGAAAAATGAAAAAGAAACTATACATCAAAGTCTGTGGGAACTCCAAAGAAGAGAACATACTGACGGTAAAGAATACTCAGCCCGATTTGATGGGCTTTATTTTCCCTAAAGATACTCCCCGACATACTCTTCTTCGTGAGTTGAGAGATACTATTCATGAGATTCCTGAGCGAACTAGAAAGGTGGGCGTTTTTGAAAACGAACCTATTCTAAACCTAAAGAAGCTAGTCATTCTATGTGATTTACACCTGGCACAGCTAAATGGTGGAGAAGACTTAGAATACTGCCAGGAACTCACCCAAAAATCGGATTTCGGGGTAATTAAGGTCTTCAATGTGGATGATGATTTTGACTTTTCTGTTACCAAAGAATTTGAAGAGGTGGTTCACTTCTTCCTATTCGACACCAAGTCTGATACTCCAAGTAGTTCTGGAAAAAAATTCAACTGGGATAAACTGAAAGAATACACTGGTGAGCTGAGCTTCTTTCTATCAGGAGGAATAGGACCAAATGATGTAGAAGATATAAAAAATATAAAGCATGATAAGTTCATAGGCATAAGCGTGAACAGTAGTTTCGAGACTGAACCGGGAATTAAGGATGTAGAAAAAGTAGATGCCTTTATTAAGGAATTAAGAAAATGATATTCCAACCAACAGACTAAGGTTTTTATGGAGAATAGGGTGGTTTATTTGATTCTGTCTTTGGGTTAATGGCTTTTATACATATGTCTTGGATGGTGATGAAGCGGTGAATTTTACTGATCTTGGAGCGTTATTGAGCCTCTTTGGTGAATAGCACATTGGCTATTTTCTATTCTTCATAAGTGTACGCAGCAAATCGTATGATCAATAAAACTTCACGAAGAGATAGCTTAAACTTCACATAATCCTAATTAGGATTCCTCTGATTCTCGGTTAAAACACGCCTTCTTCTTATAAAAACATTAGTTTCGCCATATAGCGTTTGGAAGGATTAGTTGATTATTCTTTTCAGCGTTGCAACGCCAGAATAAGATAACCCATGAAGTTACTAGAAATCAGAAAGGAAGTAATGTTAACCCTCGAAAAATCGATGGATGAATTACTCAGCAAGTATTTAAAATCTCCTGACACCAATTGGCAGCCATCAGATTTTCTGCCAGACGCCTCTGATCCTGGATTTCATGAGCAAGTAAAAGAGATTCAAGAGCTTTCTAGAGAGATGAATTATGACCTCTTCGTTACGCTTATAGGAGATACTATAACTGAAGAGGCGCTGCCTACTTATGAATCTTGGTTAATGTCTGTAACTGGCATAGATAACGAAGGAAGAAATGGTTGGAGTCAGTGGATTAGATCATGGACTGCTGAGGAAAACAGGCATGGTGATTTACTGAACAAATATCTTTACTTGTCTGGCAGGGTAGATATGAAAGAAATGGAAATTTCTACGCAGCACTTAATCAGTGATGGGTTTGATATCCAAACAGGTAAAGATCCATACAGGAATTTTGTTTACACTAGTTTTCAGGAGGTAGCTACCAATATTTCACACAGAAGAGTGGCCAGTCAGTGCAAGCAATTAGGAAATGATTTACTGGCTAAAATTTGCGGAAATATAGCTGCAGATGAGGCCCGTCACGGAAGAGCCTATAGTGATTTTGTTTCTAGAATTTTTGAACTAGACCCGTCAGAAATGATGCTAGCCTTCCAAGATATGATGAAGAAGAAAATAGTAATGCCTGCTCATTTTTTAAGAGAGTCTGGTGGAGCTATCAATGATCTTTATTCTCATTTCTCAGATGCTGCTCAGCGAGTGAATGTATATACCACATATGATTATATAGACATTTTAAAAAGCCTATTAAAGGATTGGAATATCGGTGATAGAACTGATCTTACTTCTGAAGCTGAAAAAGCTAGAGATTATCTGATGGCACTGCCAAGCAGACTTACTAGAATTTCGGAAAGAATAGCTATTCCTGAAGCACAGTATGAATTCAGTTGGGTAAAGAGATAAGACCTCTAATTGGTTTTTACTTCTTAGATTGACTTTTTACCAGCTGTTTTAACCCTTCTGCTGACTTATCGAAATCTTCCATATCTAAGAAATCACCTTTTCCGAGTTTGGCTAATTCTGCCATTTTCTTTTTGGTGAAATTAGTTCCCTTAATTCCGAGAACAGAAAGGTTGATTTTTCTTCTGGAATTTTTAGTGACAAGCTTTTCTATGGCTTCTACTTCTGACACTCTAAAAACACCATCTGTAGCTATATAAACTCTATTATTTCCATTAGAAATAAAAGACGACTTGGCCGTGCTGTAAGCTTGCTTTAATCCTCTTTCTCCATTAGTGGCCCCCTGTGGTGATAATGCTCTGATCTCTGCTATTATCTCTTCTTTATTAGCTCCACTGGTAGGCTCTAAAAGAACGCTGGTGCTTCTAGCATAAGAGACTAAGGAAATCTTATCTTCCGGTCTCATCATCGCTACTAGCTGTATCATGGAAGCTTTTAATATGTCCATTCTGCCATTCTGGTTCATAGAACCTGATACATCTACTAAGAAAACAATATTATTAGGCCTGTAAGCTCTGGAATCAAAATCGGTCAGTGGTTCTTCTGGAATCGCTTCTAAAGGGTCTTTTATTTCCTCTGCTCCTTCTGGCGTTTCTTTCTCTAAAGGTTCTTCTTCTTCAGTGTCATCAAGATTCTCGATAAGCACAGCTATTTCTTTTTCTTCCACAACTACCACTTCTGGCTCTGGTTCTGGAATTACTAAGGGCCCTAAGTCAAAAACGAAGCGATGATTCTTAGAGTTTACATAACTGTATAAATCGGCAGACTCATATCCTTCCGCTTCTACTAGAAAATAAAAATACCTAATGGGCAGCTTGGCTGACCGTTCTCCATTTCTATCAGTGGACAAATCTACAGCTACTACGCCTCTGTCTATAAGTCTAATCTGTGCCCCTTTTATTCTCTTTTTACTGCCCTCTTCCTGCACTACAAAATCTGTAATAAACGTTTTCTCCTGGCCAGCAGGTCTCTCATTAAAATTAGGGCAGGACGGATTACTATAAGGGTCTATGTACTTCACTTTTCCCTTTACTTTTATTTCTAGCGGTTCATTCATGGTACTGAACCAAATGGTAATCTTGTCATTAAATACTCCTTCTGAGAATGGATTAAACTTCCACCTGAGGTATACTGTATCTCCGGGAGCTACATTTTTAGAACTGATATGGGCTGAGTAATCTCTAGGGAAGTCATTGGTTAGTAATAAAGAGGATTTACTTCCTGTGTTTACTAGAAAAATCTCTTTTTCTAAGCTCGTGTCTGGTCCTATCTCACCATAATCTATAACTCTCTCAGATACCACTATCTGTGCACTTAGAAGTACAGTCATGAAGAGTAACGAAGAGGTAAAGAAGAGTTTCATTCTGTTTAAACGTTTAGAATGTCTGAGCATTGTTAAGCTTCTGACTTAACCACATACTGTGCCAGGGCATCCGCTATTTTTCTGTCATTAGATAGTCTAGGGACTTTATTCTGACCTCCCAGCTTTCCTTGGCTTTTCATATACAACTCGAAAGAGTTCGGTTTAAGTTCTGAAATAACCAATTCTCTAAGAACCTTTCCTTTTATCAAGTCCAGATAATAAACATTCTGGGCGCGCATACTGCTTTCTATACTTTCAATAAATGCCCGTTTATCCTTTGGAATACTTTCAAACTCTATTAGCCATTCATGATAGGGAAGTCCCTCTATTGGATTAACCTGAGGAGCTACATGAAATTCTCTAATACTAGCACCGTGTTTTTGGCAGGCTTCTGTCATAGCCGTTTCTACTTCTTTTCCTATTACATGCTCACCAAACGCAGAAGTAAAGTGCTTAATTCTTCCAGTAACCATAATCCTAGGTGGATTTAGCGAAGTAAACTCTATGGTATCCCCTATGCTATAAGCCCATAGGCCTGCGTTGGACGAGATTAAAAGGGCATAGTTCCTATTGAGTTCTACCTCTCCTATATTAAGTCTGGTAGGGTTGTCATTCGAAGCTTCGTCAGCCGGAATAAACTCAAAGAACATTCCTGCATCTATATTTAAAAGCATTCCTTTTTCCTTCTGAGAATCCTGAAAAGCTATAAATCCCTCACTGGCTGGATATAATTCTATAGTAGGAATATCTTTTCCTATCAGTTCTTTAAAGCGCTCTTTATACGGCTCGAAATTCACCCCTCCGTAAACAAATAAGGAGAAGTTTGGAAACACTTCTCTTACGGTTTTTTTACCTGTCTTTCTGAGAAGTTCCTCATAATACATCTGAACCCAGCTAGGGATTCCACTAATAAGAGTCATATCCTCTCGCAGTGTTTCATGAGCTACTGCATCTACTTTTTCTTCCCAGTCTTCTATGCAATTCGTCTTATAACTGGGCATTCTGTTTCGTTGCAAATACGAAGGGACATAGTTAGCTACGATGCCAGACAAACGTCCAAATTTCATCCCAGAAGGAAGTGTTTCTAGCACTGGACTTCCCTGCAAAAAAATCATTTTACCATCAAGAAATTCCGCTTTACCGGTTTCAGCTATATAACATAAAAGAGCATTCCTAGCTGCGGCTATTTGAGTCTTCAGACTTTCTTTAGTTAGCGGAATATACTTAGCTCCCGAGGTGGTGCCAGAAGTCTTGCATAAGTAATCAGGTCTCCCAGGCCACAGTATGTCGGCCTCATTGGCTTTTACTTTTTCTACATAAGGTCGAAAAGCTTCGTAATCTCTAGCAGGAATAGCTGCTTTAAAGGCCTCATAGTCCATCGCCTCTGTAAGGCCATGATCCTTCCCGTACAGTGTCTTAGATCCTGAATTAATTAGGTTCTGCAGCACTTTAAGTTGGGTCTCTTGGGCTAAAGACGCTTTCTTCAGAAGGTTTTTTTTCACTCGCTTTGCAAAAGACAGAGCTACTCTTTTTTTCAATCCCATGGTGTAAAATTAACCATTGCTACGCTATAATTTTACACAAAAAAGCCCTGCTTAAAAGCAGGGCTTACTAAACTGTTTTCTGTCGAATAATAGTTATTCTACAACAAGCTTCTTTTCTAACTTTCCTAATTCACTATTCAGTCTAACCAAGTAAAATCCAGATGGTAAAGACGATACATTTATAGTCAACTGATGGTTACCCTGCTTGCCTTCGCCAATATATAAATCTTCTAAATGTTTTCCTTGCATATCAAACAAACCTACTAACAGCTCTGATCTTTGGCTCAGGTTGTATTCTAGAACAGCAATGTCAGTAGCTGGATTAGGATAAATAGATGCTATAATCTCAGGATTATCTATTCCATATTCTACGTTTGTAATTTGGTCAAAGTTCATTCTAACCATAGGAATTCTGCTTAAATAGTTTACACTAGGCACACCGTCTGAATCATTGAACCGTGCCCATGTCGTAAGCGCTTGTGCCTCTCCACTCATGGAAAACAGGACTTCACTAGGCGTGTTTATTGTTCCTACTACAGCCAGATAAGAGGAATCTTGTACTAACTCTATTGGAGTCTCAAAATCAAATGTCATCATCTGCTCATCACCCAAATCATTAAGATGGAAAAATTGAACTACCTGCAATTCAGTAGTGGCTATGGGATTCATAACTACGCCTTCTTCAATAGAAAAGCCATACAGTGTAGCATAACAATAGCTCCCTGTAAGTGTGCTAGAGCTCACTCCTGCCGAAATACTATGCAACTGACCGCCTTGCTCACTTGAAACATATACAGCCCCTACTTCATAAGGAGTTTCGTTAAATCCAGCTGCGGGGACATAAAAGGAATCTGCCTCTCCTTCGTCTCTAGCCAGCGTGCTTTCTGTAACTTCTATTCTCTTGGAGGTCACATTGTTTTCTGGGGATTCATCTTCCTGTTCCTGAGTTATCGTGTATCCTAAATCGTAGGTACCAAGATCCATGGGGAGCATCATAGAAGATGCCATAAAAGTAACGACCTCTTCTGGCGATATATCTACTAGTTCAGAAGAAGTTGAGTTTAATTCTGAACCTCCTTGGCTTAGCGTAGTAATTAGACTTGCTCCAATTTGAACGTCTCCACCTCTATTCTCTGCTCGTGCAGAAAGTACCAACTCTAACTCATTAGTGTTAGGGTATTTAAAATACTGCATCCCTAAATAATCTTCAAAATCTGTAGGTCCTTGAATATCTAAAGCTCCGTGTAATGGACTACTAATCGACAAGTTATTCTGCTCTATGGATACTATTTGTATATCGTCTATCATCCAAAAGTAGTAAGTACCTTCAAAGGTGAAACGAATCTTTACATCTGACTCATTTCCGGCTAAAGCTGAAATGTTCTTTCTCACTCTCATATCCCTCGGTGATGCAGCATTAGTTCCCGTGAACTGATTAATAAACACATCTGTGAACTCGCCTCCACCTACACTAACTTGAATCTTACTTACTGAATCGAAGTTCTTTAAAAACTGACTAAATTCAACCGCTAAATAAGGTGTTTCACTGAAATCGAATGATGCAGTTGTTAACGATGCATTATGAGGTGCTGCTGATATTCCAGTACCAAAGTCACCACAACTTCCTTCTGTAGAATCCCAATAATCAGAATCAAAAATTAGAAATCCATTATCGGCTGATGGCGAAAGTATTGGGTCTCCTCCTATACTTCCAGAGTCTATGCAATTCCCTATAGTTCCTATGGTGTTGTCTGGAGTGCTCGATGCGCTTCTGTACTCCCACATAGCATCAGTATTATTAGCGCCTGAATCATAATTCGTGTTTGCCCAAGTTGCTGGTATTCCTTCTGCAAAATCCTCCGTCCAAAGAACTTCTTCTACTCTGTAAACATCTTGAGCGGTTCTTTCGAATTCATAAGACCCGTTATCTTGGGAGTAAGTATATACCTGAGCTTGGCTAAAGGAAATACTCAACATAGCACAAATCGCTAGGGATAATAACTGTTTCATATACGACATATTGGAGTTAAGATACAAATGTGCGCATAAAAATAGAGCCGATTCTTACTGAATCGGCTCTATACCAAGTAAGTTATTTCTTACAGGTTGTTAATTACTTGAAAGTGTCTTAGTCACCTTAAAGTTTTCTCCTATAAAGCTATAGTTGTAGAGACCAGAGGTTAATCCTAAATCAACCAAGACTAACTCTTTGTCTCCAGAAGATACTGTCCCCAAATCTTCAGAATAAACCAATCTTCCCGTTACATCAGTAATCTCAAACGTTATTTTCTGAGCCGAAACTAAGCTATAAGGTATAGTTGTTTTTCCAAATACTGGGTTTGGATAGTTCTGTCCTATTGTGAGATTTTTCTCATTTATTTCAGGAACAGAAATAATATCGCTTGTGCTAATTCTGATAGCTGGCGAGATGTCGTCAAAAACGAACCAATCTTGAGCTCCACCGGTTCCATAACCTCCAAAAATAAGTGTGGAGAAATCGTTGTCATACTCAGATGCATCTAAGACAAGCCTACCTTCTCCCTGCAAATGCTGTACTCCTACGACATAAGACTCGCCTGGAGTTAATTCTATTTGGTCATCCATTTCGATGGACATAAATCCACTTCCGAAGATATCAGAATTAACTATTTCAAATTCTGTAGAAGTAATAAACTCAGGTGGGTTTGAGTTTAAAAACAAAACTATAGCAGCTTCTGCTGGACTATCACTAGAAGTAACTGTTCCTGTTCCTAAGCTAATTGACGCAGCTTCAAATCTAGTTCCCGGCTCAAAACAAGTAAAAGTAGTCGCTATAATCCACTCATCGTTTACAGTTACAGTCCCTAATTCACCATCCCAATCTGCATCCAGATTGTTATAATCGTCATTTGCCCAAAATATTTCATCTATTCTGAATTCTTTTTCATTTTCATTGTCTCCAGGAACTCCATCTTCCTCATCTTGAAGAGCCGTGAAGACCACGTTATAATCACCAATATCGGTGGGAGTGAAATCTGAAAAAATCCAGAGTAGTGCAGTTTCTCCCTGAGCTATAGAAACTGGATCACTTTCTCCGGTATAAACCGCATCAACTGTTCCTTCTAAAAACACTTCTACAGCTAATCTTGAACTCACAGCCTCTAGGCCTCCCAAATTAGTGATTTCAGCACCCAAATTAATGGTATGAACTTGTTCTATTGGCGTAATCGTATATTCAAAGTCGTTTATAATGTCTCCAGTATAAACATCAGCTATAGCTAAATCATAAGCCTCAGGAATTAGAATAGTTACGTCATCTATGAACCAACCGTAAGCGACACCAGAAGTAGCTGTTTCATAATTAAATCTAATCCAAAGATTGTCTTCTCCAGCTACAGCAAGAGTCATGTTATACGTTCTTGTTATAGGGTTAGAAGTAACAGATCCTCCACCAGCAGTAAGCTGACCAACATCCTGTTGGTTACCGATAAGCTCCCAAACAATACCATCATTACTTACTTCCACTTTAAGAGAATCAGTAAATCTGGCTCCGTACATCTCAAAGGTTAAGATTGCAGATTCTATCCCTGAAATATCAATAGACTCAGAAGTAGTTAAAATTGACTGCCCTTGAACTAATACTTCGGTATCATCATTAGCAGCTCCATTCCAAACAAACGCATATTCACCGCCTGAAGCAGAATTAATGTCTCCTCCGTAAAACCATCCATTTTCAGTATCGTCTATTACCCAGTTGTAATTTCCTAAAACCGTTTCAGCGTCCCATACAGTAGCATCAGAGAAATCACTGTACCAGAAAGGGTCTTCTCCTCCTCCTCTTAAGGATTCTTGGGGAGCTTCATCATTAGCTCTGAATTCAGTAGCTACTTCAGATGGCAAAGTCTGAAAGTTTTGTGCCCTTCCTACAGCAAATGCGAGGACCGTAAAGAGTAAAATGTAAATTTTTTTCATATTAAGGATATTTTGTGTGAAAGGTACAACTTCATCCTAAATTACCCTCCTATTACAATCAAAAAAGGGCCGTCAATTGACGGCCCTTCCTAATATGTTATAATAAACTTTAAGAATTATCTAACGATCATTCTCTTCGTTAATTTTTCCCCATTAACTACTAATGAATAGCTATACATTCCAGCAGCCAATTCAGAAGCATCAAAACTTACAGTATAACTTCCAGCAGCTTTTCTTCCTTCATTTGAAGAGAAAATATGCTTTCCTGTTAAATCTAGTACTTCGAATGAAACACTAGCGTTCTGAGTAAGTGAATAATCGATAGCAGTAACTCCAGAAACTGGATTAGGTACATTCTGACCTAAAGCGAAATTCTTAGCATCAACTTCTCCAATTGTAGTTTCTGCACCTGGATTAAAGTTAAGTCTAACCATAGGCAAATCATTAGTAAAATACCAATCAACTCCTGCTGATCCAAAGTCTCCAAAGATAAATGCCGTTTGATCCTGAGTATCAGACTGAGCTTCTCCCAACTGAACTCCTGCTCCACCTTCGTAGAAGAGTGTTGGTAAAATGTAATCTCCAGCTGTTACTTCTATTGGCTGATCCAAAGTTACAGTTACCCATGTAACCTCTCCACCATCAAAACCATTGTAGTTACCTTCATAAATTTCTACTTCATCTGATTCAGATAATAATTCGAAATCCGCTCCACTAGCATCAAACAACTGAACAAACATCTCTTCTCCAGGAACAGAGTTTGTAGTTAAAGCAAAGTCAATCGCATAAACAACAGCATCTCCGAAAATCTCGTAAGTACATCCAGCTGCGAATCCAACCCCTTGGTTATCTCCACCACCGGGAGTCTGACCTCTGATCAAATCATCATCTCTAGCCATTATATACTCAGTCATTTCAATTCCTGCAACAGCAGAATTGTTAGACATATCATCATCTTCTAATTCTCCTGCAACTGTTAATGTGAAATCATAAGGTCCAACAGCTAATCCAGCAGTTTCCCACTGTAATACAGCTAAAGAATCTACAGCCTCTCCTGCAGCTACTGCTACCATTTCAGACATATTTGTTTCTCCATTAAATTCTCCTGTAAGCACTACTTCAGCTTGATCAGTAGAACCCCAGTTAATTACTGGAGTATAAGCCATAACAGTAGGTCTTTGAGATGCTGGATATTTAGTATACGCTAATCCTGTAACTACTTCCCCATCTATTTCTTCTACAGCCACGAACTTAGATCCATTTACGTTAGTATATGATGATCCGTTAGCGAATGCAGTTCCTTCAACAGATAAATCGTTTGCAAATCCATCAAAAACTTCAATATCATCTAAAAACCAAGCATATCCGTAAGTACCTACCCATCTGAATCTTAAATATACTTCAGCTTGGCCTCCTGCTACTTCAGAAATGTCAAATCTAACTAATGTTGGATTTTGAACATAATCTTGAGTTGACATGTTAGGGAATACTTCGAATCTAGTTCCTGGGTCAGCGTCTGCTACTTCATAAGTCTCAGGGTCTGGCCAAGTCGTTCCGTCTGTAGAAACTTCTAATAGACAGTACTCATTTCCGTCACTTGCTCCTCCATCCCACATGTAATACTGGGTAGCGAATTCTATTTGAACGTATGCGTTTTCCGTAAAGTCCAGTGGATTGACATTTTGAATCCAGCAGTTTTCAATCCCTGTTTGGTTAGCATACTCATCAGAATCTACCATTGCAGTTCCATCACCAGCAGTCAAAGAGTTGATTGCAGGTATTGTTGCTGCTCCTCCGGTAGTTAAACCTGTACCTATCTCAAAGTTAAGGCCTACTGCACCAAAGTCTCCAGTAGCCCAGTCGTTAGGGTCAGAAAATGTGTTAGACCAAATAAGGTCTCTATCTGTGTTAGGAGTTACTTCCACAGTGGCAGCAACTCTTGGTGCTGAGTTTTTCACTAATTGAGCAGCTGGCTTATTTACTTGGCCAAAAACTCCACTAGTTATAAGCGCAGCGCTTAAAATCATGTAAATTTTTTTCATATCAGAAATTTAATAAGGTTAATAATTTTATTCAAATATATTATCGCACGCAAATATATATATTGCAGAGCTATAATAATTGAGTTTTTAAATCAATTCACTGTTTTATACAATTAAGCGCCTATCTTCCCTCCAAAGAACGCAATAAAATTAGGCTTCTACCATTTCATACTCGCTTATAGATGGGCACGTGCAAATTAGATTTCTATCGCCAAATGCATTGTCCACTCTAGCTACAGAAGTCCAAAACTTACTCGTAACCAGATAGTTTAAAGGGTAAGCTGCTTTTTTTCGACTATAGGGGTGACTCCAGTCGTCTGCAGTAACTTCTAATGCAGTATGCGGAGCCATCTTTAAAGGATTGTCTTCTGCATCCAACACCTGATTCTTTACATCTTCGATTTCTTTTCTTATCGAAATCATAGCATCACAAAACTTATCTAGCTCGGGCTTAGATTCGCTCTCAGTTGGTTCTATCATCATCGTTCCCGCAACTGGGAAAGAAACCGTTGGTGCGTGGAAGCCATAATCAATTAACCTTTTAGCTATATCTGTAACTTCGATATTCGCACTTTTCACAAAATCTCTGCAATCAATAATCATCTCGTGAGCTACAGTCCCTCCACTTCCCGTGTAAAGCACGTTATAATGACCTTCTAGTCTAGATTTTATGTAATTGGCATTTAAAATAGCCATTTTCGTAGAGTCAGTTAAACCTCTAGATCCCAACATTTTTATATATCCATAAGAAATAAGCAGAATTAACGCACTGCCATAAGGAGCAGCTGATATAGAATGGTAGTCTTCATTTTCATTCTCATAATTATGCTGTGGTAAATAGGGAGCTAAATGTTCTGCTACTCCTATAGGACCCATACCTGGTCCTCCACCTCCATGCGGAATGGCAAACGTTTTGTGAAGATTCAAGTGACAGACATCTGCTCCAATTTTTCCTGGAGAAGTTAATCCTACTTGTGCATTCATATTAGCTCCATCCATATATACTTGTCCTCCATTTTCATGGATTATAGTGGTCATGTCTATAATTCCTTCTTCAAAAACTCCATGAGTAGATGGATAAGTGATCATACAAGCTGCCAGCACATCTTTGTGTAATTCTGCCTTAGCCCTTAAATCTTCAATATCAATATTACCGGAAGCATCGCACTTAACTACTACTACTTTCATTCCTGCCATAACCGAACTGGCTGGATTAGTTCCATGAGCTGATGAGGGTATTAAACAGATATCTCTGTGATGGTCTCCTCTGCTTTCATGATAACTTTTTATTACCATTAATCCAGCATATTCTCCTTGTGCTCCAGAATTAGGCTGTAATGATACGCTGTGAAATCCTGTGATTTCGCATAAATCTTTAGCTAACTCATCTAAAATTAAATGATATCCTTTGACTTGTTCACTTGGAGTGAATGGATGAATTCCTGCAAATGCTGTCCATGTGATAGGGATTAGCTCTGAAGCTGCATTCAATTTCATGGTACAGCTTCCTAGAGGAATCATGCTGTGGACTAGGGATAAATCTTTATTCTCAAGTCTTTTCACGTAACGCATCATTTCGGTCTCACTATGATACCTATTAAATACTTCGTGTTTAAGGAATTCACTTTCTCTTAAGTATCCTTTCAGTATGTCTTGACTCACGTCCTTACCGTGATTAGCTACCGCTGGAAAATCTTGTTTATTGACGAATACTGAAACGAGCTCTATAATATCCTTATGATTTACTGTTTCATTGAGGCTAATCCCTACATGCTCTTCATCTTCAAAATACCTCAGGTTTAGCCCTTTTTCTATGGCCGTCATTCTGATATTCTCGAAGTTCTTTCCTACTTCTATTTTTAAGGTGTCGAAAAATCTTTCATTGACATTAGTATAGCCCAGCTCCGCTAACGCGCCTGCTAAAGCTCTAGTCTGATTGTGAATTTCGCTTGCTATTTTCCTTAATCCTACCGGACCATGATAAACAGCATACATAGAACTCATAACTGCTAATAACGCCTGAGCGGTGCAAATGTTAGAAGTAGCCTTATCTCTTTTAATATGCTGCTCCCTTGTTTGCAACGCCATTCTTAATGCCGTATTTCCTAACCTATCTTTAGAAACTCCGATTATTCTACCTGGAATATGTCTCTTATACTCTTCTCGCGTAGCAAAGAATGCTGCATGAGGACCTCCATATCCCATCGGAACTCCAAATCTTTGTGAGTTTCCTACCACAGCATCTGCACCCCATTCCCCTGGAGGAGTAAGGAGAACTAGACTCATTAAATCTGCAGCTACTGCTACTTTCAGGCCTTTATCGTGGGCTAAATTCACTAATTCAGAATAATCTTCTACACTTCCATTAGCGTTAGGGTACTGTAAGAACATTCCGAAGAAAGTCTCATCTATTTGGAAAGAGTTAATGTCTCCGTAAACTACTTCTATTTTCAGTCCTTTAGCTCTAGTTTTTATTACGTCTTTAGTCTGCTGATAACAAGAGTTTTGAACGAAAAATTTATTCACTCCAAACTTAGACTGTGATCTCGAACGCAAATTGTAAAACATAGTCATAGCCTCACCTGCCGCAGTAGCCTCATCCAATAAAGATGCATTAGCTAATTCCATTCCCGATAGCTCAGAGACCATGGTCTGGAAGTTTAATAGCGCTTCTAATCTTCCTTGAGCTATTTCAGCTTGGTAAGGCGTGTAAGCTGTGTACCACCCCGGATTCTCAAGTACATTTCTTCTTATCACAGAAGGAACTACAGTGGGGTAGTAACCCATACCTATGTACGCCTTAAATACTTGATTTTGAGAAGCTCTAGTCTCCATCAAGTTTAAATAATCATATTCACATAATCGCTCAGGAAGCTCTAGCTCTTTTTTTAGACGTATGCTAGATGGAACCGTGGCATCTATTAAGTCGTCTAGTGTTTTAAACTTTACGGCTTCTAACATTTGGTCGACTTCGTTGCCTTCTGACCCGGTGTGTCTGAAATAAAATGATTCTGTAGACATTTCGATGAATTTTTGGCAAATATACTTCTGTTTTATCTCTATAGTATCGTTAGAATTCTCACAACAGGTGTCATTTAATAAAAAACGATTCCAACTTTTCAACACGTTTTATCTGAACTATATTTGGTTATGACTTTACGATGGCTAACGGCACTGATTTTCATAGGGATTTCTTCTATCATAAATGGACAGACAGCTTTAAACGACACTATTTTTTTTATGAATGGAGATATTCTCCAATGTGATATTATCGATGATAGTCAAATTGAAGTTGTTTTTGAGTTTCAGAAAAGAGGGAAAAGCAAGAAAAGAAAGCAGTTGGGAGTTCATAAAAGCGAAATTTTCGGGATTATCAATAACGGAGTGAAGGAGCTTTATTACGAAGAAAATGAAATAGTAGGAGATGATCTTTCTATTTCTGAGGTAGAAGTATACTTAGCAGGACAGAGAGATGCTCGAGAACTATACAAGACTAAAAAAATATTTTATACTGGGCTAGGGTTTACGCTGGCTATTAGTATAGCTGGCGAAGCCGGTCTTTTAGCAGTAACCGTTCCTCTCCTAATTTATCCAGCAGCACAGGCTATTCCATACATAAAAATCAAGGAAGAAACTATCGTAAACCCCAATCATAAATTTAATCTCATTTATGCAGAAGGTTATGAAGGAGTGGCTAGAGGAAAGCGAGTGATGGCTGCACTTAAAGGATCTGCAACTGGAACAATTATAGGAGCCTTCTTTTATCGATTAGTACTTCAGTGATTCGCTTATTAAAATTTATATCGGATTCCTTTATTTGGATAGGCCTATGTGCTGGGGGTAGCTATGTTTACAGTTGTACTCTACTGAAGATGCCCATTAATTGGGTGACTTTACTTCTTATCTCGTCTGCTACGACTGCTTTGTATAGTTTTTTAAAGATTCTGAAAAAGTCGTCTGGTAAGTATAAAATAGTCTCAGGGCTATCCAGTTTAACCGCCATAGCAAGCTTGTTTTATAACGATTTTAATACAGGGTATTTAATTCTAATCCCCGCAGGAATAGTGGGTATAGGATATGGCTACATCCCCCTTTATAAAAAGAACCTTAGAAGCATCCCGTTTATAAAAGTGTTTATCATAGCTTTAGTGTGGGTTTGGGTTACTACCGTTTTTCCAATCTATATAAATTTTGAAGCTTTTAACATTGGGCACCTAATGCTAATTAGCTCTCAATTACTGTTCTTAGTAGGAATTACTGTTCTTTTTGACATCAGAGACTTAAAGCATGACTCGTCTATGCTTAAGACTATTCCTCAAACTATAGGTATACGGAGCACCCAGAGATTAAGTCTAACTCTAATCACTTTGAGCTCTATTCTAATATTAGTTTCTATCTGTAATTCAGACTCTAGTCGGTTCATGCTTCCTATAGTTCTTACCTCCCTTCTTTCACTGGCTGTGGCTTCTGTCTCTGGTGAGAAAAGAAGCTATCATTATTACACTATTATAGCTGATGGAGTTTTGCTTTTCCAAGGGATAATAGTTTTAGCTTTTCTCTAAACTATGGTTAATTTTACCGTCATCATTCAATAATTAAAAATGAAAGAAATACTCGAGGTATTGAACTATCCTCTCATCCATACGGATCATGTTTCTGTATCTCTCTACAGTTTGATTTTCATTTTACTTATATTTCTAGCCATACACCTTTTCGTACGCTCTGTAAAGTTTATTTTAAACCGTCTGACTAGCAATAATGATGATTTCGATTCTGCTAAGATTTATACTATCGTAAAGCTTTTAAGGTATATGCTCTTCGTTATAGCAGCAGCTCTAATTTTAGATAACATAGGGGTTAATATTAACGCTCTACTTATAGGTTCTGCCGCTTTTTTAGCAGCCATTGGATTAGGGCTTCAATCTATATTTCAGGATATGGTTTCTGGACTAGTCATCTTTTTTGAAGGGATTATCCATAAAGGAGATATTCTAGAGATAGATGACATGGTAGTGGAGGTGGAAGAAATTAATCTTAGAACTTCAAAGGTGAAAAACAGAGATGGTAATTATGTGATTATTCCAAATAGTAAACTAACCACTAATAACGTGGTGAACTGGAGCCATCAAAACATTCTCTCTAGGTTTCATATAGACATAGGAGTGGCTTATGGGTCTGATACAGAACTTGTGAAATCGATTCTTATCGAGTGTGCTAAAAGCCATAAGTTAACCATCAAGCATAAAGGTTATGATGTTTGGTTTGAAAATTTCGGAGATTCAGCGTTGCAATTCAGACTCTTATTCTGGGCCAGAAAATCATGGACTTCAGAAGTCATACAAAGTGAAATTAGGTTCTCTATAGACAAGGCTTTTAGGGAAAATGATATAATGATTCCATTCCCTCAGCGTGTGATGCACAATGCTCCAATCAAATAACTGAAGGCTTTATATCTCTCACTTCTAATTGTAAGGTTTTCTTTCCGTTCCACTCATTCATTCCTATAGCATAGACGATATCTACCGCCTGTCCAGATTTTAGATACTCAAATTTATCGGCTTGTTTGAAAGCAATCCCTGAAAAGTAAATATCCCCCGAGGCAGGTTGTTTTAACGTAAGCTTTAAATGGTCTTTAGTCTCTCCCACAAGCTTCGAGTAACCTGCATCTTCTACGTTTCTGGTTATAAATAATGGGGTCATGTTTTTAGGGCCGAATGGAGAGAATTGATGTATCAGCCTATACAGTTTAGCTGTGATGTCTTCAAAGTCCAGTTCAATTTCCACATCCATCTCTGGCGAGAACAATTTTTCTCCTGTTTCTTTTTTCACAGCTTGTTCAAATTGGTCTCTAAACTCTGGTAAATTTTCAGATTTAATAGATAGGCCAGCCGCCATTTCATGGCCACCATACTTGATTAATAAATCACCCGTTTCGATAAGTAATTTATGAATATCTAGTCCTTTCACAGAACGAGCAGACCCGGTGGCCACACCATCTTTCTCGGTTAAAACTATGGTTGGTTTATAATAATTCTCTATCAACCTGCTAGCTACTATTCCTATTACTCCTTTATGCCATCCTTCTTTCCAGACTACTGTGCTATGAGAATTAAGATAAAATGTGTCGCTTTTTACGGATTGCAACGCCTCAGCCGTAATTTCTTTATCTACACTCCTTCTTTCTTTATTGTAGCCTTCAATGTCTTGACAGACCGAAGCTGCTTCAGCCTCGGAGTGAGCTAGTAACATTTCTACAGCTGCAAAAGCATGCTTAATTCTGCCTGCTGCATTAATTCTAGGAGCTATGACAAACACCACGTCTTCAATGGTTAGCTCTGCTCGTTTAAGTCCTGCAAGAGCCAGAATAGATTTTATTCCTGGTCTGGGATTTGAATTTATTTCGATGAGTCCATGAAATGCCAAAATTCTATTCTCATCATTAATAGGAACTATATCGGCACCTATGCTAATGGTTAGAAAATCTAAATACTGATACGCTAAGCTTTCATCCATATTTAGCTTGATTAGTACAGCCTGAATGAGCTTGAATCCTACACCGCATCCACTTAACCCATCAAAGGGATAATCACAATCTTTCCTTTTAGGGTCCAGTACCGCATGAGCTGGCGGAAGCTTTTCTCCTGGCTCATGATGATCACAAATTATAAAGTCAACTCCATGTTTAGACCCTTTTTCTATCAATTCTACTGCTCTAATTCCACAATCTAGAGTAATCACTAGGTGTGACTTTTTGGCTTCTAGAGAGTCTATAAACTTCTCACTTACTCCATACCCTTCAGAATATCTGTCTGGAATGTAATACTCTACTATGCAGTCTGAGTAGGTTTTTAAAAAGTGAGTCATCATGGATACTGAGGTCGTTCCATCCACATCATAATCTCCATAAACGATGATTTTCTCGTTGTTTTTTATGGATTTTACCAAGCGATCTGCTGCCTTATCCATATCTTTCAGTAAGAATGGGTCATGTAAATTCTCTAACCTTGGCCGAAAAAATTCCTTGGCCTCATCAAACGAGTTAACTCCTCTGCTTATAAGCATTTTAGCTATCACATCAGGAATGGCTAATTCATTCTTAAGTGACTCATATTCAGAAAGCGCTACTTCCTTTTTTTTCACCCATTTGTACTCCATTTACTCTATTTTTAGCGGTTTAGATGCCTATTCTACTCAATATTTACGATGAAATATTTCTACAAACATAAAGTTAATAGTTATCTTAGCGCTTGTAATTTAATTTTCAAAAGAGAGAATAGTTAATATGAACTTAAGAAAAATCCTACCCGGCTTTATTGCTTTGCTTACACTTACAGTTGTTATTTCCAGTTGTTTAAATGACGATAACTTAATCCCCCCAAACTGCTTTGACGGAATCCTAAATAATGGAGAGTTTGATGTCGATTGTGGAGGGGCAGATTGTGATCCTTGCCCACCCTCATGTACAAATGGACTTTGGGATCCTGAGTTCGGAGAAATAGATATAGACTGTGGTGGACCTAACTGTGATGCGTGTCCTACATGTAATGACGGTATTATTAATCAAGATGAGTTAGGTATAGATTGTGGTGGAGAAAACTGCGAGCCTTGTTCTACTACAGGAAGCTGCATAAATGGAGTACTGGATCCTAGTGAAACAGGTGTAGATTGTGGTGGACCAGATTGCTACCCATGTCCTGTACCTACATGCGATGATGGAGAAATGAATAGTTTAGAAACGGGGATAGACTGCGGAGGGCCTGACTGTCCAACATGTCCAGAGCCTACCTGTGAAGATGGAATCATGAATGGTTTAGAAACGGGGATAGACTGCGGAGATGGATTATTCTGCCCTCCGTGTCAAATGGCTAGTCAGGGACAAATTATCTTTAGAGCGAACAACAGTAACTTCGAAGTTTATGGAGGAGCTACTGCTACTGTAGAAGGTGATATGGTCTTCACCATCACCCTTTCTGGAAGCGGTGGAGCCGATGAGCAAATAACTTTCTTAATTCCTAATGCTCAAACATTAGCGGACGGAAATACAGTTAACTTCAATCAAACTACAGCAGGAGCTGGCTATGTAATAGGATTAGAGTATGGTATTTACGGAAACTACCTCACTGATACTCCTAGTTCTGATGTAGCGGTTAACTTCACTTCTATAGGAGTTACTCCTGGAACTATTATCTCTGGAACTTTCCAAGGCACTATCTATAATTTTACAGAGTCATTTAACTTCGACTTAACTGAGGGTTCATTCAACTTGGTTCTTCAGTAGAATAAAAAAAATTAACCATAAAAAAAGCCTTGCGATAATCAATCGCAAGGCTTTTTTATTTTATGTAAGTTTTTACTTAACCCTCTATCATTTTAAATAGCTCATCCAAGTTAGGTGACAGGATTATCTCTATTCTTCTGTTTTTAGACTTATCTGAAGGGTCTACGGGAACATACTCTGACTTTCCACTAGCGCTTAATATAGATGGCTCAATGGTACTGTTAGCCGTCATTATCTTCACCACTGAAGTAGCTCTTAACACACTTAACTCCCAATTATCGCTAGGATGATTAGGTGAGTTCATTTTATCGGTATCTGTATGTCCTTCTACGATTATTTCTAAATCGGACTGATCTTCTACAGCTTTAGCCAAATCAATTAAGGCCTGCTTCCCATCTAGATTTATAACTGTACTCCCAGAAGGGAAAAGCAGATTAGCCTCAAGACTAACATACACCTTTCCATTTTTCTGTTCCACTGTTAGCCCTTTTCCCTCAAAACCGAGTAGAGCAGCAGAAACCTTATCCTTAAGAGAATTAACGGCTGTTTGCTGAGCTTCTAATAACTGTTCTAGTTCATATACTCGAGCAGACTTAGACTCCAAGTCTGAAGACAATGCGTCTAGGTTGGCTCCTTTTTCGTTTAGATCTGCCTCTAATACATTCAGCATATCTTCTTTATTTAATAACTGCTGGCGGGTTACATCTAATTCTACAAGTAACTCCTTATTTTCATCTATTGACTCTTTAAGTAGCGCACTACTTTTAGCAGACATAATTTCATTTAACTGATTTATTTTATCATACTTCCCAGTCATATGCCTAAGTGACGTTCCCATAATAGTGGTGTCAGACTTCAGTCCTTTTAACTGCTCATTCATTATTTCATTGTCAGCCTTAGTCTCATTGAACTGAGTAGTCATAGCCTCGGTATTCTCTCGAAGTGTGACGTTATCCGTCTCCATAGTAGTTTTTTCAGCAGATAACTCCTGATATTTTCTATTAGGCACGCATGACTGAAGAATGAACATTAAGCCCAAAATCATCATGGCAGTATAACCGTATGTGTTTCTCATGGTAAGTATATTTATTGCTACAAATTTCACCAATACGCCCATGGCTTTTAGGAAGTACTGCGAGCGTTATGCACAGAAATTTGTTAGACACATTTATTCCATTTGCCTTTTTTAACAGGTTATTCCTAAGAATAAAGCATAACCTAACGTTCTATATTACGTATACCT
>Ga0208903_1000107_pt1 | contig 85265 bp, 69 predicted proteins | sample AntAceMetag02UKJ_FD_184769 | JGI IMG/M metagenome (GOLD analysis project Ga0208903, IMG submission 184769) | Saline lake microbial communities from Ace Lake, Antarctica - Antarctic Ace Lake Metagenome 02UKJ (SPAdes) (version 2) | ecosystem: Environmental > Aquatic > Non-marine Saline and...
TACTGACGAAGGAAGCATCTCTATTTTGTATGCAGTAGTTCTGAGGTTCCTCGTTCCTCGGAATGACAAACGGTTGTCATGCTGACGAAGGAAGCATCTCTATTTTGTACGCAGTAGTTCTGAGATTCCTCGTTCCTCGGAATGACAAACGGTTGTCATGCTGACGAAGGAAGCATCTCTATTTTGTATGCAGTAGTTCTGAGGTTCCTCGTTCCTCGGAATGACAAACGGTTGTCATGCTGACGAAGGAAGCATCTCTATTTTGTATGCAGTAGTTCTGAGATTCCTCGTTCCTCGGAATGACAAATGGCGGCATAAATCGTTAATCACTGTTCGTTAATCGTTTTTCGCCAATCAAATCAGTAAGTGATTGCCCTGGGTAAACTCTGCCTCGGAGTGACACGGCAACCCAACTTCGTTATCTTGCGGCACATCCAAAAAACATGACCAGACCCACTAAGCAGCCATCACTTCTTCAATCGTTCATTCCGCTCATTTTCCTTGTTGCCCTATTGGGAACCAACGTGGCGTTCTATGGCGATAATTCGTTGGGTGGAGCCAACCAGATTGCGTTGCTTCTTTCGGCTGGTGTGGCTGCATTTGTTGCCATGTTTAATGGCGAGAAGTGGGACGTTTTGTTTGATGGTGCCGTTTCGAGTATCAGCAGCGCATTACCAGCGCTCATAATTCTGTTGATGATTGGAGCTTTGGCCGGAACGTGGCTCATTAGCGGAGTTGTTCCAGCTATGATTTATTACGGTTTGGAAGTGCTTAACCCAACCATTTTTCTGTTTGCAACCTGCATTGTCTGTTCCATTGTTTCGGTTGCCACAGGAAGCTCATGGACCACGGTTGCAACTGTTGGTGTTGCGCTGATGGGAATCGGTCGTATTCTCGGTTTCAGTGATGGAATGATTGCAGGAGCTATCATTTCAGGAGCTTATTTTGGAGATAAGATGTCGCCACTTTCAGACACTACCAACCTGGCACCTGCCATGGCGGGAACAGACCTTATTACACACATCAAACACATGATGTGGACCACCTTCCCGTCAATTACCATTTCAGCATTAATCTTCTTGGTTCTAGGGTTTACATCTGGTTCGGGCGCAGACCTCCAAGGTGTCGAATCACTACAATCCGCGATTAGTTCAAAATTCAACATTAGCCTTTGGCTATTCTTAGTTCCACTTGGCGTAATTGGGTTGATTGTAAAGAAAGTCCCAGCAGTTCCAGCTTTGCTTGCTGGCGCCATTCTCGGAGGAATTTTTGCTATTGGATTTCAAGGAGACCGCATTTATGAAACTGGTGCAACCTACTCGTATGAAGTGTCAGGTTTGAATGATGGAGAACGGATTGAATGGCTTGGTGATGACACACCAAGTTCGAGTCGTTGGTATAATCTCAGTCCTACCAATTACGAGGTAGCGCTACTGAATGAAAATGATGAGCAATTAGAAGTTTTGCCTATTCTGTTAGAGAATAATTATTTAACGGAAAAGTTAATGTTTACCGGAGCTTCTGGTTTTCAGGTTTCAGTAAAAAGGGCTCCGTTTGCAATCGCCTCATACCAGTCGGTAATAAATGCAATGACCACAAATGTTGCCATTGTATCGGGAAATGCCGTGGCGGACGAACTACTTAGTTCAGGAGGTATGAACGGAATGCTAGGAACCATTTGGCTTATCATCTGCGCCATGACTTTTGGAGGAATCATGGAGGCTAGCGGTATGCTTGAGCGTATTGCACAATCCATTTTAAAGCTCGCGCATACCACGGGTTCTCTAATTGCTTCTACAGCTGGAACCTGCTTGGTTTTCAATGTAACAGCCTCAGACCAATACTTGGCTATTGTTGTTCCAGGACGAATGTTTGCGAAGGAATACGAAAAGCGAGGTTTAGCTCCGGAAAACCTGAGCAGAACATTAGAGGATAGCGGAACGGTTACTTCGGCACTCGTGCCTTGGAACACCTGTGGAGCCTACCATGCTGGTGTGCTGGGTGTGGCAACAGGAACGTATCTACCTTTTGCCTTCTTCAATCTAATCAGTCCGTTAATGACTGTGTTTTTTGGATTTATGGGATGGAAGGTGAACCCTGCGAAAGCCAAGTCTTAACACGGAACGCTGACTTTCAGACTGAAGTAACTTACCGTTTCGTCTACGTCCTGAAAACTGAATCCGAGTTCATGACCGGACTTTTTCTTCATGTCAATAAGGCCTAAACCAGCTCCTCCTTTGGTAGAAAACTTCACTACCGTTTGCTTCATTATAACTCCATAGAGGTACTTGACTTCTTCCTCGTTTAAACTATTGATTTTTAGAATTTTATCCTCAAGAACAGCCCTTTCAGGCTCCGCAACTAAATTCCCAATAGTAATGGTGATGAATTTATCACTTTTAGCAACGATAAAAAGCGGAGATAATCCGTAATCTCTTTGTCCGTTCTCATACGAGTGAAGCTGTAAGTTTTGTAGGGTTTCAATCGCTATGTTCACAATCTTACGCTTGTTCTGACGGCTTACTTTTAATACTTCAAGTATGTCTTCAATCACAGGAAGCGTCTTCAGAAGAACCTGTTTATCTACCCCCCCCTCATATTCAAAAAGGATAGCTTCCTTCTCGATAAGAGCATACTTATTTATTCCTTCCGTCATCCCGTTAAGCAAATATGAAGCTAAAAAAAATATGGTGATTCAGTGCACAGTTTAATCAGTTACGGAAATAACGTATCATGGGTTACTTCATTTTACTCATCCTTCGATTTACGACATGACTTCCCGTTTGAAGAGTGAATATGTAAAGCCCTGAACTAACTTCTGGCACATTGATTTCCATGTAGTTAAGTCCACTTTGGGTTTCTCCAAAATCTTCTCTAAGAACAACCTTTCCTGAAATATCGGTCAACTGAATCTGGACATTTTCCGACTCAAAAAGATTAAACTGTACCACAAATCTGTCGATGAAAGGATTCGGGTATGCGCTAACTATTACTGGGTTCAAGTCTTGTTCATCAATACCTACGCCCACTTCTTCTAAACCTGGAGCAAGTGGCGGGTACTGATCCGCTGGTGCTTCTGAATTTGCTTCAACAAGATGGTTTTCTCCATTATTAGTAAGCCAACCCGCACCCCATATTGAGACATTATATGAAGCATCAGTTACATCGGAAACGTAATACCAATCTGACTGTGCCGCAGCAGGTGTCAAATCAAGAATCAAATATCCGTTTTGGTCTAAATCTGCGTATTTAATATGTGGATTAAGCCCTTGGATGATACTTGCAGGAAGCGGAATTGGCAGACCTGGCGAGGTAATACTTGTTACCACAAACTCAACCGCAACAGAACCATCTCCCGTGTTGGAGTTGTAGTTATCTCCAGGAAGATCGTTCCCCCAAGAAGTATGAATGTCTCCGGTAAGAACAACAGCATTATCAATGGAGTTAGACACTAAGTGCGTAAAAAGACTATCACGCTCTGCAGGATACCCATCCCATTGATCATCGTTTACTGGAATTCCAAATGCTAGAAGGGGAGCTACCATCACCTGCTGTCCAATAATTTTCCACTGCGCTGTAGAATTGCTCAAATTATCATACAACCATTGACGCTGTTCGTAACCAAGCAGATTCCTATCGTTGTCTGCACCAGCACCTTGCTCATCTCTTCCTTCAAGTCTGGTATCCAACATTTCCAAATCGGCTAAATCCCCAAAGCTGAAATCCCGATATCTTCTTGAAGGATTGTTAGCATCTGGAAGTCTTGTTGGCAACCATTCCCTATTTGCCTGAATGGCCTGCGCCTTTCTATCAACCCACAACCCTTCCGATCCTTCGGTGTGATTTCCAGCACCATCCATGTACGAGTTATTAGCTGTCTCATGGTCATCCCAAATGACTATAAAAGGATACTGTTGATGAGCAGCACGCAAATCTGGATCTAACCTGTAATGCGAGTAGCGCATGCGATAATCACTCAAATCAACTATCTCATTAACAGGCTCACTCGCCCTACCTGCAATATTGGAAGAATAACCACCGGCCTCATATTCATATATATAATCGCCTAAATGGAGAATGCAATCCATGTCATTTCTAGCTGCCATGTCTTTGTAAGCATGATAGTAGCCGTGCTCGTAGCTCTGACATGAAACAACTCCAAAACGCAAGTGATCAACACCTCCTGTTGGTGCGGTGCGAGTTCTTCCCATTAAAGAACGCGTGCCATCGTACTCAAAATCATAGTAGTACCACGTATCAGACGAAAGCCCTGTAGCATCAACATTAACTGTCCAATCAACGGTAGAATCCGTTGTTACCATCCCGCTTGCTACAACATTGGCAAAAAGTGTATCGGTTGCCATCCGCCAGTTTACATCAACCGGACCCGTGCTGTTCAGGGTAATCCTAGTCCAAATTATAACCGCATCCGATATCGGATCGCCAGAAGCAACGCCATGGTAAAATGGCTCTAGAGATGCATCTAGGGCGTTGCGAGAGTTATCGGTTGGAACCGCATCGTTCTGTGCGGATACAGCAACCGATAAAAAGGAAAAGATTAGCGTAAATAAGTTCTTCATGGAGAAAGTGTTTGTACGGTTTAAAAGTATGAGAATACATGACTTCTTAATTGTTATTTCCTTTACACATTTCAAGTATTCAAATTGTTTAATTTAGTGTTTAAACATTGACCAAAACAAAACTTAAATGAGCAAACCAGAGATGCCACAAAAAGCACCGTATGTTGAAGATCTTGAGCCAGGAGTTTATGCTTGGTGTTCGTGCGGGAACAGTACAAAACAACCTTATTGCGATGGTTCGCACAAGGGGACTGAATTCTCTCCAGTAATCGAAAAATTGACTGCAGCCAAGAAAGTAGCTTGGTGTGGTTGCAAGCAAACGGCTGGAAAGCCGTATTGCGATGGCTCGCACGCCAAACTATGAATTAGCTATATCTAAAAAATGGACGGCCTCCGATGATTTCCCATCGGAGGCCGTTTTTGCAAACCCGTAAGCCAGATCCTGTTTTAGCTCACCATTTATCTACGCAACCTACCCATCAGGAAAGAACGAGCAGCCCTTAAATCCTGACCTATTTGGTCTTGCAGCCCGCAAGGTTTGTCCCATTCCAATGTTACCACCGAAACGCGTGAGCTCTTACCTCACATTTTCACCCTTACTCCGATAAATTGGAGCGGTTATTTTCTGTGACCCTTTCTGTTACCAAAGAATTTCTTCTTCAGCACCCACATTTACATGCGGTACAGTGCTCTGTGCTGTCTGGACTTTCCTCCTCACACCGAAAATGTGACGCGGTGAGCCGATTTGCGCTGTAAAGTTAATGTTTGGGCGTTCCCCAGCACAATAAACTTAGTTGAGCAAAGTCGAAACCGGTAGCTTGTGCTGGGTCAGGCTTTCCGCTATATCTTTTTTCTTGCCTCATTTCGACTGCGCTCAATGAAACCAGAAAAAAGGATGCCGCTACAATCCTTAACGCGGTTCTACTAGCAAGTTTATACCAAGCCGAAACTCATTTCAGCCATTAAGATTTACAACCGTTGCCCCTACTCCATATTTGTGGAATGCACCATCTTCGAATGAGAGGTTATATTGCTTCAATCCGGTGCGAATCGCCTCTTTCAAACGACCAGTTCCAACACCATGAATAAAGGTTATTTGAACATACCTATGCGTCAAAGCATAATTCAACCTCTGCTCAAAGTGTCGCATTTGCGTAATAAATTTCTCGTGGTCCGGCATATCATAAGGATCGCTTCCCAAAATAGACTCTAAGTGTAAATCAACTTCTTCTTCCAACGTTGGTAGCGATGGTTTTTGTACGTATTTGATTGTACTTCCTCGCCCAGTATTGAAACTAGGAGGCGCCACAACTTTTTCATTTTCAACAGCAATAGCTATTGCTGGGTTTTCCAAACCCTCGTAGGTTAGGTAATTACCAGGTTTCACAAACCGCGTTGCCTTTACTTTGAGTGTACAAGAAATCGGTTTCCGTTTCTCATACCCAGTCTTACCAAAGAACACAACATCCACATTTAAATTGCCTACAGAACCAACGTCCTGTCGTCTCAAAGATTGGACAATTTGTTCACTACAAGGGAGAATTTCTCCACTAAAAAGACTGAACCATTCATCATTTTCCTTGGCAGCAACATTTACAAGGAGATGGTACTTGCCATTGTTCACAAATAGCAAATCAAGGTCTCCTATTTCTGGCTTTAAAGGTTTGGTTGATACAAACGCCAAAGCCAACTCTGGCAATTGCTGTGCTTTCGGCTCTCTGGGGACTGGTTTAAGAACAAGTTTCGGGTGAACCTTCTCTACCACAACCGATTTAGGCTTTTCAGGAACGTGGTCTCGTTCGGCTGGCACAAGTTTGGCAATAGGATGCGGATGCCTCAATCCCCACTCATCTTCCACCAAAGCCATTTTAGCATCAATGAATTTGATGATTGTGGCCTCCCCAACGTCATCCAGATAGCGTACTTTTTCTCCAACCTCAAACATGCCTTAAAAATAAACTGGATGGAATTTCGTCTTACCCAGCGTATTGAACTCAACCGTTGGGAACGGAAGCTTGATAATGTTTACAGCTTTAAAAATGGTTCTTAACCACTTTTTATTTGTTCTAATCTTTGTCAAATCAACGTCAAGCGAAATATAGAATTGTCTGTGTCGAATGAGGTTTGGAAGTTCGTTTCCGTTAGAATCAAAATCTGGATTATCCATTCCACCAATCATCCCACCCGCGCCAAAACCAACAGCAAAGTTTATCCATCTTGGAAATTTGCTTCCGTCATTTAAAAACGAATGGATATTGGCCGAAAGCCAAAAGGTCTGTCCATTATAATCCTTCAACATTTGAGTACCAAAGCTATCGCCAAGCAAATTTGGACGGTACTTGGCATAGCGAGTGGGGTGGTAAGAAATTTTAGGCGTAATCCGCTGCTCGTTCCAAGCTAATTCTTGAATAATTACCGCAAACGACCCCGCGGTATTGGCTGCAAAATCGGTTAATGAGAAACCCCATGCAGCAGAAAGACCATCTAAAATTTCAATCCCTGCCAAATAAAAGCTCCCCATAAAACCACCAACCCAAATGCTTGTTTTTCTATTAAAACCAGCCCATCGCATTAAATCAATGTAATAGTAACCGATGGCATAACTAGTCAGGAAATGACCTGCCTTATCCATCTGAAACCACTCCCTACTATCATCAAATATTTTAAACTTTGATCGCGGTTCATTCGCATACCAAAGCTCATTAAGACCAACAACAGACCCAATCCAAAGCGCGGCACTACCGCCTCCTAATCCCCAAGCGCGAGGCTTACTTATTGAATCTGAATATGTTTTCCAGTGAAACTGCGTTTCTTGCGCTGAAGCGCTCTGTTGCCAAAAGCAAACAACAAGGAATAAAACTAGTAGACGCTTCAACATGTAGTAAATGTATAAAGATGGCTTTCCAAGTGGATTACTCTCACCAACTTTCACGTGGTTTTTCGAAAAATGACAATTGCCTTACCAAATATACTCAGCTAAATAACCTTTGGCAATTAGGTAAGCAAGAGACCGTTTCGCATTAGTTTCTGTTGATGTATGCGTTGAGTTCGTCAATGCTTGAACTGAAATCAAACGCATCATTTAGTTTATAGTAGTTGCCTATATCGTAAGTCTTGTTGTAGGCAAACTTGGCGTACTGCAATTTCGTGTCTTCGAAATCAAGCTGCCCCATCATTCTTCTAACCTGATTTGCGGTCAAACAATTTGAGCCTGTGATTTGCTTTGCAATAGTAAACTTGTCATCGTCAAAACTTGTAGAAGAAACCGAGTTCATTGCATCTGAAAACTGACCTTCTTCCATTGGCCAAGGACAACCTATTGCACCACCATAACCAGGCATCATGTAATGATTTGGACCCGAAGGTTCAATTAGCGAACCAGAAGTTGTTGTTACAGATTCGGTGTAAGTAACCCCACTCCCTACGTTCATAGGCTCTTGGATATTCACATTCATGTTTATTCCCGGCACATTTATCCCCATATTAATTCCAATATTGGAACCCCCATTTTGCATAGTGGTTGTTGAAGTTGAGGTGGTAGTTGTCACTGTCCGAGCTGACGGTAACTGGTTAGGAGTTGCGTGGTACACCACAACTCGCTGACCAGCAGGGGGTGGCGGTGCTAGATTGAAAGCCGTGGCACTTTGAATGCGTAAGGTGAGTTCCCCGTTCTTCTTTTCTTTCACTTTGTACACATACTCCATCCCCGGTTCTGCGAAATATATCTTCTTATCAATCTGAACAGTGCCACTTTCAAAGAGTATACGAGCATCGTAAACAGGCTGATTCAGATCGGTTACCCGAACATTGGTCATTGGTTCATCATTTTGCTTAATTCCATTAAGAATAAGGTAGAATGGGTCTGGCTCGGTGGTATAAATAACCAAATCGCTAATAGGCTGAGCAACTGCGTTTAAGGCAACGAAACTCATCAGAATTGCAACTATTTTTTTCATGTAAATGCTTATTGTCCGTTGATGTATTCGTTGAGTTCGTCAATACTTGAACTGAAATCGAACGCATCATTTAGTTTATAGTAGTTGCCTATATCGTAAGTCTTATTGTAGGCAAACTTGGCGTACTCCAATTTCGTGTCTTCGAAATCAAGTTCTGCCATCATTCTTTTAACCTGCTCAGCAGTGAGACAGTTTGAACCTGTGATTTGCTTTGCAACAGTAAACTTATCATCGTCAAAGCTTTTTGAGGAGACAGAGTTCATTGCATCTGAGAATTGGCTTTGTTCCATTGGCCAAGGACAACCAATTGCACCGCTATAACCAGACATGACATAATGATCTTGACCACCGCCTGATGTAGTGGTTGTGGTAGTTATTGTATGCGTCTCGGAGTATGTTTCGTTAACGTTTACATTCATATCTATTCCCATACCGCCCATGTTTACGTCAATGTTTACATCGGTGTCTTGTGCGAATACTGATAGAGAGCCAAAAACGGCCATAATTGTAAATGTTTTTTTCATGATGCTGAGTTTAGAGTTGATTCTTCGGGTTGACAATTTCGGTGCCAAAAGTAACTCGTAAATGTATTAGACCTTACATGTTTTGGAAACATTGAAGGTCTATGAGTTAATCCTTAAAATCACCAGGACGTGCATTATCTGGCAGATTATTGAGACCGCGGTTCTTGGCAAAAACGTCTCGTTCAAAAATCCATGCACCTTTTTTGAACTTAAGGGCATCGTAGCTAAAGTCGGGTCCATAGAACTGGTATTGCCCTACAAACCGTGAATCTTCTGGGGCGAGATGATCCATGACAATCATCTTTTCCTTTTCGTCAAAATTGAGTGCCATAGAAACATCGTTGGCGTACTCATAAATTAGACGGTGTACTGGAAGTTCCTTTTCATTCTTGAAAATGGAAGAACCGAGAATAACGGATTTCCCTTGAATGGTAATTGCATCCACAACCTTACGATTGGTGATGTTGTCTTTTCCATCCCAGCCAAGGATGGTGTAATAGGTCTTTCTGCGATAGCGGTTGGCGAGAATCTTATAATAGAGTGCTCCATACCAATTGTTGGTACGAATTGGTTTGCGCTCAATACGTTTCCAATCAGCATTATCTTGAAATACGGTAACAACCACAGCTTCCTTTTTGAGTTTGTGGCGCATAACGCAATGGTATTGGTAATCGTCATTTTCCATCACAAGATTCCAGCACAACATACGGATGACACCGTCTTCCGAAGAAAGCTGACCGAGGAATGGCACCGAATCCAATTCCAATTCGAAATGTGCTGGATCAGCATAATATTCTGAGAACATGGTTTCGAGCTTTGCTGCCGCCACTTGCTTTTCAGAATCTTCACTTGTTCGCATGACATCGAATGTTCTGAGAACTGAATTACGGAATGTGGTATCTACCTGTGCAGAAACGAGAAATGGGGTAAACAGAAAAAGGAAAAACACAGTCCATCCCCTAGCCACTTCCCAAAGAAAAGGGGAACTGGTGCGTTGATTTGGGTTTTGCGGATGACAAAACATCTGAAAGCTTGATATATCAGATTCCTCGGCTCGTTCCTCGCTCGGAATGACGTTGGCAGTTTGCATAAATGTTTGCTCGGAGTGCCGCGTTAGGGGTTGAAGCGGCATCCTTTTTTGCTTTTGGGCAAAAAAGATATAGCGGAAAACCCGACCCCGATTTTTCATCGGGGGAACGCCCTTGTAATCCTTATGAAATGGGTTTGCGAGCATGCTTGTAATTACGCCACTAATGAATGGGAATTGCATAAAAAAGGCGAGAACAATGTCTCGCCTTTCAAATTCCTTGCCTTAATTTTAAAGGTGCATTGAAGCCTTTTTCTGAAGGTTTTCTGCTTCTGTATGAACGTTTTCCTCATCATCTACACAGCAATCTACTGGACAAACCGCAGCACATTGTGGCTCATCGTGGAAACCTTTACACTCGGTACACTTGTCTGTAACGATGTAGTAAACATCCATTTCTTCCGGATCTTGCGCTGTATCTGCATCGGTAGTAAAACCGCTAAATCCTTTGAACTCTCCTTTTACAGATGTTCCATCAGAAAAGCGCCATTCGGCACCACCTTCATAAATAGCATTGTTTGGGCATTCTGGCTCGCACGCCCCACAGTTAATACACTCGTCTGTTATCTTGATAGCCATCTTGTCTGTTCCTTTAAGTGGTTTAGTTTTGCGCAGTCAAAGATAGCACACAGGCATGAACCATCAAGAGCGGATTTCGACATTTATTGAGTTAGGAAAAGTCTTAGGACGGATTTCTGAAAAACCGCAAGAGAGTAATTGGGCTACTGCTTTACTTCAGGCGGAGGCTGAGAACAGGTGGTTTACGCAAGAAAATATTGCTTTGGCTTTGCGAGGAATTGCTTTTATGCTTGAGGCTGATAAGTTGGAAAAGTGGCTTTCTAATTACCCAGCAACACCAGATAACGGTGAGAAGCGCGTGGCTTTAATTATGGCTGGCAATATTCCTTTGGTTGGGTTTCACGATTTGCTTTGTGTGCTTATTTCGGGAAATATGGCTGTGGTAAAGATGTCTTCTCAGGATGAGGTTCTTGTGAAAAAGCTGGTTGAAACTCTTGCCGAAATAAGTCCTGAGTTAGCTTCTAGAATTGTGCTGAGCGATGGAAAAATTGAAGGTTTTACGCACGTAATAGCCACGGGCAGTAACAACAGCGCTCGCCATTTTGAATATTATTTCGGGAAGTATCCGAACATCATTCGTAAAAACAGGAGTTCTATTGCCATTATAAATGGAGATGAAACGCTAGATGAATTGCGTGCTTTAGGAAAGGACATTTTCCGCTATTTCGGGTTGGGCTGTCGCAATGTTTCTAAGGTATACTTATCGGATAAGATGAATCCGGCAACCTTCTTGGCTACTCTAGAAGATTGGAAACCAATTGGCAACCACAACAAGTATTTCAATAATTACGAATACCACAAGGCGATTTTTCTTGTAGAGAAAATGACGCATTTAGATAATGGTTTTCTTCTGCTTAGGGAAGAACCAAACTTAGGCTGCCCAGTTGGTGTGCTGCACTTTCAGCCGTATGCTACGATAGATCAGATGAAGGCCGAAGTGAAAATTCACGAAGACGAAATTCAGTGCATTGTGGCTTCGGATAAGCTTGGATTTGAGAATTCTGTTCCATTTGGAAAGGCGCAATCTCCTGAGTTATGGGATTACTCGGATGGCGTTGATACGATTGAGTTTTTGTTGAGCTAAAGCAAATTGAAACCCGCATAGACCTTCCGCAACGGTAATCCCATCACATTGAAATAGCAGCCGTCAATTCGATCAATGCCGATGTAGCCTATCCATTCTTGAATGCCGTAAGCACCGGCTTTGTCTAGCGGCTTGTACTTCTCAACGTAAAAATCAATCTCATCTTCGGTCAATTCACGAAAATGGACTTCGGTTCTATCAAAATCTGAAATGGTCTTTTCAGAAGTTCGTATCGTAATGGCCGTATAAACCTCGTGTGTTGTTCCAGAGAGCTGGCGAATCATCCGTTTGGCTTCTTCCAGATCAACAGGTTTTTGCAACTCTCGGTCATTGAGCCAAACAATTGTATCTGCTGTAAGGACAATTTTCCCTTCCAACTCTTCCTCAGAAAAAGCACTTGCTTTCAGATTGGATAGAAACAATGGAATCGCTTCTCGCTTCAAATCATCAGGATAAATCTCCTCTACGTTTTTGGGTTGAACCGAAAACGAAACACCCAACTCATCCATTAACCACTTTCTACGTGGTGAAGCTGAAGCCAGAATAAGCTCTTTGCCTTTTAAATCAATCATGATAATGTGAACCTAAAAACGATTAAAGACAGAACTCCACCCAACATCAACACTTTCGTGAGTGTGCTTGCCAGATGGAAATCCTTTGAGGTTTTCCCTCGCATCACTTGAAGAATGATGGCCGCTGCTGGCAATTGAACAGCGATTAGAAAGTATGAGAACATCAGCCAATCCTTTTCACTAATCCACGCTGTTTGTAATGAGACAATCGAACTCATTAGCACCATTATCAGTACAATAACGATTGCTTTTGTGGCTTTCAAACCCAGTACGATTGGAATGGTAGTGCATTGCGCAAACTGATCACCTTTCAAATCTTCCATATCTTTTATCATCTCGCGGATAAGCGTGGTGAGAAAAGAAAAGAAACCCAATGCAACCAAAATTGGCGCCCACGGAAGTTCCATCCACAAGTTGGGCGTACACATCATTTGCAAATACAACGGCAAGAAAGGAACCAGTGCTGCCAAAAACGCCACTACAAGATTTCCGATTAAGAACTGGCGTTTGTAGGAATAAGAATAGAAATAAAGCCCACCTGCCGAGAGCATGAAAATGAGCGAATTGGAAACGTTGCCCAAATCCCAACAAACGAACATTCCTAGTCCGAGACCTAACGAACTCAGCGCGTAATATAAGTTCCAAGCATTTCCTTCCGTGATGGAATTCCCGACTATAACTCTGTCGGGCTTATTCTGAAAATCGATGTTTTGGTCGAAGATGTCATTCACCACATTTCCAGATGCAGCTATGAACATGGTTGCAAAGGCAACTAAAAGCCAATGCAGATTAGAAATGCATGAAACAACTCCCGAAAGCTCTGAAATCGGATCAACGATTTGCGTCTTACCCAGCAGAAAAATCAACCCAATCATTAACAGGTTGGGCCATCTTACCAAGCGCAAATACGCCATCAATTACTTCTTATTAGCTGCTTCTTTTGCAGCTTGTTCTTCATCATAAATGGCGTTCAAACCAACAATCACGTCAGCAGTAACATCCAAAGCTGGATCACCTAAAAGAATTCCTCCAGCCTGATCAGAAAAAGCTAGCACGAAATTGAATCCGTAATCTTCATTGTACTCTTTCAGAAACGCCTTAATGTTGGTGCTCACTTTGGTTGTACCAGCAAGTTCTTTATCCAACAACTTAGACTGAAGACTTTGCTGCAACTGACTCACCTCCCGCTCCGCTTCCATAGAAAAAGCCTGTGCATTTTGCTGCAAACCCTGTAATTCCTGCATCTTATTGTTGCGCAACACCTCGTTCATTCCTTGCGCGCTTTGCTCAAAAGCGGCCGCTTTTGTCTGTAACTCACGTGCCATTTGCTCCAACTGCTTTTCAAGCAATGCAGAACGTTGCTCAACTTTGCGCTCACTTTTGGTTCTTTCAATCTCTAAGTCAGCCTGCAAATCTTCAATTAGTTTATAGTTGTCCCAAAGCGAATCTTGGTTGACATAAGCGATTTTCAAATTGCTTGAAACGCTATCAATAACAGAAGAATCTACTGTGTTTTTTCGTGCTTCCGGTTGCTTATCTGCAAACTGGAAATAAAACAAAACCGCCACCGCTACAGCGAGAATGGCGTTCATTACTAAAGGAAGAGCTTTCATTATGCCTTTTTATTTGGCGGCAAAGGTAATGGTTAAGAGAAACACGAAATCCTAAATAAAAAGTACGAAATTCTAAAAGCTGAAATCCGAGACAAACGGTTCGAGTTTCAGTTTTTAGTGCTTCGGGTTTTACTTCTTCAAAATATTCAAAGATTCCTGTATGTGTTTTTTCGGACTCAGCTGAGAGTCAAATTTATGAATGACCTTTCCTTGCTTATCAATCACAAACGTTACACGACCCGGAATCATTCCGAACAAATCATACGCACCATAAGCTTTCCTTGCTTTTCCAATTGGGTCGCTCAGTAAGATGAAAGGCAAACGGTGGTTTTCTGCAAAACCCGTATGGCTGCTAGAACCATCGCTGCTAATGCCAATAACTTCTGCACCAGCCTCCTTAAAATCCTCATAACTATCTCTAAAAGAACACGCCTGAGCAGTACAGCCTGGAGTTTCATCTTTCGGATAGAAATAGACAACTACGCTTTTCTCTCCTCGGAAACCGCTTAATTTAACTCGGTTTCCATCTTTGTCTTTCAATTCAAAATCAGGCGCTATATCGCCTACGTTTACTTTTCCCATTTCTTGTTTTTCTGTTTGGCAGGAAAACAATCCCACCGCAATAATTACTGTAACAACTAATCTCAACATTACGCTATTGAACACCTTCAATTCGTTTTAGTTCTTCCTTTATCAAATTGGTTACCTCATCTCCTTTTATATAAACCATCAAGTGCGTTCCGCCCTGCACTTTAATTGGGTTCTTAATACGCTTTATCGGGAACATCCTATCATTGGTTCCATGGATGTGTGCAATCCTAGATTCATCTCCCTTACCGCGCCATTTTGGAGCATGAAGTATGGCCCAACGCAAGAACTTATCGTCCTGTTCCTTGAACATCTGAGTCATGTGCTTGGTGTCTCCTTTCAGGGTCTTTTCCTGAGTCATCTCCCAAAAAGAAGTAAACCGATGCATTGTATTTGGCGGCATCAAGCCTTGAATAGGAAACAATCTACCCAGCTTCAAAATATTGGAGCGTTCCATATGCGATTTGATGCTTGAAACTAAAATCACATTCAAATCAGGCATAAATGTGGTCATCTCCGAAGCCAGCATTCCACCTAATGACAAACCAATTACCACCGGGTTTTCCGCCTTCATTATAGGTTTAGCCATTTTTCGAGCATAGGTATGCATGGTATCCTTCCATTCAGGAATAATCCACGGCAAATGGGTTTGTTCGTACCCATCCAGCTTTATTCTATCAAAAGCTCTATGGTCTGCACCAAGGCCAGAAATGAAAAAAATATGTGGTTTTTTAGAAATGATGTTTGATTTAGAAGTAAAGATTAACCGCTAAATTGTGGCTTCATCCACAGCAATATTAATCCATAATCGCTAATCCTTAAAATTTTCCTTTGGCAAAGCTTAAACTTGACTTGCATGAAATCTACAATAAGGGCTTGAAAATAGACCAAGCTCTTAACGATATTATTGATGAAGCGATAGAAAGACGCGTACCAATTGTAGAGATAATCCCTGGAAAAGGCAGTGGTCAGCTAAAGAAGAAGGTGATTCGGTTTTTAGAACAGAAACATATCAAAGCGAAGTATCATCGCATTGATAAAGACAGTAAAAACTTTGGTCGATTGTTTGTGAGATTCAAGCATTGATCCAAAAGCACGAAACGCTAAAAACTCAAATTCGAAACGATTTAGAATTTAAAACCCCGTTGCTTTCCACATGTACTTCTTGGTACGCAAATCGAAATAGGCCATTTTATCTTCCTTTTCCAACCTAAGAAGTTCACCTTCTAGAGCCACAATTTCATCCATGGCACATGGAACGAGATACTCACCATTCTTACTAATTACACAGCGAAAACCACCACGCTTAACCAATGCTACACCATTAAGGAAATCTGACGCTTCATCATATTCAGCAGCAACAACCAACTCATCGGCATCATTAATATACCCCCAATGCTCAGCCATTTTCACAGATGCCATTCCATCAGAAAACCCGCCTGTATCGTCATACTTTGATGGAATAACATCAATTCCTGCAGCATTGAAAAAGCCAAATTTCTCATCCTTTTTAGCTGCAAACCGACCATCGTCAATAGGATCAATCAAATCAAATTCGAACTCTCTAATCTGAGAACCCGTCTTGTCAATTACCCCGAATTTCTTGCCTTTTCTGACAATCGCCTTGCTGTCTTTAAATTCGAATCGAACGAGTTCTTGCGACTCTCCTTCGTAGGTCAATGGAACCACCTCGTTGCCATATCGATCAATGTAACCCGCCCTTTCTTCAAGAAGGACACAAGCCAATCCCTCGGAGAAATTTCCAATTCGGTCGTATTTAAAAGGTGTAATCGAATCTCCGTCAGCATTTATCAAGCCCATTTTTTCATTCTTCACCACGCGTGCTAATCCGTCTAAGAATGGTTCGGCTTCTTCATACTCACACTTAATAACAACCGCACCTTTCGTATCGATATATCCTTTGAAACCTCGCAATTCAATGACAGCCAATCCTTCAGAAAAATCCCAAGCATGTTCCAGTTTAAGCGGAATAGTTAACTCCCCTTTTTTATTCACAAAACCGAACATGCCATCTTTAACAACACTGGCCATTCCATCATGGTAATCATACATTTCGTCATATATTATTTCTACCACCACATTGCCTTCCGTATCAAGCATTCCGTATTCGTCTCCACGCGCAACAATTGCTACGCCATTGCTAAATGTTTCCGCTTCATCATTATTAAACGGAATAATGGTTTTTCCTTTCTTGTTGATGTAGCCCCAGCGACCATTTTGGTAAACAGCAGCTAACCCTTCACTGAAATCAGCAGCATTTTCGTACGAAAACGGAATAACCACCTTACCCTTTCTATTCACAAAACCGAATCTGCCATTCTGCTCCGCAGGATAAACTTGCATGGTAAGAATGTTCAATTCATCATCCAATTCTGCCATAAAAGGATAGTCAGGGTATTCGAGTTTGAACTCTGCCAAAACCTCAGCATTTAGCTTGGGCGTAAATAGTTTAAAAAGCTTTCGCCAAGCATCATCCAAATGGGGCGATTCGGGATTTTTCTTAACAAACTCATGTACTGAATGAACAGATGGGCTTTCCATGGAAAGTTCATATATCTGGTCGTAGGCTTGTCGCTTGAATGGAGAGTTTGGCCGTTCTACAAGAAACTGTTTGTAGCTGTCAACGGTTCCGTCTTTGGTTCTATCCTCAAAAAGAAACTTCTCGTAAAGTACTTTCCCTTCGATGGTTTCTGGAGCGGTAGGGAATTCCTTCAGAAACTTATCGATGGCTGTGTAAGAGTTGGCGAATTTTGCATTTTCGAATGAAATGGTAGCCATTAAATCCAACACCTCTTTTTTCTGGGGAGCCGAAGGAAATCGATTCACAAACGACCTGCAAGCCTCAACCGTTCGTTGCTCTGTAACTTGATCCATTGCATACGAATAAACCATCACTCGCAGACCTTCAACAGATTTTGCAGTGATGCCATATTCCGACATCTTTCCCTTTTCCTTGTCAGAGGCCAGCTTCCAAAAGGATTGAGTTCTTAGAGCGAAAATTTTGGCCGTATCCAAATCGTAAAATGGATTCTGCTTGGTGATGTGTACTAGACACAAGCCGTAGTTTCCCGCCAAGCGATCCTTGCGTACAACTTTTTGAAACAGTTCGCGCGCCTTGAAATAGTCTTTCATTTCAAGCGCCTCAAAAGCCTTATCAATAGCACCTGCGTGCAACTGAAAAGTTGATACCATCATGGAAATGATGGTTGCTAACAGACCTAATTTAATTGACCTTGACGACATTTGAAACACTAAACGTGCTGCTAAAGTAAGACTCAGATAAAATCGCGGAAACCAATTCCATAATGGTGAAACGGGTATTTAAAATAGAAAAGCCCATCCAAATTGGACGGGCTTTTCTGTATTTAACCTATTTAAACCTTACTTCTTATCCGCTCTTTCGTCAGATACAGTAAGTTTTTTTCTTCCTTTAGCTCTTCTAGATGCAATAACGTTGCGTCCGTTTGCTGAAGCCATTCTGCTACGAAATCCGTGCTTATTACTTCTTTTTCTTCTAGATGGTTGAAATGTCCTTTTCATAACTCTTGCTTATTTGGGCGTGCAAAGATATACTTCGTTTCAATTTCTGCAAACATATCTTATTTAAAATAGTCTGATTAAAATACCTTTGCCGCTCAAATATGGCAAGAGGAAATAGATTAGACACAGAAGACCTACCTAAATCAAAGGTATCGGGGGAAAGCATTAAGAAGGTTTCTAGACTTTTTACCTACTTCAAACCGCACCGCTTTAAGTATTACTTAGGGCTTTTCTTTCTATTCCTTACTGGAATTACTGCTCTGATATTTCCAAAGCTTATAGGAGATATGGTTGATACAGCGGAAGAAGCAATGTTGGCTGACATTGACCGCATTGCTATCTTTCTACTTATAGTGTTCATCCTACAGGCCATATTCTCATTTTTCCGAATTTATCTTTTCGTTAATGTGACGGAGCATGTGCTGGCCGATCTTCGAAAAGACACCTATAATAAGCTCATTCGACTTCCGATGTCCTACTTCTCTCAAAACAGAGTTGGAGATATGAACAGCCGAATTGCAACCGACATCAATATGCTGTCAGATACATTTACTACGGTTGTTGCTGAATTCTTAAGACAATCGATGTTGATTGTAGGTGGAATTGCCTTTCTAGCCTATACCTCGGTTGAACTAACTATGGTGATGCTAGGGGTTGTTCCGCTTGTGGCTGTTTTTGCTGTTGTGTTCGGACGAACTATTCGGAAAATTTCTAAGGAGACACAAGACCAAATTGCAAAATCGAATACTATTGTTGAGGAAACACTTTCTGGAATTACGAACGTAAAATCGTTTGCCAACGAAATGTTTGAGAGTGTTCGTTATGCTAAAAGCACCGATGCCATTATTGAAAAAGCAATGCAAGGAGCGAAAGCACGAGGCTTTTTCGCTTCATTCATTATTCTAGCACTTTTCGGCTCTATCGTTGGTGTTATTTGGTACGGAGCCAGATTGGTTAATCAAGACGAAATGAGCTTCGGTAATCTGATTCAATTCGTGCTTTATTCTGTTTTTGTAGGCGCATCAATTGGTGGAATTGCTGAGATGTACGCACAGATTCAAAAGGCAATTGGGGCGGCTGAACGTATTCTTGAGATTATGGACGAAGATCCAGAACCTTATGAAACTACCAAACAAGTAAGTGCAGCAGCTATTTCTGGTTCGCTCAAGTTCGATAATGTAGAATTCCGTTATCCAAGCAGACCAGATATTTCAGTCCTTAATGGAGTGAGTTTTGACGCCAAGCAAGGTGAGACGATTGCACTTGTTGGCCCATCAGGGTCGGGAAAATCTACGATTGCTTCCTTAGTTCTTCGTTTTTACGACCCAGATTCTGGAACGATTACGATTGACGGAATCGACACCAAAGAAATGGGATTGGAGTTCCTTAGAAATCAAATGGCAATTGTTCCTCAAGATGTGATTTTGTTCGGAGGAACAATTCGAGAGAACATCGAATACGGTAAACCTGGTGCTTCGCTAGAGGAAATTGAGGAGGCAGCAAAAAAAGCAAACGCACATATTTTTGTGGACAGTTTCCCTGAAAAATATGACACTGTTGTTGGCGAACGCGGGATTCAACTTTCAGGCGGTCAGCGACAGCGAGTTGCTATTGCAAGAGCGGTATTGAAAGACCCACGAATTCTGATTTTAGATGAAGCTACAAGCTCACTTGATTCGGAGTCTGAAAGGCTGGTTCAGGAAGCATTGGATAAGCTGATGGTTGGCAGAACTTCTTTGGTTATCGCTCACAGATTGTCCACCATCAGAAAGGCAGATAGAATTTTGGTTCTAGATAAAGGCAGTATTTCTGAAAACGGTAAACACGAAGAGTTACTTCAGAAAGACGGTGGTTTGTATAAAAGTCTGTTGGAGCTACAGATGCAGGGTTAAAACTTCGGAATCCAAACTACTTTCTTAGTCTCAAAGAATTCTTCTTCAAACGAATCTTTGATGTTGTAAAGATTGGCTTTCACCTTGGCTTCAATAATCTCTTCGGTCAAATCTCCGCCTTTCAAACAAATCAAACCCTTCACTGCTTTCTTGCTTTTGCTGTTCAGCTTTCGGAAAAGCCAATGTTTTAGTTGTCCAATCCGAGCAACCGCTCGTGTTACTATTACATCGTACGTTTCCGTGCCTTGCTCCATTCTTCCGTGAGCGGCAGTAACGTTGGTAAGTCCGATTGTTTCAATTACACCATTGGCGACTTTTATCTTCTTACCGATGCTATCCACCAAATGGAACTTACAGTTTGGATAGAGAATGGCCAATGGAATTCCAGGAAAACCTCCGCCAGTTCCTACATCAAGAATTGACGTTCCATCTTCAAAATCCGTGACTGTGGCAATGGCTAAAGAGTGCAGCACATGGCGCTCATAGAATAAATGAAAGTCTTTCCGTGAAACCACGTTTATCTGTGTGTTCCATTCGTAATATGCATCATACAAAGCCGCAAACTGCTGCTTTTGAGCATCGGTTAAACCATCAAAATACTTGAGGATAATCTCCCAAGAAACAGGAGTTGAACCCATCGAAATTAAATCTTGTCTTTACTGTTTTTGAGAATGTTGTAGAGAAACTCTCTAGCTCTAAATAGCTGGGCTTTTACTGTACCTAATGGAAGGTCAAGCTCCTTCGCTATCTCCTCGTACGAATATTCTTTGAAGTAACGGAGCTCAACCAGCGTTCGGTAGCGAGGTTTCAATTTCTCAACTACTCCATGCATTAGAATCTTCTTCTGCTCTCTAATATAAGCTTCTTCAGGATCAAGGGTGCCAGACGGAACATCCATTGTCATTGCGCCACCATCGCCAGTCTCAAATGGCTTATCCAACGATAGAAGGTTTTTCTTTTTCTTTCGAATAAAGTCAATGCAATTGTTGGATGCTATTTTAAACAACCAAGTACTGAACGCATAATTAGGAGTGTACTGATGAAGCTTATTGAAAGCTTTACCAAAAGCCTCAATTGTCAAATCATCTGCATCATCACGGTTATTCACCATTTTCAGGAGCATGAAATAGATGCTATCTCGGTAGCGATCCATCAATTGTGCATACGCCTTCTGATCCCCACTATCTATAGCTGCTCGTACCAAGCGGTAATCAAGCATTGCCTTCTCTGATAAATCTGGATTTACTTCTACCTCCATTTAATGGGTGGTTTTAAACGATTTGAAATAGCTACAGCCGTGTTAAAGAAAGGTGTAAACAGGTCGCCTAGTAGCGAAAATAAGAAAAGATCATCCTCCTCCAAAGTGCGCGTCACCACTCTTATGATCGACAAATGGACTATCCATTTTAGGCCTAAACCACAAAGCGCCAACCAATACATTGTTTGCATCGACAGAACCCCGAAAAAGGACAGATAAAACAAAAGGTGTGTCAGTGTAAAAACACCCAAAAATAATTTTGAGGAAATCCGATAATAACCGCCCGTTGAGAGATGTCGTCTCTTTTGAAGCCACCAACCTGCCATATTTTGAGGTGGCTCCGAAACAGTATGTGATTCTTTGTTAATTACAACACAAGTGTTAGAACCTGTTGCCACTTCATTTACCATTAAATCATCATCTCCCGAAGCCACATGCCGATGCTTGACAAACCCTTTTGTCTTAAAGAAAAGATGCTTTTTATACGCCAAGTTACGCCCAACTCCCATGTAAGGCATTCCAGCCAACGCGTAAGACATGTACTGCATGGCGATATGCACCGATTCGTATCTATATAGTCTATTGAAAATCCCGGGCCGTTTTTCAAATCCACCGAAACCAAGCACGAGCTCTTTCCCGTTTGAAAATCCAGAACTAATATGCTTCAACCATTTCTTTGATTTTGGTCTACAATCAGCATCTGTAAACACAAGGTTGTCATACTTCGCCCCTTTTATTCCCATAGAAATAGCAAACTTCTTACCTCGAATTTTAGCATTCTCTCTACTCAAATTGATTACCCTGAGATGGGCATATTTCACTTGCCATGACTGAAGTAATAAGTCTGTTTCATCTAATGAGTGGTCGTTCACCACAATCACTTCAAACTCAGGATAATCCTGTTCGAGAATATTCTGAAGGTGCTTTTTCAGGTTATCCTCTTCATTCCAAGCACAGATTATTACTGAAATCGGCTCAAGTTTATTGCTGCTTTCTGGCTGCTTGAATAGCGACAATCGAATAAAGAAGAAGAAGTAATAGAACAGATGAACACACAAGGAAACCACAAAAACCCCAACCAAGCATAGCTGTAGAGTAGACAAAGATTGAAGTGTATCAGAAATGGTTTGCATCTGAGGCAAAACTAACCAACCCCTGAAGCGCATTTAAGTACATTTGAGCGATTTTATGAACATGGGACTAACGTTCAATCTTACGCATACAGACCCCGAATCGAAAGCTCGAAGAGGACAGATTACCACCGAACATGGCGTGATTGAAACGCCCATATTCATGCCTGTTGGCACCCTCGGTACTGTTAAAGGTGTCCATCAACATGAATTGGTGAACGAGATTAAGGCTGAGGTCATTCTCGGGAATACTTATCACTTGTACCTGCGACCTAAGATGGAGGTGCTTGAAAAAGTTGGAGGGCTTCACAAATTCATGAATTGGGATAAGCCGATTCTTACTGATAGTGGCGGATATCAGGTGTACTCATTGGCGCATAAACGGAAAATCACCGAAGAAGGGGTAACGTTTGCATCTCACATTGATGGTTCGAAGCACTTTTTTAGCCCTGAAGCATCTATGGATATTCAGCGGAGCATTGGTGCTGACATCATTATGGCATTTGACGAATGCACGCCATATCCATGTGATTACGGTTATGCCAAAGATTCGTTGGCCATGACACACCGTTGGCTTAAACGCTGTTGCGACCATGTTGATACAACTGAATCGAAATACGGTCATCACCAATCTCTTTTCCCGATTGTACAAGGTTCAACTTATAAGGATTTGCGGATTGAAAGTGCTGAGAAAATCGCTTCGTTTGAACGAGAAGGAAACGCTATTGGCGGACTGAGCGTTGGCGAGCCAGACGATGAAATGTATGCCATGACCGAAGTGGTTTGTGATATCCTTCCGAAGGATAAGCCGCGCTATTTGATGGGAGTTGGAACGCCAGCAAACCTGTTGGAGAACATCGCGCTTGGCGTGGATATGTTTGACTGTGTGCTACCTACAAGAAACGCTCGGCATGGCATGATTTATACTTGGGATGGCATTATAAACATCAAAAATAAGAAGTGGGAAATGGATTTTTCTCCACTTGATGCAAAAGGAACCAGTTCTGTTGATACTGCTTACAGCCGCGCCTATGTAAGGCATTTATTCGCCTGCAAAGAGTTGCTTGGACCGCAAATTACAAGCATCCACAATTTGGCGTTCTATTTAGAGTTGATGCGTCATGCACGGCTTCATATTGAAGCTGGCGACTATAGAAAATGGAAAGACCAAATGGTTCCAAAACTTATTACCCGACTCTAGTTTAGCGTGTTTACTCGCCTCGATAGATACATCTTAAAACAGTTCCTCGGAACGTTTTTCTTCACCATTGCATTGATAATCTGTATCACAATGGTGTTTGATCTTTCGGAGAAGATTGACAATTTCATTGAGCACGAACTATCCATGTGGACGGTTATCAGTGAATACTACATCTATTTCATACCGTATTTCGCCAATCTGTTCAGTCCGCTTTTTGTATTTGTAGCTGTCATTCTGTTCACGTCCAGAATGGCGTACCGTTCGGAAATTGTTGCTATTCTGAGTGCTGGAGTAAGTTTTTACAGGATGATGGTGCCCTATTTGATGGGCGCTACTGTTCTAGCCACTACTAGCCTTTGCCTCAACCATTTTATAATTCCAAAAGCCAACGAGCACCGTATTTTATTCGAGAATACGTATATAAATCGACCGTGGAAGTTTTATGGTCGAAATCAGCATTATCAGGTTGAGCCTGGCACCTTCATTTACTTCGATTCGTATAGTGCAGAACGAATGACAGGTTACAAATTTGCACTCGAGAAATTCAAAGACGGTAAATTGACCTACAAGCTTATTTCCGATCATATTGTTTACGACACTTCTATCAAGAAATGGAGTGTGAAGAAATTTTACGAGCGCACGTTTGATGGCATTAACGAAACCGTAATTGAGGAGGAGCAAATGGATACGGTTTTCCCTTTTCTCCCAAAGGATTTCAGTCAACGGCTCAAGGTGATTGAAGCGATGGATTATTGGCAGCTGAACGATTTTATAGAAATGGAGGAGATGCGTGGTTCAGACTATGTCGATTTCTTTAAAGTAGAACGCGAAAAAAGAACCGCCATGCCATTTGCTGCCTTTATTCTTACCATTATTGGTGTTAGTCTGGCAAGCCGAAAAGTTCGTGGAGGAATAGGCATGCACATCGGCCTTGGTCTGCTTCTCAGCTTCTCTTACATTCTATTCATGCAAGTATCTCAGACCTTTGCTATTGAAGGGAGTATGGATGTTCGAACGGCCGTTTGGATTCCGAATATCATGTATCTAGTACTTGGCGCGGTAATGCTTTACCGCGCCCCCAAATAACCTAGAATTTATAGCTGTATCCCAATCTAAAAACCTGCGTTTCGTTGTAATTCGTACTGGTATATTGAAACCCATCACCTTGTATGCTTTGCTTCAAGACCAAGGTGTTGGCAAGGTCAGTGGCGTTGAAGAACAACTCCCCTTTTCCTTTCTGAATAGTCTTCTTCACACCAAAATCAATGGAGAAACGTGATGAGATGGTTCCCTGCGGAATGATGTCGGGCGCGAGATAAACAAAGGTCAACTGTACATCAAACTTCTTCGGAAGCTTGAACATATTATTGAGTTTGGCACTACCCGAAAATACTGTTTGTCGTGGTGCGGTGAAGGTGTTTTCAACTGGATATTTATTCTCCACAGTAAACCCTTCGATAATGTTATAATAACCATTCAAATTCAGATTGAAGCTATACCATTTGGCCACGTCTTGAGATAGCACTAACTCCAAGCCTGTGTTGTAGCTACGCCCAGCATTCTGAAAAATGGCATAGATAAGCCGAGTGGTATCGACCGAGCTAGCTATACGTGTGATGGTGGCATCTGCCAGTTTGTGGTAAGCCGCTGCATACAGATAACCGCTCTTCCACGTTGTCTTGTAGCCAAGTTCAAATAGGTTGGTAAACTGCGGACGAAGTCCCGGATTTCCAACTTTGATAATCTCTGCATCGTCATATTTCGGGAAGATGCGAATATCCACTTCATTCGGGCGGTCAACTCGTCTGTTGTAGAAAACCGTGAGTTTGTTCCGCTCGTTAATCTTATAGCCCAAACGCACATTCGGAAAGGGTTGGATGTAATCGTAACCACTGCTTTTGTAGGTATTGTGATCAGGATTGACCTGGTATTGTACGCCCACGTATTCCATTCGGATTCCAGCCTCAGCCTCAAATTTCTTGTTCTCAAAAACGTAGGTTCCGTATGCCGCAGGAATGATTTCGTTGTAAGTTGCCCAACCTCCTGCGTTCGTATCCAATGGCGAATTGATTCCAAGAATGAACTCCATATCGGTCGGAATATTCCTGTATCGGAACTTAATTCCAGCTTCCAAACGCCCATATTTCAACGGCTTGGTATAATCGGTCGTAAGGTCAATTACCTGTTCATCTGAAAGTAATTTAAAAGCATCTTCTCCTGTAAATGTTGGATTGATATTATCGAAGAAATACTTCTCGTTTTCTCTATGAAACGTATAGTTGGCACCAGCTTTCAATATGTGGCCCGGCTCTTTGAACTTATGTTGAAAATTAACCGTTCCCAGCACAGTTGTTTTCAGCTCATCTTCCAGAAATTGCCACAGGCGAATGCGCTCGCTCAAATCTTCATTGAAGAAAGGCTGATCGCCATTATCCAATATTTTTTCTGTTCCGAATAATCCCGAAACGGTGAGCGAATTGGCATCATCAATATTCCAATCAATTCCTGCTTTGGCAGTGGCAAAATGCGTGTCGCGGTTACGCTTGCTTTGTTGCTGAATCACGGTTCCATCATCATACGTTCTGGTCACAAACTCGTTTTTATTGAGCGTTTGCGTGTAGAGATAATCGGCTTGAAGAAACAGATTCACTTTCCCCTTTCGGTAATTGAGAGAAAGGGTCGGGTTCACCTTTGGCGTGGCCTGATACTGTCTTCTTATGGTTGGTAAATTTTCTTTTCTAACCCAAAGTGCGCCCAAACCTCCTGTCAATCCCACTTTTCCATTCAGTCCGTTTTTTTCTTCCTTCTTAAAGATGATATTGATGATGCCCGCATTCCCGTTGGCATCGTACTTCGCTGATGGATTGTTAATGATTTCAATCCGCTCGATGGCCGAAGCTGGAATATTATCTAAACCTGTTTGAGATCCGAAACCCGTCAAAGCAGTCTGTTTGCCATCAATTAATACAGCCACTTTATCGTTTCCGCGAAGCTGAACTTTTCCATCCTGAACCGTTACGCCAGGGAGGTTTTGCATGCTTTGCAGTACCGAGCCCCCGCTCTGACTGATGTTATCCTCCACCGAAAAGGTCTTCTTGTCCATTTTGCTGCTAACGGCATCCTGCTTCGCTTCAATGACCACTTCTTCCAATTGTTCCGAATTCACTTCTAACGAAATAGTGCCCACATCCAAAAAAGAAGAAAGGCTTCCTACGTAGAGCGGTTGCCGTTTGGAAACGTAGCCTACGTAGGAAACCTCCAGATAATAATTGCTTGGCACAACACCCGAAATGGAGAACAACCCATCAATATTTGTAACGGTTCCCGTGATAAAACTCGAATCTTTATCCAATTTGAGAACCACGTTGACAAACGGAAGTGTTTCCTTGGCCAACTTGTCCATCACTTTGCCCGAAACCGTAACCGTTTGGCCTTGTGCGATTGCCGCAAAAAAAAGGCAGACAACAATTACTATTCCTTTAATTCTCCTCATCTCTTCCTAATTGTGATTTTTGCGTTCTTATTTTATGCTGATTCTCCTCTGTTTTACCAGCATTTTATTCTTCTCAGTGACAAACAGAGACCCTTCGTTCCTCAGGGTGACAGACGGGTTTTGTCATTCCGAGGAACGAGAAATCCCATTGAGGACTTTAAGCGATAAATACCGATTTAATCAGTCCTTGTCTTTTTCTTCCTGCTCCTCCTCTACTTGTTTCTTCAGCACGTTTCCGTTGGCATCAATGGTTACTTCCATTTCTGATTTACCTTTTTCCAGCTCAAATTCATAGGCAGTCCCTTCTGATGTTTCAGAAATTTCTGATTCTTCAATCTTATAGCCAGCGAATTCGGTATTCAAGGTGTTTTGAACGGCTGATGGAATCTCTGATTTTGCAATTTCATGCTCGGTCTCTTTCCATGTCCCGTCAATTGAGAAATTGGCTGAGTATTCCTTTCCGTCCAGTTTAAATTCGGCTTCCCATTCCGCATCGTTTTCCTTTTCCCACTTCACTTTTTGTGCCGTTGGAAATTTCTGTTGAAATGCTGTTTCAACCGTTTTGGGCGCGACTTCTGATTCTTTCTTCTGTCCGTAAGCTACAGTTGAAATAGCTGCCGCGGCAAGGGCAATAAAAATTGACTTTTTCATGATTTTATGGTTTTAGTGATTACCAAGACCAAAGGTTCGCACCGATTTTGAAGACATTCTGAATTTTCAGAAATTCACAGAAAAAACATGCAATCTGTTCTCAAATCGGCAGGATATTTTCCAACCGTAACGTTCACAGATTTCTTTGACAATGGCCAAACCAAGACCACTGCTTTGAGTATTTGCAGAACTCATAGAGAAGCGTTGAAACAATTTCTCGGTATTCAATTCTGTAGTGCCTGAATTGGAAATGGCTATTCCTTTTTTGCTTGCTTCAACGAGCATTACCCCGTTTTCGATATTGTGCGTAATAGCATTGATTAGCAGGTTATTCATCAGTATTTCAAGAAGAGCGGGATTGCAATCTATCACAGAATCCCCCATAATCAATCGCTCAACAGAAATGTGCTTGTTGGTGATATAATCAGAAAGCAATTCAAGGCTTTCATCCATCAATTTTACGATGTCTACTTCTTCAGAATCAGCAAACTGCTGGTTCTCCATCTTGGCCAACAACAAGAGGTTCTTATTGATGCGGGAAATGCGTGAAAGCGGTGCGTTGATGCTTGAAATAAGCTCAGATTGCTCTTTAGAAAGCTGTTCGTTCTGAAGCAACAATTCCATTTTTGAGCGTAAAACCGCTAACGGTGTTTGCAATTCATGTGAAGCATTCTCGATGAACTCTTTCTGCTGATTATAGGTGGAAACGCTACGTACAACCAATTTCTCCAATTCCTGATTGAGTTCTGCAAACTCTTCAATATCGCTCGAATCTAATTTCAAAGCTGGATTCTTATTCAAATCGAAATCGCGAAGTTTATCTAATGTGGTGTAAAAAGGTTGCCAAATTTGCTTGGAAATGCGCCTGTTAAGCAGAATAAAACCCAACATCATAAGAAAGAAAAACAGTACCGTCACGCCAGCAATGGCCGAGAGTGTTTCGTCTGCTTCTTCTACGTTTGTTTCGGTTGTAAAGCGATACATTTTGCCATTTATCTGAACGTGCGTGCGCAAACCTCGAAACCTATCAGTCTCTAATTCACCGTCAAAATCAGTGGTTCGCACCACATCATAAATGCTGTCTTCAATCCCTTTTGTATCGGAAACAAGTTGCAATTCAGTTCCTGGTTCCAGCACAGTCCAAAGTTTCACCACATTCGCAATCTCCTCATCCGAAAAATCCGAACTCACCAACTTTTGCTGAATCCGTTGCTTGATGATGTAATTATGCTCATCCAACTCGCCCAACCAGATATAATCAACCATCAGATAATACACAGGAATACTGCACGTAAGCAGAAGAAGCGCATACAGCGCAAACATCTTTAAGGGTTTATCGAGAAGCTTGCTCATGCTTGCCATTTATATCCTGTTCCGTAAATAGTAGTCAGATGGTTTCCGTAGTTGGCTTCAGTCAGTTTCTTCTTCAGGTTCTTGACGTGTGCATACACGAAATCGTGGTTATCCATCATATCTGCCAAATCGCCAGAGAGGTGTTCGGCCACTGCATTCTTAGAAATAACCTTGTTCTTATTGCCGATGAAAAGTAAGAGCAAATTGAATTCTTTCTTAGTCAGTTGAAGTCCTTTTTTGTTTACTGACACGCTCTTTGACAGCAGATCAATTTTCAATCCGTCCTGTTCCATAACATTTGAGTTATCGAACTGTTTTCGTCTCACAATGGAGAATATTCGTGCTGAAAGTTCTGAGAGATGGAAGGGTTTGGGCAGGTAATCATCTGCCCCAATCTGTAATCCTTTCACTTTATCCTCAATAGAATTTTTGGCCGAAATAATAATTACACCATCTTGTTTCTGCTGATTTTTAAGATGTTGAAGAATCTGTAGTCCGCTGCCACCTGGCAACATCAAATCCAAAAGAATACAGTCGTAATCGTAAAGATCAATCCGTTCAATTGCGGTTTCATAATCGTACGCGACTTCGCAGAGATACTGCTCTCCCGAAAGGTATTGAACCATATCGGAGCCAACTCACGTTCGTCCTCTACAATCAGGATTTTCATGCTACGAATGTAGGACGGGAATTCTGTAGAGATTCTGAATTGTAGAGCCGCGATGAAGATGAGACACGATGAAGATGAGACGCGATAAATCGCGTCTCTACGATTCCAGCGGAATCTTTTTCAAAACAGTACATTCCGCTACTTAAAAATCATAATCAGCGGAATCTATCTATATTTGCGCTATTCCGCCATGAATAAACGAAACCCATGAAAATTGTAGGACGAAAAGAAGAACTCCAACTGATGCAATCATACCTCACTGATGAGAATGCACATTTTCTTGCCATGGTGGGAAGACGCAGGGTTGGCAAAACATTTCTGATACGGGAGGTCTATAATGAGAACAAGGTTTTTGAGATGACGGGGCTGAAAGATGCAGACCTGAAAACACAACTGGTCAACTTCTCTCTTCAAATGAACCTCTATTTTCCTAAAAACGCACCTTATGCCGTTGCCGAAAGTTGGCTATTGGCATTCAACCAATTGAGCGTGGCTTTAGAGAAATCTTCTACCGAGAAAAAACGTGTTGTGTTCTTTGACGAGCTTCCTTGGATTGCTGGCAGACGTTCAGGATTTATGGAGGCTTTGGGTCATTGGTGGAACAGTTGGGCATCGCAACAGAACATCATTGTGGTGGTGTGCGGTTCGGCAGCATCATGGATGTTGGAACGGGTGGTGAACGCAAAAGGCGGACTTCACAATCGCATCACTCAGACCATCAACCTCATGCCTTTCACCTTGGCGGAAACAAAGGGATTTCTTGAGGAGAAAAACATCGAAATGACCCATTACCAGATTGTTCAACTGTATCTGACAATGGGTGGAATTCCGCATTACCTCAATAACATATCAAAAGGAAAAAGCGCCACACAAATAATTCAGGAAACATGCTTTTCTAAGGATGGAACGCTGAAAAATGAGTTCAATAATCTTTACGCGGCCCTATTTGAGAATGCCTCTAACCACATCAGCATCATCCGTGCACTTGCCAGCAAAGCAAGTGGCATGGATAGGTCGGAGATACTCAACCACTCCAAACTTTCGGACGGAGGCAGTTTTACCAACGTGCTGAATGAACTGGAAGCATCGGGTTTTATCTCCACATTCAGTCCTTTAGAAAACAAGAAAAAGGACACACTCTTCAGGCTCACAGATGAATATTCTCTGTTCTATCTAAAATTTATTGAGGGAAAAAGCACTACGGATTCAGACCATTGGATGCGAACATCGCAAAGCCAAGAATACAGGATATGGTGTGGTTATGCCTTCGAGAACCTGTGCATCAAGCATGTCAATAACATCAAAAAAGCACTGGGTATTTCGGGTGTAAGCACCTCTGTCAACAGTTTTCTGCATCGTCAGGACGAAACCTTTGGTCAAGGATTTCAGATAGACATGCTCATAGATAGAAAGGATGACGTGATGAACATCTGCGAGATGAAATTCTATGCCGATAAGTTTACTATCAATTCAAATTATGCAGCAAACCTGCGAACCAAAAAGGCTGGACTCAGAGCCGTAACATCCACCAATAAAATGGTTCTTATCACGTTTATCACATCTTACGGATTGTTTGAGAATGCCCAAAAATCCGAACTTGTGGATAATGACTTTACGGTTGATGTTCTGTTTGGATGATTGACCTTTAGGAGACGCGATAAATCGCGTCTCTACCGTATCGGTTTGTCCGAGACCTTCATGGTTATGGCCGCATTCATTACTTCCACATCTGAATTATCTCGAACAGAAACCTGACAGATTACTTCATCACACGTTTCCCAATCGACAGCACTGAGATCGCAACTTGCAGTCAGGTCAGTTTTTGCTTTGGCCACATAATTCACGGTCATTCCCACTGGAATCCATCTGCGATTCTTCGGAATAGATGCTTCCATAAGAATACCGCCAGTAAACTCGCACAGATTGCACATGGCAATGGCATGAACGGTTTTGAGGTGATTGTGAACCGCTTTACGCTTCTTCATAGAAGCCTTCATGTAATTAGGCCTAAGCTCAACTACTTTTGGTTTTATGGTGGTGAAGTATGGAGCAAATCGGGCAAGAAAGCTTGAAAAAATACTATTTCCGAAAGGAACTTTTTTGAGTTTTTCTTGGAGGTCGAGAATTCTGTTTGCCATAATTATTATTCAGTAATTGTAAATCCGAGGTTTTGTAATTGCTGCCAAAAGGTAGGAAAGCTTTTTACCACTACCGGCATATTTTCTATTTCCACAACGGGCGTATTTCCATACGCCCCTACAATGAGGACTACTGCGGCCATCGCCATTCGGTGATCGTTGTATGTTTTGATTCTTGCTTCGCGAACAGAAACAGAGCCCGAAACAAACATGGTGTTTTCATCAATCGAAACGTTCGCTCCTAATTTCTCCAATTCTGTTTTGAGCGCTGCCACGCGGTCAGTTTCCTTTAATCGGAGATTATCAAGACCGGTAAGCTTGAGTTCCTTTCCTAGCGTTGCAGACAGAAAAGCAAATGTTTGAGCCAAATCAGGATTGGCAGTAAAATCCAACTCAGATGGAAAATCGATTTTATTTGAGGAAGAAACCTCCACTCCACTTTCCACTTGAACAGACGAAACGCCCATTTTATCGAACCAATCAGCCAAGATGGAATCTCCCTGTGGAGAATTCAACTTCAGGCCTTTAAGCAGCAATTTTGAATTTGGTTTTGCAGCAGCAAGCGCATAGAAATAGGATGCTGCGCTCCAGTCGGTTTCCACCTCCACGTGTGGAAGTTGATACTCACCAGCAGGGATTTTTATCGCATTTCCATCAATAAGAACGTCTATTCCGCATTGCCTCATGCAAACGGCTGTTAACTCAATGTAAGGTCTTGACAGGATTTTTCCATCCAATGAGATTGTAAGCCCATTTTTCATTCTTGGAGCAATCATCATCAGGGCAGAAACGAACTGACTGCTTACCGATGCCGAAATCTCAACCTCACCTCCTTCCAACCTTTTCCCTTTGATAAGAAGAGGTGGAAATCCTACGTCCTCAAGATATTCGATTTCGGCTCCAAGAGTGGTCAAGGCGTCAACTAACTCAGCTATTGGGCGCTGTTTCATACGCGCATCGCCTGTTAGAAGAACCGTTTTCTTTTCTTGAACAGAATAGCAAGCTGTGAGAAAGCGCATGGCGGTTCCTGCCATTCCAATATTAATTTCTGAGGAATTGGAGCTTAGAGCAGCATTAAGAACTCGGATATCTTCTGGCAAACTTTCAAGCACGTCACCCTGAACTTGTTTCAGTGTCTGACTACCTAGATGCTGAAACAAGTTCAGCATGACTTGCTCAGCCGCTAAGTCTGAAATAATAAGCAACCGATTGGCGATGCTTTTAGATACAGGAAGCTGAACGACTCCATTCAACGGTCCATTTGGTGCAACAAGTTTCATTACAGAGCGGTATAGAAATTGAATGCTTCGTCTAACAATTCTTCCGAAACGGATTGATCTATCACGGCATCCGCAATACCGTTCAACAATACAAATTGAACATTACCATCACGGTTTTTCTTATCGTAAGCGAGAAGTTTTTTGACCGACTTCCAATCATCTTCTGACAGAAAAATTCTTGAAAAAACAGAATCAACTGTAGCAGTGATGGACGTCAATTCATCTATGGAAAGACCTACTGCCCGCTGCGAAATCCATGTTTCCATTATCATCCCGGCAGCAATTGCTTCTCCGTGCAAAACGGGGTTTTCAGACTCCAACAAGTGGCTTTCAATTGCATGACCAATTGTATGTCCAAAATTCAGCTTCTTTCGTTCGCCTTTTTCAAATTCATCACGTTTTACCACATCCATCTTAACCTGAACCGAGCGAGAAATGAGTTCATCTTTATTCCCGTCAATCAAGTCGAGAATTGTCTTGTCTGAAATGAAAGCATGCTTAAGTACTTCCGCCAATCCATTCTGATAATGACGTGGAGGAAGCGTATCGAGGAATGTAGAATCAATCAGCACTGCCTCTGCTCCGGCAAATGTGCCAATCATGTTTTTTAACCCTCCAAAGTCAACCCCTGTTTTTCCTCCAATTGCTGCATCTACCATCCCGAGCAGCGAAGTCGGAATCTGCACAAATCGAATACCACGCATGTACGTACTCGCCACGAATCCGCCAAGGTCGGTAACCACTCCTCCTCCCAAATTGAGTAAAACGGTATTGCGGTCTGCTCCTTGTTCAATCATCTCAGCCCAGACTTTTTCGCAGGTGCTGAGTTTCTTATTTTCCTCTCCTGCGAGAATCTCAACAACGGAAAGGCTTTTTGTTTCAGGACATACCTCATACAGCAATTCGAGACACATTTTTGTATTGGAATCGCAAAGTATTATGGCTCTTTCCTTCGCCAAAAGGCTCTTTAAAATTGGCCAGCAATCTTCTTTAAAATGGACCGGGCTCATTCAACAGCCTTTTTTGCATTCATAACTTCTGTTTGCTGTTGAATACTTTCTTCGTGAATGGCCTCTAAAAATTTATGCAGAAATCGCATTGAAATCGGTTTTCCCTGAATATGCGCCTCTCTATCGTTCAGAATCTCGTTCCAACGCTGATGCTGAAGGATAGTAATGTTGTGTTCTTTCTTGTATTCTCCGATGCTCTGTGTAACGGACAAACGTTCTGATAGAAGATCCAAAATATCACGGTCCAAACCATCTATAGTTGCCCGTAATTCTTCCAGTTTAGCCTTTACTTCAAGGTCGAGAGAATTAGGGTTTCTCCAAACTAATCCTTCAAGAATTGAATCTAACTCTGATGGGGTAACCTGCTGATCTGCATCGCTCCACGCTTTTGATGGGTCTCGGTGCGTTTCCAACATTAACCCATTCATACTTAGGTCGATGGCTTTTTGTGCAACCTCTGCCAACAATTGACGCGTACCGCAAATGTGACTTGGGTCGCAAATAATAGGAAGGTCGGGCATTCTCCGTTTCAGTTCAATTGGAATATTCCAATTCGGACTGTTTCTGTAAGGCGATTTCTGAAAAGTGGAAAAACCGCGATGAATTGCACCAAGATTTGTTAAGCCCACGCTTTGTAATCGTTCAATAGCTCCAATCCAAAGTTCCACATCTGGATTGACTGGGTTCTTAACCAAAACAGGAATATTAGTTCCAGAAAGAGCCTCGGCAATCTCCTGAACCATAAAGGGATTAACAGTCGTCCGAGCACCAATCCATAAGACGTCTACTTCTCCTTTTAAGGCAATTTCAACGTGATTGGTACTGGCAACTTCTACCGATATTGGTTTGCCAATTTGCGCTCCCGCTTCCTTTAACCACTTGATTCCAACTTCACCAACTCCTTCAAAACTACCGGGCCTTGTGCGTGGTTTCCACACCCCTCCTCTTAGAAGATCTACTTTCAAGTCCTTCAGGCCACGGGCCGTTTCTAGAACTTGCTCTCTTGTTTCCGCACTACAAGGGCCAGCAATTACAAACGGTCGGTCTTTCTTTTTGAATTCCATTAACCGACTTGTTGAGTTTTATTTCTCAAATAATGGTCTGCCAAAACAATGGCGGCCATAGCTTCTACTATTGGAACTGCTCTGGGAAGAACACAAGGGTCGTGACGTCCTTTTCCCTCAACAGTAGTTTCATTTCCTTCTGAGTCGACACTTTTTTGATTGTGCATAATGGTGGCAACTGGTTTGAAAGCCACATTGAACGTAATATTCATTCCGTTGGAAATGCCTCCTTGGATACCTCCACTATTGTTCGTTTCGGTAGCAATTTTCCCACCATCAGAAGTAAAGGCATCATTGTGTTCAGAACCTCTCATTTTGGTAGATGCAAATCCGGAACCAACCTCAAAACCCTTTACGGCATTTATGCTAAGCATCGCTTTGCCCAAATCAGCATGTAGTTTATCAAAGACTGGTTCTCCTAAACCGACTGGTACATTTCTTACAACACAACTCAGAATTCCTCCAACAGTATCTCCTTCTTTTCTAATAGAATCAATCAACTGCTCCATCTCAGATGAGGCAATTCCATCCGGGCAACGAACAAGGCTTTTCTCCACATCCGTTAGAGAAACCTTCTTATTATCGACCGTTGCATTGATGTGGGCAACCGAAGAAACATAGGCAACAATCTCAATTCCCACTTGCCCAAGAAGCATTTTAGCAAAGGAGCCAGCCACCACACGCGCAGCAGTTTCCCGAGCCGATGAGCGCCCACCACCTCTATGGTCGCGATGACCATATTTTGCTTCATACGTAAAATCGGCATGTGAAGGGCGGAAGGTTTTTTGGAGATGCGCATAATCTTTGGAACGCGCATCTGCGTTAGGAATTGTAACCGCAATTGGAGAGCCGAGCGATTTACCTTCAAAAACTCCTGAAAGAACTTGAAACTCTTCTGTTTCCTTTCGTTGCGTGGTCAATTTAGACTGACCTGGCCGTCTACGCTGCAAGTCTTGATGAATCAATTTTTCGTTGATTTCAATGCCAGCTGGGAAACCATCAATCACAACACCGATTGCTTTCCCATGGCTTTCGCCAAACGTTGTTATTCTAAATAAATCTCCGTAGGAATTACCAGCCATGGCGAGCAAAGATACTAAGCTCCTTTTTTAGGGAACCATGGTATAAATGCATTGGTACAGGCAATGTAATCTGCATACTTAGGGTTGCCCTTGTACTTCTGTTCTAGTAACGCAACCCCAGAAACCTTTACTAAGAAGAAATGCATAACGGCAGGGCCAATAACAGCGAGGTACCAATAAGGCGAAGCTGCGGCAATTAAGAAAATGGCCCACCATTGCGTAGCATCTCCAAAGTAATTCGGATGTCTCGTGTATTTCCAAACGCCTTGGCGCATTACTATTCCTTTATTGGCAGGATTGGCTTTAAACCGTTTCATCTGATTATCGCCCATGGCTTCGAAGTAGAAACCAATTGCCCAAAGCCCAATTCCTAAATAGACATTCCAACTCATGTGCAACGGTTCCGAGAAGATGACATACAGCGGTGAAGCCACAACCAACATAATTGCTCCTTGAAGCATAAACACTTGAAAAAATGCGCGAATCACCACATACTTACCCCATTCCTTACGCCATTGCGCATAGCGGTAATCTTCACCGGTTCCTATGTTTCTACCATAGATATAAATGGCCAAACGAAAACCCCAAGTGGCAATAAGTGCCAATACGATGGTTTGAGCGGTGGTTTGTTCCGATTGAAGGAAACATGAAATTGCGATAAGCACGAACCCAATGCCCCAACCTATATCCACAATGCTATTATCCTTCAATCGCTGTGCGATGAAAAACATAACGACCATGAAGCCGAAGATAAGAAGTGCCGAATTTTGAAGTAGTAACCAGTTCATTTCTTCCTAACAACAAAAAAGCTTATTTGATGCAAAAATCCATCATTTTTTTGTCTTCGATGTAGGCTTCCAATCTATCGCCTACATTGAGTTTACCCACACCTTTAGGAGTTCCAGTAAAAACTACATCCCCAATTTTGAACATGAAAAACTTTGAGGCTTCGGCAATAATCTGGTTTACGTTGAAAATCATATCGCCCGTAAACCCTTGCTGAACAACGGTTCCATTAATGTGCAATTGGAAGTTGATGGCATTCACATTTACGAAATCTGAAAGCGGCAATGTCTTGCTCATCGGTGCAGAACCATCAAAGCCTTTCGCCTTTTCCCATGGAAGCCCACCTTCCTTACATTTCTGCTGAATATCTCTGGCAGTAATGTCAATTCCTATTCCTATTTCTTTGTAATAGTTAGGAGCATGTTTTTCTTCAATGTTCTTTCCTTTCTTGTGAATTTTCACAAAAATCTCCGCTTCATAATGGATATCGTTTGAAAAGTCTGGGAGATAGAAATCATCGTTATTCCGAAGAACAGCCGAATCTGGTTTGATAAAGAAAAGCGGCTCTGTCGGAATCGGGTTATTCAGTTCCTTAGCATGCTCTGCGTAGTTTCTACCTATGCAAACAATCTTCATAATAAACCTTTGTTGAAGGCATCAATGCGAATTTCCGTTAAAACCTTTTTGGTGTAGCTAGGAAACTGCGCATCCATCATCCAAGAATAATAACCCGGATTGGTTTTTAGCACCTCCACAACACTCTTTCCTTTATTCTTCCCGAAGTTGAATACTGGCTCCCCTTTTTCATTCTCGATAATGTGTCCTGCAAAATCAACGGCTTTACCACGTCTCGAGAATTCATGTAGCATTTGAACATCTCCATTCAACACATCATATTTCTCCACTTGCGCCTTCAAAACGTCCATTGTTGCACGTGTATCTGCTTCAGCACTATGAGCGTTGGTTAAATCGCCATTACAATAGAATTTATAGGCCGCAACTAAGGTTCGTTGTTCCAGTTTATGGAAAATGTTCTGTACATCAACCACCTTGCGGCCTTTCATCTCGAAATCCTCATCATTCCGTAAGAATTCCTCCACCAATAAAGGCACATCGAACTTGAGACAATTGAAACCTGACAAATCAGAATTTCCAATAAACTCTTTGATTTTGGTGGCGAGCTGTTTAAACGTTGGCTTATCAGCTACCTTATCGTCTGTAATGCCGTGTATTGCAGCAGACTCTGCTGGGATTGGCATACCTGGATTTACCAGTTCGGTAAGCGTCTCTTCCGTTCCGTCAGGATTTAATTTAATTACGGAAATTTCAACAATTCGATCTTCAGCAACGTTAACTCCAGTTGTTTCTAGATCGAAAAAGGCAAGCGGTTTTTTAAGTTCAAGCATCTGATTACTTAGCTGGGGCTTCTAGTCCATTTTCCACCAATAGCCAGCTCTTGTTAATGATTTTTTGGTAGTCTCCCAAGCTCATAATAGCCACTTTTTCTTTTACCATTTGAAAACCTTCGGCCTCAATTGTAAATTCATAAACCTGGCCTGGTTCGAAGACAAAAACAAGGTTTCCAGAATTATAGTTTGGCAAATAACTACCAACGATACGTCCCTCCTGATTTGTGACCATAGCAGTAATTTCCAAATTGTCTAAACCCTTGATTGACGACACATTCGGTTTAAATGCCTTTTCCGGAATTTTTACTTTTTTCACCCTTGTGTCCAACCAGTCAAAGCTGCCCTCCTTTGGGAAATTTTGCTGATCGTATTTCGTCACTTCAGCCCCATCTAATGAACCTATTATGGTTATCTCATAGGCCTCTCCGTTTTTAATGTCAATATTTTTTGTTTCAACAAACTCATAATCCGGATTATCCACAGGTTGGTATTCATCCGTAAACCACTTAACGTTTCCGTCTTCCAAATTTTTCCATTCGTGGAAAACAATGGTTTCCTTTTCTGGGCCCATCATAATTTCAATTTTGGCCACAACAGCTGTCAACTGTTCCTCCTCGTCTTCAAAAATGACTCGATACAAATCCATATCACCAAAACCTTCGCTTCTTAACTGAGCGGTATAGGCATGTCTTGGATTGTCGGTTGGACAAAAAGTAAAATTATCTGTGGTGTTATTAATTGGATAGCCTAGGTTTTCGGGTCTATCCCAGCGGCTATACTGCTCATTCCATGTGCTCTTGTATACATCGTAGCCTCCCATACTCTTGTGTCCTTTTGAAGCAAAGTAGAGCGTTTTTCCATCTGCCGAAATCACGGGGAACATCTCATCATGTTGCGTATTGATGGTTGGACCTAAGTTAACCGGTATTGACCAAGCTCCTCCGGGTAACCTTTTCGACATAAAAATGTCGATTCCTCCAAAGCCTGGTTGTTCTACAGGCAACCGTGCAATAAACAATGTTTGTCCATCTGGCGTACATGTAGCCGCAATTTCTGGCTCTTCCGTATTAATTGACTCGCCCAAGGTTATACCCTTCTCCCATCGTCTCCCCGTAAACTCACTCATCCACACGTCATCATAGCCTTCCATGTTATCAATCATATAGAAGATGTGATCGCCATAGGCAGACATTCCAACAAACTCCTCAATGAACTCGGAATTAATAGTCATTCCTACCCCCTTTGCTTTTCTGAACTCCCCACTACCAACTTTACACCAGAAAACATCGGCTGGTTTATAGCCATCAAAATCTAAGTTTTGACCAGCAACACCTTTGTCTCTTTTGGTACTAAAAACTAGAAAAGATTCATCCAGCGGAACAAAAGGATGTACATCTGGCCCATCAGAATTGATGTCATCTCCTAAATTTTCGAAACGAACATTAACTGGGTCAGCCATGAAGATTTTAGCATTATTACAAAAATCAATCTGTCTGGTGACATCGATAATCCGTTCAGGCTTTGAGGTTTTCACACGATACTTGTTGAAGAACAAAAGCGCACTATCAATCTGCTCATTATACATGAAAGCCAAGCCCATATCGTACAGTACTTCATCATCAAACTTCTCCATCCGCGTTACCTTTCGGAGATAAGGGATTGAACTGCTTTTACGAATATTCTGATAAAGATGACATACGCCAAGACGCCAATTAAGGAACATGCTTTCAGGCTGCAGGGCAAGAAGTACTGTATAAGCAACCTGGGCGTTTTTATAATCTCCAATTTCAAAAAGACCTTTGGCCTTGGCTTCAGCGGTAGCGCCTCTGGCCTCGATATCTAGTCCTAAATCCTGGCCGACAGATAAGGTACTCTGAGCGAGTAAAAACAACGAGAATAAAACTAAGATTGCACGTGTCCTCATCACCTGTAAAGCATCCCTATTTTGATATTCTAGCATCACTAATTACTCGTACTTCCCAATTTCTAACTTATAAATAGCTTCGGTAATTGCAATGTCAGTATCCTTAAAGTAGAACACTCCACCCCAATCCCATGTCCTCCTTTCATAAATAGTTACAACATTTTGGCTATTGATAACATATCGTAGAAGCTCAAAATTCTTACCCTCCACTTTTTCTTTGGTCATCCCTTCTGGATAAATTTTTGACAACTCAGAAAGGAAAGCTTTTCGTTGTTCTTCTGCAGCCATGTCCATTTGCTCAATAGATTGCTTCAATTGCTCATACTTCTTAATACGAGATTCTTCTGCACTTACAACTTCACCATTGGCTTCCTTAGCTTCTTCAAGTGCTTGAAGTCTTGCTTCAAGTTCTGCATTTTTCTTTTCTTGTTCTAGCTTTTGCTGTTCCTCAAATTTCCTCTTGGCGTCCTCTTCCTTTTGTTTCTTTTCTCGCTCAACAAAAGCCAACTCAGTTTCAAGTGCATCTACTTCTTTCAACTTTGCAATAGGCTCATTCTCCTCAGGCTTGAGATTAGCCGCTTGTTGGAAACTATCTTTTGCTTTGTCTAGGTTTTTAGCTGTTAGAGCTGTCTTTCCATCCTGCATAAGCAACACATACTTTCTCTCCTTTGCTTGCTTTTCCTTTTCCGCCTGTGCAATTTGTTCCAGTGTTCTATTTAAATCTCGAACTCGCTGTTTAGGTTGTTGATCATTAGGTTTAAGAGCTGAGGCCTCTTCAAACTTTTTGATTGCCAAATCATACTGCTGATTCAAAACTTCATTTTCAGCATCTTTCATTAAACCATCAAACTTGTTGTCTAGTGCTAATCGCTCAGCATTTTCCTTTTCAACAAGTGCAAGTTCTCTTTCTGCTTGAGACAATTTGCCCTTAGTATCAGAGTTGTTAGGAAATAACGCTAGGGCATCTAAGTAGCTCTTTTGGGCAGTTCCGTAATCTTTACCCGATAGCGCACCATCTCCTTTTTGAATAAGCGAGTTGTACTTATCCAGTTTTTGTTTTTCGGCCTCTTCAGCTTGCTGTACTGCTAGCTCTGCCTGCCTTTTTTGTTCCGCCTTTCTTGCTTCATCAGCGGCTTTAGCTGCTACTAGTTGTGCTTCCTCTTTCGCTTTAGCGTCCAATGCTAATTGGTCGGCTTCTTCTTTAAGTCTACGCTCTTCTTCCTTTTGAGCTGCTAGCTCTGCTTCTTCTTTTGACTTGGCTTCGGCTGCTAATCGGCTTGCTTCCTCTTTAAGCTTACGCTCTTGTTCTTTCTTGGCCGCTAACTCTGTTGCATCCTTTGCTTTTGCGACTGCTGACAAACGGTCTGCTTCTTCTTTAAGCGTGCGTTCTTCTTCCTTTTGAGTTGCTAGCTCTGCTTCCTCCTTCGCCTTAGCAACCTGAGCTAAACGCTTAGCCTCCTCTTTAAGCCTCTGCTCTTCTTGTTTTTGTGCTGCCCACTCAGCGTCTCGTCCCGCCTTGGCATTGGCTGCCAACAAATCAGCTTCCGCTTTTTGCTTCAATTCTAATTCCCTTGTAGCAGCTAATTCTGCTTCCTCTTTCGCGCTTGCTAAGGCAGCTATACGATCAGCTTCATCTTTAAGTCTGCGTTGCTCCGTTCTCTGAAAAGCTAGCTCTGCTTCGCGTTGAGACTTAGCCGCATCAGCTAAGCGCTTCTCGTCCGCTTTTCGATTTTCTTCTTCTACTTTAAGTTTGGCAAATTCCGCCTCCTTTTGAGATTTTTCAACTTCCGCTAACAGACGGTTTGCTTCGTCCTGTGCTTCTTTCTCTTGCTTGTACCGTTCGGCTGCTTCTGCAGCGGCCAAAGCTTGAGCAGCTTCCCTCTCTTCATCCAAACGTTTTTGCTTCTCACTTTGAATCTTCGCTAATTCTGTTTGTGCATTCTCTTTCTCAATAGACTCGCGCTCGGCCCGTTCCATTGCTGTTTGCTTTGCAAACTTCTCTTCTTGTTTTTTCTGAACTTCGAGTCGTTCCATTTGCTGCGCTTCCACCTTATGAACCGTCTCTTGATAGGCGATTTCTGCGAGTTCAACCTCCTTTTCTGCTTGAACTTGTTGCGCTTTGGCTATATCCGTTGCCTTTTCAATCCTGCGCTCTGTATACTCGGCTAACCGCTCTTCTTCTACCGCCTGTTTCTGTTCATATTGGCGTTCCAGCCTTGCAAGTTCAGCCTTATCAGCTGCTTGAAACAACACACCAAAATCGATTTTCAGACCAGTAGTACCAGATTGGTTGATTTTTTTGCTTTCACCGAGATATGCATCATAAATTGCCTCCGCTCTTTCCTGATCCAACTCTTTATCTCCACTTGATTCTAAGACTTTTACAATTGCCTCAATGGAATTATCTCGGTTTCCGGCTCCACTCTCGAGTGCCTCGGCCAGATTCTTTTCTTTCTTATTTTTGGTTGCAGCCATTTTCGCCCCCAAAGTCTCCTCCATTTCAGTGGCTTTTTCACTTGCCAAATCAGACTTTTCTTTGCGTAGTTGTTCTCTTTGTACCTCGAGCTGATCCTGTGCTTTCTGTTTTTCCTTGAATAACTGCTCCTTCGCTTCAACCTTTGCTTTTTCTTCAGCAGCATCAGCTACTTGAAATAGAGAGGAAAGGTTAATTGAAGCAGTACTAGATCCCCCCAAGTTTTCCTTCTTTTTGACATATTCATCATACATGGCATTCGCCTTCTCTTCTTTATAAGGGTCGTTCTTTGCGAGTGCATTTTTAAAAACATCTACCTGACTAATTCGATCTGACTTTGCCGTTTTAAGTCCTTCTTGAATATTATCAATTACTTCCTTCTGCTCTTCCAGCTTCTTTTCTTCAACCTTATCCATAAAGGCGTCCATTTTAGATTGCTGCTTGAAGTTATCCTTTTGAATATCCTTTTGTATTGCCTGCTGCTCAGCTTCATCTGCTGCAGCAAAAAGTTTCCCAAAATCCATTTTGGAAAGCGTAGAACCAGTAAGCCTTATTTTCTCATATTCAGCATACAGCGCTTTGGCCTTTTCCTCTTTATAAGGATCGTTTTTAGCATAGGTCTTGACCAAATTTTGAACAGCTGCATCTCCATCTCCACCAGAATTGAAAATGGCATAGTAAACCTTATCCGTTACTTCCTTTTCCTCTTTGGCTATCCGCAGCTCCTCGGATTTAACGGCTGACGCGAGCTTTTCTCTCGATTCTATTTCGAGCGATTGTTGATTTATAGCAATTGCCTCGTTTAACTTCCTCTGTGCCTCTTCCTTTTCCTTCCGCAATTCCCCAACGCTTTCCTCCAGTTTTTTCTCGGCCTCCGCTACAACCGTTTCCTCCAGTTTTTTAGCTACGCTAAAAAGTGACTGAAAGTCTATTTCACTTCCAGAGGCTTTGCTCGTTTTTCTTTCTTCCTGCAATTGGTCATACATCGCCAAAGCCTTTCTATTGCGTAGCGTATCAACCTCAGAAAAAACCTGTAAGAAGCCTTTAACTGTTTTTTCTTTACTGCCATCACCAACGATGATAGCGGCTTTAATTAGTTCCTCAGCAGATGCGTTTTCATCCTCTCTAAGCAGTCTACCGGCTTCTTCAATCTCAAATTTCTTCTGTGCTGCCAGCTCAGCCATCCTTCTTTTTTCTTCCTGCTCACGAAGCAAACGCTCCTCTGCTTCCATTTCCTCCTTAGAGTAGTCTAATTCCCAATCAAACTCATTTAGCTTGATTTGATAGAATACGGAAGCAACCGAACCAGCAAAGTCCAAACCGTCCAAATCCTGAACCATATCAACCACAAATTCGAAAGTTGCGACTTTGGAATACTGCTCCCTTGATAATGTAACATCAGTATCAAAATCAATCTTTTTTGTTGTGTAGCCCCCTTTCTCTATGGCCAACACATAGAGTTTATTCACTTCAAGCTTAAACTCGAACTGGCCATTTCCTGAGGTTACCGTTTTGAGAACTTCGATTAAATTACTCTCCGTACCATTCGGAGACTCATATAGCGTGACAATTGCGCCTTTCAGTTTTTTCGTCAACTCTTCGGCAAACCCCTTAAATTGAAGAGGTCCTTTTATATTGGACTGTCTTAAAGTGTCCAACTTCTGAGTAGTTGTTTGTGCTAATCCAGTATGAACGGATGTCACGCAAAGAATGCACACGCAAACTATCGCGAAAGCTATTTTAGTCAGCCTATCCATACTTATTTCCCTTCAGTTGTAATAATCTTCGATCCTCCAATATCCGTAATCGTCAATTCAATTCTACGATTCATCTGACGTGCTTCTGGGTTATCGCTGCCATCAGGATTCTCATTGGGAGCAATGGCCTTTGTCTCTCCATATCCAACTGCTGTCATCCTTTTACCCGAAACTTTACGTTTTTTAAGCCAGCTAACAACGCTTTTTGCTCGATTAAGCGAGAGTTTCAAATTGTAATCATCTGCTCCTCTTGAATCTGTGTGTCCTGAAATTTCGACAGAAACATTTGGATTCTTATCCAAGAAAACAAGCAGTTTATTCAACTCAACTACTGATTCATCTCTAATATCGAATCGATCAAAATCAAAATAAATTCGTTCAAGGATGATTTTCTGACCAACTATAAGTTCCTTGCTGTCAAACAAGTCCACATCAATCAAAGACGGATCATAACCAAGTCTTTTCTGGTCTTCTATGGCTGCCAACTCTTGTTCAAGTCTTTCTATTTCTCCTTCTAGGTTTTCAGGTTCAACTTGCGAAAGCTCTCTGATTGACTTCTCTTCCTTTTCTGGGAACTTGATGTAAGGTGTAAAGGCAACGTCATTAATGTACCCTTGATGTCCTGTCAAGGCTACAACTTCATCACCAGTAAGTAAATCCCAGACAATTGGGTTTCTTTCAGCACTTCCTGTAATAATGTATTTAGAATCTGCTGAAACAAACACAGATGATACTGACTTATCGTGTCCAAGCAATACATGCTTCACCTCTCCACTGTAGGTATCCCATAAGTAGACAAAACCATTATCACTACCCGATACGGCCATCAAACCATCTGGACTTATTTCAACTGCATTTACTGGGGAACTGTGTAGTTCAAATTCCAACAGTTCTTTAGCTGTTGAAGCGTCCCATTTCTTAACAGTACCATCATTTCCTGCAGACAGCACATAATTTCCGCGCGGGGAAAAGGAAACCGCATTTACAGCGCCTTTATGGCCATCAAAAACGCCAACGAGTTCTTCCGTTTCCATTTCCCATATCAACACATTTCCATCATCCGAGGCTGATGCGAAATAATTATTGTCTGGTGATATGGAAATATCGTTCACAACATCTAGATGCCCAACATAGATTTTTTCCACAAGTCCGGTTGAAACATTCCAAAGGCGTATTGTGGAATCGGCTGAAGCAGAAAGTACGTACTTGCTGTTTTTAGTAAACACAGCCTCGGTGATTTTACCAGTATGACCAATCAAACTTTTAACCTGAGAACCACCTGGCATGTTCCATAAGTTAATCTCTCCATTACGAGTGGCCGAAAGAGCATACTTTCCATTGCCAGAAAAAGCTACTTCGGAAACTTCTGTCTTGTTATCTAAAGATAATACCTGACGTCCTGAGGGCAGGTCCCAGATTTTAGCTTTTCCATCTGAGCTTCCAGATGCAGCATAAATGAGACCTCCATACTTTTCGCCAGTTCGTTTTCTTCTTATGGCATCTGGGTCTGGACGAAGTGTATAATTCTGAATGATTTCATCAACATGTGAGCTTTTCCCAAGCACGGCAACAACTTCCGAAGTATCAAAGTACAGCTCTCCTTCTACATAAACGCAATATTCGCCAGGCTGTAATATTTGCACATAATTGCCGGTTTTCATATTTGGCCGATACGTTCCAATAAATTGATCGGTATTCATGTCGGTCACGGTCATTTCAAAAGTCCCCACATCTATATCGGGGTCAAAATCTAGCGAGTCTTTAATGTTAGTGATTGCTCCACGCACTAAAGTTTGTATAGCATCAACTTCATTGAAAGTAATTCTGTAAATATCACGCTCACCAAATCCTTCATCGGGGCGAAATTGAGATACATAACCGTAGCGACCTGTGGTTGACAAGGTCACATTAAAATCATCGTCAACCGTGTTAATTGGATATCCAGCATTTTTCGGGATAGACCATGTATTGGTCATTTCGTCCCATTCTGTGATAAAAATATCGAAGCCGCCCATACTTGCGTGCCCTTCAGATGAGAAATAGAACGTTTTTCCATCAGCCATCAAATGAGGAAAACTTTCGTTGTAAGGTGTATTTATTACGTCTGGTAGCTTTTGTGCTATACCCCAATTTCCATTAGGAAGTCTTCTTGACATATAAAGATCTGTTCCTGTTGACGCTTTACCCTGTTCTCTTGAAAAGAAAATAAGGTTTCCATCTGTGGATAGACCGGCAGTTGTTTCTACATCATCCGAGTTGATATTCCTCCCCAAATCCAAATAATCATCGAAAAAACGTCCTTTTCTTGGCGAAACATAAATATCATCGTAGCCATCGAAATTATCTATGTAAACTAGTAGCTCCTGACCATCTGCGGAAATTCCAACTACCTCTTCGTACCACTCTGTGTTTACTGACGAGCCTATATTACGAGCCTCTCTAAACTGCCCACGAGTTTCTCTTGCTCTAAAAATATCTGGCGTTTTAAATCCGTCTAAATCAATCTGCAATCCGAGACAATCAGGACGCTTGGAAGTAAAAACGATAAACGACTCATCCTCTGGAATAAACGGGTTGAAATCTGGGTATGCGCTATTTACGGAGGAACCCAGATTCTCGAAAGATGCGTCTATAGGATACTTGACAAGCTGCTTTGCATTAAAGCACTGCTCAATCATTCTACCTCCAGTGATGATATGGTCGTTATCTCCCCTAGAAATATCCTTGTATTTGTTGAAGGTGGTAATGGCCTCATCGAAACGATGATCGAACATGTATGCTCTCCCTAGCTGATATATAGCCTCTTTCGGGAATTTCTCTTGCTGAACCGCATATTCTAGATACACAATTGCTTTCGATTTGTCTATGTAGGATTCAAGATAACATGCCCCCACATAGAAACTAAAATCTACATTTTCAGGGTCTTTTGCAAGTAGAATCAAAAACTCATCAAGAGCAGCGCGGAAGTTTCCATTGTAGTAATGATCCATAGCACTACGTTTGGTAACCTTCAGTTCTCTTTGTTTTTTCTCCTCTGGGCTTTCGTTAATTTCCTTGTCAAATTCTTCTTGCGTAACCTCAGAGATACCCCCACTTTGCGCAAGAACACAAAATGAACTAAAACTAAAAAGAAAGATAAAAAGGACGGTAAAGATTCTGGTCATTCCAATCGGTGTTGCCAATTACATCTGGTTTGTACTTCCGAAAGCTAGTAAACTCCTAGTGTTTACAACTTACGAAGGGATAATAATAACTGAAAAATACGAGAAGCACGTAACTACTTGGGACTATTTAATTTGTGCTTCGTTGGGTATTTCGACCTGCTCTACTTCAACACCCTTCTCCCCACCTTGAGGCATGCTTATTTCGATTCTCCTGTTTAACTGCCGTCCAACAGGGTTGTCTGTGAGGTCTGCATTTTCATTTCGAGCAATGGGGCGAGTTTCACCATAACCTTGAGCACTTAGTCGAGATGAACTAATGCCATTTCTTATTAAATAATCAACAACTGCCTGAGCTCGATCCTTAGACAAACGCAAGTTATAATCATCATCTCCTCTAGAATCGGTGTGGCCAGAGACTACAATTTCAACATCAGAGTTCTCTTTCATGAAATTAAATAGTTTGTTCAGCTCATACTTTGACTTAGACCGAAGGCTTGCCAAGTTATAATCGAAGTAAATATTCCTGAGAATAAGTCGTTTCCCATCTTGTAAGTTTCTCATGGTGGAATAATCCGGGATTTCAACCTTCTCTATATCTGGTTGGTAATCCAACCTTGCAAGAATCTGATCCAGCTTAAAGTTCAGCTGCGCCAATTGCTTTTTCAATTCCAAGTTGTCAGCAATAAGTTTCTGGTTGATTTCACGTAACTGCTCCATCGTTGTAGCATTGGAGAGTCGCTCTTCGTCTGTAAATGCAGATTTTTCCGAGGCATCCATGATTACCTTTTTTCGTTTTTCAGCCTCCATAGCAGCTTGTACCTGCCGCTGCTGATCGGCAAGAGCCTCCATTTGAATCAGTTCGCGTTGAGCCCGCACCGCCTCTTCTAGTTGCTGCTTTTTAAACTGCTCTGCAGCAATTCTCTCAGCTTCTATACGTTGACGCTCTTGCTCCGCCAACTCTTCCAACTGTTTTTCTACTTCCCGTGCCTCTGCTGCTTTTCTTTCCTCTTCTTCTGCTAAACGCTTCGCTTCTGCCTCATCTGCGCGCAGCGCTGCCTCTGCTGCTGCTTTCTCAGCTTCAGCTTCGACCACCTTAACTTCGGCACCTTCTACTTTTCCCATAACAACTTGAAGTTCCCGCTCAAGTTTAGCCACTTCAATTTTCTTCGCTTCAGCCTCTGACTCTAAACCCTTTTTCTCTACGATTGCCTTCTCAAGGTTTTCAGAAGTAACAGCCACAACTTCTTTATCCTTCGTTTTTTTAACCTCCACATCGGCTCGCTGATTTTTCAGCTCTTCGATTCGTTTGAGCATTATTGCTCGTTTCGCTTTGATGGCATCTGCATCAACTCTAACTGGTTGTTCCGTACTTGATTCAGTGTTTTTAATAGACACCTCCTTAACCACCGCAACTGCTAAATCTTGATCCGGCTGCGATTCTTTTTGCTCCTTTAAATCCTGTATCCGTTTCTGAAGCGCTATCCTTCGTTTTTCCGCAGCAGCAATATATTCTGCTCTTTTTTCCTCTTCATCTTCATCAGCCAGTTCTTTAGCTGTTTGTTCTGCTTCTTTTTGCGAAGCTTCTGCTTCCCCAGCTTTTTGCGTCTCCAACAATTTCTCTTGGTTCTCTGCTGCTCTCTGCTGCTCTAATTCTTCGTGAGATTTTTTAGCAGTAGCCACTTCTGCCAACCTCTCTATTTCCTCCGCCTTTTCCGCTTCCGCTTGTTGTTCAGCAGCCTTCTCTTCATCTGCTTGCTCTAATGCCAGTCTGCTGAAAACCTCTTCTGCTACTTTTTTCTTTTCCTCCTCTGCTTGTTGCAATGCAAGCTCGGATTCGGTCTCTCGATCAGCTTTGTTATTCGCTTCATCTGTTTGTTGAACATCTAGTTCCTTAGCTTCTTCCTGCTCTTTTGCTAGCATTTCGGCAGCCATTTTTTCTTCCTCGGCCGTCTTAATATTTGTCTCTTCCTCTGATTTTTGTTTAGAAGCCAGCTCCTGTTCTGCTAAATATTTTAGATCCAGTCCTTTTTTCTGATTAGCCAAAGCCTCTTGCGCATCAAACCTAGCCTTCGCCTCCACCTTTTTTCTGTCTAACTCTGCTAAACGCGCCTTTTGCTGTTCTGCAGCCAAATCCTTTGCCGCATTTTCCGTTTCCGCCTGCGCCAACCCTTCGGCCTTTCTTAATTCAGCTTCCTTTTCCTGAATAACAGCTAGCTGCTTTGCTTCTTCTACTGCATTGGCTGCCGCCTCAGAAGCCAGTAATTCATCTTCTGCAGCTTTAGCAATAGCATCTTCCTTCTCTTTCTCTAACCGTTCTGTTTCTTTTTGAAGAGCTAAAATGTTTTCTCCAAATACAACCTCGTCCAATTCAAGTACACCATCATAGCCTGCATATGCATTGCTATCCGCCACCGGCAGTTTCGCTACAATTGTTTCATAACCATCAGCTTGATAAGAAATATTGTAGGTCTCGCCAGAAGAAAGTATGAGAACATAATAGCCACTGTTCTTATTTGGGAGATAAGTCCCTACCTCCGCTCCGCCTTCATCTGTAACTACAATTTTGGCTTTGATATCTGCGTAGTCCATTGCCGGAACTTTCATCACTCCTCTAGCAACAGCCGAACCTGCCTTTTTCTTAACCTCTAAGCGGAGCTTATAAATGTCGGTATCACCAAAACCGCCATCCTTTCTAGAACTGTAATAGGCATGTCTACCATCTGGGGTAAGAACGAAGAAAACATCATCTTCGGATGAACTGATTGGGTATCCAATATTTTCAGGAATACTCCAAGCACCATCAACAAACTCCGAACGGAAAATATCGAATCCTCCCATAGAAGTGTGTCCCTGCGAACTGAATATGAGCGTTTCCCCATCGGCAGAAATAAATGGAGAATCCTCCTCATACTGCGAATTAATTACGCTTCCCATGTTTTGCGCAAGACCCCATTCGCCATTTGGCAAACGTTTACAGTACCATAAATCGCGGCCTCCAAAACCACCATCGGCTCTATTAGATACAAACACCAAAAAGTCTTCGGTGGCATTAACACTAGCATGTGTTTCCCAAGAAGCCGTGTTAATATCAGACCCCATAAGTTGAGGGCTGCTCCATCCATCACCCTTTTTCTCGCTGAAGTATATATTTCCGTCTCCGTTATCATCCTTATAAATAAAGAGTAACTGACCGTTTGGAGAAAGACCTATAGCAGCCTCATGCCCAGCAGTGTTAATAGTAGTTCCAATACTTTTTGGCTTGCCCCAACTGCCATTTGACTGCCGATTACAGATGTAGATATCATCATAATAATTTCCATCCTGGTCTTTGGCATCACTTACTCCTCCTTCTCTACGAGAAGTGAAAATCAACACTTTTCCATCCGCAGAAACAATAGGGCAATAATCAGGATACTTAGTATTAATACCCGCCCCCAAATTAGTGGCCTTTACACCAACTGGGTGCTTGATGAGTTCTGTAGCATTCTCTGCATACTGAATTTGCTGACGAACCTGATTATAGGTTGCAACATCGTCCATTGCTATATACGACTTGTAGTTGTAGTAATTGGTAACAGCCCGAGCGAATTGATTCTTGAAATGGTATGCTCGACCCAAATAGTAATATGCTATTCCTGGCGCTTTGCGCTCTTTCCAATTAGCTTCATTATATTCTAGCGAAACATCTTTTGTAGAGCTTTCAAGCCGCTTAATTGCCAGCGGGTAGTCTTTCTTACCAAGCATGTAAGAAACTCCGAGTAGATAATTTAGATTGGCATTGGCAGTGTCAAACTCGTACATTTCCTCTAATAGAGGCAGCGCTTCCATGTAGGAGCCATCAAAAACTAATGCGTCAGCTTTGTTAAATTTCTGCTTGAATTTCGAGTCGCCATAAGGCTGTGCCAAGGCATGGCTGGTGAACAGCAGCGGTAATACAAACGATAAAATATACTTCATTTCCCTTTTCCCTAGAATTGCCCTTCTAGCAACCCATTTAGTGGATGCGTGTTAAACCCAAAACCCACAGTTTTGGCCAAAGATAAAATAAATAGAAACTTCTCTTATGCTAAATGGTTAAGGATTAAACTGTAGCCAAACCTACTCGTCTAAAACCATTGGCGTTAGTTGAATAGCTCGGTTAATTTCGAAGTACGCAGTATTCTCAGGAACAAAAAGTTTCTCCGATTTGTAGAGATAACCATCAGCTTCGTAAGCAATATTGTAATTCCCGCCTGGGTGAAGAATAAGGACAAAACTTCCGTTATCAGACCTCGGACTGTATATTCCAAAAAGTTCACCGGTCTCATTGTCTGTTACCTTGATAATTACACCTGCAGGACGTTTTCCTGCTGCATTGGCAACAATCTCCCCTTTGTATACTGTAAGGGGAACATCTCGGTCAGTATCAAGACGAACGAGGAAAATATCCTTTCCGCCCATTCCCCCACCATTTGACGAAGAATAGTAAGCACGTTTTCCGTCTGCAGACATTACAAAGAAGTATTCATCATCAGCCGTATTCATCGGATGACCGATATTCATGGGGGTTGACCATTTTCCATTCTCTTCAATCGAAAAGAATATGTCATACCCACCCATGCTGCTGTGCCCCTTAGAGCTAAAAAAAAGGGTTTTCCCATCTGGATGAATGAAAGGAGCTTCCTCGTCATACTTGGTATTGACCATTTCTCCTAAATTCTCAGAAACAGCCCATTCTCCATTTGGTAACCTTTTGCTTCGGAAAATATCCATTCCTCCTTCTCCCACTTTATCTGAAGTATAGAAAAGAGTTTGCCCATCAGCAGAAACGCTAGCGTGAGTTTCCCTAAATGGTGAGTTGATATTATCATTCAACAACCTCGGCTCGCTCCAATTACCTCCTCTAAAATCACACACGTAAATGTTACCATCACCGAAATCATCCCGGTAGATATAAAGCTCCTGACCATCTGCAGACAGTCCGATTGTAGCTTCATGACCATCGGTATTTATCCCCGCCCCAATACCAACAGGATTACCCCAAGTTCCATCTTCTTCTTTCAGGGAAACAAAAATGTCTTCAAAATACTTGTCATCAAGATCAAGTAGTCCGCCTGTGCTAGTTGGTCTTCGCGATGTAAAAATCAGCATGGACTCAGTTGCATCAACCACGGCAGAATACTCATCATAAATTGAGTTGATATTCTCTCCCAAATTCTCGGTTGTTGCACTAATTGGAGAGTCAACAATCATCTTTCCGTTTAAGCAACACTGAATCATCCATTCCACTTCCGCAATCTCGTCCTTGTTAGAAACGTTTGCTTCTTTCAAGTATTTGCGATACGCTTCGATGGCATGGTCGAACTGCAAATCCAAATGGTAGGCTCGTCCCATATAGAAATATGCGTCTATTGGAGCCTGGCTTCCTTTATAATTGTCTTTTGCCTTTGCGCTTGCGTTTGCTACGGCTTTCTCTAAGTACGGAACGGCTTTGTTTTTCTGACCATTAATCAACAAAAAGCTGCGCCCCACCTTATAATTGATGAGCACATTTGTGCTGTCGGTTGCTAAAAGATCAAGAAAATTCTTGGTGGCTATTTGTGCTTTTCCAGCTTCTAATTGCTCATTCGCTATTGGATAAATACGCTTAAGATGCTCCTCCTTATTCACTTGTGGCTGTGCAAAACCTGCAGAACTGCACAGAAAAAGTATGGCAATTACTAAGAGTAACGGTCGACTCATTTGGTACATATCAGTTTGTTGACCTTTGGGTCATACGGGTTTGTGGTTCTATCCGAATTCTCATTCAGATTCAACCCAATACGCAGATAATCCTAAATGGTTCTATTGATGTCCCAATTTTCTAGGAAGTCGGCCACTTTTCTCACAAACGAACCTCCCAAAGCACCATCAACAATACGGTGATCATAGGAATGAGATAAGAACATCATGTGTCGGATAGCAATGGCATCTCCAGATGGTGTTTCAATAACCGCTGGCTTTTTACGAATGGCACCAACAGCCATAATTGCAACCTGTGGTTGGTTAATGATTGGAGTTCCCATCACGTTACCGAAGGTTCCGACATTTGTCATGGTGTAAGTTCCTCCTTGAATTTCTTCTGGCTTGAGCTTATTTGTTCTTGCTCTATTTGCAAGGTCATTGACAGCCTTTGTTAACCCAAGAAGGTTCATTTGATCGGCATTCTTAATAACTGGAACAATCAAATTTCCACTTGGCATGGCAGCGGCCATTCCCATATTGATTGATTTACGTTTGATGATATTCTGTCCATCCAACGAAACATTTACACCCGGCATTTCTTTAATGGCATTCACCAAACATTCGATGAAAATTGGTGTAAACGTCAACTTCTCGCCTTCTCGTTTTAAGAAGTTATCCTTCACCTTGTTTCTCCACATCACCAAATTGGTAACATCGGCTTCAACATAACTCGTTACGTGTGGAGACGTGTGCACACTCATTACCATATGTTCAGCAATGATTTTTCGCATGCGGTCCATTTCCACAATTTCATCCCCTGGCATAAGTGCAATAGATGCATGACCCACAGATGCTGTTGCTGGCGCGTGCTGTGCTTTAGCAACTGGTGCTGCAACTACTTGTGTTTGCGTTCCGCGATTTGGCAGATAACTCAAAATATCCGACTTAGTCACTCTTCCGCCTTGTCCGCTTCCTGAAATGGATTCCAATTCTTTTACAGAAACACCTTCCGTTTTGGCAATTGTTCTCACCAAAGGAGAATAGAATTTGCCTGAATCAGAGCGTTTTGGAATATCACCGACCTCCTCAACTCCATTTAAAGAAGAACCATTTGAAGCAAGCGCAACTGGTTCAGCAACTGGTGCTGGTTTAGAATCTTTCGCTGGCTCAGGAGTTGTTGGCGCTGATTCAGTATCGGCTTCTGCCTCCGTAGTAATGTAAGCTACTGGGCTTCCAACCTGAACCACATCATCAGTTTGACAACACTGTTCTGCAAGAATACCATCAACGGGCGATGGAATCTCCGAATCCACTTTATCAGTGGCAATTTCCATGATTGGTTCATCCATTTCAATGATGTCTCCAACCTCCTTCAGCCAACGAATAACCGTTGCTTCCGCTACACTTTCACCCATTTTGGGCATCAACACTTCAACTTTAGCCATTGCTTAATTTTTGCGACCGCAAAGATAACGGATCATGCTAAGTCCAATCAGACCTTCGATGTTTTCGAAACCTTTAGGGTCTATCTACCCAAATTTCTAAACCCTTTGAACACGATATTCAAGTCGTTTGCCACCCGATAATCCTTTGCATAAAGCATATTCAATCTCGATAAACCCTTCTGATCAGGTTCTTCTACTTCTAAACCATCTAGTGGATTAAGTACAGAATCTGAAATCTTAGGCAAATCAAAATTTCGATCAGCCTTCATGTCTTTTATGTATCCAACCCATGTCCTTTTTCCTATAAAGACAAGGAACAAGTTCTTGAGTAACCCGAATGGACGTTTCATCATCCAAATAATAATCGGGCTTAAAACCAAAAACAAGACTACAAGCACTAAATCTAGCAGCCTTTTTACTCGCTGATTAGTAGGTTTGGTGATGGCGTTGATTCCGAAAGCGTATAAATCTCCAGCAGTATTGATGGAGTTACTACCGATTAAAAACATCGATTCCGTTGGTGCAATCTTAAAATCAACTTCCGGGAATTTCGTCTGCGTCATGCAATCAATAATACGCTGTGCAGGAATATCCTTGGCACAGAATATGACTTCACCAACTTGATTAATGCGAATGAAATCGTCCAATTGAGAAAGGTCATTTTCATCTTTTACTACGTACCTACCAATAAAGCCAGGTGTTTTAAATGTGTCCGTCAATAGGTTCTGAACACGGCTAATTTCACCCGATTTCCCAACTACCAAAAAGCGTTTTGCCTTTTCGCTATTGAGGTCAAAGCCATCTGCTTTCAGTAGATGAAGAACGAATCTCGCCAACGGAATAATGAGCAGAGCCCAAGCAGAGCCAAGTAAAATAACAGCACGACTGAACCGTATTTCCTCGCCCATCAACCCATAACCGATAAGGATGATGGCAGAACCAGCAACTAAGCCGCGGACAATGTTTAAGAGTTTGACTGGTTTATCGTAACCGCCCGAAAAGTGCATGGAGATTAACCAAACCAAAATATAGGCTGGCAACACGAATAGGAAGAACTCTTTTGGGTAGTGCAAACCTTCATTCGACTTTACCAGCGTTTCCCAATAATTGGAAATAATGAAAAGTCCGAGATAGAGTAATAAACCATCCAGAATTGGAATGGAAATACGTTTTGCAAATCGGCTAACCAGCGAAACGGAAGCGCGCAACAGAATGGCAAAATTGATTAGTATCGAGAACATCCGCGCTCGCTCCTTGGAGAAGTGCTTTCGAGCGAAAATTGCCATCGCATTGTAAAACACGAACACGTAATTCAGGCTTCCCTTTTTTGTACTTTCTCCTTTATAATGGATGATTCGTGCTTCGGGATAGTAGTAGTTTTTGTAACCGCCAAGAATAATTCGGTACGAAAGGTCAATATCTTCTCCATACATAAAGTAGTCTTCATCTAGCAAGCCAACCTTATCCAACGCCTCTTTTCGCATGAGCATAAACGCACCCGAAAGCACTTCAATTTCATGCGTTTGATCTTTATCTAAATAGGTGAGGTGATATTTCCCAAATCGCTTAGATTTTGGAAACAACCAGCTCAAACCAAAAATCTTGTAAAACGCCACTTCGGGAGTTGGCAGACTTCGTTTACTCTCAGGAAGGAAATTCCCTTTGCCATCCACCATGTTGATGCCAAGACCGCCAGCGTCTGGATGTTCATCCATAAACTGAACGACTTTTTCGAAGGTGTCTTCTTCAACCAACGTATCAGGATTGAGCAATAGAACATATTCGCCTTTTGCAATTTCCATTGCCTGATTGTTGGCTTTGGAAAAACCACTGTTATCCTTATTTGCAATCAGTATTACGTTCGGAAACTTGGTTTGCACCATGACTACCGAGCCATCGACAGAGTTGTTATCAACCACAAAAACCTCCGCATCCATGTTCTGCACAGCAACCATTACCGATTGAAGACACTGCTCCAAAAAGTGCTGCACATTATAATTGACTATGACGATGGAGAGTTTCAAACGGCTGATAGATCTGAGTGCAAATATGGGGATGGAACACAGGTTTAACTGATTAAACAGATAAAAACTGAATTTCTCGTTATTGGTGTTGCTGCCAACTGATTTTCACGTAAATATTAGGACGGATGGAACACAGATTAAAGTGATTTAACAGATTATTCTGATAAAAATAGAATCCGTTTTATCACTTCAATCAGTCCAATCCGTGTTCTATTTCGCCAAGCTGTTCTCATATGGCACGCGATTAACCAATGATCGACCAAGAGTGAGTTCGTCTGTGTATTCCAAACCACCGCCAATAGAAACACCGCGCGCCAACGTGCTGAGTTTCACATTGTATTTCTGTAGCTGTCGCGATAAGTAGAAATTTGTTGTATCGCCTTCCATAGTTGTGGTAAGCGCAAAAATCACTTCCTGCACTTCGCCTGTTTCTAGTCGTTCCATCAAGGGCGGAATATTCAGGTCTGATGGACCAATGCCATCCAATGGTGAAATGATGCCACCAAGCACGTGGTACAATCCTTTAAACTGCTGGGTGTTCTCTATGGAAACCACATCGCGGATATCTTCTACCACGCAGATGGTTGTTCTATCGCGTCTTTGATTGGCACAGATGTCGCAGAGTTCCCTATCAGTAATATTGAAACACTCTTTACAATACTGAACCTGTTCTTGTAATTGCAAAAACGTGTTGCCGAACTTCTTCAGTTCTTCTGGGTTTTTCTTGAGCAAATGCAGCACAAACCGAAAAGCCGTTTTATGACCAACGCCTGGTAATTGCGCAAATTCATCTACTGCTTGCTGAAGAACTTTGGAAACGAGATTCATTGGGGCGAAGGTAATCTGTCAAACACTCAATACCGAACGTTTTCAACCCACAAACGAATCGAGTCAAATTTGAACCACTTTAATGAACCGATTGTTATTGAGCAAAACACTTGGTATGATTTACAATATTTCACACAACACGCCTGAAATTTTCGCAAAAATCGATAAGGAAGTCGGTAAGGGTTTCGGTTTTTTTGAAGTATTCAAAAATGGCGGAATCGGCTCTCCAAAATTATTTGTCAATTCGTCAAGTTCAGAGATAGAAGAACTGTTATCGTTGGATAGCTACACCAATTCGTGTAATATCGAACTTAGACCAAATGGCATCATTGTGCGGTTCAAGTCTAAACTGGAAACCTTTGCACTACCAATTCCTTATTACAAATTGACGTTGTACAAAGGAAAAGCAGATGAGTATTCAATTTACCGCGACCACCACTTTATAAAGATAAAAGGCACAAAACCGGGCGTAATCAAATTTATCGGTAGAATTCAGGATGCTAAAGCGGAGTATTACAATCAATTCGTATTGCCATATTGATTGCTCAAATGGTTGAAAAGGGTAACTCTCTAAACACTCAATAGCGAGCGGTTTTTCGATTCAAGAGCCGAAGTTCCCATCAAGAATTCATCTACCGAACGTGCTGTTTCTCTACCTTCAGAAATAGCCCAAACAACTAAGGATTGTCCTCTTCTGGCATCGCCAGCGGCAAACACTTTAGAATTGCTTGTGCGGTAGTTTTCACACAACACATTCCCTCTGCTGTCTAATTCTAGACCCAATTGACTAATCAATCCATTATGCTGCGGATGCATGAAACCAATGGCGATTAAAGACAAATCGCAAGGAATGATCTTGGTTGAGTTCTCTACTTCAACCATTTTCTGCTTCCCACTTTTAGTAGCCACCCACTCCAACTCTACCAACTCAACAGAACTGACTTTCTCGTCTTTTCCATGAAACTCTTTGGTGTTTAACGCCCATTGCCGTTCGCAACCTTCTAAATGAGAAGAAGATGTGCGAAGAACAACTGGCCAAAGCGGCCACGGATCTTTCTCGCCTCTTTCTAAAGGTGGCTTTTCTAGTAATTCAATTTGGGTAACGCTTTTCGCCTTTTGTCGCTTGGATGTTCCTACACAATCAGAACCTGTATCTCCACCGCCAATAACCAAAACGTGTTTATCGGTGGCTAGGATTGCTTCCTGCGGTTTAATTTTTTCTCCCGCAACTCTTCGGTTTTCCTGCGTAAGAAAATCCATGGCAAAATGAACTCCATCTAAGTCCCTACCAGGGACAGGCATATCTCTCGGAACGGTAGAACCAGTGGAGACAACCACCGCATCGTACTGGTCTAGAATGTCGGCTGTTTTCACATTCTCCCCAATATTACAATTGGTTTTGAACACGATACCTTCTTGTCGCATGTGTTTGATTCTGCGCTCAACCACGCGTTTTTCCAATTTAAAATCAGGAATTCCGTAAGTGAGCAATCCACCAATTCTGTCGTCTCGCTCATAAACGTTCACGGTATGACCAACAGAATTGAGTTGGGCAGCAGCTGCCAATCCCGCTGGCCCTGAACCAATGACTGCTATTTTCTTTCCCGTTCTGTTCTTCGGCACGTTGGGCTGAATCAGTCCAAGGTCAAATGCTTTTTCAGCAATCTCCTTTTCAATCTGTTCAATAGTAACTGGCTGTTTATTGATGCCTAAAACGCAAGATGCTTCACACGGTGCTGGACAAATTCTACCAGTAAATTCAGGGAAATTGTTTGTGCTGAAAAGAACCTCAGCAGCTTCTTTCCAATCTTCCTTATAAACCGCATCGTTAAACTCAGGGATATTATTCCCTAACGGACATCCTTTGTGGCAAAACGGCACGCCACAATCCATGCAACGCGCTGCTTGCTTATTCAGCTTTTTGGAGTCAAACTCTAGTTGAATCTCTTTCGAGTCTTCAATTCGACTTTTGGGGTCTCTGTTCTCAGGCAATTCTCGCCCGAATTCTAAAAATCCTATTGGCTTACCCATGAGTCAATTGTTCTTTTACAGGATTTGACTTCTTTGTTTCAAGTGCCCGTTTGTAATCCGTTGGCATTACCGTTTTAAATGACTTTAACGTTGATTTCCAGTTTTTCAAAAGCGACTTTCCTAATACGCTGCTGGTTTCCGTTACGTGCTTTTCAAGCATGTTTTTGATTTCGGCTTCTTGCTCCGAGTCGGGAGATTCAAATTCTACCATTTCCATATTGCAATTGGCTGATAATTTATCTTTCGGATCAAAAACATAGGCTACTCCACCACTCATTCCTGCCGCAAAATTCCGTCCCGTTGCACCCAAAACAACAGCTCGACCACCTGTCATGTATTCACAGCCGTGATCACCCAGCCCTTCAACCACAACGCTAGCTCCTGAATTACGTACGCAGAATCGTTCTCCTGCAACGCCATTTATATATGCTTCTCCCGAAGTGGTACCATAAAAAGCCACGTTACCAATAATGATGTTTTCGTGAGGGACGAACTTCGACCTCTTGTCGGGATAGACGATAAGCGTTGCACCCGAAAGGCCCTTCCCGAAGTAATCATTCGATTCTCCTTCGAGTTCGAAACGAATTCCTTTTGCGGCAAAAGCACCAAAACTCTGTCCTGCTGAACCCTTAAATTTGAAGTCGATGCTATTATCAGGAAGCCCTTTTGACCCATGTTTTTGAGCAATATCGCTAGAAACCAATGTTCCAACGGAACGATCGATGTTGAGAATTGGGAATTCTCCTTTTACAGAAACACCATCTTCAATAGCTGGCTTCGCAATACCTCTCAATCTGTGAGCCAGCACATTTTTATCAAGCGGCTTTTGCTTTGAACTGTTGTAATGAGTATCCCCGTTTGATGGATTGACTTGCTGGATAATCGGTTTGAGATTGAGATTTTTGAGTTTCCAATGATGTAGATCTTCATTCACCTTCAACGCGTTAGCCTGCCCAACCATTTCATTGACTGTTTTGAAGCCAAGTTGTGCCATAATTCTTCGCAAATCATCCGCGAGAAAATTAAACAGATTGACAACTTCATCCGCTTTTCCTGTAAAGAGTTTTCTTAGTTCTGGGTTTTGCGTAGCAACTCCCACCGGACATGTGTTTGTGTGGCATTTCCGCATCATAATGCAACCTTCAACTACCAAAGCAGCTGTAGCAACGCCCCATTCTTCTGCACCAAGTAACGTTGCAATGGCGAGGTCTCTTCCTGTTCGGATTTGCCCATCAGTTTGGAGCACCATCCGGCTACGCAAACGTGCTCGTACCAACGTTTGATGCGCCTCGGCCAAGCCTAGTTCCCATGGTAGACCCGTATGGCGTAATGAACTCAAAGGCGATGCGCCTGTTCCGCCATCGGCACCTGAAATAAGTACCGCATCAGCTTTCGCTTTTGCAACACCAGCGGCAATGGTTCCAACACCAGCTTCCGAAACTAATTTCACATTAACGCGCGCTTTCGGATTGGCATTCTTCAAGTCGAAAATGAGCTGCGCCAAATCTTCAATCGAGTAAATATCATGATGCGGTGGCGGTGAAATAAGACCTACGCCTGGCGTACTATGCCGTACACGTCCAATCCAATCATCAACTTTATGACCAGGAAGCTGACCACCTTCTCCAGGCTTGGCTCCCTGCGCCATTTTTATCTGTAATTCAACAGCGTTGTTAAGGTAATTGATGGTTACACCAAAACGCCCGGAAGCGATCTGCTTGATGGCTGACCGTTCCCAATCTCCGTTCGGTTTCTTCTCAAAGCGATCTTCATCTTCTCCACCCTCGCCACTATTGCTTTTTCCTTTAATTCGGTTCATGGCAACGGCCAGCGTACTATGCGCTTCGTAAGAAATGGAACCAAACGACATCGCACCTGTGGCGAAACGTTTCAGAATATTAGCCTTTGGTTCTACTTCAGACAACGGAATGGAAGCGCGTTCTTTGAATTGAAACATGCTTCTCAGCGTACACGCTCTTTCAGATTGGTCGTTAATCTTCTTGGCATATTCGCGATAAATGGAAACATCATTTTTACGGCAAGCTTGCTGTAAAAGATGAATTGTGTCTGGGTTGAACATGTGAAATTCACCTCGTTGCTTCCACTGATAAACACCACCAACAGGCAACTTTTTCTCTTTTGTTGGTCGCAATTTGTAGAGCAAATCATATCGCACAAGAACCTCACGAGCTAGGTCATCAAAAGACATTCCTTCAATACGTGTAGTGGTTCCTTTGAAACACTTTTCTACCACTTGCGTACTGATTCCGAGTGCCTCAAATATTTGAGCTCCCTGATATGATTGCAATGTGGAAATTCCCATTTTGGAGAACACCTTCAACAAGCCTTTACCAACGGCATCCACGTAATTCTTTTCCGCATCAATAGCGCTAAACCCTTTTTCAAAATAATCATCGCGCGCAAGCTGCTCGATGGTCTCAAGCGCCATGTATGGGTTTATTGCCGCAGCTCCATATCCCAATAATGTTGCAAAATGATGCGTCTCACAAATATCTCCTCCCTCAATTACTATACTGGCTTTAGACCTAATCTTGTTCTGAATAAGACAGTGATGAACTGCCCCACAGACAAGCAATGATGGAATAGGAGCCATGCCTTTTTTCGCGGAGCGATCAGAAATAAGAATAATGTTGTAGCCTTCCTTTACTGCAAAAATGGCCTCTTTACAAATACTATCAATTGCATTTTCTAAACCACCTTCACTCTCATCGGTATAAAACACAGCCTGAATGGTATGACAACTGAAATCTGCATGCTTGATATTCTTTATTCTGTGCAGTTTTTGGTTGGAAATAACTGGCTGGGTGAGCTTTATTTTGGTGCAATGCCCAGGTGTTTCTCCAAGAATATTCCGCGTTGCTCCAAGACTAGAAAAAAGAGACATCACCATTCTCTCACGAATTGGATCAACGGGCGGGTTACTTACCTGAGCAAATGACTGTTTAAAATAGTTTGAAAGATGCTGACTATGCTGCGAAAGCACGGCCAATGGCGTGTCTGCACCCATCGAGCCTAATGGCTCTTTTCCTTCTGATGCCATTGGGCCAAGCAGCACTTTAAGGTCTTCCGATGTGTAGCCAAACAGAATCTGTCTTTCTTCCAATTCATCACCTATCAATGGCGGTAGTATTTCTTCTTTAGTAACCGGAAGATTCTTAATCTTCAAGCCGCTTCGTTGAAGCCATTTTCCGTAAGGCTGGCGCGTACATATGTCACTTTTCAACTCGTCATCGCTGATAATCCGGCCTTGCTCCAAATCGGCAATAAACATCTTTCCTGGTTCCAAACGCCCTTTGAAAAGCACTTTCGACTGATCTACAGGCAAGGCTCCTGCTTCGGAACTCATTACCAATTTATCATCGCTGGTAAGCAAGTAACGAGACGGTCGCAAACCGTTTCTATCGAGGGTTGCTCCAACAATAGTTCCGTCCGTAAAACAGATAGATGCGGGTCCGTCCCAAGGCTCCATCATAGAAGCATGGTATTCATAGAATTCACGCTTTTCCTCACTCATCTGATCGTTTCCTTCCCAGGCTTCGGGAATCAACATCATCATTACATGTGCCATTGGTCTGCCGCTCAACGTCAACACCTCCACCACGTTATCTAGGTTGGAAGAATCCGACCGATTACTATCGCAAATAGGCAAAAGCAATTGAAGTTCTTCCTGCGTAAAAAGTGAATTCTTGAGCAACGTAGCCTTCGATTTCATCCAATTCACGTTACCCTGAATTGTATTTATTTCACCATTGTGAGCGATGTATCTGAATGGTTGCGCGAGCTTCCATTTTGGAGAAGTATTAGTTGAAAAACGTGAATGAACCAACGCTAAAGCGGAAACCACACGTTTATCTGAAAGATCCGTGAAATACGGTTTCAACTGACTGGTTGTCAACTGACCTTTATAAACGATGGTTTTACATGAACACGTTGAAATATAGAACGAATCGAATGTCTGGTTGTACAATTCATGAATTGTTCTGTTGGCGTATTTACGCAGAACGCAAAGTCTTCTTTCCAACGCTTCAGACGCCATTCCTTCCTTAGGTGTGATGAAGAATTGTTCAGAAACCGGCTCAGCGGAAATAGCAGTGTAACCAACAGTTCTGCGTTCGGTTGGAACCACACGGTATCCGAGCAAGTCAAATCCGAGGTTTCGGATGTATTTATTGAGTTCTTTCCTACATTTTTCGCGAAGTACATCATCGGCAGGAAAAAAGGTCATCCCAACTCCATATTCGTTCGCTGCTGGAAGTTTGAATCCGAATTTGGCACATTCTTCTCTAAAGAATTTGTGGGGTATTTGAATAAGAATTCCAGCTCCATCTCCCGAGTTTTCATCAGCTCCTGTCCCGCCTCTGTGCTCCATGTTTTGAAGCATAACGAGGGCATCATCAATGATGTCGCGCGATGGTTTTCCTTTAAGGTGTGCTACAAATCCAATTCCGCAAGAGTCATGCTCGTGCTGCGGTGTGTAAAGCGTTTGTTCCTTCATATATTCATCCCCTTAGGGACAAGTGTTAAATCTCAAGCCATAGAGACTGACTTGTTTAATACTAAAATCAATAAAATTGGAGAATTCCCTAATATACGTAAAACATGAACGTGTTGTCGTTAGAAACTTATGCTTTGCAGATAGTATACCGGTTCTAAGCACTTCTATCTTCGAACCATGTCGCCAACACTGATTCTATCCATCATTGCCATCTACTTTGTGGTGCTTTTCATTATCGGAAAAGTCACCTCAAAAGGTGCTGACAACAATTCATTCTTTATTGGAAATAAACAATCGCCTTGGTGGGTGGTGGCCTTTGGAATGATAGGTACAAGTTTGAGTGGCGTTACGTTCATTTCCGTTCCAGGATGGGTGGGAACATCACAGTTCAGCTACATGCAAATGGTGCTGGGCTATTTGGTCGGATACACCGTGATTGCCACGGTACTGATGCCGCTTTATTATCGGCTTAACCTCACATCCATTTACACCTATTTAGATGACCGTTTCGGTCGATACAGCTATAAAACAGGAGCATCTTTCTTTTTGCTATCGCGAACAATTGGCGCAGCTTTCAGACTATATCTGGTGGCTGGTGTTTTGCAGCTCACCATTTTCGATGCTTGGGGTGTTCCGTTTATAGCAACAGTCATAGGCACCATCGTTTTTATCTGGCTTTACACCTACGAAGGCGGAATTAAAACCATCATTTGGACAGACACCTTACAAACGCTTTTCATGCTACTGGCTGTCGTTTTCACTGTTGGAATTATCAGTCAGGAACTCGGTTTTGGCTTTAGCGAAATGGTTTCAACCATCAAGAACAGTGATTACAGCAAAATCTTCTTTTTTGAGGATGTGAACCATCCGAAGTACTTCTGGAAACAATTCATGGCTGGAGCATTCATTTCTATAGTAATGACTGGTTTAGACCAAGATATGATGCAGAAAAACCTGAGCTGCAAAAATATTGGCGAAGCACAGAAGAACATGTTCAGTTTCAGTATTGTGCTGGTTTTCGTAAACCTGTTCTTCCTCGCGCTTGGCGCGTTACTCTACTTATTCGCCACGGCAAAAGGAATTTCCATTCCTGACAAGACAGACAACCTTTATCCGTTACTAGCAACAAGCGGAGAACTACCAATTATTGTCGGGGTTCTCTTCATCCTTGGGTTGATAGCAGCGGCTTACTCAAGTGCAGATTCGGCCTTGGCTGCACTCACAACATCTGCTTGTGTGGATATTTTAGACATTGAAAAGAAACCCAAGAATGACCAGACCAAGTTGCGCAAGAAGGTTCATGTAATTATGTCTGGGCTATTGGTTGTAACTATTATGATTTTCAAATGGGTGAATAACGATAGTGTAATCAGTCAGGTCTTTACCGCTGCTGGTTACACGTACGGTCCGCTACTTGGGCTATATGCTTTCGGACTGTTTACTAAACTCAATGTACGTGACAAACTGGTGCCGTTCATTTGTTTAGCATCGCCCGTTGTCACCTACATCATCAACGCCAATTCTCAGGCATTGCTTGGTGGCTATAAATTCGGATTTGAGTTATTGGTATTGAATGGCGCCTTGACCTTCATTGGTCTCTTGGCAATCTCCAAGAAATCAGAAGCTAAGCTCGCTTAGCTGAGTTTCATGAGTTAGAACCTCTGCCCCATTCACATCAATGATTTTGAATTGAATGGAAGGGTCTTCTTGCTCCCAATCAACCTCAATCATTCCAGCATTATTGGAGCGAAACGGTTCTCCAATCCGGTTATCGTTTGGCTCCGTTGAACTCCATTCTTGGGTAATCCCGCTTGACGTGACATCATACAGCGGATAGCCATTTTCTACTTCTTGTTTAGACATTTCGGCCCAATGCACATCGCCCGAAATGAATACAACTCCATTGGCTTGAGTAGTTCCAATCAGATCAATCATTCGCTGACGTTCAACAGGAACATTAGCCCAAGACTCATAGCCATTGTAAGTTATTCCGAACTGGTTGCTACTCATCACAAGTCGCAATTCAGCAGGTTCTTGCAAAACAGTCTCTAGCCACGCCCATTGGTCTGCACCCAAAAAAGTGGCCGAACTGTCATAATTCGGCTTGTAATCATGCTTCCATTCTGGTCCATCCGCTTTCAGTAGTGGGTCGCGAAATGTGCGCGTATCAAGCATAATGAACTGCACGCGTTTTCCTTCAGGGCCGAATGTTTCTGAATGATAAATTCCAGCATGATTCCATCGCTCAGAGGCTTGATGTTCGCTCCAGAAATCCAGAAAAATATTCTTCGACTCTTCTTTCTTCGGGTACTCTTTTCCAGCATCATTTTCGCCATAATCATGGTCATCCCAAACGGCAAGAAAATGAGATGTTTTATTCAATGCGCGAAATTCTTCTTTACACCCTAGCCTAGAATATTTCTTGGTGAGGGTTTTCATATTTCGAGTATCCCCGTAAATATTATCTCCTAGCCAACAGAAAACGTCTGGTTTTCGCTCCGTGATTTTATCAAGAACTGGTTGTCTTTGGTTCTGATTAGCGCACGAACCGAAGCCTATTTTAGAAACAACCTCAACCAAAGATCCTCTATTCACATCTCCGCAAAAAAGCTCATCTGTTTGGCAAGATGAGTTGAGAGATAAGAAGATGAAGGCGAGAAAATAAATCAGTGTTTTCATGCGGCAGAAACGGCTTTCATTTGCTCATCTAATGATTGCCTTGTATTTCCTTCTTTGTCAGGAACATTACTCATTGCATATTCACTCAAAGCAGTAATTGTTAAACTTGGATTGACTCCCAAATTGCATGGAATAATGGAACCATCAAGCACACGCATGTTCGGATAACCGTGTACTTCAAACTTGTCGTTCACAACACCTGTTTCTTTGGTTTCGCCCATTGGACAACCGCCCAAAATATGCGCAGTTGAACTCATATTGAATAACACTTCAGTAGTTGCATTCATGGCCGTTCCACCTGTTTTCTCCGCATAGCGATGCATTACATTCTGACCGATATCTATGTAAGCTGGAACTTGATTCTCTGCTCCATTATCAACGGTTAGGCTTCCTCCGAAAAGGCTCTTTTTCCATTTCATCTGAAGTGCGTTATCTAATGATTGCATCACCAATAAAATGATTGAATGCTGAGCAAAATCTCTTCTCAGCACGTTCCAAGCTTTTCGCGGACTGGTTATTAGATTCCAAAGCATCTTAAAAATGCGAACAACGGTGGGGCCATTGCCAGCCGCCATCACAGAAAGTAAGCCCATGGCACCAGAACCATCACCATATTTCACAAGTTCAATGTGCGTGTTGTCGTCTGGGTTAAACACCCGACTAATGGCCAATCCCTGATTCATTTTTTTCTCGATGCCTGCAATTCCGCAAAGAGACTCTGAGTTGGTTCGGAGATTAGACCCGAGTTTATCTGAAAGGTTCGAAAGCGTTTTGAACTCCTGCTTTTGCCGGAAAAGTAATTTCAGAGACCCTAGAACACCAGCAGAGAAAACAACTCCCTTACTTTTAAAAATGCGCCTTTTCTTGCTAAACCATGAAGTAGAACACTCCGTATGGATATGGTACAATCCATCGATGTATTCAACTTTAATCACTTTGGTTTCTGGTTCAACTTTGGCTCCCCATTTCTCAGCGAAATAGAGGTAGTTTTTATCGAGTGTATTCTTCGAATTATACCTGCAACCAACCATGCAATTGGCACACTCAATGCAACCTTTCCGTTTTGGACCAAGGCCGTTGAAATAGGGGTCTTTCTCTACTTTTCTATCCCCCAAATAAACACCAACATGATCTACGGGCTTGTAGGTATCAAGCTTATCCATATCAATGGCAATTTGCTTTAACACCTCATCTTCAGGCCCCTCCTTCTCATACTTAGAACTACCAAGCATAAACCGAGCTGTTTCGTAGAACGGAGTAAGTGTTTCTTTCCAATTACGGATGCTTGACCAAGCCTGATTATCGAAAAAAGCATCTGGCGGGAACATGTGTGTGTTGGCGTACACCAAACTCCCGCCTCCAACTCCCGCACCTCCCAAAACCATAATTCGGTTTAGGAAATTGATTTTCTGAATACCGAAAGCTTTAAAAGCTGGTGCCCAAAGAAATTTCCTCACATTCCAATTAGTCTTGGGGAAATCTTTCGATTCCCAGCGTTTACCCATTTCAAGAACCAGCACGTCATAACCTTTCTCGGTAAGACGCATGGCTGAAACACTGCCGCCAAAGCCAGAACCTATTACAATGTGGTCATAAACCTTTTCGTCAGACATTAATAAATCTTGCGGTTATACAATTGTAAAGGAAGCGTAGACGGTTCAATACCCAATCCGTGTTCATTGGCATTCGTTTCCAACAAATAGGTCGTTTTGTCCAATTTAGAAATTTTAAACACGCCATTGATGAAGGCGTCAAGCTGTAGCTGCATCAAGTCAGGCTCAATCAAACTCCACGTTCCTTCAACCTTGTATTGCAATGTATCACCGGCATAATATTCCCCTGTACAGCGATCGTTTCCAAAGTATTTCACGATATATCTGTAATCAGGATTATCCTCAACATACCCTGGTAAAAGTATCGTGTTCAGGTTAGTTCCGAAACCTGGAATAATTGCATCGTAGTTCTCAAAGGCTGCGTCTTTTAAGCCAAAATCGACAAACACCGCACATCCCGAAAACGCAAGGATCACAACTGAAAGCATTGAAGTCAATATGTAATTCGTGGTTTTTTGCATCCCACCAAAAATAGTGAATGAACGATTGCATCAAAGCTTAGCTTAAAAGAGCACTAATCCTCGGATAGCGTGTCTATAATATTTACATTTGCACGAATTCTAATCCCAACGATAAAAATTCGCCCATGTCGTTAGACGCAAACAAGTTCCAAGGTGAGGGACTTACCTATGACGATGTTCTCCTAGTTCCAGCTTATTCTGAAATAATGCCGCGCGATGTAAATACGAGCAGCAAGTTTACTCGGAATATTAGCATCAACGTACCGATTGTTTCTGCAGCAATGGACACTGTAACTGAAGCTGCCATGGCAATAGCCATAGCTCAGGAAGGTGGCATTGGTGTTATTCACAAGAACATGAGTATTGCTAAGCAGGCTCAAGAAGTTCGGAAGGTAAAACGTGCTGAGAGTGGAATGATTCTGGACCCAGTAACGCTAAAAGCTGATGCGTTGGTTGGCGATGCCGAGAACATGATGGCAGAATTCAAAATTGGGGGAATTCCAGTAGTTGACGACAACTACAAACTGGTAGGAATCATCACCAATCGCGACCTTCGGTTTGAAAAGAATATGAAACGGCCTATCAGCGAGTTGATGACTTCAGACGGGCTGATTACCATTACCGATGTGCAAGATTTGGAGGAGACAGAGGCGATGCTTCAAAAACACCGTATTGAGAAACTTCCGGTTGTAGACAAGGATTACAAATTGGTTGGGTTGATTACTTACAAGGATCTTATCAAAACCAAATTGCGACCAAATGCGTGTAAAGATGAGCACGGTCGATTAAGAGTTGCAGCAGCAGTTGGTGTAACGCCAGACATGATTGATCGCGTTACTGCTTTAGAAGCAGTTGGAGTTGATGCCATTATCATCGACACGGCTCACGGTCATTCAAAAGGTGTTCTTACTTCTTTGAAAGCAGCGAAAGATGCTTTCCCGAATCTTGATGTAGTTGTGGGAAATATTGCCACAGCAGAAGCCGCTTTAATGCTTGTTGAGCATGGAGCAGATGCCGTTAAGGTTGGAATCGGCCCAGGTTCTATATGTACCACGCGAATTATTGCAGGCGTTGGAGTTCCACAACTTACCGCTGTGATGGATGTAGCTCGCGCTCTTAGAGGCACGGGTGTTCCTGTAATTGCTGATGGTGGCGTGAAATTTACTGGAGACATTGTAAAGGCAATGGTTGCGGGTGCAGATGTGGTAATGGCAGGAAGCATGTTTGCTGGGACTGAAGAATCTCCAGGCAGAACCATAATACTAGAAGGAAGAAAATTCAAAACCTACCGTGGAATGGGTTCTATTGAGGCGATGCAAAAAGGCTCGAAAGACCGTTACTTCCAAGATGCAGAAGACGACATTAAGAAGCTCGTCCCCGAAGGAATTGTAGGTCGTGTTCCGTATAAAGGAACACTTACCGAAGTAATGTATCAGGTTATTGGTGGATTACGTGCAGGAATGGGATACTGCGGTGCAGGAACCATTGCAGACCTACAAAACGCCAAGTTTATCAAGATATCGCCAGCTGGTTTCAGAGAGAGCCATCCGCATAGTGTTACCATCACCAGCGAAGCACCGAATTACAGTCCTCAATAGCACTGCTTTGGTGCGCTCATTTTTCTATTTTTGCGCTCTGTAATAAACAACCTCATTAGACTATGAAGAACACAATTTTGAAAACAGCGCTGCTTTTTAGCGTATTACTATTGGGCTCTGACCTTTTTGCTCAAGAAAAAAACCCTGCTCTGTTAACCGTTGATGGGCAAAGCATTTCGCTCGCTGAATTTGAAGCCGTTTACAAGAAAAACAACCGAAATGAGGTTGTGGATCAGAAAGACCTTGAAGAATATCTAGAGCTTTACATCAACTTTAGATTAAAAGTTCGCGAAGCTGAATCGCTCGGTTTAGACACCTTGAAGAAGTTCATTGAGGAGTTAAAAGGCTACCAAAAGCAATTAGCTAAGCCGTACCTAACGGATAAATCTGTAACCGAAAAGCTGATTAAAGAAGCCTATGACCGCTCATTAGAAGACGTTCGTGCTAGTCACATTCTATTGAAGGTTGGACCAGATGCTTTGCCAAAAGATACTTTGGCGGTTTACAATAAGATTATGGCGTTGAAAACACGTGCGTCTAAAGAAGACTTTGCCACACTTGCCAAAAAAAACTCTGAAGACCCATCTGCAAAAGATAACGGTGGTGATCTTGGATGGTTCTCTGTTCTAAGAATGGTTTACCCATTTGAAAATGCAGCATTCAACACACCAGTTGGCAAAATAAGCGCTCCAGTTAGAACGCGATTTGGCTACCATATTATTAAAGTTCAAGACAAACGAGATGCACAAGGAGAAATTCGTGCAGCTCACATCATGATTAAAACTGAAAAAGAGGCTACCGAAGAGAGTGTTACCAAATCGAAAGAGAAAATTAATGAGGTGAATGAGCTTTTGAAGAAGGGGCAAAGTTTTGAAGACCTCGCTAAAAAGTATTCTGAGGACAAAGGTTCTGCTGTAAAGGGTGGCGAGCTTCCGAAGTTTGGTGCTGGCAGAATGGTTCCTGCTTTTGAAGCTGCCGCTTACGCTTTGGAAAATGACGGAGATGTTTCAGAACCAACTCTTACGGATTACGGATGGCACATCATCAAGCGATTAGAGCGTTACACAATTCCCGAGTTTGAAGATTCTAAGAGCGACTTAAGTGCCCAGGTTGCCAAAGACAGTCGTTCGCAAATGAGTAAAATTTCTGTATTGAACCGAGTAAAGAAAGACTATAGTTTCAAGGAAGACAGAAAGGCATTGGCAGCCGTTGAAAACGTGCTTGATTCTACTTTAGTTGAAGGGAAATGGAACGCTGATGCCGCCAACGGATTGGAAGAAACGCTTTTCAGCCTTGACAAGAAAAACTACACTCAAACTGATTTTGCAGCATATATCGCTTCTCACCAAGCCAGAAGAAAACCAGATGCATTAGCTGCAATTATGAACGGGCTTTATTCTCAGTACGTTGACGAAAGTCTTCTTGGGTATGAAGAAGAAAAACTCTCCGACAAATACCCAGAATACAAAGCGCTACTTAGAGAATACCGTGATGGAATCTTGCTTTTTGACCTTACGGATGACAAGGTTTGGTCTAAAGCAGTTAAGGATACTGCTGGTTTGAAAGCATTCCACGCGAAAAACGGGGACAAGTTTATGTGGGGCAAAAGAATGGATGCCGAAATCTACTATTGCCAGAAAGATTCTATTGTCAAACCATTGAAAACTGCTCTTGAAAAGAAGGCAAAAAAAGGCAAGCCTACTTCTGATGAACTTGTTAAAGAATTCAATACTAACTCTAAGTTGAACCTGCGCGTTGAGAAAGACCTTTATGAAGCGGATGATGAGGAGATTTTGAAAGACGTGAAATGGGAGAAAGGTGTTTATGGCCCAATCAAAAACGGTGAGAATCAAGTATTAATTCTTGTAAAAGAGGTTCTTGAACCTACCGCAAAAACATTGAAAGAAGCACGTGGATTGGTTACTGCGGATTATCAGAATTTCCTAGAAAAGGAATGGATTTCAGAATTGCGTGGAAAGTACAAGTTCGAAGCAAATCGTGATTTGTTAAAGGAGATTAAATAAGCCATTCTTGCATAGTACAACTGCATTGAAACTTCTCACCCTGCTACTTTTGGTAGTGGGGTGTGATGTTTTTAAGAAGCAGGAAACTCGTACCGTAATTGCTAAAGTAAAAGGGCATGAACTATATTTAGACGAGTTCGTATCTGCGCTTCCTAACGGAGCCAGTTCTGAGGATAGTACAAGCTTTGCAAACAGCTTTATAAAAACTTGGGCCACGGAAATGCTGCTTATGGATAAAGCAGAACTAAACCTTCCCAATGAAGCCAAGAATGTCAGTGCTCAATTGGAGGAATACCGTAGATCTTTGGTTATTTACAAGTATCAAAAGCAGTTAGTTAGTCAGCGATTAGACACAACGTTTTCTGCTTCGCAGATTGAGGTGTATTACAACAATAACAAGAAGAATTTCGAGTTACAGAACAACATTGCTAGAGCGATTTTTGTTAAGCTGGACATCGACTCCAAATATTTAGAGAAAGTGAAGAGGTTGTGTCGTTCAGAAAAAGAAGAAGACAGATTAGAATTGGAAGAGTTTTGTGTACAACACGCCATAGCGTTTCACCTAAACGACAAACAATGGATTCCGTTGGAGGAGCTACTGAATCAAGCTCCTAAAACTGGTTACCTTAATGTCAACTATTTTTCATCCTACCATTTTGCCCACGTGCAGGATTCCATGGCACATTATCTGCTTGATGTGAAAGAAGTAAAATACAAGAACAGCGTTTCTCCATTAGAGTTTGAAAAAGAAAACATCAGAAATATACTTTTGAATCAGCGCAAGTTGGAGCTAATCCAAAAGCTGGAGAAAGACATATTTGAAGAAGCGGTTTCGAAAAACCAATTCGAAATCCTGAACGATTAACATGAGAAAATCACTTTTTACCCTTGTCCTAACTGCACTAACCACTTTCGGATATGCTCAGGAAAAAGGCCAGCCAGTGGATAAGGTAATCGCTGTTGTTGGTGGTAGCATTACGCTACAATCTGAATTGGAAACACAGTACTTACAGATGCTTTCATCTGGATATGAACCCAATGACGATAGCCGCTGTATTCTATTTGAAGAATTGCTTTACGGCAACCTTCTACTCCACCGCGCAAAGGTTGACAGCGTTGAAGTAAGCGATGGCGAAGTGGAATCAGAACTTACACGAAGGCTTGAGTATTTTATTGGCCAGCTGGGTTCTAAAGAGAAATTGGAAGAATATTACGAAAAGTCGCTTCTAGAAATAAAGGATGAATTCCGTGAGTTAATTAAAGAGCAATTACTATCTCAGAGAATGCAGGAAAGCATAACTGGCGACACGAAAGTTACCCCAGCAGAAACACGCATCTATTTCAACAAGATTCCTAAGGATAGTCTTCCGTTCATCAATACCGAAATTGAATTGGGACGAATTATGAAACGCCCAGAAGTTACAAAAGCACAAAAGGCTTCAGCAAGAGCAAAATCCGATGAGCTGCGCCAGCGAATTCGTGATGGAGAAAGTTTTCGCGCGTTGGCAATTTTGTATTCTGAAGACCCTGGGTCATCAAAGAATGGTGGAGACCTTGGTTTCTTTGAACGTGGCCAGATGGTTCCTGAGTTTGATGCCATTGCCTTCAGACTGAAGGAGGATTCTGTTTCTGAAGTATTTGAAACCAGCTACGGCTTTCACTTCATGGAAATGATGGAACGAAGAGGTGAACAGATTAATGTTCGTCACATCTTGGTTCGTGCTAAAACTTCGGAAGAGGACTTAGAGAAAGCAAGTATTTTCCTTGATAGCATTCACGGATTGATTGAAGAAGGAAAAATGACATTTGCTATGGCAGCTGAGAAATTCTCAGATGACGAAGAAAGCAAAGCCAATGGCGGAACTATGTTCAATCCGATGACAGGCGCAACTGAATTCGACATGGAACAGTTAGGGTCGATTGACCAGCGTTTGTTTCTGACCATCGAAAACATGGAGGCAGGTGAGATTTCCAAGGCAGTAAAAGCTCAATCTCCAGATGGAAAGGAATCTTACAATCTGTTCTTTTTAAAGTCACAGACTGAACCACATGTTGCTAACATGCAAGATGATTATCAGCGAATTCAGCAAGCGGCATTGGCACAAAAGAAGAATCAGCAAATTGAGAATTGGATTAACGAAAAAGCGGCTAAAACCTACATTCGAATAGACGAGGACTATACGGATTGTCCTTTTTCTCATAGTTGGGATAAAAAGAATCAAGCACAGAAATGACACAATACAAAAGTGATGTAGAAGGAATGGAGGCGCTTCAAGGCGCGTACAAGAACCTTACTAACGAAATAGGCAAAGCCATTATTGGACAAGATGAAGTGGTCAAAAAAGTGCTCATATCAGTTTTCAGCCATGGCCATTGTCTTTTAATTGGTGTTCCAGGACTGGCAAAAACTCTTTTGGTCAACAGTATTTCAGATGCGCTTGGCTTAAGCTACAACCGAATTCAGTTTACGCCCGACCTAATGCCATCAGACATTATTGGAACGGAAATTCTAAATGACCAACGTCAATTCCAGTTTGTAAAAGGGCCATTGTTTGCCAATATCGTTTTGGCAGATGAGATTAACCGTACGCCACCAAAAACGCAGGCAGCCTTGCTAGAGGCAATGCAGGAAGAGGCTGTAACAACAGGTGGAACACGCCACCAATTACCGCATCCGTTCTTTGTGCTTGCCACACAAAACCCGATTGAGCAAGAAGGAACATACCCTTTGCCTGAAGCGCAGCTAGACCGTTTCATGTTCAATGTGTGGCTGGACTATCCTTCTTATCAGGAAGAATTAGATGTAGTTAAACTGACCACTACCGACAAGAAAGTGAAGCTTAATCCTGTTCTCAATGCTGAAGACATCATTTACTTCCAGCAATTGATTCGCAGAATTCCTGTGCCAGATAACGTGTATGAATATGCTGTGAAATTGGCTACCAGTACTCGCCCGAACACCGAATTGGCAAATGCCAAGGTGAATGAATACGTGAACTGGGGAGCAGGACCACGGGCTTCTCAATACCTGATTATTGGCGCCAAGACGCATGCGGCCATCAACGGTAGATTTTCACCAGACATTGCAGATGTTCGTGCTGTAGCAGAACCAATTCTTCGCCACCGCATTGTGCGTAACTACAAAGCCGAAGCAGAAGGAATTACGGTTGAAGATATCATTGCAGAGCTGGTAAAAGGGTGATTGGTTTTCTCTCCAAGGCTACTACCGGATGGGCAAATAAAAAAGGCAATCCCTTTAAAGAGGGTCAAGAAAAGCTTCATCAATAGTGGAATTCGAACCACAATTTTCAGGCTATAAAACTAAAGTGGAGCAAAGCTTTGCTGACCAAAATTTCATGGAGCACATTGGTGCCAAGTTGGTAGAGTTGAGTCCCGGCTTTTGTGAAATCCATATTCCATTCAACGAAAACCTAACACAACAGAATGGATTTTTCCATGCTGGCGTAGTTGGAACTTTGGCAGACAACACAGCAGGTTATGCGAGTCTTTCGCTTATGAAAGAGCGTTCTTCTGTTCTCAGTGTAGAATTCAAACTTAACTTAATGCGGCCTGCTAATGGCGAGTTATTGATTGGAAAAGGTCATGTGCTCAAATACGGCAAAACTCTCACTATTTGCAGGGCAGATATGTTCATTGTAAAGGACGGAGTTGAGAAATTATGTGCCGCAGCCCAATTGACAATGATTGAGTTAAACCCAAAATCTAGCTCATAAAAAAAGCCACCCGAAAGTGGCTTTTTCAATTATCAATATAATTTCTTATCGAGCGATTCCCACTTTCACCACTTTGTGAATAGTGTTGAATTTTCCATCCACGCTCTGCATCTGAACCATGTAATTTCCAGTCGCAACCTTGTTCATTGGTAGAACATATTGAGCTTGGCGTGCTTCAATTTTGTCTGAGTGCACAAGCTTTCCGCTCATGTCAAACAATTGAAGGTCAATGTCTGATTCGTTGTTTCCCAAGTCGATATTCAAGAATTCAGAAGTTGGATTTGGATACATATTCAAACGAATATCAGCCAAGGTTTCTTCAATAGAAGTAACAGTCAATTGCGTTTGATGAAATCCTTGAGTAAGGATGTTGGTTCCGTTATCGTACGTGTCAATAACTACTTCACCAAGCGTCCAGCTTAGTTGAGTTGTTCCATTATCGAAATGCTCTCCAGCACTTGCAATTACCTCTGGAGAAATTGATTGCGCCATTCCAAACATTGGGAGAGCAGCTAAAGAAAGGATGGTTAAAAACTTCATGATTTTTGATTTAATAAAACGAATATACGGATCGATACTGTCACTAGTTTCGTAAACGAGAAAAAACAGAAACCCCAGTAACAGACAAAAAACAGAAAGCCTATGAGTAATATCGTTCAGTTCAACTTTCCAACCGTTATCCGTTTCGGAATCGGTGCCATCAAAGAACTTCCGCAGCACCTTAAAAATCAAGGAAAAAAGAGGCCACTTTTAGTAACGGACCCCATCGTGGCAACACTTCCCTTCTTTCTTGAAATTGTTGAAGATCTAAAAAAAGCAGGCCTCACTCCTACCGTTTATGCTGAGATGCACAAGAATCCTGTAAAATCGGATGTCATGAAGGGAAAGGCAGTTTTTGCTGGAGCTGATTGTGATTGTATTGTCGGAATTGGTGGCGGTGTAGGTTTGGATGTTGCTCGTTCAATCGCTTTAGCAATTAACCACCACAGAGATTTGTTTGATTATGACGATTTGATTGGTGGTGATAAATACGTTACCGAAGATGTGCCGTATTTCGTTGCTGTTCCTACGACAAGCGGAACTGGAAGTGAGGTTGGAAGAAGCGCTATTATTGCCGATGATGTAACACATCAGAAAAAGATTCTTTTCTCACCTAAGCTTTTGGCAGGCGTTGTTTTTGCTGATCCTGCCTTAACATTCGGTCTGCCATCATTTATAACGGCAGCTACCGGTATGGATGCGCTTACACATAATATGGAAGCTTATCTGGCCAAAAACTACCATCCAATGTGTGATGGAATTGCACTAGAAGGAATCAAGCTCATAGCTAAATCGATTGAAAAAGCTACACACGAAGGCAATAATGCTGAAGCTCGTTCAGATATGATGCTGGCAAGTTTAATGGGAGCCGTAGCCTTCCAGAAAGGGCTTGGCGTGGTCCATTCTTTAGCGCACCCGATGTCGCAATTGTTAGATACCCATCACGGTTTAGCAAATGCAGTTAACCTACCTTATGGAATGGAATTCAATTTAGGTGGATTTGAATCTCGTTTTGAGGATATGGCAAACGCTATGGGGTTGAAAAACGGAAACGGTACCCAGCTGATTGATGAGCTTTTCAAGTTAAACGAACGTCTTGGTTTACCAACCAAGCTTTCGGATATAGATGTAAAGGAAGAGCACTTAGACTTGTTGGCGGATCTTGCTATTGCAGACTTCTGTCATCCGAATAATCCGAAACCTGTAACTAGAGATAATTTCTACGATCTTTACCGTTCGGCACTTTAATTGCTAGAAGAATTTCACACAAAATCTATTACACAATGAAAAACACAGTTATTGCTTTAGTTGCCCTGTTTGCAACGTCAACTTTTGCCTTTGCGCAGGATGAAGCCGCAGGTGGCGCAGCTTTCAAGTTTGAAGCCGAGACGGTTGATTACGGAACAATCGAAAATGACTCAGACGGCAATCGCGAGTTCAAATTTACAAACGTTGGTACGGAGCCATTAATCATTTCAAATGCGAAAGGTTCTTGCGGATGTACCACGCCAGAATGGCCAAAAGAGCCGATTGCTTCAGGGAAATCAGCAAGTATCAAAGTTCATTATGATACCAAGAGAACTGGAAACTTCACTAAGACAGTAACACTTACTTCCAATGCTGTTGAGTCCACCAAAGTGCTTACAATCAAAGGCAATGTGAATGCGCCAGCAGCGGCTCCAGCGCATGATGCAAATGATGGAACTGACCATTCAGGTCACAACCATTGATTTCTAACGAATGATTTGAGAAGCCGATGCAGAAATGTATCGGCTTTTTTTGTTGGGTTGAATTCTGAGGCGCGTTCAATGGGAGACATGATGTAATGAGACGCGATAAATCGCGTCTCTACGGGATGCGTGAACGGTTCTTAATCTCTTCGGCTAGCAACTCTGTTGGATCTTCATTATTCTTTACTTGAAGAAAGTTCCCCTCTCCCAAATTAGCTAGCTTTTTCATCAAGCGACCAGCTTCCTTATCGTCTCCAAACCCGATAATTGAAAGGACAATGCCTTTATCTGAATTGTCCTTTACCATTTGAACTGCGTCCTTCTCCGAAAATTTTGAAGAGTTAAATTTCCCATCCGTAGCAATAATGAGCTGATTATTTCCTCCAGCAATAAGTTGCTTTTCAAGACTTTCGTAAGCGGCTTCCATTCCGTTTACACCATTAGTATAACCCGAAGCTTGCAAACTGTCCACCAGTGCTACAATTGCCTGATTGTCGGTAACTGGTGTTGGCGGTAATACTTCCCACGAAGTTGAATTATAGGCAATCATGGTTAGTACATCTACCTCTCGAAGCATGAAAACCAATCTCCGAATGGACGATTTCAGTTTATCCATTTTATCATCGTCCTTCATGGAACCAGAAACGTCTAGCAAGAGAAGCACATTATTCGGACGGTACTTTGTAGATGAAAATTCGAGTTCTGCCTCAACTTCTTGCTGCACTTCAGCAACCTCCGATTCTGTCAAGGCAGCTTCGACCTCTTTTTCGATTTGCAATAAACGATTATCGATTATCGATTTGTGATTTTCCTGTTCCAGCTGACTATTGGTACTTATTCCAAGGTCAGTATCTTCTTCAACCTGCTCTGACTTCTGAAATCTGGCACCTGAAATCTCCGTGACTTCATCCCATTGCTCGTTTGAACTTATACCCAAATCAAACTCCTCAATATGTTCTGATTGTGGCTCAATCGGTTCTTCAGCAAAAACCTCATTGGTTGTAATCCCTAGGTCGATTTGTTTGATTGGCGATAAACGATTATCGATTAACGATTGGCGATTTTCCTCATCCAACTGGTCATTGGTTGCGATTCCAAGGTCTAACGCCTCTTCCATTTCTGTGGACGATGGACTATCGACTATTGACTCCGTTGAACCATCGGCTATCGGCTGGCTAAACTGTCGATTCAAATAGACTACTTGTGTTCGGTTACGTTTGGTAAAAGTGATTTCATCCTCTCCCTTTTCATAACCACTTTTAGAAGCCACTGCAATGTATTTTCCAGGCTCAATCCAATTAACAGCAACGCCTTCGATGTTGGTTCCGTTTATAGCTTTTCGGATTCCTCGGTCAAACACCTCCACACTCGCGTTTGGAATGGGTCGGTTTGTGGCTGCATCAACCACCTGAATCACATTTAGCTCTCCCTTTTTAGCTGGTGTAGGATTCTGGAAAGATGGGCAAGCCGTTAAGGCATTCGCGTAAATTGACTTAATATTTCCACGCACCGTCAACTTTTCAGACTTGTTAGAAGCATTGCTATAAACCTCAACACTTCTAGAAAACGAACCTGTTTTACCTGTGTAATATTGAATGGTTATCTCACCCGTTTCGCCCGGTTGAATGGCACTGTTGGGGTAGCGTACCAAAACCTCTCTATCGTGGCGCTGAGGTAAAAACATCAGCTTATCATTACCTGTGTTTTTAAAGCTGAAAGTGGCCGGTGGGCTATTCCAATCTCCAACGGTTCCGAAGTTTACCGTAGTTGTTTCCCAATTCACCTTTTGAGCCGAAAGACCAAACGGTAATAATGCCAAAACAAGTATGTAAAAAAGACGTCCCATTCAGCGATAAAGTTAGCCAACGGGATTAGCGCAGACGTATTGCAAATGTATCTTTACGCCATGATTAAAATTGGAGTTTCCGCGTGCTTTTTCCATCCCCAACTAGACAGAGCAACCTTCGGGCCGAAAACACTTTCTTATCTCGAAAACGACATGGCTGTTTATGTAGCTCGTCCAAACGTTATGCCTATTCTCATTCCCGAATTGCCACACGCTGAAAAGCTGGCAATGATTAACGAAATGGACGGGTTGGTTCTTCAAGGTGGAGTTGATTTGGCACCCGAAACGTACGGAGAACAACCCATTGGAAGATGGCTAGGAGACCGTATTCGAGATGAATATGAGCTAGAATTAATAAAGCTTTTCCTTGATGCGGGGAAACCTGTTCTTGGAATCTGTCGCGGGTTTCAGGTGATGAATGCTTATTACGGAGGAACGCTTTTTCAAGACCTCGAAACACAGCGACCCGAAAGTATCAAGCACCGTGATGCGGCTGAGTATGACCACGTTCATCATAGTGTACGTTTTGAGCAAGGGTCGTTCTTCGAAACACTACATTCAGATGAGAAAGATCCGATGGTAAATTCCGTTCATCATCAGGCGGTTAAAGAGATTGGTAAAGGCCTTATTCCGCAGGCTTACTGTACAGATGACAACATATTAGAGGCTTTCACTCACGAAAGTGCTGAGCCTGGAAAAATTATGGGCGTGCAATGGCATCCAGAATTCTTTCATACTATGGGCGACAAACTCATTGATCCATTCAAGATTATTGACGCATTTCTATCATTCGTTAAAACAGATAAATGAAAATCATAAACCCCGCCACTGAGGCGGTTATCAAAGAAGTAGCTGAGGACAACGCTGCTTCAATCCAAGGGAAGTTTGAAACGGCAAAAGCAGCACAAAAGGTTTGGGCAAAAGTTCCTTTGAAAGAACGAATTGCTTGTATCGCTAAGTTCAACGAACTGATGTTAGCAAATGCAGATATGATTGCTTCAGACCTCTCTTCCGAAGTAGGAAAACCGCTGGGACAGGCAAAAGGCGAAATCAATGGAGGACTTGGAAGAAGCCAATTCTTTGTAGAAAACAGCGAGAAATATCTGGCTGAAGAATGGATGGTTTCGGAAGGGGCAACGCGCGAGAAAATCACGTATGAACCACTTGGTGTCATTGCAAATATCTCAGCTTGGAATTATCCAATTCTTGTTGGTTTCAATGTGTTTATTCCAGCCTTAATTGGTGGGAATGCTGTGCTTTACAAACCATCGGAATTCAGTACGCTAACAGGACTCAACATGGCTGAAATGTTGTGGAAAGCAGGAATTCCAAAAGACGTTTTTCAAGTGGTAATTGGAGCTAAAGATGCAGGAGAAACGTTGCTTAACCTTCCTCTTGATGGTTACTTCTTTACTGGTTCTTATGCTACTGGAAAGTACATTGCCGAGCGTGTAGCTGGCAAACTCGTTCCTGTTGGATTAGAGTTAGGTGGTAAAGACCCGATGTATGTTTCTGAGGATGTAGATGTAAAGGCTACAGCCGCATCTGGTGTTGAAGGTGCATTCTACAACAACGGACAAAGTTGTTGTGCCGTAGAGCGTATTTATGTTCAGGAAAAAATTTATGACGAATACGTTGCTGCTTATGTGGAAGAAGCGAAACTGATGAAAATAGGAGACCCGACTGAGGAAGAGACTTTCCTTGGCTCGCTTACCAGACCACAGCAAATTGCTGTTTTGGAAGAACAAGTGAAAGATGCCGTTGACAAAGGCGCCTCTCTTCTTCTTGGTGGTAAACGTTCGGATAAACCAGGGTATTACTTTGAGCCAACAGTTCTATCCAATGTAAATCATTCCATGAAAGTGATGATGGACGAAAGCTTTGGTCCCATTATCGGGATTCAGAAGGTAAAAGATGATGCAGAAGCAATTGAGTTAATGCTTGACACGCCTTATGGACTCACGTCATCGGTTTTCACTAATGATGAAACCCGCGCTTTAGGGCTCATGCAACAGCTTAATTCTGGTACGGTTTACTGGAATTGTTGTGATCGCGTAAGTCCAAATATTCCTTGGAGTGGCCGTGGCAACTCTGGTTTGGGATCCACTTTATCTCATGCTGGAATCAGAACGTTTGTTCAGCCAAAGAGTTATCATTTGAGAGGGTAAAGCTTATCTAAATCAGTTGCAAACTGATTGTGTTGTTTTCCACACGAGTTGTAAACTCGCGCGAGCACGGTTGCTAAAAAGGTCTGCAATTGGGTCTGGCACTCTAACAATTGGGTCTGGCACTCTAACAATTGAGTCTGGCACTCTAGCAATTGAGTCTTACACTCAAACAATTGAGTCTGGCGCTCTAACAATTGAGTCTGGCACTCTAACAATTGGGTCTTACACTCAAACAATTGAGTCTGGCGCTCTAACAATTGAGTCTGGCACTCTAACAATTGGGTCTGGCGCTCTAACAATTGAGTCTGGCACTCAAACAATTAGGTCTGGCACTCAAACAATTAGGTCTGGCACTCAAACAATTAGGTCTGGCACTCAAACAATTAGGTCTGGCGCTCAAACAATTAGGTCTGGCACTCAAACAATTAGGTCTGGCACTCTCCGCGGGTTTGCTGCCGCGCGATTGCATCGCGTGGCCATGGTGCTGTTGTGGTTTCGGTTAATGGCTGGTATGACTTCGCGCCCGATCGACAAACCCCGAGCAGCTGTCATAATGGGTCATTCATTGAACGTTTGGGCTTCATCTAAAACGACAACATCAAGTAACACTTCCCGCTCTGCATAGTTTCTGGCTGAACTAAAAATCCATTCTTCAGGATATTCGACAAGTCCTTCTGATACCGGATTTGAATGGATGTAGCGTAGCTTCTGACTGATAAAACGATTGCCGTGTAGCTCTTTGGGTTGGAATCCGTCCTGCCAAAATTTATACCCTGATATGCGTTTGAGCCTATCGGCCTCTGCCTTGAAAATACCGAGCATCCATTCTCTTCGGCTTTCGGGTTCGTTCATTATTTGCCCGATAATCTGCTTGGCAGTATGCTTCTTCAGATCACGGATGATCTCGGGAAGTGTAAAGCCTTCCTTTGCCCGTGCTATCAGGTGCAAATGGTTGCTCATCAAGCACCATGCAAACAGTTCCAATCCTTTGTTCTCTTGACAATAACGTAAGGCTTCGACCACGGCCATCCGATGGTTGTTGCGTGTGAACACATCAACCCAACCTACAACGGTCAGTGTCATGAAATAGGCGCTTTCGTGGTCTTTTACCTTGTATTTCTCCGACATGAAAACAAGTTAGTGAAATAGTGCTATCCGTGGGTTACTGCCGCGCGATTACATCTCATGACCATAGCTATTGTGGTTTCGGTTAATGGCTGGTATGGTTTGCGGACGCGTTGCAAACGCGCCCGAGCGGGCGCGCCCGAGCGGGCATGAAAACAAGTTAGTGAAAGGTGCAATCCGCAGTTTGCTGCCGCGCGATTGCATCGCGTGGCCATAGTGCTGTTGTGGTTTAGGTTAATGGCTGGTATGGTTTGCGGACGCGTTGCAAACGCGCCCGAGCGGGGCAACTTTTTTTAATTGAACTAAAAACGACTTAGAATAATAGCCATAATTAATCCAAAAACGACAATGAATCCAATAATCCCTACAAATGAAGCTAAGAAACCATATTTAATTGAGGATATGATTATTCCAAGAATAACAATACCAACATAGGGATAATTGTCTTTATGCTTTAACCAGCTTATTATTCGTCCCCAATATTTTTTTTCACCCTTATTTCTATTTTTATTCATCCACCTCAGTTACTGAATTTTTAATCTTTTTCACTACGGTTGAACCACCTTGGGAAGCAGCAGCTGCAGCTCCAGCAGAACGTGACTTTTGAGCGTTGATTAATTTTTGCTCCGCTCCTTTAACATTTGCTTTACCTTTCGCTAATTGAGTTCCCGCACTGGCTACTCCGCTCGCGCGAGTGTTCCGAAGAATCACTCGTGTGGAACTAAGTACGATCAGTCTGTGACTGATCTTCGTAGCACTCATCAAATCCAAATCTTTCATTTCAATATCCTATCCGTTCCACTTCCAATAGTCCATGCCCATCGGCATAGCTGCTGGCACTGCTATAAATATACTGTTCAGAATATTGCACGGTGCCTTCGGCCACGGGGTTGTTGTGTATGTAGTCCAACTTCTGCTGTGTGACTTCGGCCGTAAAACATTCGATGGGGTGGTTGTCTTGTCGCCAGAACTGGTATCGGCTGTTGTTGGGGTTGTGACTGCCTGCATTACCGAACATAGATAGCAGCCATTCTTTTCTGCTCTCTTGCGGGTTTTCCTGTATTGCTCTGATAATCTGTTTGGATGTGTATTTCTTTAGGTCACGAATGATGTCGTTGAGCCGATGACCTTCCTTGGCCCGCGCCAGCAGATGTGCGTGGTTGGTCATTAGGCACCAGCCGAACAGCTCTAGCCCTTTATGTTGCTGGCAGTGCCGCAGGTGGTCTTGCTACATTTGAGTGGACAGTAGGTTAAGTCATACTGGTTGTATTTCACAGAAGCATATAGATGATAGAAACAAGAAGAACATTTGACAGAGAAT
>Ga0208903_1000113_pt1 | contig 82046 bp, 72 predicted proteins | sample AntAceMetag02UKJ_FD_184769 | JGI IMG/M metagenome (GOLD analysis project Ga0208903, IMG submission 184769) | Saline lake microbial communities from Ace Lake, Antarctica - Antarctic Ace Lake Metagenome 02UKJ (SPAdes) (version 2) | ecosystem: Environmental > Aquatic > Non-marine Saline and...
CGCTTCAATCGTCGGCTCGCTCGCATCTTCTACCCAGCGCACCGGCCCGTACACAAAAGATTTGAATTTCTGCACGCGATTGAGGATAGTCTTGATGTGCATCCTGTGTTCCTTTTTCTGAATGACGCTTGTTCGCACTCACATCATTACAGAGTCGGGGAGCAGGATGCCCCCTTCCTTATTAACCCGGCTTTTGCCTCATCTTGGTCAAGAACATGCTATTTCTACCCACAAATTTTCCTGAAGAGCCAAAAAATTAGACACAGCAGCATGAGCGCCCAAAAATCTCTGCCTTTGTGCTGTGGATTCGGGCTTTCGCATCACTCGGTCACGAACCCTGGTAACGCAGACGGCCAAGTACTGTGTAGGATGTTTAATCAGGCGGCTTCTGCACACAATTATCCAACGTATCTCGGTTACGATATTGACACACTATTTAAATACCACCTATGGAAAGCAAATCAGCGCGTACTGGAGCTAGATGAAATCAAATCATTGCCACATGCACCATTATTGCATCCCTTTGTAGAACGGCTGATTGGAAGTATCAGACGGGGGTTGCTAGACCAAACCTTGTTTTGGACAGCGACTGACTTGAAGAACAAGCTCCTCGAATATCAGTGCTCTTACAAAGAGTATCGCACTCATTCTGGTCTGGATGGTGGACTCCTATAGAAACCTCCAGCGCAAAGGAAGTTGACATCAATAATTACCCTTGGAAGAAGCACTGTCGCGGATTTTTTGAGTTACCGATTGCTGCTTGAATTAAGAATTCGCCAGGGACAGGTTTGTTCACAGCGAGTAGTTCGCTCGTGAAAAACTGTTGAGATTTTTCGCCTTACCTGTTGAACGAAGAGCCATTTTTCACCGCGGAGCCTCAAGGTGTTTGTTGTCAGAGCGGTACGAACTTCACTCTTGGGATTTGGCGAGTGCCCCAAGTGTCTTGACTACAGATCGGATACAGTCGCTTGGTAAACCATAGTTCAAGCGTAGGCAGTTACTGTATTCACCAGACGCGGAAAACATCGGCCCGGGCGCAAAGTTAATGCCCTCCGCCTGTGCGCTGTGATGCAACGCCATGCTGTCCGTCCCACCCGACAGCTCAAGCCACAAGAAGTAACCCCCCATTGGGCGAGACACTTTTGTACCTTTGGGAAAATAGCGGGCAATAGCAGCCACCATTTCTGCTTGCCTGTCTTCAAGTATTATTCGAAGCTTTCGCAAGTGCCTATCGTACTGCCCTCGCTGTAAATAGTCTGCGATACCTAGTTGGGCGGGAACCGAAGCAGAAAGCGACGTCGTTAGTGTGACTCTTCGAATGGGTATCGACAAATTAACTTCCTGAGCTCAGACGATCCCAGTCGGAGATTTCACGCTACCGCTCTGCTCCATTCTACGAACGCACTGATCCCAAGATCACGGTAATGCTGAAGACCTACCAGGTGCCTCCCAAGGTTGAACAGATTTGAGACCGAAGCATGGGGCCCCAGGAATCTCTGAGCCTGCCTCACCAATTTGAACCTTCGCATCCCTCGTTCCCTTACTCTGAAGATACACATCAACCACTTCACCATCCTGGTCCGCGGCTCGCCACAGGGAATATTGCTTGCCGTTGATCTTTACGAAAACCTCATCGATGAATTAGGTGTCACCATAACCTCGATGTTTTCGTTTCAACCGGCGTGAATAAATGGCACCGAACTTGATGCACCAGAGCCGAAGTGATTCACGACTGACAGTGATGCCTCGCTCGGCTAGAAAATCGTCAATATCTCGGTGGCTGAGGTTGAATCTATAGTGCAGCCAGACTGCGTAGCTGACGATGTCTGGTGGGGGGCGCCTAGCGGGAATCGGTGACACTGATCGGTATTCATGGGCTGATTCTAGCAGTGCTAGTGCTTTAACTTGGCAGTACCGCCTATACTGACCTATCAGTTTTCCAGGTGCAAAAAGGATGAGGATACAGGTTGGGACAGTTAAAGAGATTTGGCGATATCCGGTAAAGTCGATGGAAGGCGAGATTCTTCAGGAAGCACAGATAGAAAAGCTGGGTATGGTTGGCGACCGCAGCTGGGCTATCCGCGATGAGATCATCAATGAAATCAGCACTGTTCGTAAACTACCGCGCCTTTTGAGCTGCACCGCACGGTTCGAAGAGCAACCGCTGCCTGGGCAGACAGGCACTGATGTTCCCCATGTCCACGTGCAACTCCCCAACGGCACCAGCTTTAATACACGGGATACGTATAGGCAGTATAAAGAGGCTATTGGCAAGAAATCGACTCGCACCCTCCCGATCTCCTACCCGAAGATGGCGCCCTGTCGTCATTGATGGTCTCGACATCACGCTCGTGTCGCTCTCATTGTAGAGCTATTTCGATCATTCCGCTCCTGCTATACGCAGGCACCCATGCCATCTCTTTTTCAGTGGCTTCCCTGCTGGTTGAACCGTGAACTCGTGGACTCTGCTACCGCGCGCCCTTCCAAGCGAATAGTGCTGCTTGCCGTTGATTTTTATGAAGACCTCATCAATGAAAAAGATATCGCCATAACCAATATGTTTGCGCTTCAATCTTCGAGTGTATATAGCTCCGAACTTGATGCACCAAAGGCGAATCGCTTCTCTGCATACAGTGATGCCTCGCTCTGCGAGAAGGTCTTCAATGTCGCGATGACGTAGGTTGAATCGATAGTACAGCCAGACATTATGTCGGGAGGGAATCGGTGGCGCTTGTAAGTATTCATCGTATGATTCTAACAATATCGGCAACTTTACTTGGCAATATCTGCCAGTGTGCTATCGAGGCAATCAACTATTTCCCAGCGGGTGATAAGCAGTAGTACACCAGGCGCCCACTTTTAAAAAAACCCGGATGCGCTAGCCGCCGCCTCGATTTTTTAGTCGCGGATGTTGCTATTCGCGGGGCGAGATCTACCCTGTGCCGCGCAATTGTGTCGACTGGACAGGGCTGCGCGCAGGGTTTCTGACTGGTCCAGTTCATGGGCCAGCACTTGTGCCAGCAAGACACTTCCGAACCGATCAAAGTGGCGCATGTCCGTAAAATAACGCGCCGAGCCTGGCACTTGGTCCTGCCAGTCAATGTAGGTAATGTTTTGCTGAGCAGCTATTTCCAGATTCTTCTCGTTGTACCACTGGGCAGATTGCAGATATTTCTCTACAGATACGTTTGCCGGTTCCGATCCTCGGATATGACCGATGGCACCCAGTCGATCGGAAATGTTTTGCTGACGCCGCAGTCTTTGTCCGAATCCAAGTAGTACAGGCATCCCGTCACTGGCCTTTATTGTCGCCAGCAGTTGATTTAGATCTGTCTCGTAGTAGGTCAGGAGCTGCTGGCGAGTAAATTGTAGGTTTTGGTCGCTATCTGCAGTTACGGGCTGCTGCTGCGCCATCTCGGTGAATCTTTTCTTACGATCATCAGTCATAATCATAACGATATCCGGGCGAAAGTGGGCTAAGACATTGCTGACATAGTACTCGCTGAGGTGGCGACTGCTAAGGCCGGGTACGCCGGCGTTTTGATAAACAAAGCGACAATCTGGGTATAGCTGTTGCAATGCCCTGGTAGTGCGTGCCGGCCAACTCTTGCTGTCGGGAATTGACCCCCGGTCAAGGGTTATGGAGCTGCCAAGATACGCGACAATAATAGTGTTTTCGCCATCTGCATTGGTCAGTTCCGGGCCGCGCATACCGAAGGAGTTAAACTTGACACCAAGGTAATTGCTACCGGGTACGGGAAGTTTCATAGTGCTGGAATCGCGCACTGCAAACGCTCTAAGCCGGGAGCCTGCGACGCTTTTTCGACGCTGCGTACGCTTCAGTTCGCTAATACGCCAATACAGGGATTCAGCGGATTTTTTATTTCGCACGAGCTGAGCCCGAGGGGTGATTTTCGACGACAACGGTTGGGTTTGAAACGTGGCCAATCTGTACAGCGCTTTATAATTCAGACTCACTCCGCGGTCGGCAATCAGGACTATGGCCACGGCTGCGGCAAGCAACGCAGTGAGTATCTCGTTTCGCCTGATCTTGGTTAAGCGCATGATACTTGATATTGGCCCCGTAAATTCCCCTAAATTTTCATAACTGCACCACTTGCGTAAAGTTCGCAAATTTTCTCTTATGTTGGCGCTGGCGCGGTCAAAAGTCTAGCGGTAGTTCCACGGTTTTTTTGCTGTGTTTGGGTGCTCTTTATGCCGGTTTCCGTTATGCTTTTGCAGGGAGCTGAGCCTTTCAAGCTATCACAACCGCGGCATGGTGTTGTATCTGGCCTTCGCCACCTAAGGTTTATGTTACTCAATGAAGCGAAGTCTGCTTGATATAATCAAACTCGGATCTGATGACAGGTCGCCGATTCTCCACGAATTTGCGGCGGGTAAGAACACGGTCGACTATGGTGTGCTGGTAGACCCGCATAGCAATAGCTGTCGGGCAATTCTGTCGGGATTCCCTCTGCTAAACGAATCGATGCCGCCGCTCGCGGAAATTGAGGACGTTGATACGTTAAAGTCGATTGAGAAACAGCTTTGCGGCGATCAACAAGCCTATGAGCAGTTTGTGGCCAGCAAGTGGCGCCGCCCCAACCGGGATGCCTATGCAGCGTTTCAACCATTCAACGAGTCCACTCGCGCGCTTTACCCGCTAGTGCCGTTGTTGCGCGAGCGCCTGCGGCCCGGCGACTATATTCTGGACACCTGGTGCCGCACTGGCTGGACCGGAGAACTATTGGCTGCGCTGTTTCCACAGCAGAAAATTGTCTCGATATGGGAGGGTAACCATGGTCTGCTAAGTTATCGTGCATTCAGGTACTGGTTGTCAGCCGAGCGCCGGGCCAGTAATCTGGATATCCTGTTTCATGACGTTAATCAGCCGCTGCCGTTTGTCTCCTGTAGTTTCGCCGCTGTTGTTGGCTTGGACACACTGCACCGCTACGACGTCGATAACCTGTTAGCCGAATGCCAAAGAATCTGCGTTGACGATGCGCCCATCATTTTCCCCCATGTCCATCTGACGAACAGCAAACCCGAACCTTGGTTTGATCGCGGTTGTCGGCAGGAGCACGGCCTATTCTGGCGTGACTATCTTGAGCAGGCCCTGGCTACGCCCACGCGGCAGGTCTACATCGAATCTGAGATGGCATTGTTTCACGCCAATCAAGATTCGCGCATTCACAGCAACCCCTTAACCACGCACTACAATGCCCTGGTTGGACTGCTGCCGGCGTCCTGGTCAGGCGCTGCGTTGGCCACTATTGATGATCACTTTGATAGTGGGTCGGACAGCTACGTGATCCTGAACCCGTTGCTGGATATAGACCTGAATCGTTTGCAGGTTAGTCTCGACCATACTGATGAGCAGGGGATGGTCGAGCACATCCTCACGCGCCATCCTGGTTACGCTGACTTTCTCGGCGAGCGCCTGCCGATGGCGCTTACCGCTGACCAGGCACGCTTGCTGTATTGGGTCCGCAAGCCGCTGACTGTGGCCGAAATTGCGGCTCGACTGCAAATCACTCCGAATCAAATGGTTGCTTTGCTGGCGCCACTTGTAGCTGCAGAGGTTGCTCTGGTATTGCCTGTATCGCCAGGAATGGCCCACCTCAATTACTATTTCTCTCAACAGCTGCTGGCATCGCCCCCGGCTGCGGAGAACCTCGTTGCACTGTGGCGCACTGCCGTTGCGGAGTATGCGGACAACATTTACGTCTCCAGTATTGAAGACGATATGCAGCTTAGCTACGCAGATCTGAATCAGCTGGTAGAGGTAGCCGCAGGTAGGTTGTTGGCAGAACTATCTGCGCCGGAGGAAACCGTCGCTGTTGCCGCTCAGCCTGGTCTGGAAACGGTGCTGTTGTTCTGGGCTTGTCAGCGTGCAGGCCTGCGTTTTGCAGCTATCGATCCGGATTGGCCCGCCGCCAGGGTTGCGGCAATAGTCGACCAGCACAAATTCAAATTACTGTTCACCGATATAGTTATCACTGAGCATACCAACGCCATGTCACTGGCTACCGTGATCTTGTTAGAGTCAGACGCGGCGCCGATGACGGCGGCTGCAAAATTTGAAGACTGGCTTCAGGAGCACGCTGTAGCAACCTTGCCGGAGGCAGAACCGCACCCGGACACAACCGCAGTGGTTCTCTTTACGTCAGGCACCACGGGCAAGCCCAAGGGAGTCCAGTTGTCGCACCGTGCGTTATGGCAGTCAGCGCACAGTTTCAGTCGTTACTACGGGTGGCGCTCAAACGACGTCTTTCTCAGTTTGGGTCATTATGCGACCATGAGCGGGTTGCGCAATTCGTTGATAGTAACTGCTGCAGCGGGCAGCAGTTTTCTGATTCCAGAGGCTTCTGCACGCAAAAATGTGCTCGAGGCGGTTAGCTTGATGGGCAAGAAAGGGGTCACCATCATGGGCGTGGTTCCGGCTTTTCTGAAGCAGCTGACAGCGTTGGCGAAGCGGCTTGATGCAGGCATGTTTACCAGGCTGCGTTTGCTGTTGTCGACCGCAGCCAACCTGCCGCCGCAAACTGCACAGCAATTGTGGGACGCGCTCGGTGTGGCGGTCCGCAATTACTACGGCCTGACTGAGACCAGCGGTGCCTGCATTTTTACCGCGGAGCAAACCGTCAGTAGCGGCAACTGTATCGGGCGGCCCTATGATGCTATTGCACAGATTGTCGGTCTAGATGGGGAACTACTCGCCACTGGAGTCGCCGGTGAACTGAGGGTATACAGCGGCAATCTGATGCAGGGTTACCTTGATGAGCCGGAGTCTTCGCAAGCAATGATGGGTGATGGTTGGCTGTATACCGGAGACATATGTCGCTGGTCTGAAGCCGGCGATATTGAGCTGTTGGATCGCAAGCGAGATATGATCAAGGCGCCTTCCGGAGCCTTGGTTTTTGTTAGCGAAATCGAAATGACGTTGGCTGCCAATACCGTTTTTGATGAGGTGTCGGTAGTGCGGCTTGCCTCGGAGCACGGCAGCGATCGTCTGATATGCTTTGTCCCGGGCCAGCAAGAGGTCGCAGCGGATGAACTGCTGAGTAGCTTCAACACCCTCTTGCGCGGCGTGCTGAGCCCCGATCACCAGCTCAACAAACTGGCGTACGTTGACGCTTTGCCGCGCGGCGCCAATGCAAAAGTGCGTAAAGATGAACTGGTCCGTCAATATATGCGGACAGAAGGAGTAGACCAACTGTGATTAGCGCGCTCTACACTGCCGCAATGGCGAATACGCCACCAGAGAAATGCTATCTGAAAACCAGGGAGCAGCATCTTAGCTATGGTGAGTTGGATAGCGGTGTGCGCCGGCTGACGACGCTGTTTCGGCAGCGCGGCGTTATTACCGGCGACGTAGTATTACTCAACGTTAGTGACGACTGCCAGTTAGCGGTGCTGTATCTGGCCTGTATCACCAATGGTCTTGCGGCTGTCATTACTGACCCGGCCTTGCCGTCGCTGCAGGACCTGACCGTATTGGTCAGGCCGCGCCTCGCCTTTGTGGAGAGGGGAAAACTGGCAGCAGCGTTGCCACTGGATGTTGAAACTATTGCCGTTGATCAGCCGCAGCGAAAGACCCGCGGGGTGTTAAAAAAGTTGCTTAAGAAGCGTACAGTCCCGAATGAGGCTGATGATAGCGGCGCCTATCCGGCGCTTTTAGATCAGCTAGAGCCGTATCAGGGGGAGTTTTCGAGCACTTCGGCTGATGCGACGGCGCTGGTGCTGTTTACTTCTGGTACCACGTCGGAGCCCAAGGGGGTGGAGCTCACCCAGCGTAACATTGCAGCCCTGATGCAGATTACACGTGAACGCTACCGGGTGGATGCTGGCGCCGAAATCTTCAATAGTCTCCCGCTACATCACACTGATGGCATTACCCTTGGGGTTACTCTCGCGCTCGCAGTTGGGGCAACCCTGCACCGGCCAGGACGCTTTACCGTGCATGAGCTGCCGGCCATGATGGACTACATCTATCGGGAAGGTGTTACTCACCTGTTCACGGTGCCGACGGTGCTGGCGCTAATGCAACGCCTCGGTGCCGAATACAGTGATACTTTTCAGTCTGGCGATTTCAAAGTGTTAGTCAGTTCCTGCGGTATGCTGGCGCCTGAACTCTGGCAATCATTTCAGCAGCGCTTCAATATCCGGGTCAGTAATGGCTACGGTCTTACCGAGACTACCAATACTTTCTCGTTTTGCGGACCGGATGATGCCAGCTTCCGGGTCGGCTCGGTCGGGGTGCCTGTGGCGAGTGAGGTCAGGATTGTGAGCGCGACTGGCGTTCCGGTTGCGGCGGGCGTGGAAGGTGAGCTGCAGCTGCGTGGTGACCTGGTTATGAAGGGTTATATCAATAATCCAGAGGAGACTGCCGCGGCTTTCAGTGACGGCTGGTTTCAAACCGGCGATTTGGCGAGGCTCGCTGCAGATGGCAAGATTGAAATACTGGGTCGCAAGAAAAGCCTCATTATTCGCGGCGGAATCAATATCCACCCTGCGGAGATTACCGATATTGCGCTGCAGCACACAGCCATTATTCATGCCGCGGCGTTCGGCGAGCCTGACGCAATTTGGGGAGAGACTGCTGTGCTCTGTATCGTTGAGGACTCCCAGATACATGTTTCCGATCAGCAATTGCAAGAGTTCCTGCAGCGGCGTCTTGCCAGCGAAAAAATGCCGGATGAAATTTTTCGCTTCGCTGACTTCCCTGCAGGGCCGGCAGGTAAGGTGATCCTCAGCGAATTGCGTGAACAGGTTCAGTTGCGGCGGCGCAGTCGTGTATTCAGCAGTGAGGGAGACCTCTATGAGGTTATCGCTGCCATCGCCGCTGAGCTGTTGAAAGTGTCGCCGCAGAATGTTTCAAGGGGGAGCTCGGCCGAGAACATGGGTGGCTGGGATTCGCTCCTGCATCTCAATTTGATCCTGGCAGTAGAGGAGTCCTACGGCATGGAGTTCAAGCCGCGTGAGATCATGGCAGTGCAGACGCTGGGCGATCTCGTCGAACTTACCCAGACCTACCTCGACCGGGCGTAGATAGCGGCACTATGTCTGTGCTGTCGCTGCAGTGGCTTCTATGGATGGCAATCACCGTAGCTCTTTTCTGGGCGGCGCCAGTGCGCTTTCGCCACTATGTGCTGTTGCTTCTGACAGCAACTTTTCTCCTGCTTGCCGATTCGGTGTCGCTACTGCTACTGCTTACTATGGGTGGAGTCGCGCTGCTATTTTGTCGCAAGCAGCACACCACTGCGCCCCAGCTGGGCATTTCCATAGTCGCTATAGTTTCTGTACTCGTCTATTTTAAACTGGGTGTCACGTTGCAGGCGGGGCAAGCTGATACCAGTTTGCTGATACCGTTGGGACTGTCTTACTACGCACTGCGGGTTATTCACCTGATGCTGGAAAGACACATTGGCCGTTTCGGTATTCTGCATACGGCTGAGCTGGCTCGTTACCTGTTCTTCCTGCCGACGCTCCAAGTCGGGCCGATACACCGATACCAGCAGTTCAAGCGTGATACTGATCGGCACCGTTGGCTGGCAGAAGATATGTGGCGTGGCCTGGAGCGGATTATTTTTGGTTACGCCAAGATTACGGTGCTGGGTAATTTTCTGATCTCCAGACAGTTCTTTAGCTACATTGCACAGTTTGAATCGACCGCTCCGGCGTTGTATCAATACCTGGATAGTGTGCGCTATGGTGCGAATCTCTATGTTCAGTTTTCCGGTTATTCCGATATTGCGATTGGCTTTGCGCTATTACTTGGTTACCGGGTAATGGAGAACTTTAATAATCCCTTTTTGAAGCAGAATATTTCAGAATTTTGGCGCGCCTGGCATATCTCCCTGACGTCCTGGTGCAGGGAATATGTGTACACCGCAGTGACTGCGTTCAGCCGGCAACCGGCGCTGGCTGCGATGGCGACGCTGCTAGTGATTGCGCTGTGGCATGAAATATCCTGGCGCTATCTCCTCTGGGGGCTCTACCACGGCGCGGGTATCATCGTCTGGCAGCTGTTTCATCGTTACAGGCCAGCGAGTTGGCAGGCAGTATCCGGTTGGCAATCGCATACGAGTGTTGTTGTCTCGACCTTACTGACACTGAATTTTGTTATTGTGGGGTTTGCGCTCACCAAAGAGTCGACGGCGGCTGACGGTATTGCCGCACTGCAGACTATGCTGATGAGCTGGAGGGACCGATGAGAACCTACCTATTTCTGCGCCGGGCATTACCGCGCCCACTAGCTATTCTGGTAACCGGGCTACTGCTGTTGTCACTTATCGCCGTGTCTATTTACTTCAGCTTTGAACCTCAGGCTGAATTCCGCTACCAGGATATCTAGCCGCTATGGTGGGACGTATAGGCAATATAAAGAGGCTATTGGCAAGAAATCGACTCGCACCCTCCCGGTCTCATACCCGAAGATGGCGCCCTGTCGTCATTGATGGTCTCGACATCACGCTCGTGTCGCTCTCATTGTAGAGCTATTTCGATCATTCCGCTCCTGCTATACGCAGGCACCCATGCCATCTCTTTTTCAGTGGCTTCCCTGCTGGTTGAACGGTGAACTCGCGGACTCTGCTACCGCGCGCCCTTCCAAGCGAACAGAGGCAAGCTCTCGGGCGGCACCCGGGATGGTGATGCGAGTAACGGGAGGGCGGATATCCTGTTCCTTCTTGCGAAGATGAGGCATGGCATCCGTGTCGTCTGCGGGCTCCAGTTCCAGCCAGGCGCTCTCGGCGTCCTGTTCCAGCAAGCTCTGGCGTTCCAGGCAGCGAACTACACGCTGACTGATCAGCTGAACCAGATCCTTCAGCTCGCTCTCGGCTGGCGCTTTAACGCGTTGAAAGCGGGGTGGTCGGTTGTCGCGATAGATGTATGCGCCAGCAGAAGATTTTCAAATACAGCTCGCTCCATGGTGTACGCCCGGCTTCGAACATTATGCGTTCGCAGTCTCTAAGGCCGACTTCGAAAATATATTTCACCGTGTAAAGGCGGGAGAGATTGAGTACGGGCCATCCTTCGACTCGGTGGGTTCTGATTCCGGCCCTGGCGTAGAGTCCGGTGCGAGAGGAGAGGCATCCACCCTGTATTTTAACGATTCAAACCAGCATCTTATCGAGATTCGTTATTATGATACCGATGTCGCCTAACAAGAGTCAGCACTTCAGTGCCGATGTCCAATTACGAATGAAGTATCACCAATTTAGCTGCTGTTAAGGTACCGCTACGTTAAATGTCGGGGTGAGATAATCCGATAGTGAATGCATACAAACGCCATAGATTAGAATTTGTGGGGTCGCATCTGTGCGTCAGAGCCGCCGTCGACGAATAGCACCGAACCGCATATGAAGCGCGCTTCTGGACTCAGCAGGTAGCAAACGGCAGATGCCTGGTCTTCCGGTTCACCTGCAAAGCCAACGGGTATAGAGGCTTTATATTCCGCAATCGAAGCAGCATACGCTGAACTGGCTTGGGCCATGGCGTTTAAGGGAGTGTTTGTATAGCCAGGTGCGATCGCGTTCATTCGCACTCCCCTTGCAGCGTAGTCAGCACTATGCTGCCGCATCCAGTGGGTTAGCGCATACTTAGCAGCGCCGTAAGCTGTCTGGCCGTCCAATTTGTCTGCCGCAGTACACGCCTCTTCCTCTTTGTCTCCATGCAAGAGCTCTAAAAAGCCATTCTCATAGTCAAACACCGCTGAGGTTGAAGACACGATAACAATGGAACCGTTCTTTTTGGCGACGAGATCTCGTGCAGCCTCTACGCTGGCCTTTGCACCAAAGTAGTTGACGCGAGTGATCAGCGAGTAGGGCATAACGTGTGGACCCAAACCTGCGCAGGCAACAAAACCGTCGAGCCCGTCAACCGCAATACACGCGAGTTCCGAATTAGCCCTACCGCGGCCTTCCTCGGTGGATAAGTCGGCTTGAATATCGGCCGTTTTTATGTCGATAACGATGACATCATGACCTTCCGTTCGTAAGCGACTTTTCACTGCGGCGCCAATGCCAGTGGCACCTCCTGTAACAGCGTAAACCCCCATATTTTTTACCTGCCTTTAAAATTGTAGACTGATTTTTTCCGCCTGAACCGCTAACAACTGAGGAGCGATCTGATGCGGTGTTGAATTGCATCCATGTTTGACCCAGTAATTGCACTGAATATTGAACCATGCTGATTGGGATAACTGCGCGAAATCATTCTAAATCATTGCTTTCGACTTGGGTCAACTATTCAGTGTAAATATCTTCAAAAGTGGGTTAATCGAACGCGCAGTTCAACACCCCGCCACCTTTTCCCAAGTCGCAAAGGCGCGCTGTCTGAAAAAACGATAGTTCTCAGCCGATACCAAATATCGCCCTAGATTGAACAAATTGTACACAGCTGCATGAGCACCCAAAAACCTCTGAGCTTGGTCCATCGATTTGAACTTCCGCATGCCCCTCTCTCTGACTCTCGTCGGTTCGTGCGATAGCTCAGCTCTATTATTGGCATAATGGGTTGTATCGTGAATCGCTTCAGGAATCAATTCTCTGTGGGCCACGTTATAGCTTTTCAACTTATTAGTAACGATCTTCCAACAATTGGGGTCAGAGTAAAAACCAGCAACAATTGGGGTCAGAGTAAAAACCTAGGAATTGCAAACAGACCTGACGACGCGTTTTTACTCCGACCCCCAAATGTCCTTGAGAAGTTCTTAGCCCAGTCTGCTTATACTCAGAAGACGTTTCCGCGGAAACGCCGGACATCCCTTCTGCTCAGCCTGACGCACGATCTCCAGAGGCCGACCTTCCGGAACAGCTGACTGATCTGTTCGCCGCGACATCGAGACAAGTCTTTATGGGTGTTGAATTGCATCCAAAATTGATCCAATATCCAGAAATAATTGCATCTCAGATCGACCCACCTGGATTCCAGATACCCTGCGCCAGATAATGGGTAAAAGTGATCTAAACGGTACATTTTTTAATACAAATTGAGGGTCAAATTCCGATGCAATTCAACAGGCAGGCGCTACATGCCGTGACCATGAGATCTACAGCCAAAACTATTTCATTTCTGAAATCTATCAAGGAAGTGACTTCGGATTTAAAATTTGAAACAGGAGCGCTTGTCAGCTGGTGCGTCATCAGGGTAGAAGAGCCCTGCTCAATCTAAAAAATTGGATAAAGTCCTTTGACTGTATCTGTACTGACATTTTTTTCTGGGGCTACGGGTGTAACAATTCAGGAGTTCGGCGTTGCTATAAGATCCGTCTGAACGTCGATAAAAAATGGAAACGCTTTCTTTGAAGACTCATTTTCGTTTTGATAGGCAGTAAATTGAGACATCAAAGCTCCCTGAAAGAATCCGAGAATAACCCATATTTCTCCGTCTGCTTATTTAGAGCTTCAATGGCATCTTCATTTTCTTCTAGCCACTGCCTCCGCGCTCTGGTTTTCAGTTCAATAGTCTGTGCTTGTTACAGAGTGGCGGATAGATTAATTTTGTTATTCTTGGCTTTTTCAAGTAGGTCACTGTCTATGCTTAGGTTGGTTGCTTTTGGGGGTACGTTTTTGTCGACAATACTATTCATGCCTCGCCGCTTAGGCTTATACGTAATGAGAATAGTATGTGCGCATCGTATCGGGGGTTCAACACCCGCATACACTCTCACCGACAGTCGGCTAAATAGGGCATATACTTGGAAGTTCTTAGGGCAGCCTGCTATTACTCAGGACACGTTTCAGCGGAAACGTTGCGCATCTTTTCTGTCCACGCTGCCTCAAATTTTTATGGCACCGGGAGAGCTCTCATTATCGTTTTCCAGGTCCTCTTTTTATACGCTAGCTATCAACCTGTGAACCAACCGGAGCACCCTCAGTGAACGCACCAGGCCAACCCAAGCGTTTCCGCCTGGACCGCTTTATCAGCAACCATACCGGTGTGAACCGCCGCGATGTGCGAGCCTTGCTGGCCAGTAGTCGCGTCGGCCTGAATGGCCAGGCGGCGCGTGAGATCAATCAGGTAGTCGACCAGTTCAGCCATATCACGCTGGATGGCGAGGTGCTGCAAAACTACTCGGCAATATATCTCATGCTGAATAAACCTTGTGGCGTGGTCAGTGCTACCAGAGACGATCGACACCGCACCGTTATCGACCTCCTCGACGCCAACACGGACAATGACCTGCATATTGCCGGCCGGCTGGATTTCAACTCCACAGGGTTGTTGCTATTAACCAATGACGGGCACTGGTCACGACGACTGGCCTGCGCGCAAAATCCGGTAGGAAAAGTGTACCGCGTAACCCTGGAACAAGCGCTGACAGAGCGCTACGTTGCGGCGTTTGCCCGGGGCATGTACTTCCCCTTTGAAGACATCACCACCCGCCCTGTCACCCTCACGATACTTTCGGACCACAGCGCAGAGGTTCGTCTTACCGAAGGGCGCTATCACCAGATAAAACGCATGTTTGGCCGTTTCAACAACAAGGTACTCACACTGCACCGTATTGCTATTGGCAACGTGTCACTGGACCCGGAACTGGGTGCGGAGCAATACCGGCCGTTGACGCAAATCGAGCTGGATAGCCTGCCTTGAATGCCAAGGACAGCTTACTTATTTATGAACCACGGGAAGGAGTTAAGTATACTGCTTCTACAACCCGGAATCAGAATCTATCGGTGGCAAACAGAAATGGTCTGAAAATAAGCTTAACCACTACATTCCCACATCAAAATAAATAGCAGGTTAGATGATCCGTGACTTCACAGCGAACCGAAATGACAGAAGCGGAATACGCAAAAGCGTTCTGCCCGGATATAAAACGATCCGGTTGGGTGCTAATAAAAAGTGCTTTGCGGCACCCCATTCTTTTCTTGCGTACCTTTAGCAAGCATTCCAATCTGGAACATCATTTTGACGATCACGCACATAAAGTGTCATTCGGTCGTACGGATCATCCGCTGGATGATATAGGGCCAATGCAAGGCATTTTCAGCGCGTTACCGGCAATGCTGCTGAGATCCGCTGAATCGGTACTGAGTGTTGAGCTCGCCAGTCAGCAGGATAATCAATTTCTATTTCGGTCGAAAGCTTACAATATTTTTAACCTGATCAATCTCGAGCATTTTTACAAACATGTCTATGCAATCAACGGCAAAGCACCCAGCGCCCTATTGTACTTGCGCATCGATATTCCTCGGGAGGATGTCTGTCGAGTCAGGTTACAGCAAGACAATGACTTTGATGAGGCTTTCACTCCTATGGTCGCCAATGACATTAAGGATGATACATGCAAGGTTGAACTGATTGAGGACGAACACTGCTATCGCCTAACAACAAGCCAGTTGAGTTTGCATGTGTACAAAAGTGATTTTCGCATAGAGCTCTATGACAAGGGTGGCAACAAGATAACCACCACTGGTGGAAAAACCGATAATCATTTTGGTATCGCAATGGACTCCTATCCCATGGGGTTTATTCGCGATAAGCGCCACAAGCACTGGTATGCAGTGAACTCGTTTGATTTATCTCACGATGAATCCATTTACGGATTGGGAGAGCACTTTGGACCTATGAATAGAGTGGGAGACACTCTTCGACTGTGGATTAGCGAAGGCGTGGGGAACTCTACAGGTCGTGTTTACAAAACCGTGCCGTTCTACGTTAGTACGCGCGGCTATGGCGTCTTCTACAATCAAATACACCCAATGACATTCTGGATGGGCTCGAAAGAAAAATCTAAAGTACAGGTGGCGGTGGAAGAGAAAAAGCTTGACTACTATCTCTTTACTGGAAGTATTAAGGATGTACTCAATAGCTACACCAGCCTGACGGGCCGATCCCCTGTACCACCGAAATTTTCGTTCGGCACTTGGATTTCCAGAATGTCTTATCTCTCGCAACAAGAAATTATCGATGTGGCAAACACGTTGCGAGAAAAGAAGTTTCCTGCGGATGTGATTCACATGGATGTCAGCTGGTTTACGACAGACTGGAAGTGTGACTGGCAGTTCGACGAGACCCGTTTTCCTGATCACGAAACGATGTGTCGTGAACTCCATGACAATGGCTTTCGGTTTTCGTTATGGCAGGCGCCTTATGTGTTGAAAGGAACCGCCCCGTGGAAAGAAGCGTCCGCGCGGAAACTGATTGCTAAAACCAAAGCGCCGTTTTCTTTTACCGGGCAGTTTGAAGCAGCTCCCATCGACTTTACCAACCCTGAGGCTGTTTCCTGGTTTAAGACGCAGCTGATCAAACCACTGCTTGAAGCCGGTGTGGATGTGATCAAAACCGATTTCGGTGAAGGTATACAGCCGTCTATGCAGTTTGCGGAAGGTGACGGCCATGCCCTGCATAATGTTTACCCGCTTCTCTACAACAAAGCGGTTTATGAGATTACTCAGGAAGTGCACGGTGAGGATAACGCCATGGTTTGGGGCCGCAGTGCTTATGCTGGCTCCCAGCGATACCCCGTGCAATGGAGCGGCGACAATGCCGCCACCTTCGGCTCCATGCAGGGGTCTCTTCGCGGCGGGCTGAGTTACGGCCTTTCTGGATTTACATTTTGGAGACAGGATACCGGCGGCTTTGTGGGAGAACCTACAGATGAGCTAGCCATACGCTGGACTCAACTCTCTATTTTTCAGTCCCATATCCGTTATCACGGTTGTTACCCTTTCAGGGAACCGTGGCAATACGCTGAAGACACACAAGACATCTTGAGAGAGTATCTGAATTATCGCTACCAATTGATTCCGTACCTCTATAGTGAATCGATTGAAAGCGCAGCGTCAGGGCTACCTGTCCTGCGCCCACTTGTCATTGATTATCAGGACGATCGTACAACGCATGCAATTGATGACCAGTTTATGAGTGGTCGCAGCATCTTGGTGGCACCAGTGATGCGAGAAGACGGTAATAGATCTGTTTATCTACCCGAAGGCGTTTGGTATGACTTTTTTAGCAAAGAATCGAAAGAAGGAAGGCAATGGACCACTCAGGACTGCCCAATAGACCGAATCCCCATCTGGCTGAAGGGAGGCTCTGTCATCCCATTTGGCCCAGTGGTGCAAAGCACAAGTGAACTGACAGATGAAACGCCCGTGGAGTTGGTTATTCTCCTTGATCAGGATAAACGCGCTTCCGGTGTCTTTAACTTGAACAAGCAAAGCGCCATTAGCATAACGGTCGAAAGTAAAAACGGCCAAGTGCTTGTGGCTGTCGGCAATGGATTATCCGTGGAAAACATTCGCGTGTTTGCGCAGGCAGGAGAAATTGCCAGGGAAGATATCCTATTGGAGCAGATCGATGGCCTGCCCTGAACAGCAGCGCAGCTCTAGCACCCAACGCCCATCTATGTTTTACTAGATGAGAATCGTTAGCATTTGCAAATGCCATCCACTTAATAGCCCGTGTTAATAATCCCGTGAGGTATCCATGCGTTTTTCTCGCCCGGCTCTGCGCCGTTTTGCGTCCGCCCTGTTTGTCAGCGTTGCCGCCGTAATGATAGGCGCGCCGGCCACTTACGCCAAAACTGTGAATGTGTACTCCGCGCGACAGGAAGCCCTGATCAAGCCCATTCTGGATACATTCACGGAAGAAACTGGCATCGAGGTCAACCTCATCACCGGCGATGATGATGCTCTGCTCACGCGCCTGCGCAGCGAAGGCCGCAATTCACCGGCCGACGTATTGCTGACTGTCGATGCGGGCCGCCTTTACCGGGCTAAAGAAGCGGGCCTTCTGCAGCCCATCAGGTCTGAATACCTCGAACAGCATATTCCTGCCCAGCTGCGCAACAGCGAAGGCTACTGGTTTGGTCTGTCGGTACGCGCGCGCGTGATCGCCTATGCCACCGACCGGGTCGACCCCGAGACATTGAGCACCTATGAGGCACTCACCGATGAAAAATGGCGCGGCCGTCTGTGCGTGCGCTCTTCTGGTAATATTTATAATCAGTCTCTGGTTGCCGGCATGCTCTCTACTCAGGGAGAGGCCGCCACAGAAGATTGGATCAAGGGCCTGGTAGCGAATTTTGCGCGCCCGCCCCAAGGCGGTGACCGTGACCAGATTAAGGCGCTCGCAACCGGCCAGTGTGATCTGGCGCTCGTCAACACCTACTACTATGGCGCCATGCTCCAGAGCGCCGATGCAGACGAAAAGGCCGCCGCCGGCGAAGTGGCTTTGTTCTTCCCCAATCAGGATGGCCGCGGCACCCACATCAATGTGAGTGGTGCCGGTGTCACCACATCCGCTACTAATGTCGCTGAAGCCACAGCACTTATCGAGTTTCTGGCCCGGCCCGAAGCCCAGAACTGGTATGCTGAAACCAACAATGAGTACCCGGCCAGTAAAGGTATTGAACCCAGCGCGCTGCTCAAATCCTGGGGCAGCTTTAAAGCCGATTCAGTTGACGTGACGGAGCTCGGGCGCTTGAATGCGCAGGCAGTCATGGCTATGGATCGGGCGAATTGGAAATAAGCTCAGCAAGAAACTCACCACAAGCGTTACATCGCGGGCGCGGCAGCTTCGGCTGGCGCGCCCTCATGTTACTAACGGCATGCCTTATTGCCGTTCCGGTACTGGTTATCGTCGCCAGCCTGTTCCAGGGCTTCAGCCCGGTCTGGCAGCACCTGCTGGAAACGGTGCTACAGGACTATGTCGTCAATTCACTATTATTGATGTTGGGAGTCGGTGTTGGCACGCTGGTATTGGGCGTCAGTGCGGCCTGGCTCACCGCCATGTGCGAATTCCCTGGCCGTAAGCTGTTCAACTGGGCGCTGTTGCTACCCATGGCAATGCCGGCCTACATCATCGCCTACACCTACACCGGCATGCTCGATTTCTCCGGCCCGGTGCAGAGCGCTTTGCGCGCGCAAGTTGGCTGGGGCCACGGCGATTATTATTTTCCCGAGATACGCTCGCTCGGCGGCGCCATCTGCATGCTGTCGCTGGTGCTGTACCCCTACGTTTACCTGCTGGTAAGAGTGGCCTTTAGCGAGCAGTCAACGGCGGTACTGGAGGCCAGCCGCAGCCTTGGCAAAGGCCCCTGGAAGACCCTGTTTCTGGTAGGGCTGCCGATGGCTCGCCCGGCTATTGTCGCCGGCATTAGTCTGGCGCTGATGGAAACGCTGGCAGATTTTGGCACGGTCGATTACTTCGGCGTCAGTGTCTTCACCACGGGCATATTTCGCACTTGGTACGGACTGGGTGAACTGCAAACTGCAGCGCAGCTCGCAGCCTTTCTGTTGCTGTTCGTTTTTGTGCTGTTCACGCTGGAACAATACTCTCGCCGTCGCCTGCGCTTTCACCACAACTCCGCCCAGCAGAAGCCCAGCCGAATTGAATTGCAGGGATGGCGCGGCTGGTGTGCTTGTGCCCTGCCGCTAGTGATCGTAACGGCGGGCTTCGCGTTGCCTGCAGTGCAGCTGGCCACCTGGGCCAGTAGTCGCGTCGGCGAGACCGACACTGCAGAATTCCTGACCCTGGTGGGCAGTAGCTTTACCCTGGCGGCCATTGCCTCTGTCTGCTGTTTGGTGATTGCGCTACTGCTAGGCTACGGTAAACGTCTGCATCCGGGGCAGCTGGAACATCAGGCTGCGCGAGTATCGTCTATGGGTTATGCGATACCTGGAACCGTCATTGCCGTGGGTGTCCTGATCCCCTTCGCCTGGATGGACAATCGTGTAGACGCCTTGATGCGCGAGCATTTTGACATTTCAACCGGCCTGTTGCTCAGCGGGACTCTGGTAGCACTGGTATTTGCCTATGTAGTGCGTTTTCTTGCGGTGTCTTTGCAGACAGTGGAATCCGGGCTGGCACGTATTCGCCCCAGTATTGACGAATCCGCCCGCTCTCTGGGTAAGGGCCCTCTGCAGGTGTTGCATCGCATTCACTTACCGATGCTGCGCGGCTCCCTGGCCACCGCGCTGCTGCTGGTATTTGTCGACGTTTTGAAAGAGCTGCCCACCACTTTGATCCTGCGCCCGTTCAATTTCAACACGCTGGCAGTGCGGACCTATGAACTCGCCTCAGACGAACGACTGGCTGACGCGGCACTGCCGGCGCTGGCAATAGTGCTGATTGGCTTGCTGCCTGTTATTCTCATGACGCGCATCAGCAGCGCAGCTACCCCCTATTCATCTGTACGCACACAAAGCCAAGAAGGACGGCCATGAGTAGCCGGCTCGCGCTGCAACAGGTATCGGTCAGTTACGGCGATTTTCTCGCCGCAGTGGATGTCTCTTTCAGCCTCGAACAGGGGCAGATCGGCTGCTTGCTGGGCCCCTCCGGATGCGGAAAAACCACCCTGCTGCGAGCCATCGCAGGCTTTGAGCCGGTATCGGCAGGAAGCATAATCCTGCGCGGCGAAACCATCAGTCGAGCCGGTGCGCAGGTGCCACCGGAACGGCGCAAGGTCGGCATGGTATTTCAGGACTTCGCCCTGTTTCCACACCTGAATGTACAGCGCAATATCGGTTTTGGGCTCGACGCGATGGATCGGAGGGCGCGGGCGCAGCGGGTGCATGAAATGCTCGCTCTGGTGGAGCTCCAGGCCTGCGCCAGCGCGTATCCCCACGAACTGTCCGGGGGCCAGCAACAGCGTGTGGCACTGGCCAGGGCACTGGCACCCAATCCGGAAATACTACTGCTGGACGAGCCCTTTTCCAATCTGGACAGCGAACTGCGCGAGCAGTTAGCGTCGGAAGTACGCGAATTGCTCAAGCGCAACGGCGTCACCGCCATTCTTGTGACCCACGACCAGCACGAAGCGTTTGCCATGGCCGACCAGATCACGCTGTTGCGCCAGGGCCGGGTGATGCAACTCGATACGCCCTATAACCTGTACCACAATCCCCGCAGCGAATTTGTAGCGGAGTTCATTGGCGGTGGCAATATCATTACCGTGTCTGTGAACGAGGCCGGGGAGCTCAATGACGGTCTGGGCAAACTGGATATGAGCGATCGTCAGTGGCAAGCCGGAGACACGTTGCGCCTGCTGGTACGCCCGGACGATATCGAGTACGACGCGCGCAGCGTGTTGAGCCTTCCGGTCGTAAGCAAATCCTTTCGAGGTGCCCACTATCTCTACGAGCTTGAGCTACCAGATGGTCAGAGAGTGCCCTGCCTCACGCCCAGCCACGCGGCTATAAACCCCGGCCAAAATCTGCCCGTTCGCTTCAACCTGCAACACGTCGTGGTCTTTATATCATTGGGGTCAGAGTAAAAACTCCAATCTGATTCGAACATACGCAGTCTTCGTAGCAAAACTTAATGTCGGCATCAGTGCAATAATTTCGCTAAATTCAGCCAATACCTTGATCGCCCGTGCTTGTTCGGTAACAGTAGAACTTGCCGGTCCTGCAGACCGAGTAAATCACAAGCCGTTACATGTTCAAGGAAGAGCATTATGGCCAGGTTACGAAGATACTGTCCCGCAGGTATACCTCAGCATGTCCTTCAACGTGGAAATAATCGATCAGTTTGCTTTGCAACAGATGAGGACATGGGTGTCTACGCCCACTACCTTTGCAAGGCCGCGCTAAAGTTTGGGCTTTCGGTTCACGGTTGGGTGTTTATGACCAACCATGTTCACCTCTTGGTGACGCCATCGGAAGATAACTCTCTCTCACAGTCTATGCAGTATGTAGGCCGCTTCTATGTGCGCTACTTCAATCAAACCTATCAGCGCACAGGTACATTGTTTGAGGGGCGGTTTAAGTCCTGCATTGTTCAAAGAGATCGCTACTTCTTCGCGTGCCTTCGCTATATCGAGCTGAACCCGGTTAGGGCGCGGATGGTTATAGATCCTGGAAATTATGCCTGGTCCAGTTACCGGTCCCACTGTTTTGGCAGCAGCACCAAGCTGTGGAGCCCTCATTCACTTTATCTCGGATTGGGAGAAACGGAGAGTGTTCGGCAGGCACGATATCGCAGCTTGTTTAATGGCCATATTGAAGGTGATCTGACAACACACATTCGTCAATCGATAAACCAAGGGCTTGCGCTCGGCACCGAGAGATTCCGATTAGAGATAGAAGAATTGGGCGGGAGAAGACAACAGCTATTAAAGCGCGGGCCCAAGCATGGTTCGCAAGCCTGATGGTTTTTACTCTGACCCCAAATCTACACCAAATCTACAAATCTACGCACTCAGAACGGCCCATCCTGCCAGGGGCCGGTGATGACAAACGTCACGCCCGGTGTCTGAATGTTGACATAGAGGTACTCGCCTGCAGGATCAAAGCAGGAACCGGCCCACTCACTCCCGCGATAATCATCGGGGGCGATAGAGGGGCGTCCCGGCAGTGCGGATTCAAGCATCATATTGTTCTCCGCAAAAATGAATGAGCTGCCATCCTGTGCTATGCCAATCATACGTGTACCGATGATCAAGGCATCGTTTTCACTGATGCCACCGCCATCCTCACACACGAGAAGCCCGCCTTGGGGCGTTACCGTGATGTTGTCGGGATTGTCAGCTGTTATTGCATCAGGGGAGACGAAGAGGGCTGTGAGCGTCTCTTCGCCAGGCAGATACGCCCAGACCGAACCCTTGCCCGCTTCTCCGCCGGCAGTATCGACGAAGTACACCACGCCGTCCCGATACCAGCACCCCTCGCCGCGGCGGAAACTGGCGCCACCATTTGCCTGTCCCTGCAGGAAAGGACCTGAGCGCCCAGCCCCCTGGATCGCTGGAAAGCCCTGAAGCGGCGATATCAGTCCCTCTGGCGGTGCAACCGGATCGGGCACCGGCACCCACTGGACACCGAACGACTCCCCCTGCACTGCCAGTCCGAGATCGATACCAGGAAAGCCAAGCACAGCGAGCATCTCGAGCACGCCGCCACGCTCCAAAGCACCAATCTGTTGGCTGGCATCATTCGGGGTATACCGGTAAAAACCCGAGAACGGCCTGTTGTCTTCGGTAAGGTAAACGCGCGAATCTCTCGCATCGACCGCCACCGCTTCATGGGCCATCAACCCCATATCTGTAATGGGTAACGCAGAGGCCGGCCCAAGTGCAGGATCTGGTACCTCGAACACGAAGCCATGATCCCGACCGCCGATGATGCTGCCCAGTGTAATGGTCTCCTCGCAGGTCAACCAGCTACCCCAGGGCGTGGGTCCACCTGCACAGTTTGCCAGTGTGCCGCCGAGAGTGGCGCTATCCTCGATGAGTCGACCGCCGCGCATCTTCAGGGCGGTGGTGCCACCGCCGAGCCCAGCGAGCACACCCGGAAACTCTAACCGGTCATACACCGGCGCAATACCGTCGCCGATCACGGGTAGTGGCATGCCGGGCGCCACCACGCTACGCTCATGGTTCCGCATCAGGACACACTCGCCAGAAGCACCCCCCAACCCACTGATCACGGCCATGCCATCGTGCCGGTCGGGTGTAAGAGTGCCGTCGCTCATGATATCGCCCGTCCATCCGAACGACGCGTAAGTGAAGCCGTCCGGCAGCTTTAGGAGCGGCAGCCCGGTCGTGCTGTCCTGGACAGGCGCTATTGGCCCATACGAAGAGGCGCCCGCAAGTGAGACTCGATTGTCGCTGCCATCGCCGCCATTGCTGCAGGCCTGCAGGATGGGGGCTAGTCCAATGGCAATCGCTGACTTGCTGGCAGCTTCAATAAACTTGCGACGAGATAATGATTGCAGATAAATGTTAGACATGACGACTGACTCCCTTGGTGAGAGCAAATTCTATAAGTCTATTGTTACCGCTGAATGACTTGTGAGCCAGAGGATGAAACTTGTGGGGGTATACATCCGCCAGCAGATACGGTCATGAACTATGCGAAGCGGAGGCATTTTTTATATATCCATTCGTTCTTAGCCTAGGCTGTTTATACCCAAACGTACTGAGATGATTGCCGTCCTAGGTGAGTAATTTTTCAGTCTGTCGGTCGTCGCGATGGTATCCCCACCATAGGACAATGATTTTTTCGACACGCAGACGGCGCACAGTCCCTTGATCTTTTCTGCGCAGTCACCGTCCGGTCTAAGTGAATCGTAAACGATATGAGAAAAGGCCAGCGATCCGGCATCTCGCCAGAGGCGAGCATCAAACCCGCAGTGGACGACGCCGGGCGTCACATTGCGCCTCGTCAGTTATTGTTAGAAAAGTATCGGGAGACCGTTTTGCTCCTATGTAGACGGCGCTACCAGCCACGTCTCGATAGCATAGCGCTTGTTGCTCAAACCATAGTCTGTAGCAGTTCGATGAAGACGTAGATGATCGAAAATAATAGCGTCTCCCGCCGCGAATACAGGCCGCACGGCACTGCCCTCAGCGACTTCCTTTGCGGCTTCCGGATTTGTCGTCCACGCGGCGAACTTACTACCGGTTTTGACAACACCGGGCAGTCGCTTTGCCACTATATTCATCCCGGGCGCAGAAACACCACAGTCGCCCAGCGCAATCCAGACATTCAACGCTCGAATATTCTCGCCCATAAACGCACCGTTCTGATGCCATCCGCCGGTGTGAGCATCATGAGACACGCACCTAAGCGTTCCCTTGCGTGTCACAAGCACTGGAGGCTCACCAAAAAAATCTCGTATCGCTGCGCTGAGACCACATGACTCGAAGGTCTCGAGCAGATCGAATAACGCAGGTGGTGAGTCGGCCGTTAACATAGCGCCTTTCGACCGCTTTTTAACGCGGTCCCTGTCGGTGTCTCTATAGAACGGCTCATACCAACCCCCATTCTTCAGACCCCTTGAACCCGACTCGACTGCATCGTAGGCCTCAAAGACCAGGTCGATGTTATTCCGCAACATATCCACCTGACTCGAGGTAATCATTTCTCGAACAATCAAGGACCCATGATTTTCAATTCCACTTCGAATCGATGAACCATTGAGCTCATGGGCTCCAATTTCGGGAACCCCTTCTCCACCGAATTGATCAACCACATGGCTGGGCCATTCTGGAGATTCTGTTTTCCAGTCGCCCGCAAGAAATCCCGCAGATCGCAGCGCCAATAGCATCCTGTCGATCTCGCGTCGCCTATCACTCCGATTTTCCACGGCTAGAAGCTCAATAGCTTCAGAGTATCGGCCAGCTTCGGCGAGGTCTTTAGCTTCACCTATAACCGTCTCTGTGGAAGGCCTTCCGCTTGGGCCAGAGGTTTCTTGTGCGCGATCGCGCCCCAGTATCCGTTCGATTAACTGGATGATGGTTACCTCCTGATGTGCGAGCTATTATGATAATGTATCACTTGCTCCATTAATAAAAGAAATCATAACTCTGTCATACCCATCACAATGACCACGAAGTTGATTGCAGCATAGATATAATTGGGGAAAAATTTTACTGACCCATCGACCACGAGAACAGCTCGACCAACTGCCCCCCGGCTTAGTTGAGCAACTGAAGCAAACTGGAGTAGGCTCAGTTAAATGTTGTGCTCTACGAATGTACTGATCAGTTGAAAGGATAGCGTCCTACCGGGGGTTGCACCGGCGCTCACCGAGTCCATGAGCCGTAAAGCCGAATTAACGCCTAATAGGAATCTACATTTAATGACTAACGAAGAAGGTTCTATCACCACCGAAGTCCGCGGCCATATTATGCTCATCGGCCTTAATCGTCCTGAAAAGTACAATGGTTATACACCCACAATGGCCCGTCAGTTGGCCGCCGCCTACACGCAACTGGATGAAGAAGACGACCTTTGGGTCGGCGTTCTTTTTGGTCACGGCGATCATTTCACCGCCGGACTCGACTTGCCGAAATGGACCGGGGATATGGCGCAAGGCATTAGTGGCGACGGCAGCCAGATCGATGTCCTTGGCCTAGGTCGCGCGTGTCGCAAACCCATCGTCACCGCGGTTCAGGGCATTACCTTCACAGTGGGTATCGAACTTGCACTGGGCGGCGATATCGTCATCGCAGCCGATAACTGCCGCTTTTCACAGTTGGAACCCAAACGCGGCATCCATGCGGTAGGCGGTGCCACCATCCGTTTTGTCGAACGCGGCGGCTGGGGCAACGCCATGTACCACCTGCTCACCGCAGATGAATTCAACGCCGAAGAAGCAAAGCGTATCGGCCTGGTTCAGGAGATAGTACCGGCTGGCCGCCAGTTAGAGCGGGCAATCGAGATTGCCGAAGTTATCGCAACCTGCGCCCCGCTGGCAGTTCAGGCTACCAAAGCCGCTTCACTTCGCTTCGTGCAAGAGGGCTTCGACGCCGCAGTGGCTGCCCTTGCACCAACCCAAAAAGCACTGTTTGAAACTGAAGATGTGAAAGAGGGTGTGCAATCTTTTGTGGAGCGTCGTGCTGCAAAATTCAAGGGGCGCTGAGGCCGCAGCGCAGCTCTAAACCGTCTAAAAGCAGACGCCCCTCTACATGCTTGTGCCTCTGCGTTATCCACTGATGCGGCAGTAAGCCGACGCATATATTCGGAAGTTATTGGCCCAGGCTGCCTATACTCAGAAGACGTTTCCGCGGAAACGTCCGGCAACCTTTCTGTCCAGACTGACTCACGATTTTCAGGGACAGACCTACTGGGACAGTTGACTAATCTATTCACCAGCAAAGCGAGTCGAGTAAAAACTCGCCCTTTGCGGCCCTGCCGTTTAGTGCGCTAATTGAAAAAAGGGAAGACAGTACATTGCGGTTAGCGTGCTCACACAAGAACAACGCTGTCAGGGAGTGGCCATCAATATCCGGAGAGGCGTTTACCACCTCGCTGAACCACTGACCTTTGACGCGCGTGATAGCGGCTGTTCTGGCAAGCCGATCGTATACCGCGCGGCATCTGAGGAGCAGGTTGTTATCTCCGGCGGGGTAAAGCTTACAGGTTGGACGCCCCATGAGCCGTCGCTGGGGATATACAAGGCACCGGTTAGCGCTCAACACTCACGACAGCTGTATGTAAATGGCCGCCGTGCGACACGTGCACAAACATCGCCCTCCCCGTCCGGATTCCGACCCGCCTATTATTATGCCGAGGGTATACCGCAGCCCGAAGGTATTGAGTTTGTTCCAACTGCGCTGAACAGTTCACGCTGGAGCGACCCTGCATCTTGGACTAACGTCGAAGACATTGAAGCGGTTCTCATCACACAGTGGAACATGATGATAGTGCCACTGCAAACGGTGGCACCGTTTCCGTCGCATACAACACCGCCCGTGTTCCCCCCCTTTCGGCTACTGCCCGCTGGCGGTCAAACTGGCCTTATCACACAGCAGGAACCGGCGTGGACAAATGCCAATTCGTTTCTGGAGGCAGCTACGCGTCAACCGGGTTTCTGGAGTTTCTGGCAGGTCACTCGCTTTGAGAATGCCTATCAGTTCCTCGATCAACCTGGCGAGTGGAATTTTGATGGTAGCGACGGATTTCTCTACTACATCCCCCTTGCCGATGAAGACATCTATTCGGCTGACGTGCAGCTACCCGTTATCGAAACTCTCATCGAAGGTGCAGGGAATGAGGATGAACCACTCTCTAACCTGATCTTCGAGGGGCTGACCTTTTCATACGCCACTTGGCTCAGTCCTGGGAGTACCAATGGGTATGTAAGTGACCAGAGTGGATTTCATCTTGTGGGAACAGGGCGCACGCCTAATGTTATAGGACATGTTCAAGACGTCACCCGTACGCCAGGAAACATTCGCTTTCGTTACGCGCATAACATTACCTTTCGAGGCAACGTCTTCCAGCACCTTGGCGCAGTGGGCCTTGATTTTGATACGGGTAGTCAACAGAGCGTCGTGCAGAGCAATGTGTTCACCGACATCTCCGCTGCAGCGATTCAGCTCGGCGGGGTAAGTGCGATCGACAGCCACCCGCAGATGGAATCACAGCACACGCAGGATAACGTCATTGAGGGAAACACCATAAAGAGTGTGGGCCGGAAGTTTGTGGATGCGGCCGGGATATATGTCGGCTTCACACGGCGAGCGCTAATCAGTCGAAATACGATTGCCGATGTGCCGTGGTCTGGCATCGCGATAGGCTGGGGCTGGGGCTTGCTCGACCCCGGCATGTTCCCCGGCTTACCAGGCGCTGAACGAGGGCAATGGGGTATCTATACCAAGCCCACCCAGAACAGCGGCAACCGCATTCTAAATAATCGTATTGAGGGATTTCTCCGCAAAGTATGGGATGGCGGCGCCATTTATACTTCGGGGCAGCAAGGCACCTCAATGGATGATGCTCTACTGATTCAGGGCAACGTTGCACACAACAAACGTCCCGCTGGAGGTGGCAATACGTTTTATACGGATGGCGGTAGCCGCTTTGTGGTGCTCAAAAAAAATGCCTCATACAACAACCCCATTGGCGAACTTGATTTCGGGCCCGCAGCCAACGGCGAGGACCCTCTTCCCTACCCGCCCTATGCTATCCTTGATACTATCCCGTATGGCGATGAAATCGGCGGGTGTCGCACTTACGGCGACATAGTGTATGAGGAAAACTATTTCTCGAATCTGACATTTTTTAGCGTTTGTCCCTTTAACAAGAATGGCATCTCTTATCCCGTCAATCTTACTTATGAAAATAATCACATTATCCAGGGCAAGAGTGACATTCCTGAAGCGCTCTTGAATGGCGCGGGGGCGGAGTAAATTCCGAACGACTTATGGGAAAGATAGGATCAGTGGGAGGCAGAATCTTATGGTGCATATAAAGCCTAAAGGATCTCTACGCAGTCAGCCGTGTACTTACAGTGAATGCAAGCAAACTACAAAGGTGAATACCTGATGAACGTACTTATTGTTTTAACATCTCACGATCAACTGGGTGATACTGGCAAGAAAACAGGCTTTTGGTTGGAGGAATTTGCCGGCCCCTATTACCACTTAGAAGATGCGGGCGTGCAGGTTACGCTAGCGTCACCGAGTGGAGGTCAACCGCCTCTTGACCCAAAAAGTGACGAACCTGATTTTCAGACCGATCATACACGCCGCTTCGAGCAGGACCCCGTTGCCCAGAAGGCACTGGCAAACACTGCAAGATTGGCAGACATGAAAGTGGATGATTTCGATGCAGTATTCTATCCCGGTGGTCATGGTCCATTATGGGATTTACACAATGACAAAGACTCAATTGCGTTGATCGAAAGCTTTATTGCAGCCAAAAAGCCGGTAGCAACTGTGTGTCATGCTCCTTCAGTGCTACTTAAGGCCAAGAACGAAAATGGCGAGCCTCTGGTTAAAGACAAACACGTTACCGGTTTCAGCAACTCTGAAGAGGCCGCAGTGGAATTAACCGATGTCGTGCCTTATTTGCTCGAAGATCAGCTTACTGCAATGGGCGCAAGATACCAGAAGGTTGAGGACTGGAACTCACTGGCCGTTGTTGATGGCCTGATCATAACAGGGCAAAACCCCGCTTCATCAGTCGCTGTTGCTGCAGCGTTGCTAACGGCGATTAGCTTAATGCAAAGCGCATAACAAAATAATGGGGAATTGCAGGGGCGGTTTACTGATCGATTATCGGCGAGGGCCGGCTGAGTAAACTAGCCCCCTTATCTCAAATCGGCATACTTCTGCAGATAGTAAGCTTCGTCGCCGTACAGCTTCGCCAGGATCATCAGGCGTTTGTAATGGTGGCCGACACACAGCTCATCTGTCATGCCGATACCGCCGTGCAACTGCACCGCCTGCTGCGCCACAAACTTGCCCGCCTCGGAGACTTTCACCTTGAGCGCGGCGCAGGCTGCAGCTGAGTCTTCGCTGTCCTCATCCAACGCAATCGCGGCATTAAGCAGCAGCGAACGGGTTTCCTCCACCTTCATGTACATTTCCGCCATGCGGTGTTGCAAGGCCTGAAACTTGCTGATGGGCTGGCCAAATTGCTCGCGGGTTTTGGTGTACTCCACGGTGGCATTCAGCAGCGCCTGCATACCACCGAGCGCTTCGGCGCCGAGCGCCACAATAGCGGTATCGATCACGGCCTCTATTAATGGCAGACCATCACCTGCCCCACCCAAGATGTGCGCTGCAGTGAGCTCTACCCCGTTCAGCTGCAGATGCGCACCGCGACTGCCATCCACTGTTACAAAGTCTTCACGTACAACGCCGGGCGCATCTGCATCGACAATAAACAAGGTGATACCAGCGCCATCGGCTGCCTCGTCACCGATACGCGCAGACACAATAAGGTGATTGGCGCAGTGCGCATTGAGCACAGCCAACTTACTGCCGCTTAAAACATAGTTAGCGCCTTTGCGCTGAGCAACAGTAGTCACGCGGGACAGATCGTAACCGCTGGCAGATTCGGCAAAGGCAAACGCCCACTGGGCACTGCCGTCGATAATGGCGGGAACATACTGCGCCTGCTGCGCCGCATTGCCGCCGTGTTGCAGAAAACTGCCGCACGTCACCACCGTGGTGAGGAACGGCTCGCGCGCCAGGCCTTTGCCCAATGCCTCGCCGATGACCATCAGGTCTGTGGCGCCGCCGGCTATTCCACCGAGCGCCTCGCTGAATGGAACCGACAACCAACCCAGTTGCGCAAACTGTTGCCAGGCGCCTTGGTCAAAGCCCAGGTCAGTCCTGCACAACGTGCGATGGCGCTCTACACCACACTGTTCACGCACATACTTGTCTACGCTGTCGCGCAGTAACACTTGCTCTTCGCTGAGGGAAAAATCCACGGTGTGACCTGTCGTTGGGAAGCGGCATTGAAACGCAGTTGCAGTGCAATCACATTGCCCGATGATGTGCCATGCTAACAAACGGATTCTGGTAAAACAATCAATGTTGACGGTTTTATTGGTTGGGAAATTGACCTAGACTCGGTTCCGCAAACTACCCTGAAAACACCGCGCAAGACGGACTTCCAATAACCTCTTATAACAGGAATAGACATGCCACGACTGAAGCTGAGCGCCGACGAAGTACTGACCACCACAAGGGCGGTGCGCAAGCGCCTGGACTTTGATAAACCCGTCGATATGTCTGTATTGCACGACTGCCTGGAGATCGCCCTGCAAGCCCCGTCCGGCTCCAACTCACAGGGCTGGCACTTCATGATTGTGACGGACGCAGCTAAGAAGGCAGCGATTGCCAAGCTCTATCTGAAGGCCTTTGACGACTACGAAGCCGGCCCTGCCCAACCGACCAAGCAACACCTGGACGACCCCTCGATGGCCCCTACTCAGGCGCGTGTGCTCAGCTCTGCCCGCTATCTTGCCGACAACCTGCACCAGGTGCCCGCGATGTTAATTCCGTGCTGCGCTGGGCGCCCGGATGCACCCGGGCTGCCGCAGGGCGTTGCGGCCAGTATCTACGGCTCTATACTGCCAGCGGTGTGGAGTTTTATGCTGGCCGCCAGAGAGCGCGGGCTCGGCACCTGCTGGACCACTCTGCACCTGAGCTACGAAAAGGAAGTGGCGGGCCTGCTGGCTATTCCCGACGATTTTGCGCAGGTCGCACTAATACCCGTCGCCTACACGCAGGGCACCGACTTTAAGGCCGCCCCGCGCAAGGAACTGGACAACGTGCTCCATGTAGATACCTGGTAGGTGACCTACTGGCACTCAGACAACGGGCATTTAGACAACGGGTAGTTTGACAAGGCGATCAAAACAAGGAGAGCACCATGACAAGTACTGTTACAACGCTGGAGTACACCGCAGGCGACACCCTGTGCAAGGGCGAGTACTACACACCCAACAATGCCAGTGGCCTGCTGCCGCTGGTGCTGGTAACCCACGCCTGGGACGGCCTCAACGACGAGGTTCGCAGCAAAGCCGCGCAACTGGCAGATGAAGGGTATATCGCCTTTGCCATCGACATTCACGGTGAGGGCAAAACGATCACCGATATGGCAGAGTTGATGCCAACGCTTACGCCGTATTTTCAGGACCGCGCCATGCTGCTGGAGCGCATGCAAGGCGCTGTAACGGCGGCGAAAACTATTCCCGGGGCCGACCTATCGCGCATCGGCGCCATGGGCTATTGCTTTGGGGGAATGGCCGTACTCGATCTGGCCCGGGCAGGGGGCGATGACATCAAGGGCGTGGTGACCTTCCACGGCAGCTTGAACGGCAACACGCTCGGCACCACACCAGGTACGCCGAAATCCCTCACTACAAAAATTCTGGTGCTGCACGGCGATGATGATCCGCTGGTACCACCCGAGCAGGTCGCCGCGTTCAAAGAAGAGATGAACGCCAAAGAGGCAGACTGGCAACTGTATGCCTACAGCCAAACCGTACACGCCTTTACCCGCGCAGCAGCGAATGATCCGGGATTCGGCGCAGTCTACAATGCCGCTGCCGACCGTCGCTCCTGGCAGGCGATGCTGAATTTTTTCCAAGAAGTGCTGTGAGCGGAGGCTGATATGAAAACACGTAAATTCTGCGCCTTGCTGCTCGCGCTTTCACTCTCTCTATTCAGCCTTAATGGCTTTAGTAGTGCACCCTCCCCCGAGGCACAAGCGCTGATTACTGAACTGGGCCTGCAGGAATCATCCACACCAATCTCCAAAAATCCCGGCTGGAAACCCGAACGCGTAGTGGTGATGTTGTTGCCCGCCATGGACATAGGTGCGGCCGATTATGAAGAGCAAATCACCGCAGCGGCCGGGGGTGTGGAACTAATATTTGATCGGTCTGGCAACTTTGTACCCACTGCAGAATTGCTGGTGGGAGCCGACGCCATCATTGGCATTTGTACCGGTCCCATGCTGCAAAACGCTGACACCACACTGCGCTGGGTGCACAACTACTTCGTAGGCATGGATCACTGCAAAGGTGCCATTGGTACGCAACTTGAAGATATCGCGTTCACCAACAACAAGCGACTGTCCGGCCCCGCTATCGCCCAGCACACGATCGCAATGTTACTGGCACTAGTGCACAATCTGCCCGCGTACACGCAAGCACAAAGCGAATCACGATGGGATAGATCACTATCCGATGACGTCACCTTTGGCGAACTCAATGGCAAAACGATGCTGGTGGTAGGACTGGGCGGCATCGGTACCGAAATTGCATTGCGCGCCAACGGACTGGGCATGCGCGTCATTGCAACGCGCAACTCTTCGCGCAAAGGCCCCGACTATGTCGAATACGTGGGTCTGGCTGACGAACTGCACACGCTGGCAGGTAAAGCTGATGTCATCGTCAACGCCCTGCCACTCACCCCGCAGACAACAGGCATCTTTAACCAAGCCTTCTTTGATGCGGCTAAACGCGGCGCCATTTTTCTATCGGTAGGACGCGGCCAGAGCACTGTAACCGCCGACCTAATCGCCGCATTGGAGTCTGGCAAACTGTTCGGTGCAGGTCTGGACGTAACCGACCCCGAACCGCTGCCAAAAGACAATCCTCTATGGCTCCTGCCCAATGTTCTGATTACGCCCCACGTATCCTCCGCGGGCGGCGACAGCCCACAACGCACAATGATTATCGCAGTAGAGAACCTGCGCCGGTATGTTGCGGGGGAGCCAATGCTGAACGTGGTGAACATGGGCAAGGGATATTGATGTGAGCAGTTTGAAATCGATACTTATAGTTGCTATCACGCTTTCTGTTGTCGCCTGCAGCAACACACTAATCTATAACGCTGCTCAGGATAATCAGGGTCTCGAATGTGGCCAATTACCCCAGATTCAATTCGAACGGTGTATGAAAGAATTAGACACTACTTATGAAGAGCATGCGCAAGAGTGGCAGGCCGCACGATGAGGTGTTCCATGAAAGTCATTTTTTCACATGGAAAAGAAAGCGGCCCCTGGGGCAGCAAGATCAAAAGGCTAGCGGCTACCGCTAAGACCTGCGGTTTCGACGTTGACAGTATCGATTATTCAGATATTCTCGATCCAGATCTTCGAGTTGAACGACTGATAAACGTACTCAGAGAAGAGGCCGGCGATTTCATACTCGCTGGCTCAAGTATGGGAGGTTACGTATCCTTGGTTGCAGCTGAGCAAGTTCAGACAGAAGGCGTATTCCTGTTAGCACCAGCGCTGCATCTACCCGGCTACAAAAGACAGGATTATCATGCGAAGACTTGTATAGAAATCGTACACGGGTGGTCTGATGAACTTATCCCGCCCGAGAACTCGATACGGTTTGCGAGTAGTGCGGGCTGTTCACTGCATTTGGTTCCCGGAGACCATCGACTGAACTCGTCCATTGAGGTCGTCGATAGTCTCTTTTCATTATTTCTTGCGTCTTTTACCCGGACCTCGTCGACTCCGGGAACTCCATCAACATGACAGAAAAATCCATTCCCACGGAAGATGAGATTACTCAACTCACAGGTCACCGCTTTCCCGGCGGTAACTATACGATTGCCCACTGGGAAAACTTTCTGCTGACCGAGTGCACCGGGGCAGCGTTACTGCCCGGTGGGAGGGTACACCCCATCGCCCTCTTCCACCTTCCCATCGTTGGCGCAGGCACGTCTATTGCCGAGATGTTTGCCCTCGGGCGGGCGGAATCGAATCTTTCGATCGCGATAGAAAGTTATGATTGGGAGATGTTTGCGCCGCTGCGTGAGGAGATACGCTATAAGGTCACTGGCGGCATCACTAGTGCTCAGCGCTGTGAGAATGCAGAAGGCCAAGTGTACGACCGTATCCAGTTCTGCTTCGAAGTGCATGCGCCAAAGGAGACGCTCGCCGCACGCACCACCATCACCTGGCACTTCACGAGGAACATGCTGTGAGCTTTGCGGTGGGCGACGCCGCTCCAGAGTGGGTTATGGCCGCTGTTTCGGCCGAGCGCATGCGCACGATGGCAGCAATATTGCGCGACCCCAACCCCCTTCACTGGGATCGCAACGCGGTGGATTCACTCCCGCTGGGTTTGGGTAAGCGCGCTATCAATCAGGGCCCACTAGGCTTGTCTTACATGATTAATATGCTGCACGCATGGACGGGACCGGATAGCGTAAGGCGCATCGTCATGCGATTTCCGCAGGTGGTACTGGACGGTGAGCGAGTAGTCGCGCGCGGCGAAATCACCTTACTGCGCGAGGACAATGGCGTGCCATTGGCCGATTGCAGAATCTGGCTTGAACACGCCGAGCGAGGCATACTGCTGGAAGGCACAGCCGCGGTGATACTGCCGCTCTGATCGGGCGATGCGCTACTGGAGTTCGGCACGCCCTGGTGCGGTCATTGCAAGGCCGCATCGTCCGCTGCACAGCAGGCGATGTGGGAACAGACACTACCTCATATCAAAGTGCTTGATGGCAAGGGGCAGCAGCTGGGGCGCTTTTACAAGATAAAACTATGGCCTACTTTAATCCTCTTGAACGCAGGCAGCGAAGATGCTCGACTGATGCGACCGACACGCGCCGAGGAAGTGGAATCGCTACTTTTGCCGTTAGCAGCGCAGGGTGTGGCCAATTGAAAGCGTCTCGAAGTATCATTGCCCTATTTCACGCGCGGGAGAGCGGCACTGCCAGACTTGCGCCTTCTCCGTTTTTCACTAAGCCGTAAGAAAGGAGTTCACAATGAATACGCCAATCAAGACCATTTTTCTTGCGGCATCTATCGCTTTTTCAACGAGCGCCAGTGCCGGCATTCATTCAGACGAGATGTCTCAATGTCTCGCTACATCGGTAAAGCCTGAAGACAAGACGCCGCTGGTGCAGTGGATATTTACCTCCATTGCGCTGCAGCCCGATGTGGTTGCAATGTCATCAATTACTGATGAGCAACGCGAGGCGACAAGTAAAAAAGCCGCTGAGATTTTTGTGACGATGGTGACGGTTACCTGCCTGAATCAAACCAGAAAAGCCATTGAGCAGGACGGAGAGGTAGCCATTCAACAGGCATTTCAGGTCTTCAGTCAGGTAGCTGGCAGAGGTCTTTTCAATGATTCCAAGGTTATTAGCGGCCTCGCGAGTGTGGACGAATACTTCGATGAGCAGAAAATGGTTGAACGTCTAGGGCTGCAACCCTGATGTTACCTCAAGAGTGAAACCCCAGTGAACGAACTTGAAGCGCGAAAGATCGAGTGTCCGTATTGCGGCGAGGTGATCGAGGTCTTTCTCGATTGCTCCGTTGACCAGCAGAATTATATTGAAGATTGTCAGGTCTGTTGCCGTCCCATCGAGTTCAATGTGTCGGTCGATATGGACGGAGATGCACAGGTCTTCGTCTCACATGAGAACGACTGACGGACTCCTTAGTACATCGGCGGGCATCTCAGTCGAGCATGAGCGCAGTTAAGTTGTTGTGGCCCGCAAGCGGGCCTATTGCTCACCGTCTTTACTTATGCGCCTGGACGCCAGCCACCGTGGAACCCGGCTGGCACACGGTGCGAGAGGTGAACCTTGGCCAGCGGGCCATCAGCGAGCTTGAGCGCATTGAAAATTAGCAGGCTACTCGTTTTGGTGTCGAAACTGGTCGCCACTGCCAACAAATAGCCCTCTCCTTCTGCCGCAGTGGCAGAGGCCGGAACAAAGATTGCCTCTGATACGAGCGCATCGCCGCAGGAGTAGCGGTCGACTGCACCGGTCTTGTGGTCGAAGTGGCCAACGACATTGAAGAAATTGTCGTTCTCGGCCAGCGCGCTCTTCAGCTTGCCATCGGGCGACGTGTACCAGCCATGGCGATACTCCTTGCCTACATAGCGTGGGTCGCACTGCGGAAACTCCGACTCGAACTCATCTATCTGCTTAAAGCTCGCGCGCGCTTTGGGGTCGTTCATGTCGATTGTCCAACGGCTCAGGTGCGGCTTCGACATTCCTGTGGACTTGCCATCAGGCGTTGGAAACAGCGGGGCGGTCTCAAACTGGCAGGCATCCACAGAAATCACGCCGTCTTTATCAAACGCATTCATGAAGTGGAACGCGAAGCTAAGATCCATTTCTATCCAACGAATATTTTCTGCGGTGCCGCCATGGCGCGGCAGGACGCCGAGGAAAACGCCCTTGTCGGGTTCCCACGCAAACGGAGGCCCACCCTCCATAGCACGATCAAGGCTGCCGGTGATCGGCATAATCGGGATAAGAATGTAATTTTCGGTCATCACAAAATCGTGCACCATCGCCGAATAGGGCGTGTCGATGCGCACGCTCTCTGTCAAAACCCCTTCCGGGTTGACCTTGTGCACCATCACATCGGCAGAAAATGCTCCACTGGCCATATAGGCAAAGAACACCATTTCCCCGGTAGCGGGATCAACCTTTGGATGGGCCGTCATCGCCGTGGTGAGCTTGCCGCGGAAATTCCAGCTGCCGATAGATTCCAGCGTTTGTGGGTCTATTTCATAGGGAGGATGGCCCTCTTCCATGATCAGCAAACGGCCGCCGTGCCACACCATCGCCGTATTGGCGGTACCGTCTTTATCGGTAAATACGAAGTCGGTGTAATCAGGATCGCACTCAAAGGGATTCATCGGATTGATCAGACACCGGGCCGCCCTGTCCTCAAGCTTCCACTTTGCAGTACGCACCCAACGATTCTTGTAATTCACCTTGCCATCACGAATATGGAATGCGTGCACCATACCGTCGCCCATAAACAGGTGGTACTCGCCCCGCGGGTTGAACCGCTGGTTGGGGCCTACGCGGTACAGGGAGCCGCTGAGGTCTGCGGGGATCTCACCCTCAACAATAAGATCCTGCGCTTCGCACTCCATCTGGATAGGACCATAGGGAAAGTTCAAAAAGGGATTGGTTGCTGACATAGGAGCGGACATGGCTATTCCTCATCTCGGTAAGTGTAGACAGCAGAAACATTAACACCGGTTTTCTATGTTTACAATAGCAACACGCTGATTTTGTTGTTAGCATAAACGCACTAACAATCAACAAGGATACGTTACTTGGCGGCGGTAAAAGAAAAGTATCATCACGGCGATTTGCGCAGTGCGCTCCTCGATGCCGCTCTGGCTGTGCTGACCGAAATCGGCCCTCAAGGGCTTACCATTCGCGAAGTAGCGCGCCGTGCAGGCGTCTCCCACGCTGCACCCTACCGCCATTTTGCCGACCGCGATGAACTGATTCTCGCCGTTGTAGAGCAGGGTTTTGAGAAGATGCAGCAGACCATGCAGGCAGAGAAAGCGACCGCGCCCGATGACCCGGTGAGCCAGTTCGCCGCTAGCGGGCTGGCCTATGTGGCATTCGCGCTGCAGCACCCCGCCTACTACCGGGTGATGTTCAGTGGCGACCTGCTCAGCACTACCGGCGACCTTACGTTGCAACATACCAGCCGCCAGGCACTGCAGGAGATGGTGTCGAATATCGCCGAGTGCCAGCAACTGGGAATGGTGCGCAAGGGCGACCCCGTGATGCAGGCACTGACTATCCTGTCCACCATTCACGGCTTTGTCTCACTGGTCAATGACAACCGCATTGGTCATCTGGTCAATAAACCCTTCTCATTGGAAAGTATCCGCGATGAAGTGCTGAGAATGATCTTCGAGGGTCTGGCCGTGCCACCGGACCCCAGTCGCTAGACGTCCCCCGCTAGGACGCCGGCTATTAAAAAATCAGTCAATTCTGTTTGTTTTTAAAATAGCGATTTGATACTGTTGCACCCGACAGGGGCCGAGCTCCCACAGGCAGCCTGCTGTGGCGCTGGCACTGCGCAATAATCATAAGATTTTACGGGTGACAATCATGGCTAATCGTCGTTTTTCCTCGAGTTTTGCACTGCTGCTCCCGCTACTGGCTTCGTCTGTACTCGCCCAAGAGAGCAAAGTGTCCGCAACCGGGCCCAACCCGCTAGCACTGGAAGAAGTCGTGGTCACCGCCAACCGACGCGCGGAGAGTATTCAGGAAGTGCCGATGTCGGTGACCGCGTTCACCAGCGAGTTCTTCAAAGACACCGGAGTGCGGAATCTGGCGGACCTGGAACAGTATACGCCCAGCCTCAAGATCGTCTCCGGATCCGACTCCAGCCAGCAATCTATCAGAATTCGCGGTATCGGCTCGGTCGGCAGTAATGCGGGCATTGATCCCAGCGTCGGCACCTTCATCGATGGTGTTTACCAAGGTCGTGCCGGCATGAGCATCGGTGACCTGATTGACATCCAGCGTGTCGAAATATTACGCGGGCCCCAGGGAACGCTGTACGGCAAGAATACGGCCGCCGGGGCAATCAGTATCATCACACTGCCGCCCTCCCCCGATGAGTTTAGCTCCGAGATAGAGCTGGGATACAACTCGGAGTTCAGGGCGGAAGCGCATGGTATGGTCAATGTACCGCTAGGAGATTCAGGCAATGCCATTCGGTTCACAGCCTTCGGTGTTGACGGCGACCATCTGTTTGAAAACGATTTCGATGGCCAGGGGCTCAACAACGCCCACAAATGGGGAGTGAAGTCACGCGTGCTGCTGGATACTGGCGCCAAAACAGATGGCGACGGCCTCGGGGAGTTTTTACTAACAGTCGATTATAACAAAGAGGATACCGATTGTTGTGCGCTAGCAGTGATCGACTACGAAGGCTTTTCAACACTCGCCGTACCGACCACCAATACGCCCTCTGCAGCATACCAGCAGCAACTTGGCCGCAATGCCAGCGGGCAGCAGATTTTTCAATACGATTCCTTTGAAGACGAAGAGGGGTTCTCTCCCCCTGGCGCCGACCCCTTCGGCAATAATTACTGGGTTAACTCCCCGATCTCCAACAAAATTGAAGTCGGCGGTGTCGCTCTGGAATGGAACAAGGACTTACCAAATGAAGACGTCCTGACATTTATCAACGCCTGGCGGCACTTCGAAGCGGACAGCGCCTATGACGGTGACTTTACCGCCTACAACGCCGTTAGCGGCGCGCAGGATACCAATTTTGATCAGTACTCGTCTGAACTACGCATAACTTCACGAGGCGGCGAGACCATCGACTATCAAGGTGGGCTCTATGCCTTTCACTCTGAGCTCGATTCTATCGGAGAATTTGCCCAGTCGTCTCTTCTGACCAATCTGATCCCGCTGTTTGGGGCTGTATTTCCCGACGGGACACTCAATACAGATGACAACACTTATACAACAACCAGCTATGCCGCATTCGGCCAGTTGATCTGGAACGTGAACGACCAGCTCAGCGCCACGTTTGGCTTGCGCTATACCTATGAGACAAAGGATTTCAAAGGTTCGCAGATCACCTTACCCAGCACAGAATTTGATGTTCCCCCGGTGGCCGGCCCAGATGTCTTCTACGATGAAACCCGCAACGACGACGATGTCTCACCGACCATAATCGGGCGCTATTTTTACACTCCCGACGTTATGACCTACGCCAGCGTCAGTCGCGGATTCAAGTCTGGTGGCTTTAATCAGCGCAGGGAACAGGCAGGACGGAACGGGGAATTTGATCCGGAAACAGCAACCAACTATGAAATTGGCTGGAAAACCGCCACTGAAGACCGACGCTTGCAGGTTAATGGCGCGATTTACCTGGTGAATTATGACGACTTTCAGGCGCAGTCGTTCGATGGCTCCAGTTTTACCGTCACCAATGCCGGTTCCATGCAGAGCTATGGTGCTGAGATGGATGTTGTTTTCATACCCCTTGCAGATGTGCTCGTGGGTACGGCTATTGGCTACAACAAAGCCGAGTACAAAGACTTTGACAGCGGCCAGTGCACGGTTGAAAAAGCAGTGACCGATTACTACGAGAGCGCCAACGGCCCCGTATTCGTTGGCGACTTGAGTCTGCCACCGGGCATTGTCGCGCAGTGTGTGCGGGACCTTGCGGGAGAGCCCATCGACAATGCACCGGAATGGACAATCAGTTCATTTATCAGCTACCAACATAATTTAACGGACAATCTGTTGAGCACAATACGTCTCGAACATAGCTACACCGACAGCTTTTTCCTGGATCAAGATATTGACCAGACTCTGGAAAACCCTGCGGTCGATCTCGTCAACCTGCGCTTTACACTCACCAATATGGAAGGCACGTGGGAAGCGGCGCTCTGGGGACGCAACCTACTAAACGAAGAGTACTACAACTTCGGTATCGACATCCCGGTTCTAGGCGGGTATGTGGGAGCGGTCGCGCCCGAGGCTGTTTACGGCGTTACGGTTCGTTTTATGCACTAGGGCAGGAGGAGAAATACCATGCCTGATGACACGATCATCACAACAGACCAAGGCACAGGCCGCGTAGTCGCTCCAAAGAAATCCGGCGTCTACTACAACTGGGGGCCGCAAGCCTGGATAGATATGTGGATGTCTAACTCCATGCTGGTGAAAAAGGCTATGCCCATTATAAGCCACACTTTTGTACCCATACTGCGGCTGTCGGGAGACAAGGCGCAGGTTGACCGAGACTACGACGAGATAAAATCGCGTCGGGAAAGCATCGCACGGTTCGATTCACCGCGCGAAAAATGGCGCAAGCGTTATGGCAATTTTGTGCGCGAGGCGGAGTGGGCATTATTAGAATTACGCAAGTACTACAGCCAAAAACAGTACGAGGACATCGTAATAGGCACCTCGGTTGCGCTGTCGCAAGAGAACTCTCCGGAGTTCCTCAAGATGATGAACAGCATGTCGGACAAAAGCAAAAACAAGAAGACTAAAGTAGCCAAGGACGGCGCGCCGCCCAAACCCAGTCGCTGGAGTACCTTCCTGTTCGAGACGTTTAACCCGGCGCACTGGCTCACAGGCCCATCGACTATCACTGAATTTGACCCTGCGAACGGTGTTACGGTAATAGAGATTCCGGAATGCGGCTGGCATACCTGCGGCCCCCAGGAACGCCTGCCGAATCCCAATGCACTCCCTGAAGAAGGCTGCCTCAACATTTGCAAGGGCCCGTTTGAAGCGCTGTTTAGTGGCGGCGGCGGCCTGAAAATGGAGTTTGATCCGCATCTGCCGCAGACATCCTGTACCGTCCGAATGAGTTGGCAACCGCAGTAGGTGACTGTAGTAGACGCGCCTGTTCGGCAATGAAGCAGGCAACAAGGTTTGTAGCAATGATAGATCTTTCAGACATTTTTTCTACCCAAAAACGACTGTGGCAGCAAGCACGGGAAATTGCTGAGTTGCGCGATCAAGTAAACAAACTGCGCGAGCAGAACGACAGCATGCGTCAGGGAATGCGACGCTGCGTAACCTGCGAATACCGCATCAACTTCAAGCAACGCCAGGATAGTGGCTTCGATAGTGGCTTCGATAGTGGCTTCGATAGTGGCTTCAACAGTGGCTCGGTTACTGCACTATCATCCGTGATGGCGGAGACCGACGCTAAAGACTAAAGCTAAACGCACTGACACAACCAGAGAGAGACTATCTATGTCCGTTATTCTAGTTACCGGCAGCAGTACTGGCATCGGCCAGGAAACAGCATTGCATATGGCGCGAAAAGGCCATGATGTTTACGCCGCCGTGCGCAGCCCCGACACCGCCGATGAGCTGAATGAAAAAATCGCCGCTGAAAAACTGCCGGCGACCATCATCAAACTGGACCTGGTGAGCCCCGACTCCATTGAGCAGGCCGTTGCTGACATTATGGCGCGCAGCGGACGTATCGACGCGCTGGTTAACAACGCAGGAATCGGCGGCGGTCGTGCGGTAGAAGAAACATCGCTGGAGGAGGCACGCGAAATCTTTGAGACCAACTATTTTGGCAATGTGAGTGTACTGCGCGCAGTGACACCGATTATGCGCAAACAAAAATCCGGCAGGATAGTCACCGTTGGCTCACTGGCCGGACGCGTAGTGATGGGGTGTCATGCCCATTACTCAGCATCAAAGTGGGCCATGGAAGGCCTCAGCGAAGCACTCGCGCAGGAGATGGCCGAGTTCAACGTGAAGGTTGCAATCATAGAACCGGGCTGTGTTCTCACACCCATCTGGGGCAAGGGCTCGCTACCCACAGAGCCGTCCCCTTACCTCAATTCACTGCACCGCCTGGGACGTTTCTTTGAGTTTGGTTTGCGCCGACCGGCAATGCCGACAGATGTAGCCGGGGCGATTGAACACGCTATTGAATCAGATAAACCGCATTTTCGTTACCCAGTGGGACCGGATGCAGTAGAGACCACCGCAGCGCGCGCCAAAGTGTCCGATGATGCGTGGATGGAAGGCAACTGCCTGCAGGGCGATGCCTTCTACGATCGCTGGAAAGAACTGGTGGGCGTGGATTATTACCGCGACGCGGATTAGGCGATCAACGCTAACCGATCGGCATCAGGCAATCCGGGTGAGCACCTTGCACTGGTGGCTCGGTGAGCGTAGCGCCTCGAAGGCGTCCGGTAATTCATCCAGCGTGACAATGTCCGTGACCATGAGAGAGACGTCTATACGCCCCTCTCCCAGCATTGCCACCGAGGTTTCGAAATCGTCCAGCGTGTGGGCAATGGCAAACTGAATCTGCAACTCCTTCACCAGGCCAAAGAACGGCATGATGGCGTCGGGCTGCTCGCAAACACCTACCAGAATTATCTTGCCGCGATACGGCGCCATTTCGATGCACTGCTGCAGCAGGCCCGGCGCGCCGACGCACTCAAAGATCACATCGGGTGGGCCACCCGCTACATCGCAAAATTGTTGCAAAAGGCCCTCCGCGCCCTTGTCCAGCTCAGGATGAATAACCGCGGTGGCACCGAGCTGCTTCGCCAGATCCGCGCGCGATTTGGCGACCTCGCTGACCACGACTTCGCGGGCACCAAAAAAACGGCACCACAGCGCCACGGCTAAACCAATAGGGCCTGCGCCGATCACCAGAATTCGACTGCCGGCCTTGATGTCGGCCACGCGCACTGCGTGAATGCCCACCGCCAGTGGCTCCACCAGAGCGGCAGTCTGTAGATCCAGATTGTCGGGTAGCAGGAGCGTTTCGCGGGAGCCGGTAGTGACAAACTCGGCAAAGCCACCGGCGTCATCGACACCGGATACTTTTTTGTTGTTACATTCAAAAAATCGCCCGGCGGCGCACGGCAGACAGTGACCGCATGCAATAAATGGCATAGCGCAGACACGATCACCCACCTGCCAGTTGCCGGAGGCTTGCTTGCCCACCTCAATAATTTCGCCCACGTATTCGTGGCCAAGAATCTGACCACAGCAAGCGGTGGTCAGGCCCTGCCGGGTGGCGTGCAGATCGGTGCCGCATACGCCGCAATAACTGACCTTCATCACCAGTTCGGAGGCCTCCGGAACCGGGTCTGCGACTGTTTCGACCGCCAGTGGCTGGCCCACCTCCTTGAACACTGCCGCTTTCATCATCGCGCCTCATTTGTTGTTATTCGCGTGTATCAGCTTCTGTTAAGCAGTTCAGTTACTGCGCTTTGTAATCAGCCCGCTTGAGAGGGGTGCACGCTCGCGGCCGCGCTGGGACGTTCACCCACGCGTTTGAACCAGGCCTTTAGATTCGGCAAATCAGCCGGAATTCCCTGACCCACCATTGCACCGAAATCCGCAAAGCCAAATAACTGGATGTCGGCCAGGCTGAAGCGGTCACCACAAATAAAAGTCTTGCCTGCCAGTTGCGGCTCCAGCCACCGCCAGGATTCCTGTACGGTTTCCTTCAGGTCATCTGCAGCGTGAGGAATGACATGGTAACGATTCTTAAAAAGCTCCAGTGCTTCAGCGCTGCGAAACGCCAGTGTCATCGGCTCGAGAATGCGAGTATCGAAACGTCGGTTCCACATCCGTGTTTCGGCGCGCTCTTCTGGCGTCTTACCCAGTAACGAAGGGCCATCGGTAATTTCATCCAGGTACGCACAGATCACGGTGATTTCTGCAATCACCGTACCGTCGTCCAGCACCAGACACGGCGACTGCGCCGAGGTGTTGAGTTTTTTGTAATCGTCACCCAGGTTTTCACCCCCGATTATATCCACGTCCTGCTCTGGCAGCGTGACACCCCGCTCTGCCATAAACATTTTGACCACGCGCGGATTGGGGCCTACGGAAGAGTAAAGTTTCATGGTGTTCTCCTTAAAAATCAGATGACATTACGGCGCATAGAATAGCTCAGGAGGCCCACAGTATCGGATACAAAATAAACAGTCAATTCTGATTGTTTTATAGAAACAGGTTTGCTAACGTGCCTTTCGCACATCCGATGGCGCGCCAGGATGCAGCCCGTCAAACGGCCCACCCCGCTCAGTTTGTCGTCCTTATAACGATAACACGGGCTTTCACCGCAGGAGGCAATGATGGATCCGGCAATCACTGGCAAGAGTGACCGTATTGACGTCTATCTGATAGCCGGCGGCAAATTTCACAATATTGATCACGCCCGTGTCGAGATCCTCAAACTCCTCGCCGAACAACCGCGCATCAAGGTGCAGGTGGGCGCAGACTTTAGCGATATCAATGCAATCTGTGCCAGCGACTTCCTGATCACCTATACCTGCGACGTCCTCCCCACAGAGATGGAAACCGATCGACTGGTGGAGTTCGTGCACAGCGGCAAAAAGTGGTTTGCGCTGCACGGTACAAATTCCATCCTGCGCTTCATGGAACCCGGCCCAGACGGCTCGCCACGCGTCGATTGCCCCGATGAGAACCCGGCCTTCATGGAGGTTCTGGGCAGCCAGTTCATGTCACACCCGCCTATTCATGAGTACACGGTGCACGTCACTGAGCCTGAGCATCCGCTGGTGAAAGGCATTCCCAGCTTCAAGGTGGATGACGAACTCTATCTGTGCAAGTTTCACGGCGAGCACCAAACCCTGCTGCACACCCACTGGTCTGATCCCGTGGAGAACTTTTTGCGCGATGACTGGATGAAGGACACCGATGTACAACCGGTGCTGTATATTCATAGACACGGCGTGGGCCAGGTCCTGTACCTGACGCTTGGACACTGCCGTGGAAAGTACGATATGCAGCCTTACATCGAGGAATACCCCGTGCCCGAGGAAGGTGCGTGGAAAACCGAAGAATTCTACGAATTGCTGCGCCGCGGCATACGCTGGGCGATGGAGCCCACTCTTTAGCCATTAGGTCAATCTAATGAATCTCAACTTTAGTGACGAAGAACTGCTATTTCAGCACGAGGTCCGTCAGTTCCTCGCGGACAATTTGCCTGTGCATATTGTCGCGGGCACGGCTAACAACGGCAGTGTATTCGTGGAAAGAAATATCGCGCTTGAATGGCAGGCCATTTTGGTCAAACAGGGCTGGGCCGTTCCACAGTGGCCCGTGGAACACGGCGGCACCGACTGGAGTCCGGCAAAAAAATACATCTTCAGCAAGGAGTGCTACCGCGCTGGCGCGCCCATGTTGATTCCGCTGGGATTGCTAATGCTGGCGCCCGTAATTATGGCCTTTGGCACCGAACAGCAAAAGGCAGACTACCTGCCAAGAATTCTTAACGGCGAACAGTATTGGTGTCAGGGCTACTCCGAACCTGGCGCCGGCTCCGACCTGGCCAGCCTCAAGCTCAAGGCAGAGCCTGATGGCAATCACTATATCGTTAACGGCTCAAAACTGTGGACCACACACGCCCACCTGGCCGACCATATTTTCTGCTTGGTGCGCACCGACAGCAGCGGCAAACCGCAGCACGGCATCAGCTTTCTGCTGATCGACATGGCCACTCCCGGCGTAACGGTAGAACCTATCATTACCATGGCCGGCGACCACGAAGTGAATCAGGTGTTCTTCGATAACGTGCGCGTGCCAATCGTCAATCGTATCGGCGAGGAAAACAAGGGCTGGAGCTATGCCAAGTACCTGCTCGAATTTGAACGCGGTGGCGGCTTCAGTGCCCACCGGATCCACCATGAACTGCAAAGCCTGCGCGGCCTCATTAGCAATGCCAGCGAGACCGACACCGAGTTTGATCAGCACGGCGACATCGCGCGCAAAGTTGCGCGTATTGCGATTGATCTCAAGGCCCTGGAGATCACCGAACTGCGCATATTGTCCTCGGTTAGCGACGGCGGCAATCCGGGACCGGAGTCCTCAATCATGAAGCTGTCCTCGACACGACTGGAGCAGGACATCAACGAATTATCGGTGGATGTACTGGGATACGCGGGCTTTGTCATGAACCCTGTAGACCAGGGCAACCCTGTACGAGCGGATTACCTCAGTTCGGTTGTGCCCCGCTATCTGAATAATCGCGCCGCCTCAATTTTTGGCGGCTCACAGGAAATACAACGCAATATCATCGCCAAAATGGTGCTGGGTTTGTAGGAGCGCTTCGATGCAACGGCAACAACTGGTTGAAGAAATTAAAGTACTGATGGATCTGGTGGCGCGCAACACGACAACGCTGGCCGCGAGTGTCATGGAAATCGACGTCGAGGAATATACCAATCCTGCACAATTCGAACGCGAAAAGACTGAGCTGTTTCGCAACTATCCGCAGTTTGTCGGGCCCAGTTGTGTGGTGCCTGAGGCCGGCGATTACTTTGCCTTCGACGACACCGGCATACCCATACTCATCGTCAGGCAACCCGACAAAAGTCTCAAAGCCTTCGTCAACATCTGCTCACATCGCGGCGCCCCCCTGAACGAATGTGACCATGGCAAGGCCAAGAAAGGCCGGATGTTCTCTTGCCCCTACCACGGCTGGACCTACGACCTAGAAGGCAAACTGATGGCCGTACCGTTCGGCAATGAGGGCTTTGACACTATCGACCGCGACGCGCTCGGTCTGCGCGCGCTGGATGTGCAGGAAAAGTACGGTATGATTTTCGTGATGCCCAATCCAGACCTGGCTTTCTCCATCGATGAGGTGCTTGGCGGGCTGCAGGAGCGACTGTCGGGATTTGGCTTTGAGGATCACTACTACCTCGGCGCCAAACAGGTGTTCACCGATTTCAGCTGGAAGCTGAACATGGACACCTTTCACGAGTACTACCATTTCGAGTTTCTGCACTCCGAATCCATCGGGACCATGGCGTACAGCAACACTGCGACTTACCAGCAGCATGGACGCAACCACTCGATGGGCTCGCCGACACTGGCCATCAATGACCTCAAGGAAGTTCCAGAAGATCAGTGGCAACCGCGGGAGTTCAGCTCCTACGTCAACTATATCTTCCCAAATACGGTGATCTTCGTGGTCAATGATCACTTCCAGACTTGGCGTGTTTACCCCATTGCGCCAGATCGCTCCGTGGTCTACCACAGTATGTTTTTGCCACAGGAACCGGCCACCGCTGAGGATAGAAAGAACTACGAAGACTATTTCCAGATGATCAATGATGTAGCGGTCGCTGAAGACTACTCGCTGGTCGATAAGATCAACCGCGGCCTCAAGGCGGGTATCCCGCGCAAAGTGCTGATTGGGCGCAATGAGCCCGGTGTACAAAACATGCACCGTCAACTGCAGGAACTGCTCGGCTAGTGGGTTTTCCCTCTGGCGCAGCCCGGCCACCACTGTCTAGTTCGATGCGGCTACCAATAGCTGAAATTTTGCGCCATCCCTAAAGCTAAAGCAATGTCCAGTCGGTTTGGCGCCGATCTCACAGCTAAAATAAGTGCCATTCGGGTCAGAGCGCGACTTCGTGTACGATAGCGCACTCGAAGACGCGTGTAAGTAGCTCTATGGATCACGGTAATTACGATAACGAACCCGACCAGAGGATCAATTGGCGCACCGTCATGATCATCTGGCCCTACCTGATGGAACATCGCAATCGGGTACTGCTGGCGCTGGCCTTCCTCATACTGGCCAAGCTAAGCAATATCGCCGGGCCCTTTCTGCTCAAATACATCGTCGATGCGCTGGACTCTGAAAAATCGCAACTGATTGCAGCGCCTGTCGCATTGGTGCTCGCGTATGGCCTTGCGCGGTTCTCCAACATAATAATGGGCGAAATACGCGATACCGTGTTTGGCCGCGTGACAGAACGTGCCATGCGTAAAATCGGGCTTGAAGTTTTTCGCCACCTGCACAACCTGGATCTGGATTTCCACCTCAATCGCCGCACCGGGGGCCTGTCGCGGGATATCGAACGCGGCACCACGGGTATCAGCTTCCTGATGCGCTTCTTCGTATTCAACATCGCGCCGACCTTTATCGAGATATTTTTGGTGGTCGGTATATTGTTGTTCAATTACGGTTGGGGCTTTGCCCTGATCACGCTGGTGGCGGTCATTCTTTACACCGGCTACTCGGTTACCGCTACCGAGTGGCGTACGCAATTTGTACGCGAAGCGAATATCGCCGACTCCGCCAGTAACACGCGGGCCGTGGACAGCCTGCTGAATTTCGAAACGGTAAAGTACTTCACTAACGAGGACTTTGAGGCAAATCGCTACGATTACGAACTCGGTAAATGGGAGCAGGCGCGGCGTAAAAATCGCCTGTCGCTGTTCTCACTCAATGGTGGTCAGGCGCTGATCATCGCGCTGGCGATGACCAGCATGATGTGGCTTGCCGCGCACCAGGTAGCTGCAGGCGTGATGACCATCGGCGACTTTGTACTGATCAATGCATTCATGATCCAGCTTTTCTTACCGCTGAATTTTCTCGGCTTTGTGTATCGGGAGATCAAGGGCTCGATGGCGAACATCGAAAAGATGCTGCAGTTGTTGCAGGTAAAGGCCACCGTCTGCGATGTGCCCGAAGCGCCGTCACTCAACGTACAAACAGTCGATATCGAGTTCCGGGATGTCGCTTTCTCCTACCGCAAAGACCGGAAAATTCTGCGCGGCGTGTCATTCAGCATCGGTGCTGGCCAGAAGGTAGCGGTTGTCGGGGAAAGTGGGGCCGGAAAATCTACTCTGGTGAAGCTGCTGTTTCGCTTCTACGACGTCGATAGTGGCAGTATCACTATCGGCGGGGTGGATATCAGCAAGGTCAGCAAACAGTCGCTGCGACGCGCAATAGGCATCGTCCCGCAGGACACTGTGTTATTCAACGATACCCTTTTTGAAAACGTCCGTTACGGCTGCCCCAATGCAAGCGACGAGGATGTCGCGAATGCCATCCATCTGGCCCATCTGGATAGCTTTATCAGCCAACTGCCCGATGGGCACCAGACCACAGTAGGTGAGCGTGGCCTCAAACTTTCCGGAGGCGAGAAGCAGCGTGTGGCCATAGCCCGCACCATACTAAAGCGCTCGCCGATACTGGTGTTTGACGAAGCCACTTCTTCACTCGATAGTAAATCGGAACAGGCAATACTGAGGGCATTAGGGGAAGTCGCCAAGGGTCATACCAGCCTGGTGATCGCGCACCGTCTCTCAACCATCATCGATGCGGACAATATCGTCGTACTTGATCAGGGCGTGGTCATTGAACAGGGCACGCACGAACAACTACTGGCGCTGCGTGCCCACTACGCCGAACTGTGGTTCACGCAACAAAAAGAACAGCAGGAGCAGGCGCTTGTGCGGTAAGCTGGCATGCACGACACCGGGCTTTGACGGATAAATAAGTAATCAGTATGAAGCGAATCAACATTGTTGCCTGGCACAATGGCGGCGGCCTCAGCCGGGATATTGATACCCTGTTCGATGCGTTACCCGCTGATAGTTTTCACGTCACTCTTAATGGAGCTCCGCGCGAACAGGCCCGCATTCATCGTCGTCGCTTCGTTCACCATGCGCACAACCTTGCCCACCTCTGGCAGCATAATCGGGCATCATCCGCAGCAAAGTATGATGTCAACGTGTTTCTGGAAGACCTCAGCCCAGGATTTTTTCGGCATGCGCTCGTCAACATGTTTATCCCCAATCCCGAATGGTTTAACGGTAGGCATTTAGGCCATTTGAAAAATATTGATAGCGTGTTGTGTAAAACGCGCGATGCCACGCAAACCTTTGAAAAACTGAGCAGTAATGTCAGATTTATTGGTTTTACTAGTGATGATCGAAGCGATGCAGCGTGCGCTAATCTCCGGGACCACCTTTTCCTGCACGTGGCTGGCCGCAGCTGGCAGAAAGGCACCCGGGCTTTGATAACGCTGTGGCTAAAGCACCCCGAATGGCCACGACTGACCATCGTGCAAAACGCGAAGACCTACCGTCAATCGCGCGTTAAAGCGATTGAGGCGCCAAACATAAAGCATATCCTGGCTCGCCTGGACGACCCTGCACTGCGGGCATTACAGAATTCCCACGCCATTCATCTTTGCCCCTCAGAAGCCGAAGGCTTCGGACATTGCATCGCCGAGGCCATGAGTTGCGGCGCGCTGACACTCACCACCGATGCGCCGCCGATGAACGAGCTGATCACGCCAGAACGCGGGGTGCTGGTGAACTACAATCGTTCAGAAAAGCAGCGCGCTGGCGCCAACTACTATGTCGACCCCGCTGAGCTGGAGCAAAAAATTCTGCAAATTATCGCTATGGACAATGTATCAGTAAGACGCTTGGGAGACAGCGCCAGGGATTGGTTTCTGAACAACGACCGGCTCTTTCGCTCACGACTCACGTCCGCACTTGAAGAACCGTTGCCTGCGGCTAAGCCTGTAACCTAGTGTATTCCGAATGCGCTTTTCACTGTGCTTTCCAATTTTCTACGTCGCACTTTCGAGCAGGCGGAAAGGCTCAGCGTCGGAATCCGCCAGCGCCTGCTGCAAGTAAGGCAGACATGCGGCGAGCTGCTCCTGCAGGCGCCAGGGCGGATTGATCACAAACATCCCACTGCCGTACATGCCCTCACTCGTCGCACTCTGCACAGGCAATTCAACCAGCAGGAATCGCACCGTCATCGCCTCTAGCCGCTTAACGAGAAGTCTCACGTCTTCTTTGTCCAATAGGGGGTACCACAGCGCAAAGACCCCGTTGGAAAATTTCTTGCAGGCCAGTCGCAGTGTGGTGAATACCGTCTGGTAGTCTGACTTTACCTCGTAGGGTGGGTCAATCATAACCAGAGCGCGCCTCTCTATGGGCGGCAGAATAGCTTTAAGCGCGGCAAAGCCATCCTCCTGCTTCACGCTGATGCGGCGGTCGCTCCTGGCCCAGTGCTGCAACCCGATCACATCAGTACTGTGCAACTCAAACAGCTGCAAACGGTGACTACTGTGCAGCAGATGCGCGGCTATGGCGGGAGACCCGGGATAGAGCGTGAGCTGAGATGTCAGGTTAAAACTGCGCACCACATCGAGGTAGGCTTGCAAGGCGGGCGGCAGATCTTCGCATTGCCACAAACGGGCGATACCGGAGGCATACTCGCGATTCTTGTTGGCAAAGGATCGTCTCAGGTTATAGCTGCCCTCTCCGGCGTGGGTGTCGATATAACGCAGTGGCTTGCCGTCCTTGCTCACCAGATACTGCAAAATGAGGACTTCCACCAGATGCTTGAGTACATCGGCATGGTTGCCAGCGTGGAAGGCGTGTCGGTAACTGAGCATAAGCGGGTGCTCCTACAGCGAGCTTTGGCGACTGCGGCTAACACGGGACCCGTCGGGAACCAGCGGCCGCTCCAGCGCCTTAATCAAGCGCGGGTCTTGGTCATAGGGATCATGCTTGAAATGCACAGCGCCGTCCTCCTCCACCTCTACCGTCCAGTAGACCAAATAAATGGGCACCGGGGTTGGCAGTAACACTTTGCGCGTTCGAAGCGAGTCAACGGCGGCATCAATGCCTGCCCGGTCCCAATGCTGCGGGTCGTCCAACAGCAGCTCAACCAATTGCTCAATTTTCTCCACCCTTATACAACCGGAACTGAAAGTGCGCTCACTGCGGTTAAACAGGTCCTTACTGGGCGTATCGTGCAAGTACACCATATGCTCATTTGGGAACATCACCTTGATGCGACCCAGTGCATTATTTATCCCCGGCTGCTGGCGAATCATGTAGGGAAAACCGCGCGCAGGATACGCCTGCCAGTTTACGCTGGCCGGATTCACCAATTCACCCGCCATGGTCAGTACCTGCATGTTGCGGCTGGCAAGATAGTCGGGGTTGTGTTTGATGGCTGGCAATACGTCATTGACCAGAATACTCGGTGGGACCGTCCATGTTGGGTTAAACACCACGTAGCGAATCGAGTCCCCGAAAACAGGGGTGGTTCGATAGGGGCGGCCAACCTGCGCCCTGCTGCGCAATAAACGACGCCCGTCGCGAAATAGGGATACTTCAAAACCCGCGATATCGACGATCACGGCGGTAGGCGGGATATCCTGCAGGACGCGAGCGCGCTCTAGGTTAACCAATATCTGTCCGATGCGTTGTTCAACCGGTATGTTCAGTGCCGCCAGAGTCTTGTTACCCAGCGCACCGTCTTCATCAAGGCGGTGTCGGCGCTGAAATTGAATGACTCCCTGCTCAAGCGCCTCATCGAAATAGTCTGGCAGACTGCTGGTGCCCCCTGCGAGATCCCCCTCCGCCTGCAACCGCACGCGCAACTCTACAACACGTGGCCCGCTTGCACCCTGCCGCAGGGTGGGGCCTGCGGCGACAAGGTCCCAGCCCCCTGCAGCGGCAAGGGCGCGATAGCGAGCTAGCGCATCAACCAGATTCGCATACATGGGGGCAACAGGCTTGAGGTTGGCAAGCCCCTGCGCAATACCGCCCTTTTCGGTGACTTGTGCAAGCCAATCGACCGGGTCTATCTCAGGCACCTTGTGTTTGAAGCTCCAACTCGAGGCGAGATCCTTGGGCTCCAGCTTACCAAGGGCGTAATGATAGGTGAGCCGCACCAGGCTATCCGTAAGGAGAAGATCACGAGAAGCCACATCGAGACTGAGAGACCCATCAGAGAGTGCATGAACCTGGGTCTGGTGGTAATCGCTGGGGTTCATGCCCTCAAGTCCGGCCTGCTCTATTGCGCCGGCCAGCTCACTCAGTGCCTCTGCATTAGTCCAAAGGGGAAGATAGCCTGCATTAGCATAGAACTCCTGTGTCACCTGCAGATCCCGAACGTTGGCGCCGGCAATCTGTAATACGCCTTCGTCAGACAGTCGCTGCAGCAGCGATTGCAGGTTTTCCTGGGCAGCGGCTGAAAGCGGCAATAGCAATAGACAGCAAACATACCAATGCTGTGCCCGAGTAAACCCGTAAAAAACCTGCAACCTACCTATAAAACGCATACCAAACCCTTACCAACACATCTACTTTTTGATCGCGCTACGGCGCAGACCCGCATGTAATAGCACGTCCGAATCCGCCAACAACAGACTGATCCGCGAACTTTCCCATCGACAACTCCAATCCGATGTCATTGTGTTTTATACTGTTCGCAACATTCAGCGTGTGCTGCCGACTACCCGACAGCACACGCTATATTCTTTCAGGGCAACGGTAACACCTGCCCACCTCCCCGGTAAGACTCCGTCATGAAAAAAAGCCTTGCGCGATGGTTGCTCCAGTTCACTGGCTGGCAATTGATTGGTGCCCGCCCGAACTGCGACCACTACGTGCTGATAGCCGCGCCTCACACCTCCAACTGGGACTTCCCCCTGATGCTCATATTTGCCGCCGCGTTCGATATCAAGGTAACGTGGATGGCCAAGCACAGCCTGTTCTATCCCCCCATGGGCTGGATCATGCGCGCGTTGGGTGGCATGCCTGTTGTCCGGTACAGAAACCAAAACGTAGTGTCCGCGATGGTAGCGGCATTTGACACCGTCCCCCATCTGGTGCTGATGGTGCCCACAGAGGGCACACGCGAGAAATCCGAGTACTGGAAGTCGGGTTTCTACCATATCGCCCGGCAGGCCAACGTATCCATTGTGCCCTCGTTTCTTGATTATAAACGCAAACAGGGCGGCTTCGGCGCGGCGTTTACTGCCACCGACAATATCCGCGCGGACATGCAGTATTTGCGTGAGGTCTACCGCGGTATGGACGGAAAATTCCCGCAGAACTTCGGGCCTATTAAATTGAAGGAAGAAGACAATGCGAGCGACACGGGACCGCAGTGACTGCACCCTTCATTCGGGCGCGCGCGATGCTCCAACACATCATGCTCAACATTGCCTGCACCCACCCTTGCGCATCAACCGCTAAATCAGAGAGCCCGATATGACCCAGAATGTTAACGCTCATACGATTATTGATATCCCGCTCAGCGAGGCCTGGGAAAAGCTGCGGGATATTTCCCTCGCACACAACTATGTTCCGGGCATCGTTAAAACCACGATCGTCAGTGAGCAACGCGAAGGCGTAGGCGCCAGCCGCTATGTTTATCGCAATGAGGACAGCTATATCCAGGAGACCGTGGAGGAGTGGCATGCCGGCAACGGCTTTTTGATTCACTTGCATAAAGGCGAGAAACCCGCGCCGCCCTTTAAGGATGCCTGGTTCCGCTACGCCCTGGAAGGTTGTGGCAACGGGCAAACCCGATTGACTACAACCCTCATGTACGACATGCCCTGGGGCGGCTTCGGCAAGTGGTTGGGGGCCAGAATGGCGGGGTTTGTAACGACGACCATCAGCGACGTCGCGCTCTCCATGAAACTGTATTACGAAACAGGTGAGCCGACCACGGCTGGTGTGCTAAAGGCTTACAAAATCACGCTTAAATAGTGGCTACCTGAGGTGCGCGGTAGAAAGATACCATCAGAGACAAAACTGCCAAACGAAAAAAGCCGCTTCCATTACGAAAGCGGCCTCCCAATGCACGGTAAACGTCTTTAGTCTAGAACGTGGCCTTCACTGTCAGCGCAAGATTGTCACGGTCCTTAATGTAAGACGCCCCGCCATGTTTCTGCGGACCGTAGTAAATGTTGTAGTTAAGTGCGACGCTCCAGAACTGATCAATATCGAGCGACAACCCCACACTGCCATTGCCGACCCTAGAGTTGCCAGCAGCCGTGGTGGGCGCCTGCTTACAGGTCATGGTGTAGTTAACGCTAGCAAGAGCGCTGAGGTCCCAGCCCGGACGCACTTGGTACCACGTCGGTCGAAACAAACCGCTAATATTGGAACACAGATTATCGTCCCTGATGTACTCATTGGCCTTATTCAAGGTGGAATCCTCCCCAAAATCACCCCATTCCATCAGCTGAGAAAGCGACAGCTCCCCAACATAAGTACCGCCATCCCACAGACCCCATTCACCGTTGAGAAAACCGAGGCCGTTAATCACGATGTGCGCAGTGTCACCGGTAGCGCCAGGGTATTTACCGCCAGTTCCCACTTGATCGGCTGAGGTATAGCTGCCGGTCAGCAAGCTGTTCGTCAAACTCGGATTGAGCGCGTTATTCAGGCGATAAACAAAATCGGCACCCCAGCTGATATCCCAGTATTGCTTGGCGAGCGAGATGCCGAAGGTGTCGATATCATCTTTAAATACCCAGCCGTAAGAACCAAAGAGCGTGGCGTTGGTGTTGAGCGCCTCATCTTTCTGATCTTTCGTTGTAGCATCGGGCCCAAGTACTGAGTACAGCCCGCTGGTAAGCCTGTCTGTGTTGTTCATGTAGATGGCCGAGACCTCCAGGTCAATGGGCTCGATGTAGTACTTCACATTAATGCCCCAGTCACCAGAATCCTTGTATTCATAGTCAGTCGATCTAACGCAAGTTCTGCCATCCGTGCCTGCGATAGCGGTTAGACACTCGGAGTGTTCGGTGACCGCCTCGTTAAGACTGAAGTAGGTGCCCGATGCCGGCCAGCGCAGGGGCACAAACTCCATTGCGTAGAACGCGCTAACACTCCAACCCCCATCCAACTGTAATGTGGAAGAAATCTTGTTGTTAGGAATAAAAAGCTCTTTGGCTTCACTGCCCGGGGTTCCCAGACCCTTGGCAAGATCGAGTGCCGCCATAGAACCGGCAAAGCCGTTGATGGCGCCGATAGACAGCAAACTCTGGCCCCAATACAGTGTATGGCGACCGATGCGCACGTTGGCAGACGCACTATCGCTCAGTTCAAAATTCCCGAACACAAAGGCATCGAGAAGTTCGCCACCGCGGTAGTGTAGCTCTTTTGCCGCGTCATTGTATTCTCCAGGCTTCACTGTCAGATAGGCAAACGTTGAATTCACCGATGGGAAGCCCTTGGTCGCTCCGCTGCTGGGATAAGCGCTGTTATTGTAAGCAAAGTCATACCAACCGGCACCACTCACCCGGAAACCCATCTTGTCTTGATAAATAACGTCGAGTTCGGACAACAGGTCAAGACGCTGGCTGACAAAGTGGCCCTGCTTAACCGAATACGTCGCGTCGTCCGCAAGGCCGGCTGCGGTGCGGTTTGGTCCGGTTGGGCTTCGGGTTCGATTGGGATCATAAATCGAAGGATCCTGATCCTGGACACGCAGCATCAGGTTGGCTTTGCCGGTGTTATCCCATCGGACATCCCAGTCACTGGGCGTATCAAATTTGAACGCTTGCACCTGCATACTGGCAGCAGCGGTCGCAAGAACAGAGACGGCGAGCAGTTTTTTCATTTTTTAACCATCCATTTTAGAGTTATATTGGGTTGGCGTAACAGGGCATTCGCACTTCCCTGAGACAGGCTTACGGGCTTTTGTTATCGGCCTCCCCCCCTGATTTCAACCGAAATAGTACAGTACTATTTGAGCAAGTCCAATGCGAAAAGTGTGCACTATCTGCGTAAATGAATTACTGCCACAGGCTGAACCGCTATTCAGCGCGGTGAACTGACGGCAGTCGACCAGATAAATCCTTGTCCGCAGATGAAAGGCTGGCGCAATGTGCGGGAGCACACCGTGACCCTGCCGGACGTCAACGGATTCCCATCTGCAGTTCTAACCGCAGGCCGCCAGTGTTATCACCCTGCGGTATCACTATACGGGTCTCACCTGTCAGTTCGTGCTGTGCGGCCAGAGCTGCAGCGGCCAGTTCCGCTAGTGCCGCACTCACCCCGTCGCCAGCACCTTCGAATGTGCGGGAAGCACATCTGAATTCCCCGGCTCTTCCCACCCTGAACTTGCCACTACCCAGTGCAGTGCCGCGCACTGGCGAGGCGAGTTGCAGGCGGAGGCCGTCCTGGGGGCCGAGCAGGTCCCCAAGCAGAATGATCTGCAGCGGGCCATCAACACTGCCTCCGGACTTTGCAAGACTCACATACAAACCCATCACCGAGGCCCGCAAGGACGCAAGGACTGCAGACAGAGGCTCGCTGGACTGCAGGTAATACAGCGCCATGGGCGGTATGGTCTTGATTTCAAAGGCTACCGACACGGCCTTATCAGCGACAGCGCTCTCCACGCTCACCGGGACAGCGCTAGATGATGCGTCCAGCCGCTTGTCGTTGGCACCGTAACAGATACTGGCAATGCGCCTTGTCTCGCCATCGCTAGCGGGGGCGGCATCCATAAACCGCAGCCATTGCCCGGCCTGGGCATTGACGCCACCAATCAAGGTGGCATTGATAAAGGAACGCCGCGCGCCAGGCGCATCACCCAACTTCAACTGACTGACGCCGAGCAGCAGGTTGGCGCGGCCAACAAACTTGTCCGGCAACTGTTTGGCACAAACTGCCAGTATCGTCTGGTACATTTCGGCGAATTCCTCGTCCTCCATCTGCAGCTGCGCCAGATGCAGGGAAAGCTCAACCTCTGGACTCAGGCGCGCGGCCTGCTGTAGAGCCTTGCGCGCCTTTTCCTGCTCCCTGGCCTGCAGCCAGAATTCGAACAACCTGCGGTAATTAGCGGCATTAGCGGCAACCTCCCCAGAAGACAATGCGCCTTCCAGTGTTTGCGCCGCCCCGTAGGAATTATTGTTAGCAGATTGCAAGCCGGCCAGTAACACTATATCCCGTTCGGAGAACGGCACGAGCTTGGTGCGCGCAAGCGTCAGCTGATCGAGCGCCTGCTTTCTTTTATTCTGCTGCAAATACACAGATGCCAGTAGATGCCAGTTCTGCGCGTCGCCGGGCTGCAGTTCCAGCAATCGACTGAGCAACACCTCGCACTGTGCAAAGGCTCCGGCATGGTAATACAGGGCCAAGGCTTGCTGCATTTGCGCCACATCCAATGACAACCTCGCTTTTTGCATACGGTCGAGCGTGGCTACCACATCGACATACTGACGCAGATGGTGTTGCGCTCTGGCCAACATCAGAAAATCGGCAACATCGGGCACCAGCTTGATCGCCAGCACCTGCTGCAGGGTTTGTGTGGCAGCGCCGTAGTCCTTTTTAAGCAGATACACCTGTGCCAGTTCGCGCAACATTTCACGATTGGCCACGTCGGAAAGGCCTGCAGCGCTGAGCGCCTGCTGATAAAACTCGATAGCCTTGTCGTACTCCTTACGCTCCACGTAATGCCGCGCCAGATGCCGACCTGCACTCGATTTCGCGTAGGCTTCCTCAATGCTACCCAGTTGCTGCTCCAACTCCTCAATCGACAGCTCTGCGCCCCTGGCCCAATCCCCATCGTTCGGCGTAATGATCACTTTGCTGCGGTACTGACCCTCCTGCGCAACCCCAACGGTGGGCTGGCCCAAGGTTCCGGAAAGCAGTAAAAAAACCAATGCCGGCAAGGCTGCACGCATGTCTTCAGTCCACATTTGGCAGGTTTTGTGGGTAATTGCCCCAGCTCACTTCAACCTTTTGCGTCAGGATCACGTCGCCTTTTGTCTTGCCGGAAAAATTGACGCGGTATGTCCAGTCTGCAACGGCTGCGATCACCTTCTCTTCAAACACACCCCGCGGGCTGGCATCGAGCACGCGTACATCGCGCGTTCTGCCTTGCGGCGTGACAGAGAAGGCAACTAATACCCAGCCGTCAATTTTGTTCTGCCAGGCAACCTCCGGCACATTCGGTCGGCGCGTATCAAACGGGACCACCTCAATATAGCCCTGGGCATCGGTGCCTCCGACGACAACCTCTGCCCCGCCACCGCCCGGCAGCGGGGCACTCCAGCGCTTGCCTGCCGCCGCAATATTAATGTCTCCCACGCCCAGGTCGAGGGCCGGAATTTCCAGCGTAACAGCGGGCACCGGGGCAGCCGACGGTGTCACCGGCGCGACTGACAGCGGCTCCATAACAGGCTCATCCATTTTTTCGGGCGCCGCTTCGAGTTCTTGTTCGGGTGGCGATGGATCTTCAGGCTGGGCCTGGAAAATCTGCACATCGCTATACACCGCCAATGGCACGCCTTCGTCTTTGCCGCGCTGGATGAGCGCATGCATAAACAGGAACACCGCAAGGGTGACCAGCAACGCACCTATCACGGCAGGGAGTAAGCGCATTGATCTGACCCCGCCTACTCCGCCAACCGTTCGGCGGCGATGGCGATGCCTTCAACACCAGCGAGGCGCACCTGATCCATCACGTCTACCAGCGTACCCGTTGCCGCGTCTGCGTCCGACTGGATAATAACGGACCCCTCAGGGTTATCGGCGTGCAGTCGCGCGACGATGGCCCGCACGGAACGCGGATCAACCGGACGACGATCGATCCACACCTCACCAGTTGCAGTGATCGCGATAAAAATGTTGGCGTTTTCCTGGTTTGCGGCCGTTGACGCTTGCGGCGTATTGACCGTCACCCCCGACTCTTTTACGAAGGACGTTGTCACAATAAAGAAAATCAGCATGATGAACACGATATCCAGCATCGGCGTCATGTCCAGTTCGGTGTCTTCCTCTGCGGGACGATGTCGCCGTGCACTCATATCCGTGCTCCGCCTACTACTACTGCGTCAGACGATGTCAGCAAACCCCTGAAGTGGTTAGCCTCGCGGGTTGCAACACGTCGTAGACGCACCGTGAAATAGATGCCCGTCAATGCCACCACCAGACCTGCCATAGTAGGAATGGTCGCGCGGTAGACGCCGCGCGCCATGGCCTGCGCATCGTCATTGCCGCTGACAGCAATGACCTCAAAAACGCCAATCATACCCACCACGGTGCCCAGCAAACCGAGCAACGGACATAGGGTGACTAACAATTGAATGAACGGCAACATCGCATGCAACTCCATGCGCACTTCCGAGATGATAGATTCACGAATTTTTTTGGCGCGCCACGACACGCGGTCATCACGATTATTCCACTGCGCAACGGACTGCGCGGCGCGCGAGGGCCAAGTAATACGAACAAACCACAGACGCTCCAGGATCAGTACCCACAGCAGCAGACAGGTTGCGAATATCACCCATAACACCGGCCCGCCCTGCTCGATCAGATCCCGTATTGCATTAGCGACAGCCAACAGCATTGTCATGTCGAACCCTCCTGCTGCTCGGCACTGCGCGCCAATACCCCCGCACATTGTTCATCGAGACGCTGGATCATTGATCGCGAAAGATAGGCGATCACGCTGTGACTAAACAACAGAGGAATTGCCACCACGAGCCCCAATACAGTGGTGACCAGAGCCTGCGAGATACCGCCCGCCATCAGCTTGGGGTCACCGGTACCAAAGAAGCTAATCGCCTGAAACGTGAGAATCATGCCGGTTACCGTGCCGAGCAAACCCAGCAGCGGTGACGTGGCTGCCAGCAGCTTAATCACACCATTCCCGCGCTCCAGTGCCGGCATTTCTGCCAGTACCGCCTCATCCAGTTTCAACTGCAACAACACTTCGTCATGCTGGTCGATACCCTCGACCGACTGCAACACCCGACCCAGCGGATTCGAGAGGCTCGGGGTCTGTAGGTCTTGCAGCTGCGAACGAATGCGAACATACACCGTGCCAAGGTAAACGCCACGCCAACACGCCATTAACAAACCGAATGCCCCGAGCACAATGATGATACGACCAATCAGGCCACCCTGATCGACCCGTTCGCGCAGGCTGGGCGTGTAGCTGAGCATACCCAAAAGGCTACCGCGACTGGGGTCGACGGTAATCGATGCGACCTCTGCTGGATCTGTCGCAAATTCTCTTGCAGCCTCACGAAACCGCGCTGCAGGTTGCCGACTAAGCACTAACAGTTCGCCCGTCTCTGGCACAAAGCGCAAAAAGTCACCGTCGTGAAACGCTGAGAAAGGGCCTATCCGCAACACTTTCCCAGCAGTCGCCGCCCCGCTCACTTGCACTACCGCAGCGTCAAACACTGCGATGCGCGCGGCTTCGGTCATCTCTTCCTGCAGCAGTAACCATAGCGCCTGAATCTCGTCGATGGTCGGGTGCGTCGTAGCCGCTGCCAGGTCCTTCAATTGCCCTGCCCGTTGCGGGAACTGCGCGGTAATCATTGAGTCCTGCAGCACTGCAGAAAAGTCGCCAGAAAACTCGCGGAAGGTATCGGCTAAATCCCCCATATCCTCCACGACATCCTGCAACTTTTTTTGCAGGCGCTGGATCTCAGAGGCATTGTCCTCAGTGACTGCCAGCAACGGCTGATTTTCATTTTTATTGCGCTCAAAATCGCGGCGAGATTGCGTCAGCAGAGCCTGTTGCTGCTGCTTGTCCCACAGGAACCGGGCCTCCCGCTCCTGGTTACGCGCTTGCTGTTGACGCTGCTCATCGCGCACAGATTCCAATAACTGATCGAGATTGGTGATCTGCTGTTCGGGTGGCACTTCCTGCTGGGCAGATACCGCTGCGAGTGATGCCATGCTCCCCAGCAGGCATCCCGCTAGCAGCGCGATAATTGCTCGGCTCACGATGCGTCTCCCGAAGCCGTCATGGGCAATTGCAGTAGCGCAGGCGCCACCTGATTCCTGGCAACCCGCAAGGCCTCAGCTATATCCCGATTAAAACCCGGATCAAGCGGCAGCCACTGTTCCTGTTCCGCGCTCCAGTAACCACTGCTATCACCATCGAGCGACTGGAAATAAAGCGCAACCCTGCCCACGCGCAAGTACTGCACTGAAAGTTCTTCGCCCTGCCATTGTAGCGGCCCGCGCCAGGCCTCGATATTACTGCCGTAAGCCTGCTCCAGTTGATACGCTTCAAGCAGCAGTCGAAACTTTGCCGATACCGATAGGTCTGGCTGATTGAGACGTCGCTTTAATGACAACACTGCATTGATACGTTCTTCATGGTGGAACGGTTGGTCCAGCACCACGAATTTCTCCAGGGCGTCGGCCATCGTCCGCATCAGTGGCACAATTCTCTGCCGCGTGATCGCCGCCTGCGTTATCTGCCGATTAAGATCTTCTATCTGGGCAAGCTGAGCCTGCTCGAGTTCCTGCAACTCCCGTGTATAGGCGGCCTGGTACTCCACACCATCCTGCAAGCGACGGTACTCTTCTAGCAGCGCGCGCGTTTGACCCGAAAGTTGGTCGATTTTCTTCTGTGATGCGGCGGCACTGCTGTTAGTATCCGAGACAACATTAAGACTCTTTTTGACGTCGGCGGCCGGCGCGGAAGCAGCCCACAGCAGAACAATAGGCAGAGCAAAAATAACGCCTGAAAAATTCGTATATGTACGTCGATGCATGACTCGGGTAATCCCCATTGCTACTGCGTGCCCACTAAATTGACTGACAAAAAAACGGCCATGAGTATCCACTAATGGCCGTTTCTTGCTGCCTGCTGAACCACTCCACCACCTAAAGTACCAAGCTCCAGTACTCCTGCTGCCTGCCGTAACGCTCTCAGGCGCTTTGGGCTGCCTTGTTGGGCTTGATCAGGAACACCGCCAGCGCCGGCATCAGTATCAATGCGCCAAACATGTTCCAGATAAACATGAAGGTGAGAAGAATGCCCATGTCCGCCTGAAACTTGATCGGCGACAGAACCCATGTCACCACCCCTGCGGCCAGTGTTACGCCGATTAATGCCACAACCCGGCCAGTAAAATTGAGCGTTTCGTAGTAAGCGGTAGTGAGGTCTTTACCCTCCCGCGTTTTAGCGAGAATCACCGTTAACACGTACAGCGCATAATCAACGCCGATGCCCACGCCCAGTGCAATGACCGGCAGCGTAGCCACCTTCACCCCGATGCCAAGCAACACCATCAGCGCCTCACAGAGGATCGATGTCAGCATCAATGGTAGGACTGCGCAGATAACACCTGGTATCGAGCGGAATGTCAGTAGACACAGCACAATCACGGCGGCATAGACGTAAAATAGCATTTCGGTATTGGCTTTTTTCACTACAATATTGGTCGCCGCCTCAAAACCAGCAGTGCCCGCTGCACCCAGAAACTGGATATCGGCGCTAGGCCATTCTGCGTTAAATTCCTCAAGGGTCTGCACCACACGTTCCAGCGTCGCCGCTTTATGGTCGGCCAGGTAGATCGGCATGGCCCAGATTGAACAACCGGGGTCGACATAATCCAGGTTCGCCAGCTCGGTTACGGCGTAATTAATGGTGTCCTGATTGCGGAAAAGTGCTTCCCACTTGGGAAAACCCTCGTTCAGGCCCATCATGATATCCCGGGTACGGATACTGAGCCCGCCGACATCCTCTACGCCTTTAAGCTGGCGCATACGCCATTCCAGCTCATTTGCCAGACTCAAGCCCTCGTGCTCGATACAACCGTTCTCTTGTGTTTTCACAATCACCGCAAAAACATCGGTACTCACCGAATAGTTTGCGCTCATAAAGGCGACATCAAGGTTGTACCGGGAATCAGCCCGCAGCTCCGGAGCACCCGGATCAAGGTCCCCTATCTGCAAATCTTGACGGACATAAAAACCGCCAGCTGCCAGCAGCACACTGATAACGATCGCCGTTATGGCGGGCCCCTTCCGTGTGAAAGACAATAGAAAGCGCCAGACGATATGCATATCTTCCGGGCTTTTGAATCCACGACTGGCAATATCTGCGCACTTCTTGCCGACTCCCGTATAGGACAGCGCCACGGGGATCAGTATCAGATTGGTAAAAATCAGCACCACTACGCCAATACTGGCAGTAATAGCCAGATCCTGAATCACCTGTATCTGGATAATCATCAAGACCGCAAAGCCGACACCGTCGGACAGCAGTGCTGTCACACCCGCAAGGAACAAGCGGCGGAATGTGTAACGCGCTGCAATGTAACGATGTGTCCCGCGGCCGATATCCTGAATCACGCCATTGAGCTTCTGCGCACCGTGGCTCACACCAATGGCGAAGACCAAAAATGGCACCAGAATAGAAAAGGGATCCAGCTCGTAACCTAGCGTCGCTAAAATGCCCATCTGCCAAGTAACTGCAACCAGTGTAATAGCAATAACCATAACGGTGGATCGAATACACCGGGTATACCAATACAACAGCGCTGTTGCGATCAAAACAGCAATAGCAAAGAAGCCCATGACAGCGAAAAGGCCGTCGATGAGATCGCCAACCAATTTGGCAAAGCCGATGATATGTATGGATTTATCCGGATCATCAGTTGTGAAACGATCACGAATTTCCTCGAGCTTTTCGCTGAGATCGGCGTAATCGAGACGCTCACCCGTCTCTGGATTTTTATCCAGCAGGGGCACGATAATAGTCATCGACTTCAGGTCGTTGGCAATCAAGTCGCCGAGGATAGCGGCACGCACCATATTGAGCTGGATCTCGCCAATAGACTTTGGTGAATCCGGGTCGTAATCACCAGGAATTACGGGGCCACCTTCAAAGCCCTCCTCAGTCACAACTCGCCATCGAGTGTTGGGCGTAAACAATGACTTCATGCCATTGCGATCCACGCCTGGCACGAAGAATATCTCGTCGTTAACTTGCTCCAGATACCGGAGGTTATCGGGGGTGAAAATAGTGCCTTCTTTCACCGCCACTACGATACGCAGATTATTCCCGAGACCCTTCAGGTTTTCCTGGTTCTCCTGATAATTGAGAACGTACTCATGCTCCTTGGGCAGTGTTTTTTCAAAGCCTGCCTGCAACTGAATCTTGGTTGCCTGATAACCGAGCACCACGGTAAGCAGCGCACACAACACCATGACGGTGGCTCGGTGGTTAAAAACCAGCCTTTCAAGGAAACTGCCGGACTGATCATCAAATTGCCTGAGATCTGCAATGACGGGCAGATCTGATTCTGTTCCATGAGCCATTATTTATTTTCCAAATTCTATTATTGCGGCAATTTAACTTTATGAATGCCGTTAGGGCCACCCAGCAGAAGCGTACCGTCTGGCCCTTCTGAAACAGCGTAAATCCTTCCACTCATGGTGTACAGCTGGCCACCGCCTGACACCGGAACGGCGACAAAACTGGCTCCGTTGTCCGTGCTCACTAATACTTCGCCGCCTATACCGACCGCTACAAGCCGCCCATCGGTCAACCTTGTTGAATCAACAATCGCGCTGGTCATAGGCTTTGTTACCGTTGTCCAGGTGGCGCCGACATCGTCGGTACGAAACATATTTCCGCGCAGACCGCCAATGACCATCCCACCGTCTGTCGCATCAATAATGGTAAAAAAACTGCCATCCCAGGGGATGGTCTGTACCCGCTTACCAATCTCCTCGTTGATATCACCCTCGAGCAGTAAACCCGCCTCACCACTGGCAAAAAACTTACCCGGCTGTGGCAATGGAGCGAAATCGAAAATATGGAAAAAACCGTCATTCTCGACGTTTTCAAGTACCGGCAGCCAGTTTTCTCCTCCGTCCTGTGTTTCCAGAATCATGCCGTAAGCGCCCAGCGCATACCCATGAGTTGTGGTCGAAAATGCGATCCTGAACAGTGGCTTGTCCGCACCTTGCGATATCGCAAACTGCATTTCATCCACCAGCAGCGGATATTTCTCGTTGTCGGGATTGGCTGCGGCCAGCGCCTCATAGTATTGAAGTCCCTCTGTGCCATAGCGAAGACCGTCGTACTGCTTGACCCAGGTCTTGCCACCGTCTTTCGAATGCAGGATTACGCCTTCGTGGCCCGCTGCCCAACCCAACTCCGGGGAGGGAAAGTCTATATCAAGAATGCTGCTGCGCACCGGCACCTCTGCTTGCTGCCAGCTATCTCCACCATCATCAGAATACAAAATATGGCCGTGTTGGCCGGTTGCGAAGTAGCGGTCGTCAAACTTGCTGATGGAATAAATAAGGGTCTCTGAAGCCAGTTCGCTCTGCACTGCGGGCAGTTCGAGAACGTCATACTTGCCACCCTCCGTCTGGGCTGAGGCTGAGGCTGAGGCTGCGGTTGCCATCACCAGAACGAAAACCCAGGTCAGCGCTGCTACTTTTTGCTTCCTGGAACGGATTCCATTACTCATGGCCACAACGAAAGAGTATTTAGACATTACAAGACCTCTGAATTCCACTGTTGCCTACCGGGGTGGATGATCCGTGCTGAGTATTTTCCACGGTGATTTCCTATAAAAGATTATTGTTGGATTGCTTTTAACGTTTTGCGGGTCCGGGGCGGATGGCCGACCCGCTCTCCATGAGCTCAGACGGTCCCTTCAATCTCTACTCGTTTTGACACCTGTGCGCCGCTTTTAGGCTTAGGTAAGTGCCATTATGGTCAGAGGCTAACTGCTTGCATGTCTTATGTCGCAACTAACCCACTGAATACCTGCTCCTAGTGACCTACTGCCTACTCGAAACCGGGGGAAAAAGCCTTGTTCCCACCTAACCCGCAATCACGCATTGGCGCAACCTTATACTCCAATCATATCAGCTATCAGTGCGGGAACAACACCTGCGCGGGGGAATTCTTATAACCCCTAGAAGGGTGGCAGGAACACGAACCCGTTGGGCAAGATGACCTACTGTTCTCTGCCACTTTCGCTAAAATTTTCACCACCTGCAAGGGGGGACACTCAGGCGACGACAACCTGGTTCAGCAATTCACCATAGCCATGAAATTGCGGGACCTCGTCCAATGCATGTCGATCGCGCAGATGCTGACGCAACGCGCGCAGCTTGTAACAGGGCACACTGGCCATAAAATGGTGTTCCATATGGAAGTTCACAGCACAGGGAGCGAATACGATGCGTTGCCACCAGGGCGCATCGATCGTGCGGGTATTCATCCGCGGATCCGGGTCGAACAAGTCCGGCACGGCGGCGTGCTCCGCGATTTGTCGCACGCGGATAATACACATAAACACAGTCATGTAGGCCACCACCCAGAGTATAAAAGTCCAAGCAATACCAAAGAAGGCCAGCATCAGGAAAAGCCCCAGCTGCACCATTAACTGCTGCATGAAAGGCAACGCAGAACGGCGCTTCTCTGTCGATATTACGCCGGAGGCGCCGCGGAAAATGTAGGCCATCAATTTAAAGCCGGTCTGCCCGGTGAGATCGCGCCACATCTTTCGGCGGAAACTCGCACGCGAGATGGGATAAGCCTCGTAATTGGGCAGGTCCGGGTCATCATGGCTACCCGACTTGCGGTGGTGCTCGAGATGACCACGTGCATAGGAGGGCTGATCGTTCATAACAGGCAGGGCACACAGCCACTGGCCGATGACATCATTCAATTGCGCTGTGCGAAATAAAGTGCGGTGGCCACAATCGTGCATCAACACGGAAAGCGCCAGCTGCCTGCCCGCCAGAAGAACCACTGCGACAACGATCGTCACCGGATTGGTCCATGTCGCAACTGCTCCTAAAATCGCCGCAATACATAACCAGTTGCCAAGCACCATGCGCCAGGCCTGCCAATCGCTTTTAGCAGTGAAATACGCCACGTCCTCGCGCGACAAATAGTCATTTACCTTCACGCCGTAATCCCCGGCAAAGCCATCCGATTAGTGTTTCCAAGCATTCGGTGTCTGCAAGCAAAGCACCGCCTTCAAGTATAGTACGAAAATCAGTGACTGGGTCGTCGGAGGCGTGTACGGCCCTTGCTTGGGCTTCCGGTTCGGGCCCAAGCTGAATGGTATCGGGTCGGGACTGTGCGAGGCAGGTGGCCTAGTGACGGCCATCCGCGGGGCGGCCATCCGCGGGGCGGCCATCCGCGGGGCGGCCATCCGCGGGGCGGCCATCCGCAGCCCAAGCCCCCATAGAAGAACCGCCCCTGTTTATGGGTATGGGTTCACGGCGGAGTCCAGCCCGATACCATTCAATTTGTCGCCGATACTGGAGCTTAAGAAAGCCCTGTTCCGCTAACGCCCCTATTAACGCGGCATAAAGAACTGGCTGAAAAATAGCGCTTGGCCAGTTCCAGCAAAAACCGTGGACAGGTAGAATGCTACTATGAAACATATGCTGAAACGCAAAACGTACATTTTGTCGGTGCCGCAGTTGCAGCTGGTGTTCTTTGGACTTTGCAGCCTTCTGACCGTTATCCTGTACTTTCAAGGCGGGGCTACCAATCCGTTTGTCTCGTTGTTCCTGGTACCGATAGCAATTGCTGCTGCCACTTTGTCTACTCGATTTACGATATCGCTTGCGGTGTTCTGTTTGCTGGCTTACTCCTTACTGATGTTCTACTACCAACCGATGCAACTGCTGTCACCCACCCATGAAATGACTTTCGATAGCAGCCAGCACCTCATGCATATGAACATAACTGAACAACGCTCGGTCAACTGGCATGTCGTCGGCATGTGGTTGAATTTTGTCTTGAGTACATTGCTAATTATCTATTTTGTTTTGCGAATGGCTAGGGCGCTACGCAACCAAAATGCTGAACTGGCAGCAATTCGTGAGCAACAACTGCGAAATGAGCAGTTGCTCGGTATCGCCACACTTGCGGCAGGTACACTGCATGAGCTGGGGACGCCACTGTCGACAATGACCGTGCTAACCGAGGATCTGCAACATTCAGCGAAAGATTATCCGGAGATTGCTGACGACCTGCAGCTACTTGCAGACCAGTTAGCGCGTTGCAAACTGAGTTTACAAAATCTTGCGCGCGCCGCGGAACAGTCTTCACATCAGTTACAGCGAATAGCGGTAGATGAATTTTTGGAGAAAGTATTGGCCCACTGGTTTTTACTTAAGCCGGGCATACCGCTGCAAAAAAATGTCAATCGCGTCGACGGTTACCTGCGCCTCGACAGTACGCTGGAGCAAGCCATTATCAATCTGCTGAACAATGCAGCTGAAGCGAGTCCGTCTGGCATAGAGATTGTCGTTGCAGCAAACGAAAACCCCGGCATGCTGACTATCGAAATACGGGATCATGGCCCCGGGATGCCAGCGGACGCCGATAATATCGGCAAGCCATTCGTTTCGACTCGCGGTCAAGGTCGCGGTCTGGGCTTGTTTTTATCAAACGCAACAATCGAGCGATTCGGCGGACAGGTGATGCTGCAAGCACACGCCGACGGAGGAACTCTCACTTCTATCGCTTTGCCGCGTGAACGATGAAAGAATTTCTCATTATCGACGATGACGAAGCCTTTTCCTATGTCCTGGCACGGTCAATAGGAAAAAGAGGTTTTACTGCGCGTGTTGCCCACGACGACCACAGCGCTTTAGAGATGCTGCAGGACACCTCAACGAACGACGCTATTACGCATGTGATCCTCGATTTAAAACTGGCCGAAACCAATGGATTACAACTATTGCCAAGACTGCTGGCAATCGACCCGGGATTGCAAGTGGTCGTGTTAACGGGGTACGCCAGCGTCGCCACGACAGTGGAAGCCATCAAGCAGGGCGCAGTAAATTATCTTTCCAAGCCGGCCAAAGTAGAGGAGATTTTTAGCGCCTTCGACGATGACAGTATCAACGGCATGTCGGCTGACCCCGCGGCCCAAAAGATCGAAGACAACCCACTCAGTTTGCAGCGTATGGAGTGGGAGTATATCCAGCGACAACTCATCGCGAACGACCGCAACATTGCTGCGACAGCCAGAGCCCTCGGAATGCATCGCAGAACACTGCAGCGCAAGCTACAAAAAAGGCCTTCAAAGTCATAGCCGCTTTTTGGACTTGGGATAATGCTACTGCGACGGCAGAACAGAGGGCTGAGATATTCGCTCTGCAGGCCTGCCGCCCACAAGGACTTGATGCATCAGTGCATCAGTGCATCAGTGCATCAGTGCATCTTACTAGCGCAGAACATCGGGTGCGAGATTTTGCATCTGCCGTCGAATGCCGTCGCGCCAGTCCACTGTGGTTTCTCCGATCAAGGAGTGCATTTTCTGGGTGTCAATACACAAGCTGCCGAAGGCTTTGGGGTTATCCTGAAACTTGGGTTCGAAACCGGTCAACTCACCGATGTAAGCACACCATTCCTCAATACTGACTTTCTCGGAGCCACCAAAATTGGTGGTTGTGACGTCGGTTGTGGCCGCGCCTAGCAGGTAGGGGATTTTTTCAATATAGTCGTCAGAATGCAGCGGATTATAGTAGTTCGGCTTGTCTGGATGCAGGTCAATAGCGATGCCCTGCTGCATCATCAGCATGTGAAAATACATCCAACCACCGTTGTCGCCATAGGGCACGCTCAAGCGGGCGATAGTAGTCGGTATCTTATGCTGATGGGCGACAAAGCGGCACACTGTTTCGGCGGCGATCTTGGAGATGCTGTAGGTGGGGAACATGACGCGGTGGTTATCGCCCAGTGGTGCGTTTTCAGCGCGCGGTTCCTGCCCTACATACTCGTAGACTGCGGTAGAGGAAAAGTGCAGAAACGCTTTGGCCCTGAGACAGCGCATCATCAGGTTTCCCACACCCTCTGCATTGGCGGCAAGGTCGTAATCGAAATCACCGCTCTTCACGACTGCGAAGTTCAACACGTAGTCGATGTCGTCCGGCACTACTGACAAACTGCTGGCATCGGCGAGATCGGCTGGCAATACCGTAGCGCCCAGCGCCTCGATACGTTCACGATCCTCGGCCTTACGAAATCGGGCCAGTGCATACACATCGGCGATCTTTGCAAAATGGGCCACCACAGGCAGCGCCACCTGGCCAGTGGGGCCAGTAATCAATATCTTTTTGTTGGTAAGATCGACAGGTTGTACAGCCATGCGTTTACTCCTTGATTATCGCGAACATTTCAGACGGGTTATGGGTCAGGCGCTGGCGCGCGGATAGCTGCTATAGCCCTCAGCGCCAGGGGTATACAGAGTGGCAAGGTCGAACGACGCCAGTGGCAAGCCGCCGAGCCAGCGCTCTACCAGGTCTGGATTGGCAATGAAATTGCGGCCGAAGGACACCGCGGTGAGTTCGCCTGCAGCAATGGCGCTCTGCGCCTCGTCAAAGTCATAGCTTTCATTGCCGATTAAGCGATCGCCCATAAACTGCTGTCCCAGAGCAATATTGTCGACGCGACCCTTGGGAAAGCGTATGGCGTGCAGATACGCCAGGTGCTTATGCTGCACCTCACGCAGCAAGTACTCATAAGTCTCCTGCGGATCATCGTCGTGTAAATCGTTGAACGGATTGTCCGGACAGATACGCATGCCGACTCGACCGGCACCATCGACACTGGCCATTGCATCCAGCACCTGCAGGACAAAGCGGGCCCTGTTCTGCACACTGCCACCGTAACTGTCGGTGCGTTGATTGCTGCCGGTCGAGAGGAATTGTGCAGGCAGGTAACCGCTGGTGCAATGCAGCTCTACCCCATCAAAGCCGGCAGCAAAAGCGTTTGCCGTGGCCGTGCGGTAATCTTCAACAACAGCGTCTATTTCTTCCAGCGTTAGCGCGCGCGGCTCATCAAAGGGCTGCATGCCCTGCTGGTCGGTGTACATCTCACCACGCGCGCGCAGCGCCGAGGGTGCAACGGTATGACTTCCTGCCGGCTTGTTCAGGACATTTGATATACGGCCCACATGCATAATTTGCGCCACGATGTTGCCACCCTCGCGGTGAACGGCCTCTGTAACCGCCCGCCACGCAGCCGTTTGCGTCTCGCTATAGAGACCGGGAGTTCGACAATAACCCAGCCCGCCGGCGCTGGGGGCGATGCCCTCGGTGACAATTAACCCGGCGCTGGCGCGCTGGCGATAGTAGTCCACCATGATCGCGGTCGGCATGCCGTTTGCGGCCGCCCGGCTGCGCGTCATCGGCGCCATTACTATACGGTTGCGCAGTTGCAGTGCACCGAGCGTTGTGGCAGTAAATAAATCCATGAGTTCTCCTAACGGACGCGTATTTTGGGGTCGGGCGCACCACGTCGCATTTGGATCAGAAACTGATCCAACGGCGCGGGCGCTGCCACCTCGGGCTCAGTGTCAGCGCGGGGATTGCCCCAGAAAGACGCCCAGCTCGGCCAAAGTTCGTGGTAGGCGCCCTCATAGGCTTCACGGTCAGGCCAGCGCATTTTATTAACACCTACCGGCGGCTTACTGATGTCGGAGGCATACCAATAGCACGGCAGTCGGCGGCGAAAATACCAACGCCCGTCGCGGCGTTCATAATTGTCCCAGTACAGCATCTGCATGATCACCCATTCGCTGCCGCCCTCCGCACGAGGTGTCTCATGCTCGTTTTTGGAATAGACCACGCCGTGGGCCCGGTCGGGATCTTCAAACTCGATGATGTGGTTGCCAATATGGTGCGATGTTCCGGTGAACTGCTGGCGCAAGGTATCGTCCAGCCAGCGCTTCAGGTGAGCGCGTCCCACTTTGTCGCGGCTGACGCGGATATCATCTACAAACAGATTTACATGCGCGTCCATGTCGCGCATATCCAACGACAGGGAATACCTGGCAGCAAGCTGACGGATCTCGTCAAGCGATTCCAGGCGGTCAATACGTGCCAGCAATGCGTCGTCAGCCACGGCTTTTGCTCTCAGGCCTGTCCAAGAATCATCGCCCCGGTCGGCACACCAACGCCGCTGCTCACCAAGACATGATCTACGGCCTTTAATGGCTGGCCGGTGGAGTCGCCACGGATCAGGCGCACACCCTCGGCGATATTGTTCATACCGTGTATGTAGCCCTCTGAGATCAAACCGCCGTGGGTGTTGTTAGGTAATCGGCCATCGATATCCAGTGCCCCGTCGCGCACCAGATCCTTACCTTCCCCGCGCCCACAAAAACCGAAGCTCTCCAGCTGCATGATAATTTCGGACGTAAATGCGTCGTAAAGGCAGGCAGCGTCAATGTCATCCGGGCCCAGACCAGCCATAGCGTAGACGCGCTGCGCGGCCATTTCCATCTCTGGCAGAGACTCCAGCTCTTCACGGTAGTAGCTTGTCATCTGTTCCTGTCCGCGCGTCGACGCCTGTGTCACGCCGCGGATCACTGCTGGCTTCTGTTTGAGATCGCGCGCGCGCTCGGCGCTGGTGATGAGTATCGCGCAGCCGCCGTCTGTTTCCTGGCAAAAATCATAAAGGCATAGGGGCTCTGCGATTTGCTTCGACTGCAGGTAATCGTCCATCGTCAGCGGCTTGCCATACCCGTAAGCGCGAGGATTGCGCAGGGCATGGTTGCGCTGCGAGATGGCGACGCGCCCCAGGTCCTCGCGGGTCACACCGTATTTGTGCATGTACTTGTTGGCGATCAGTGCGATCCATGAGCCGGGAATCAGCATCCCGTAAGGCATATACCAGGACCAGTGGATCAAGTCGCTACTGCTAATGTCGCCTGATACGCCCTGCCCCATGCGCTTTCCCGAGCGTCCATTCATGGCGCGATAACAGACCACTGTCGTGGCCTGACCTGTGGCCACTGCCATAGCCGCTTGCGCTATAGTACCCACCGCTGCACCGCCACCATAGTTAATACGGCTGAAGAACGATAAATCCGCCGCTCCCACTGCCCGCGCTACCTCGATTTCATCGGTGGAATCAAGTGTGTAAGTGACCAGCCCATCAATTTCGGAGGGACTGACACCGGCGTCGTCGCAGGCGGCTTTGATACACTGCGCCGCCAAAGATAATTCCGATACGCCGGAGTTCTTGGAAAATTCGGTGAGACCAATACCAGCGATCGCAGTCTCGTTTTTAAGTGAAATCGGCATCAGGCGCCTCCGGCCAATTCAAACACGGGCAACTTGAAGCCATCCGGGTCCTGGTGAATGCGCATTTGCACCGGCAGATCAAAGTCCACTTCCTGCGGCGAACAACCGACCAATTGCGACGTGATGCGCGTGCCCTCCTCCAAATCTACCAACACGATTATCAGCGGATAATCATACCCGGGGAACTGCGGGTGGCGCAGAATGGTGTAACTGCAAATGACGCCCTTGCCGGATGCCTCCACTGCATCCCACTGCAAAGAGTTGCAGTGGCCACACATAGGGCGCGGAGGATGGCGCAGAGTTTGGCACCCAACGCAGCGCTGAATGCCCAGTTTGTCGTCCTCGGCCATTTGCCACCACCAGGCATTGTCGAGCCCCATCGGGGGTTTTATCCGCGAATCCACTACTTACACTTCCAACGCACGGAAGCCCAGACTGTCGTCATCCGCTAGCAGGCGACCCAGATGCGCCAGTTGCTGGCTGGCATTGCCCAGGGAATAACTGATCAGCTTGGCCATCAGGAAAAAGCGGTGAATGGGGTACTCGACATCCGCACCGATACCGCCGTGCATGTGCTGCGACGACGACACCACGCGGTGCGCCGCATCGCAGGCCCACCACTTGGCGACACGCACTTCGGCGCGCGCATCCAACCCTTCGCTCAAACGCCACAGCGCCAGCCAGTACGTGGAACGCATACCCTCGACATCGATGTAGCAGTCGGCCATACGCATGGCCAGCGCCTGAAACGTGCCCAACGCCACACCAAACTGTTTACGCTCAGAGAGAAAGGCCGCCGTGCGCTTCATAGCCTCTTCAGTAACGCCGACCTGCAGCGCACAATGGGCGATATTAGCGCGTTGCTCCAGCCACTCCAGAATAGCCGCGCCCTGCCCCGGGCTACCCAGCACAGCGGCGTCATCAACGGTGACCTTATCAAGATTCAAATGAGCAGCGCGCTCGCCAGACATACCGATTTCAACCGGCTGCACAGTCACTCCCGGCGCGCATGTATCGACGATGAACACTGTCTGCTGCCCTGCGTCGTCCTCGGCGGGCACCAGAATAAAGTCCGCCACCGCACCGTCGGGAATCACCGCTTTATGGCCGTCCAGTACCCACGCGTTCTGCTCGCGCTTTGCCGTGACTGTGGTCGCGACAGCCTCGTTCATACCCAATTCGGCGATCGCGGCACTGAAACGTGCCTCGCCCGTCGCCAAGGCACTCAGGTAACGCTGCTGCTGTGCCTCAGACCCAAACTCGGCAATGGGCAGGCCGCCCAATACGAGTGAGCCGTACAATGGCACGGGCGCGACACGGCGACCCTGCTCCTCCAGCACCATGCACAATTCTATCAGACCAAAACCAGTGCCACCCGCGGACTCGGGAATTGCAACACCTAACAGACCCTGTGCCGCCAGCGTCTGCCACAGCGTGTCATCGTAGGTCTGATCGGTGCGCGAAAACGCCAGCAGGAACTCGTCACTGGCGCGGTCGGTGAAAATCTGGTGAGCCAGTTCGCGAATCGAATTCTGGTCGTCGCTAAAGTTAAAATCCATGACGTGTTACCTCAGTGTGGCCGGACCATAGCGGTCAGGTTGCGGGTGTAGGTGAGCTGTTTTTGATCCGGATGCTGCAGAAACAAAGCCCGGTAAAACATGGTCGTAAGAAGTTCGGCAAACTGCTCCACGGTAAGGCCCGCAGCGCGCAGTGTTTTGCTTTCGTTAATAAAGTATTCACGCATCAGGCCCTCGCCGATGCCGGCCAACGAGTAGACCACCATTAGCGCCTGATGCTTCTTGAAATGCGCTTCGGGAAACAGTTTGGGCATCAGCTCAACCAGCCACATCAGCTGATCACGATAGCTTTCGCGCAACATACCCGAAAAGGCCTCGTCTTCATCCGCCAGTTGCAGCAGGCAACGCATCACCCCGGGACGCTTCGCATAACCGCGCACCACGACCAGATTGTGCGCATAGATGCGCGCGTACCAATCACCACGCGGCACGTTTTTTTCAATTTGCAGAGGATCGTTACTGGCCATTGCGAAATCGCCCAACACTTCAAGCGTCAGTGACTTCAGATCCTTAAAGTAGTGGTAAAACAAACCCTGTGCCACACCGGCCTCTGTGGTGACATCAGCAATACGCATCTTGTGGTAGCCCTCGCGCTCCAGCACCGCCAGCGCCGCCTCCTTAAGACCTGCACGCGCACGCTCACCGCGCGCGCTGCGCGCGCGGGTGATTGCTGATGATTTTGTCGTTGCGTTAGACATAGGACGACAAATTAGTTGAATTTGAATTCAAAATCAATATGATGTCTGCTATTGATTGAAGGAGCAAGGCCATGTTCGTCAACTACACTGAAAGTCAGAATGCACTGCGCAGGGAATTTCGCGACTATTTTTCCAACCTGATCAAGCCTGAGCATCGCGAAGAATTACGCAATGCAGAAAGTGGCGATCTGTATAAATCGCTTATCCGGCAGCAGGGCAAGGACGGCATGCTCGCCGTGGGCTGGCCAGAGCAATACGGCGGCCGCGGACTGAGCGAGAGCGAACAGCTTATTCGCTACGAGGAAGCACTGCTAGCTGGTGCGCCCACGCCCTTCGTCACACTCAACACCGTGGGGCCCGCTATTATGAGTAAGGGCACCGACGAGCAGAAAGCGCGCTTTCTGCCGGGCATTGCCGCGGGCGAGCTGCATTTTGCGATTGGCTATACAGAACCCAGCGCCGGCACCGACCTCGCGGCAGTGGCCACCTCCGCCGTAAAACACGCCGATGGCTATGTTGTCAACGGCAACAAGGTTTTTACCAGCGGCGCCGAGGGTGCAGACTATATCTGGTTAGCAGCTCGCACTGATCCGGATGTTCCCAAGCACAAGGGCATCTCGATTCTGGTGCTGGACACCAAAGACCCTGGTTTTTCCTACGGACCCATTCACACCATGGGCGGTGTGCGCACCAACGTGACCTACTACACCGATGTGAAGGTGCCGCTGGATATGATCATTGGTGCAGAGAACGGCGGCTGGCGCCTGATCACCGAGCAGCTCAACCATGAGCGGGTTGGTCTCGCCGCGTGGGGTATTCAGGGCTGGAAGATTTTTGGCTTGGCGCTGGAGTGGGCCCGTAACACCAAAAATGCACACGGCACGCGCGTCATCGATGATGTGGGCGCACAGCGCAATCTGGCTGAGGCATACGCGCACCTGGAAGCCATGCGCGTGATGAATGCCCGGATGTCGTGGCAGTTAGACCAGCAAGAGATGAATCCGGTATTTCCCTCGGCGATCAAAGTGTACTCCACCGAGAAGATGCTGGAAATCTGTCGCCTGTTGATGGACGTAGTAGGCCCTCATGCGCTATTGACCGCAGGCAGCGAGGGCGCCGTGCTGCATGGCGATCTGGAGCACGAGTACCGTCGCGCCACCATCAACACCTTTGGCGGTGGCGTAGTGGAAGTACTGCGCGGCCTCGTCGCCACCCACGGACTGGGTATGCCCGCACACCGCTAACAGCGGGAAAATACCGCACACAATTTGTAAGAGGAACTTTCCCCGATGACAGCTGAAGACCACAAGGCTTTAGAAGACGAGATCTACGCCTTTATCGGCCGGGAAGTCTGCCCGCCAAAACCAGCCAGGGACGACGTGAACGCCGCCATGGTAAGGCAGTGGACCGAGATCATCGGTGACAAAAACCCCGCCTATACCGATGCTGCCTGGGCCGCCAATAGCATACGCGGCAAAACTATTGCGCCACCGGCGATGATGTATGTTTGGGGCCAGGAAGGTTTTGCCGTCACCACAGGCCGCCCCGCAGACGCACAGTCGGACCTCGTCAATGTATTCAACAAGCACGGCTACACCGGCGTGCTGGGCACCAACGTCAAACAGGAGTATTTCAAGGAAGTCAGCGCTGGCGACAACGTGGTTATGGCGATGACCATCGACAATATCTCCGAGCGCAAAACCACCGGGCGCGGCCCCGGCTACTTTTTCGAGACACTTGCCACCTTCACCAATCAGCACGGTGACAAAATTGGCACTCAGCGCTTCAAGGTGCTGAAGTTCATTCCGCAACAACAGCCTGCAGCTGCTGCCAGCGCAGAGACACTGCAAGTGCCGACGCGTATCGTCTCGCCACGCGGCCATGACAATAAATGGTGGTGGGAAGCCTGCGATGCCGGCAAGGTATTAATCCAGCGCTGCAAAAACTGCCAGACGCTGCGTCACCCGCCCCGCCCGATGTGCGGTGAGTGCCAATCCATGGAATGGGACTCCATAGAGTCAACGCTGCACGGAGAGATCCTCAGCCACACCCAGATACACCATCCAAAGGTACCCGGCTATCAATACCCACTCGTATGCGCCGTCATCAAATTGAGAGAAGGCACGAATCTGGTCGCCAATGTAATCGGCTGCGAGCCCTCAGATATTCACATCGGCATGAAAGTAAAAGGCGTGGTGGAACAGGTTGATGAAAAAACCATGCTGCCGCAATTCTATCCGGCGTAACCCTACCCAGTGTAAATAGGAACAAGATGATGAGTAACTACAAGACACTGACCTGCGCCGAGGTATCCGTCGGCGACAAACTGCCCTCACTGGATATCGATATCACCACGGGTCTGGTGGTGGCGGGTGCACTGGCTACGCGCGACTTCGAACCGGTTCACCACAACAAGGCCGAGGCCTTAGCAACAGGCCTGCCCGACGTGTTCATGAATATCCTCACCAGCCAGGGCCTGATGACCCGCTTCGCCACCGATTGGAGCGGCCCGGAAGCTGTAGTGAAGTCGCTGGACCTGCGCCTCGGAGCACCGAACGTGCCGGACATGGTGATGACTATGACTGGCGAGGTAACCGCTGTCGACACCGACAGCGGCGTGGTCGACATTGCCGTTGTGGGAGAGAACAATATCTGGGGCATGCATATGCAGGGCTCTGTACAACTCGCACTGCCACAGAGGGCCTGAGCCGTGATTGCTAATGTAAAAGACAAGGCGGTAATCGTCGGTATCGGCAATACCACCTTCAGCAAGGACTCGGGCGTATCGGAACTGTCCCTGGCCGTACAGGCGATCAAGGCCGCCATCGACGATGCGGGCCTCAAGCCCAGCGACATCGACGGCATGGCCACGTTCACCATGGATACCAATGATGAGATCGAAGTCGCGCGGGCACTCGGTGTCGGTGAACTGACGTTCTATGGCCGCTCACACTACGGCGGCGGTGCAGCCACCGGCTGCCTCCATCAGGCCACCATGGCCGTCGCGACAGGGATGGCGGAAACCGTCGTAGTCTACCGCGCACTGAATGGCCGCAGTGGACACCGCTTCTCCGGCGGCGTAGCGGGCGACATCACAACAGCCGACGCGATTCATTGGGGTTGGTATATGCCCTATGGCCTGCTCACCCCCGCCAGCTGGGTAGCGATGTTCACACAGCGCTGGATGCACAACACTGGTGTGACCAAAGATGCACTGTTTGAAGTGGCACAATCAACACGTGTCTACGGCGCCAACAACCCCGCTGCGTTTTTCTACGGCCGAGAATTTGATCGCGCGGAATACGACGCCGGGCGCATGATTGCAGACCCCCTGCAACTGCTGGACTGTTGCCAGGAAAGCGATGGCGGTTCAGCGGTTATCGTCACGACACCCGAACGCGCCCGCGACCTGCAACAACCGGGCGTCAGCGTGCGCGGCGTGGCCCAGTGCGCGGCCGATAACCAGGAACAAATGACATCGTTTTACCGCGAAGAATTTGCCGCCATACCGGAAATGGAAACTGCCGCAAAGAATGTCTATGCGATGAGTGGCCTCTGCGCAGACGACATCGATGCCGCCGTGATCTACGATGCATTCTCACCGATCGTCCTGTGGCAGCTTGAAGCCTGGGGCTTTTGCGGCTACGGCGAGTCGGGTGATTTCGTCAAAGACGGCGCACTGCGCACTAACGGGCGGCTGCCAACCAATACCCACGGCGGCCAGTTGAGTGAAGCCTACATTCACGGCGTCAATGGCATTGTTGAAGCCACCCGCCTGGTGCGCGGCACATCAGTGAACCAACCCGCCAAGACGGTCAACCACGCTCTGGTAACGTCCGGTGCCGGCATTCCTACCGGTGGTGCAATTCTCGGCAGGATGGCCTAAAACGGCCCAATTTGGCGCTTACTGAGGCTGCGACGCCACCAGGCGCATGGCATCTTCGCGCCCGGCAAATTGCTTGTCGCTACTGACAGCGGCGCGCAGTTCTTTCGCGCCCTCCGCAGTGCGCCCCAGCGCCATCAACACAACACCAAGGTGATAGCGAATTTCAGGATCAGTTGAGTTGAGGGCAAACGCCTTGCGCAAATAGGGCAATGCTTGCTCATTCTCTCCCTGCCGTGCCAGAATCCATCCTACGGTGTCGGGCAGCGCTGCGTTATTCTCACCGCCCGACTCCAGACCCTTGAGTGCAGTTGCCAGCGCCTTGTTCAGGTCAGCCTCGGCATAAATATTGGCCAGATTGTTTAGAATGACCGGGTCTGCGGCGAAACTCTCCAGATAAAGGAGTTTTTCGTAGTAGACGACTGCCTGCTCGTTTTCACCCTGCGCGAGATAACTGTCCGCCATCAGCCTGACGGCCAATACGGACAGCGAGGACTCCTTCAGGGTAGCCTCCATGACATCGGTGAACGACTGCGGCTCGCCATTCTGCATGCTCAAGCTGTATATTCTGGCGATCGCTGCGTTGTTACTGGTGTCGAGTTGGAATGCGCTCAAAAACTGCTGCCGCGCATCCTCAGGCTCACCAAGAGCGAGTGCTATATCCCCGAGTAGAAGTAAGGTTTCAGCTCGCACCCCCACTTCGCGTTGCAGCTCTTCGGCAATGCCCAGCGCTTTGTCGTATTCCCCTTCGTCATAGTCGAGTCGCGCCAGCGCAAGTCGTATCGGATAGGATTCACGGTCCAGCGTTAACGCCTGCTCAAGACTTCTGCGGGCAGCAAGGGGAATTTTGAAGCGCGACTGCAGTTCGGCCAGTTCAAGCAGCTTTTGCGGATCCTCCTTCCACATGGGATACAGCCTGCTCACAGTATTCTCTGCAAGCTCACGATCTTTCAATCGCATGGCGATAGTGGCGAGTTCGATTAAGTATTCACTGTTGCGAGGATGTTCATTCACCAGGCGTTGGGCGATTAGCTTGGCGCTTTCCCAATTGGCGGTTTGCGAGTAAACCTCCAACTGCAATTCACTGGCATTGTGGGAGGCCGTATCGTATGCGTAGACTCTGTCACTCCATACAATGGACTCATCATACCTGCCCTGCAGGAACGCTATACGCGCCATCAACAGCAAAGCCCGGGTGTGACCAGGCACCTCTTCAGTTATCCCTTTAAGAAGTTTGCGCGCTTGGTCCATCTCGCCACGCTTCTTATACAACATCGCCTGGTTGAACCGGGCCTCAACATCATCAGGGGCGGCGCTGAGCGCTTTTTGAATACTGAACTCCGCTTCTTGCAGATTACCCACCGTGAGATAGGCCACTGCGGCAAAGAGTATTTTCCAATCTAGGAATGAGCCTGAACGGTGGGTGTATTAAGCCCTAATCTTGAGTCGCTCATGGAGTTGTTTAAATAAGTGATCTCGCGCTGAATTTAGATGTTCAGCGGAGTCATTGTCTG